>Ga0115569_10001012_pt1 | contig 21770 bp, 22 predicted proteins | sample COGITO_mtgs_1205_2_FD_87295 | JGI IMG/M metagenome (GOLD analysis project Ga0115569, IMG submission 87295) | Pelagic marine microbial communities from North Sea - COGITO_mtgs_120503 | ecosystem: Environmental > Aquatic > Marine > Epipelagic | place: Germany:Helgoland, sampling site Kabeltonne... | reverse complement strand
TGCGTTCGATGCACAAGTCACGCTCAATGATGGCAGAAAGATTTCGGCTATGGTCGTGGCTTGGGATGAGAAAAGCGACTTGGCCGTCCTACACATCAATATGGACAACCTGACCCCCATCCAGATAGGCGACGAAACATCCTTGGAGGTAGGCGATATCGTGTTCGCTATCGGTTACCCCCGCAACATCGGTCAGTCCGTCTCGCAAGGGATTATCAGTGCACTAACTGAAAACTCAGAGAATACTCCCGGCATCATTCAAACTGATGCAGCTATTAACCCAGGCAACTCTGGTGGCGCTCTCATTAACTCCCGGGGAGAGCTCGTGGGTATAAATTCCTCAATATTCTCAGAGTCCGGCAACTTTGAAGGTATCGGTTTCGCCACTCCGTCGAGCTACGCCATCGCAGCATTTCAAGAAATGGCGAATCAAGCTGTCGAGGCTAACACCGGTTATCTGGGCGTGATTACCGGTGGAGCACTTAATGCCCAATCGAGTCAGTTATTCTTCGGCGTAGACAATATTCGCGGCATGTTGGTGGAGAGCGTCGATGAAGGTGGCGCAGCGCAGCGAGCAGGCATACAACCCGGCGACGTCATAACCATGGTCGAGGGAACATCGGTACTAGATGGTCAGAACATCATGATGGCGGTTCGAAACAAAAACCCTGGGGATTCGATAAACATTCAGATCTATCGCGACGAGCAGAAATTCGTTCTACCAACTACATTGGGATTTGGCCAGGCCATCATCATCGAGCCATAGTCATTTACGGTAAAATTTCTTTCGCTTTGTAACTATCGACGCTTCAGGCGATACTCGGCCGAAAGGGCATGCGCCTCAAGATGTTCGTCTCGCGCAATGGCCGCCGCAGTACCTGCCAAGATATGCGCGCCCGCCTCGGAGCAATTAATGATTGAGCTGCGCTTCTGAAAATCATACACACCTAATGCCGAAAAAAACTTCGCAGAGCCGGATGTCGGCAAGACGTGACTCGGGCCAGCACAGTAGTCGCCCAAGGCCTCAGCACTGTAACGACCCATAAAAATTGCTCCAGCATTGTCGATTGAGTCTAATAAGGCGTCAGGGTCTTCCACAGAAATCTCCAAATGCTCCGGCGCAATGAGATTGCTAACCTCTGCAGCCTCCTGCAAATCCTTTACCTGAATGAAGATACCTCGGTTACTCATCGATTCGCAGATGATCTCGCGCCTGCTCATAGTAGGCAGCAATCTATCGATACTTCTCTTTACCTCTTCCAGAAAGCCCGCATCACTAGCAATCAATATAGACTGTGCTTGCTCGTCATGTTCCGCTTGAGAGAATAGGTCCATCGCAATCCAATCTGGATTCGTCTTACCGTCACAGATAATCGTAAGCTCGGAGGGACCGGCTATCATATCGATACCCACTTCGCCGAAGACTAATTTCTTCGCTACGGTAACGAAAATATTTCCTGGGCCAGCTATCTTATCCACCTTCTCGATCGTCTGTGTGCCATAGGCAAGAGCTGCGATAGCCTGCGCTCCACCGATGGTATACAGCTGTGTGACGCCAGCAAGAGCCGCGGCTGCAAACACGAGCTGCCCTTCTTCACCATAGATGGTGGGAACTGTGGCAGTTATTTCTTTCACTCCGGCAACCTGAGCTGGAATCGCTAACATAAGCATCGACGATGGATAATTCGCCTTTCCGCCAGGAACATAAACGCCTACACGCTTCAATGGACTTATCTTCTGACCGTAAACTGAACCGTCGGCTTCTTTATAGGTCCATGAACCCTGCTTTTGTTTCTCATGATAGGCCCTTATTCGCTCGGCAGCATGGGTTAGCGCATCGCGCTGCTCGTTAGAGATACCATCCAGAGCTTCCTGCATCAGCTCAGGAGACACCAATAGATCACCCATCGATTCTGCGCCGAAATCGAATTGATTCGTATATTCCAATACAGCAGCATCGCCTCGAGTCTTTACCTGCTGCAGAATGTCGCTAACGATAGTAGTGACGTCGTCGGATACAATCATGTCTCGCTGCAATAACTTCGCGAGGCGATCCTCAAAGTCAGGCTCGGATGTATTCAGATGATTTAAAGTTATATTACTAATGGGCATGATAGGTAGTGATAGTCAGAAGGTAAAAGTTAGGAGTAGTTGTCTTCGAAAAAGCGTTCTTTACTTCTTGTCTACTGCGTCGCCCAGTTGGCCCAAAATTTCTCGTATCAGGGCATTCTTAATTTTCATCGATGCCTTGTTCACTATTATTCGCGAGCTAATTTGCGCTATCAATTCGCGCGGCTCCAGACCATTAGCCTTTAGAGTTTGCCCTGTATCAACGATGTCTACGATGGCATCGGCCAAACCCATCAATGGAGCCAATTCGAGCGCCCCGTTTAGTTTAATAAGATCAATCTGCCTACCCTGCTCTGCAAAATACTTCTTGGCGATATTGGTAAACTTCGTCGCTACCTTCAATCTGCCTTCTACTGGCTTAGCATTGACCGGCCCTGCAGTCATCATCTGGCAGGCTGCTATCTTAAGATCCAATGGCTCGTAGAACCCCTCATCACCGTACTCCAGCAACAGGTCTTTGCCTACAACGCCCATGTCTGCGCTGCCGAACTCTACATAAGTTGGAACATCACTCCCTCTGATCACCATGAGCTTTACGTTCTCTCTATTGGTGTCGAAGATCAATTTGCGACTCTTGCTAATGTCTTCGGCCGGCACGATGCCTGCCTGCTCAAACAAGGGCAGCACTTCATCCAGTATACGGCCCTTGGTAAGGGCTATGACTAGTTGATCAGCGTTCATTTTGAATAACGTTTTTTTGAATAGGGTTCATTAAAAGATTTTCTCATAGTATCAGCGAATAGCTAATATCCGTTAAGCTGGCACCCGCCGAATCTTCGCCCCGAGAAGTTGAAGTTTCTCTTCGATACACTCATAGCCACGATCTATATGATAGATGCGGTCCACAACCGTTTCGTTATCAGAAACCAACCCAGCGATGATTAGACTCGCCGAAGCTCTCAGGTCTGTAGCCATGACCGGCGCACCTTTTAATGCATTCACACCTTTTACTATAGCGGTGTTTCCCTCTACCACTATATCAGCACCCATACGGTTCATTTCGTGCACGTGCATAAAGCGATTCTCGAAAACAGTTTCCGTGATCGAGCCGGTACCATCTGCTATCGCATTAAGTGCGGTAAATTGTGCCTGCATATCCGTGGGGAAAGCAGGATAAGGAGCTGTGCTCAGGGATACCGATTTAGGGCGGTTGCCATGCATGTTCAATTCGATCCAGTTATCGCCTACCTTAATGTCGGCACCGGTCTGTTCCAATTTGCTAAGAACCGCTACGAGAATACTAGGCCGCGTATCTTTAACTTTAATATGCCCGCGCGTTGCTGCTGCAGCAATTAAATAAGTGCCCGTCTCGATTCGATCCGGCATCACCGAGTAGCTACAACCGAAGAGTTCTTGCACGCCTGTAATAGTAATAGTATCGCTGCCCTGGCCCGATATAACCGCGCCCATCTTCACTAAACAATCGGCTAGGTCTACAACCTCAGGCTCGCGAGCTGCGTTCTCGATAATGGTCACCCCATCAGCCAGAGTAGCTGCCATCATGACATTCTCTGTTCCCGTTACGGTTACGATATCCATAAAGATATGAGCGCCTTTCAGCCTTCCCTCGACAGAGGCTTTGATATAACCGTCCTCGACCACAATGTCTGCACCCATCGCCTGCAACGCAGAAATATGTAAATTCACAGGCCGGCTACCGATCGCACAACCGCCAGGCAGGGCAACTTCAGCCTCACCATAGCGCGCTAATAATGGACCCAATACCAAGATCGATGCCCGCATCGTCTTTACCAACTCATAAGGCGCACTAAAGTGTTTGATCGTGCTGCTATTCACTTCGACATTCAATTTTTCGTCGATTACAGGCTCCACGCCCATGCACCCGAGCAACTCGATCATCGTGGTAATATCGAACAAATGCGGTAAATTACAAATCTGCACCGTTTCGTGGGTAAGGAGAGTAGAAGCCAGAATAGGCAGAGCGGAATTCTTTGCGCCTGCAATTCGAATCTCGCCCTGAAGACATACGCCTCCCTTTATTAGTAATTTATCCATTGATTATCTCAGAGGGAAAGGTGTATTCAGGAAGCCTGACTTTCGGCCACAGTCATCAAACGCATAGTGACTGCGTGAATGGCTCCACTGCTTATGTGCTCGTTCAAAATTTTGTAGATGGTTTGTTGCCGTTTTACGGCATTCAATCCTTCGAACACATCACCTATGACCGTTACAAGGTATTTGCCATCGCCGCCTTCAACGGTCACCTGACAATCGGAAAGCTCTGCATCAAGCTCAATGGTAATCTGACTAGCGTCCAATCTAATACTCCGACTTATTTCCAATTGTTTAACACAGCATCGATATCATTGTCATTCTGACTCATCAACGCTGAAAACTGCGTAAAATACTGCCTACCCAAATTGATGCCAACCAAACTTAAGTTCTTAAGTTTCCACTCGTCATTTTCGTTAAGAAACATTTGATACTGCAGCTCTAGGTTCGTATCACCGCCACGCAGCTCCATACGCACTATGGTATCGGCACGCGGATCGGTATCTGCATTAGTTGATGGAAGGAAGGCTAATTCTTGCCCTTCATAGGAAACCAAGGAGGCACCGTAAAAACGCGTCAACGTTGCCCTTAATATAGCGGCAAAGCGATCCTTCTGAGCGTCGCTGGCGGATTCGGCATAGCGGTTCATAACCACCACCGCGACAGCATTAAAATCTACTATCGAATTGAGCACTTCCTCAATTGCCCCAAAGTAGCCATCTCGATCAGTAAGAAATAGCCCCCGAGACTCCTGAACCGTACTCAATAGGTCCCTTACACCAATTTCAGCAGTTTCCACAGCCGTGTATTGTTGGCCATAGCTGAGCGCTGGCAACGTTCCCAAAAAAGCAAGGGCCACTAAGAATTTATTCAATGATTTCATTTGCTTATCCTTAATTTTTACTCGAAGCTAAGTTCTGGAACCCGCTACGGGGTACCGACAGCGCCAAAATACAGATAATGGGCTGAATGCGGACTGAACCTCTAAAGCGCAGATAAGTAGTTTACATGAAGTAAGCAGTTCAATAAATTATTACTTGCAAAGCTCTTCAAAGAATCTTCTAATTGGCCGCTTCTTCTCGGCATTAAGAATACTTCGTATATGTTCTTCGACATGGTCATCATCGTTCTCGGATTTATTGGTCTAATCTGGGGAGCGGACAAGTTTGTGTTTGGCGCGTCAGTCCTCGCGCGACACCTTGGGGTTTCCCCGTTGATGATCGGCCTTACTATCGTTGCTTTTGGCACGTCGGCCCCAGAGATTTTTTCTTCCGCTGTTTCTGCTCTCAATGACAAACCCGAATTGGCAGTCGGCAATGCGCTGGGCTCCAACCTTTTCAATATCGGGGTGGCTCTCGGCGTTGCCGCAATGATTAGCCCTCTTAAGCCGCCTGAGTCGCTAATCAGCAAAGAAATTCCAGCGCTGCTTCTCGTTACCTTTGTTACTGGCATTTTATTTCTAGACCTCTTCCTTGGCGTATTCGATGCTGTGGTCTTCATAGCCATTACCATCTATTTTGGCTATAGGTTATTCCGCAAGAAAGTTAAATCAGGATCCCCCCCGGATCTCCTTGATGAAAATATCGGCGAAATAAATAGCCTAAAAGCCGCTGCCTACATGGTATTAGGGCTCGCACTCTTAGTGTTGAGTGCACAAACGCTAGTGGCAGCCGCCACATCTATCGCCGAATCGCTTGGCGTCTCTGCGGCAATCATCGGCCTTACCGTCGTCGCTCTCGGCACGAGCCTTCCCGAATTGGCCGCATCGGTAACCTGCGTTTTGAAAGGACATCATGACCTGGCGATTGGTAATATTGTTGGATCGAACATTCTAAATTTGCTCGCAGTACTTCCTTTCCCAGGTTTATTTGCAGCAGGAGCAATCGAGCCCGCCCTCCTTTATCGAGACTTTGCTGGCGTACTAATACTAACTCTCATGTTGGCCTACTTTTGCTATGCAGGCGTCAAAAAGGGCAAGATGATCAGCCGATTCAATGGCGCCGTTTTCATGTCGCTCTATCTTGGCTGGTTTAGCGTCATGCTTTACCAGATTTAAACAAACTCTCTGCATAGTAGTCTGACGCATTCGCCTAAGGTATGATCTGATCACTATGAACTCCGATTCTTCCCTCATCTCCAGTGCTCTTAGAACTATAGAAATAGAGAGCCGAGCCGTCAGCGAACTGCTCAATCGTATTGATGCTGACTTCGTAAAGGCCTGCGAGATTATGCTGGCCTGCGAAGGGCGCGTAGTCGTGATCGGCATGGGTAAGTCTGGTCATATTGGCAAGAAAATAGCCGCCACGCTTGCCAGTACCGGCACGACAGCCATGTACGTACACCCTGCCGAGGCGAGTCACGGCGATATAGGCATGATAACGGCCCACGATGTTGTCCTCGCGATATCCAATTCGGGCACCACAGAAGAAATACTCTTCCTGCTACCGATACTGAAAAGAAAGGGCATTCCCTTAGTGAGCCTAACCGGCGATAAGCGGTCCGAATTAGCCAAGGCCGCATCAGCAAACCTCGATGCCAAAGTAGATGAGGAGGCCTGCCCACTCGGGCTAGCTCCAACATCGAGCACAACCGCCGCACTGGTGCTTGGCGACGCATTGGCCATGGCCTTGCTGGAAGCTCGCGGCTTTACCCGTGATGACTTTGCCATCTCTCACCCAGGTGGAAATCTTGGCAGGCGCCTATTAATAAAAGTGCGAGATGTTATGCATTCCGGCGACGCTATTCCGAAAGTCAAGAGTGGCACGTCTCTTCCTGAGGCCCTACTTGAAATGAGCAGCAAAGGATTTGGTCTAACAACCATAATAGGTGAAAGAGGAAACCTTCTGGGTGTTTTCTCCGATGGCGATTTGCGGCGCACGATAGATTCCGGCAAGAACATACAAGAAATCACCATCGACGAAGTCATGTCGCCAAGCTTTAAATACATAGACGCCAATGCCCTTGCAGCGGAAGCCGCTAGAATAATGCAGGAGTCTAAAGTATATGTACTCATCGTGAAGAGCGAGTCTCAACCTGTCGAGGGTATGCTGAAAATGCATGACCTACTCCAGTCAAACGTAGTTTAGCCTGGAATAGCCCATGCTTTTTATTGACAATGAAGAACAATCAATCGAATCAGCTAGCAAGATCAGATTATTGCTGCTCGATGTTGACGGCATCCTCACCGATGGCAAACTCTATTTCTCCAATTCGGGAGAAGAAAGCAAAGCCTTCCATAGTCTAGACGGACACGGCATTAAAATGCTGATGCGTGCAGGCGTTGCTGTCGGAATTATCACTGGGAGAAAATCTACCATCGTTACTAACCGTGCCTCCGATCTGGGAATAGATATTCTTTACCAGGGCCGCGAAGATAAAATCGATGTGCTTAGTGAAATAATTGCAACTACAGGAATCACCGCGGACGCAATTGCCTATGCCGGAGATGACCTACCTGACCTGCCGGTGCTACAAGCCGTTGGATTAAGCTTTTCAGTTCCCGGAGCTCACCGCGACTTGAAAGGCGCAGTAAACGTAATCACTACACGCCCTGGCGGCGAAGGGGCTGTCAGGGAAATCACTGATTTCATCTTAAGCTCACAAGCCAATAACTAACCTTTTCTCAGCGCTAAAGCCTAATGGCTCGCCCGAAAATTTGGACCGCAATCGACAAATTCGTGTTAGGCTTCAACTACTTGCAACCAATTTCAAACGCTAACAGATTATGCAAAGGATAGGACTCATCATTGTTCCAGGAATAATCGCGATAGCCTTGTTTGTTGGCATAAATTCGTTCAATACCTTGAGCAATGAAGCAGACGCTCCCAACACAAGCCTAGACTTCAATGCTTACTCTGAAGGCATCAATACGACACTTTACGATGCCCAAGGCAATATAAATTACACGCTAAAGGCAGAGCGTCAAGTTCACTACAATGATGACAGCACTGAGCTAGAGAAGCCGTTTATCCGCCTGTATCAAGATGGCGATTCACGTTGGAACATCGTGGCAAATTCCGGCAGAATCCCTGCCGCCGAAACGACTGCCGACGAAGCACTTGAAAGGATTGAACTACTCGGTAATGTTCGAGTCTACAGCCTCGATGAGTATGGCAATAGAACAATGATGTCCACCGAATTCTTAACACTGAACACGGAATCAGCAATTCTAGAGACTGATCAGTCGGTATCAATTGTAACTTCAGCGCTACAACAATCGTCTATAGGAATGATAGCTAAGCTCAGAATTGACGAAATCAACTTCCTGCGTGAGATTAGAGGCCGGTATGAACAAGCAACAAATTAGCGGCAGCTCGCCATTGAGGCTGGCTGTGATCATCATTGGCTGCCTGTCCAGTACAAGTTCTTTCTCGCTAGAGGCCGATAAGGATCAGGAATTATTGTTTAGTGCAGACGGCGGTTCACACATGAGTATCGAAGGCGATATTCGCCTAATGGAGATGTCTGACAACGTTATAATTACACGAGGCACTATGGTAATTCGCGGGGACACTGCCACGATCGAAAGCATAATCAGCAGCGGAGAAGTCAGCAAGGTTACTGTGCTAGGCACGCCGGTGTACTATGAACAGCAACTTGATTCTAACGATGAACCTGTGAAGGGGTCGAGCAATAGCATCTCGTTTTACACAGACGGAGGCGATGGCAGTAGTGTAGTCGAACTCATTGGTGAGGCAGTTATAGAATCACCTACCTCCAATTTCAAGTGCAGCGCGATCGTTTACATCGCCGAGCAAGATCTCATCCGCGATACACAAGGCCCTTGCAGCGGCGCGTTTAATACCTCGAATTGATAAGCATATGTTAGAAGCGAAAAACCTAGCTAAAAGTTATAAGAAGAGAGAAGTCGTACGCGACGTATCCATTTCGATACGTCAGGGTGAAATAGTAGGACTGTTAGGTCCCAACGGAGCCGGCAAGACCACCTGCTTCTATATGATCGTAGGGCTAGTAGCTGCCGATAAAGGAAAGGTACTACTTGGAAGCGACGACATCACAGATGCCCCCATGCATCAACGAGCCAGCCATGGTCTCGCCTATTTACCACAAGACTCCTCCATCTTTCGTACGCTCAGTGTCGAAGATAATATTTTTGCCATTTTAGAAACGCGCAAAGAGCTTAGTAGCGCCAAGCGACGAGAAAAACTGGAATCGCTTCTCAACGAGTTCAACATACAGCATATTCGGCACAATAAGGGTATGAGCCTTTCTGGCGGTGAGCGCAGACGAACAGAGATTGCACGAACGCTGGCCACCGATCCAAAATTCATCCTGCTGGACGAACCATTCGCCGGAGTAGACCCGATTTCCGTGAGCGATATCAAACAGATTATTCAACATCTCAGGGCGCGCAACATCGGAATACTCCTCACTGATCACAACGTTCGTGAGACCTTAGACATTTGCGAAAAAGCCTATATTGTAAGCGAAGGACAAATCATCGCCGAAGGGAATTCAGCAGCCATTCTTTCAAATGAAAAGGTTAGAGAAGTTTACCTTGGCGATCAGTTTCAAATATAGTTCAGTGCTAGCGCGAGCGAGTAATCTCAGCATCAATCCCTGCTCAAAAACCCACAATTAGTTGCAAAAATTTACCGCAAAGCGAATCCGCAAATACATACCGAAAAGGCTATGCAAAGCAGGCATGAATCTTGCTATAATCAAACGCACAATTGTGCAGCTACTCGACTCCAAGAGTCTCAAAATATTACTAATTCCTCCTCTCGGCCTTAAGATGCATTCTTCATGAAACTTTCGCTTCAGCTCAAGCTAGGTCAGCAACTGACCATGACTCCTCAGCTGCAGCAAGCTATTCGACTTCTGCAACTCTCAACACTCGACCTTCAGCAAGAAATTCACCAAGCGGTTGAATCAAACCCGATGTTGGAACTAATCGAAAATCGCGAAGAAGATGAAATCCCAACCCCGGCAGATGGTTCTACAACTACTGACCCAAAAGCAGCAGCAGACGCGGAATCTGGTACGACTGCTCAAGACCACGCCGAATTAAATAGCGACGATAATGATTGGAAAAATGATATCCCCAGCGACATAGGCATGGATACCCAATGGGATGACATCTACTCAGGCACTTCGTCACAATCAAGCTCCTTCGATGGAGACTCCACTGACTTTGAGTCCCGTACCAGTGCCGAAAGCACACTACAAGACCACCTTCTCTGGCAGCTCAATCTGACCCATATGTCTGAAAAGGACTCTTCGATCGCACTCGCAATTATCGATGCGATCGATAGCAACGGCATGCTCACTGTCGATCTAGAGTCCATACACAGCGGCTTCGATAGCGACTTAGAAATAGATATAGATGAGATCCTCGCCGTTCTCCACCGCATCCAGCAATTCGATCCTATTGGCGTCGGTTACAGAAACCTCGCCGAAAGCCTCATGCTGCAGCTTGCGCAGATCGATTCTCTAGAGAGTGCGAAAGCCGTTAGCAATGCCAAGCTGGTGATTAGCAAGCATATAGATCTCCTAGGCAATAGAGACTACGCGCAGCTCATGCGACGAACGAAACTTAAACAAAGCGAGTTAAGCGAAGCAATTACCATTGTAGAGAGCTTGAATCCTAGGCCAGGGTCGAGTATTTGCCCACCTTCAACCAGCTATGTCGTGCCAGACGTAATCGTGAGCAAGGACAACACTTCAGGGAAATGGAAAGTCGAGCTAAACCCCGAGACAGCACCGAAAATCCGCATCAACAACGGTTATGCCTCTCTCGTGAAGCGCGCCGACACTAGCGACGATAATAATTATTTGCGCAACAATTTGCAGGAGGCCAAGTGGTTCATCAAGAGCCTGCAAAGTCGTAACGACACTTTGATGAAGGTCTCTACGCGCATAGTCGAACACCAAAAGGGTTTTCTCGATTATGGCGAAGAGGCAATGAAGCCATTAGTGCTCCATGATATCGCGGAGGCAGTTAGCATGCACGAATCAACAATTTCGCGCGTCACTACTCAAAAATACATGCACACGCCCAGAGGTATCTTCGAGTTAAAATATTTCTTCTCAAGCCATGTTTCCACCAAGGGTGGCGGAGAGTGCTCCTCCACGGCAATTCGCGCGCTAATACGTAAGCTGGTCGCTGTGGAAAATACAGAGAAGCCATTGAGCGACAGCAAGATAACCAGCCTCTTAGAAGAGAAAGGAATCAATGTGGCTAGGCGTACAATTGCCAAATATAGAGAATCGCTCTCTATTCCTCCTTCTAACGAACGCAAGCGACTGCCTAGCTAAACAACCGAATCAGAAGCTCTACCCAAAACAACAATCAACACTCACCACGAACTAGAGAACGTATAGCAATGCAACTGGAAGACATACTTAGCCCTGACCGCTGCCACTGCCGAATCGAAGGCGTAAGTAAGAAGAGAATACTAACCAAGATTAGCGAGATCGTTTCAGAAAACATTGACTCATTAGAGGCCGCCGAAGTATTCGATGCACTAATGGCTCGCGAACAACTTGGTACGACGGGCCTGGGAAATGGCATAGCCATTCCTCATTGCCGGCTCGCTCCTTGCGAAAATATTATTGGGGCGTTAATAACCCTTGATCAGTCCGTTGATTTTGACTCTTTAGACAACAAACCGGTGGATATACTGTTTGTCTTGCTCGTTCCTCGTGAAAAGAACGATGAACACGTACGCACTCTCGCCGAGCTCGCCACTTTATTCAATGACGAGGATTTTTGCTTCACTATAAGGCATACTAACGATCGAGAAGACTTGTACAATATTGCGATCACTTACTAAGAGCCTCTGCATTCACCTGAGGCTTATTAACACTACAGCGCCTTAGCGAAAACGGGTTGACTTTGATGAAGCTAACCATAATCAGCGGCAGATCTGGCTCCGGAAAAAGTACAGTACTGCATATCCTTGAGGATCGGGGCTACTATTGCATCGACAATCTACCCGCTAGCTTACTGCCAGCCCTCGCGGATCGTATCAGCAATGACGATACTAACCTTCCCAATGTAGCCGTCAGTATTGACGCCCGTAATATTTCTGCTGACTTACAACAAGCGCCTGAAATAATCAGCGAATTACAGGCGAGAGAATTACCCACAGAGATTATATTCCTCGATGCCAACAGCCAAACCCTGCTGAAGCGATTCAGCGAGAGTCGTCGTAAACATCCTTTAAGCAACGAATCTACCGACCTGTACAAAGCAATCGATATCGAATCAGCATTGCTAAAATCGATTTCCATGATGGCAAACTTCGTTATCGATACCAGCAACATGTCCCTTCATCAACTAAGGGATTTAGTAAAGAACCGCCTGCTGGAGAACAACGAAACTAGAATGGCACTGTTATTCCAATCGTTTGGTTTTAAGAACGGCGTTCCTGTAGATGCGGATTTGGTCTACGATGTTCGCTGCCTACCCAATCCTTATTGGGACATAGCACTTCGATCGCTGACCGGACTTCACATCGATGTTGCTAAATTTCTCGACTCTCAAGAAGAGGTTCAGGAAATGACCGATGACATAAGAGATTACTTGGAGAAATGGCTGCCGAAGTATGAAAGCAATAATCGCAGTTATATCACCGTTGCTGTAGGCTGCACCGGAGGCCAACATCGTTCTGTCTACATTAGCGAAAAGTTGAAAAAGTACTTTTCATCCAAAATCAAGAACGTGCAAATACGTCATCGCGATCTTGGTTGATAGCAAAGACGACCTAGGCGACACGATTCGAAACAAGGCATGCTAAAAGCAACGACTACAATTATTAACAAAGCAGGGTTGCATGCGCGAGCCGCGGCCAAGTTAGTAGAGCTAACTGGCACGCTGAAAAGCGCGGTCCAGATCGGCCATGAAAAAATGGTCGACGGAAAAAGTATCCTCTCTCTAATGATGCTCGCTGCAGTTCAGGGCAACGAACTCTCGATAGAAGTCGACGGCCCCGATGAAGAGCAAGCTATGTCCGCCATACTTGCCCTGATCCAAAATCGCTTTGACGAGTCCGAATAGCAATCCCCCTTAGACTCTCCCTTTTGCCCCTACCTCCTCGAAAATCACAGACATAGCCATTCTCTCAAGCTTGTTTAAGTTCTATTAGACTGCGTTTGGCTGTAGAATTGCGCGATCTAGCGTTGGCGCTAGCGACGCCTGCCACTATCGCTTGCCATTTGAGCCGGATTCGCACTCACTTAGCGAGCCTCAAACTGAGCATAGGGCCAAGCAATACGATGTCTCAAGCCAAGGAATCTCAATCTCAGGAAACTGTTGCACTTGAACTTAATCAAGCGCTGGACAGCGGCTCCCTTTATGAGGTTCGGCAGCTTTTAAAATCGCTGCCTAGCGCAGGCATTGCACATCTTCTTGAATCTTCTCCCCCGAAGACGCGTAACGTCCTCTGGCAGTTAATCGACAAAGCCGCCGAGGGTGAGGTCCTACAAGATCTGAACGAGGACCTGCAATCCGAATTTCTCAGCGAGCTAGATGCCCAGCAAGTTGTAAAACTCACCGCGGGTCTCGAAACCGACGACCTGGCTGACATTCTGCAGCAACTGCCCAACCAGGTAACCGTAGAAGTATTACGGGCGATGGATGAACAAGACCGGCAGCGTGTCGAATCCATTTTATCCTTCAATGAAGACACGGCTGGCGGTTTAATGAACACGGATACGATCACCGTGCGCCGCAGCCACACTCTGGAACTTGTGCTGCGTTATCTCCGGCGCCACGAAAGCCTCCCTGAGATGACGGACAATATCCTTGTAGTAGACCGGGAGGACAAATTCTTAGGCATACTGCCACTTCGAAAACTTTTAGTTTCGGATCCGAACACAACTGTTAGAGACATAATGCGCGAAGATATCGATGCCATCCCAGTCGATATGGACGCAACCCAGGTAGCCCAATTGTTCGAGCGTCACGATTGGGTATCCGCTCCCGTTGTCGATTCGTATGGGAAACTGGTCGGCCGTATCACAATCGATGATGTTGTGGATGTCATCAAGGACAACGCCGAACATGCGTTGATGAGCATGGCAGGTCTCGATGAAGAAGACGATAGTTTTGCACCCATTCTGAAAACCACGAGACGCCGCGCCCTTTGGCTCGGCGTGAATCTCATGACGGCTGTTTTAGCCTCCGGTGTAATCTTTCTCTTCCAAGACACCCTCGATCAGGTTGTCTACCTCGCCGTGCTCATGCCCATCGTTGCCAATATGGGTGGTGTAGCTGGCACACAGACCCTCACGCTAGTTATCCGGAGCCTTGCGCTTGGACACATCAGCGAGTCTAATAGTCGCTGGTTATTAGTGAGAGAACTTGGCGTGGCCGGCTTGAACGGGGCCGCATGGGCGATCGTTATCGCAGCCATCACGTTCGTCTGGTACGCAGACTTACTACTAAGCTTAGTTATAGCTGCAGCCATGATGATCAATCTCGTGGTGGCAGCTCTGGCCGGAGCCTATCTTCCACTATTTCTAAATCGCATTAAGGTCGACCCAGCACTTGCTGGATCCGTCGCACTAACCACAATAACCGACTCGGTTGGTTTTTTTGTGTTCCTCGGTTTGGCGCAGCTCTTTTACTTATAAAAGCCCTATTTACTTATAAAATTATGAAATTTGAACCTAATACAGAGTTAGATCTACCGAGCAAGACACGGCTCAAGCAAGACGCTACCGATTTGCAGCAACTCGGTCAGAAGCTGACCACTTACAGCTCTGCAGTCTTGAGAAAGCTGCCGTTAAATGAAGTATTGATATCTGCCATCGAAGAATACAATCGCCTACCCAATAGCCATGGAGCACGACGTCGTCAGCTACAATTCATCGGCAAGCTGATGCGTGATCTCGACTATGACGCGATAATCAAAGCCATAGACAACCTGGAAAATGGCCACCTAAGAAAGAAAAAAAAACCTTCCGCGGTTAAGCTGTTGTGCGAGGCCATTTTAGAATCTGGCGATGCAGAAATAAATGCGACGCTGGAAAAATATCCTCAACTCGAGCGACAAACCATGCGCCAGTTCTATCGCGAACACAATCGCGCAACGGACACGAGCCGCACAAAGTTCAAGATCAAGCTACAAAATTACCTGCAGCAGAAAATCGGCAGCTAATCTTAGCGCTACTATTCGAGCCAAAAAAGGGTGCCTGTTCTCGCCGATGACAGGGGGATTTGATTGTATTTATCGACGTTTACGGTCTCTCCATTAGGTGATAAGCTCTTTTCCAATTAAGAGACTACGCGCCCTCAGCTAGAGCGCGAACAGTACTACAATAACAACAAGAGAATGCCCATGTCTGACTCAAGCGCACATTCTTACTGGAAAGCCAATATCCGCTTAGTGCTCTCCCTTCTCTCTGTCTGGTTCTTCATTTCTTTCGGCTGTGGGATTCTATTTGTCGACGCGCTAGATACGATTCGATTTGGCGGCTTTAAACTAGGCTTCTGGATTGCACAGCAAGGCTCGATCTTTGCCTTCGTGGCACTCATTCTTATCTATATCCGTGCCATGGATAAGCTAGACGACAAGTACAATCTTGATTCTTCCAGCGAGAGCGCGAAACCGGCTCAGGAGGAGTCACAATGAGCGTACAAGTATGGACTTACCTTTTCGTCTTTCTGTCTTTCTCTCTCTACATTGGCATCGCTATCTGGTCTCGAGCCGGTTCCACTAAGGAATTCTATGTTGCCGGAGGCGGCGTTACACCGCTCGCAAATGGCATGGCAACGGCCGCTGATTGGATGTCGGCCGCGTCCTTTATCTCCATGGCTGGACTCATCTCCTTCCTAGGCAGAGATGGCACATTTTACCTGATGGGCTGGACCGGCGGCTATGTGTTGCTCGCCCTCCTCTTAGCACCTTATTTGAGAAAATTTGGCAAATTTACTGTGCCGGATTTTATCGGAGATCGCTACTACTCACAGACCGCCAGGCTAATCGCCGTATTCTGCGCCATCTCTGTCTCCTTCGTTTATGTTTGCGGCCAGATGCAGGGCGCCGGCATCGTGTTCTCTCGTTTTCTTGAGGTCGACTTTACGACTGGCGTTCTCATCGGCATGACGATTGTGTTTTTTTATGCCGTTCTAGGTGGCATGAAGGGCATAACTTACACGCAGGTTGCTCAGTACTGTGTTTTGATCTTCGCTTTCATGGTCCCGGCGATATTCATCTCCATCATGATGACCGGACAACCCGTACCGCAGATTGGTTTCGGCTCTGAACTCACCGAAGCCTATGGCGGCGGTTACCTGCTGGATAGACTCGATGGCCTTAGCGAACAGCTTGGCTTTGCAACTTACACAGAAGGCCAACGCAGTACCCAAGACGTGTTCTTCATAACCGCCGCATTGATGTTCGGCACTGCTGGACTGCCCCATGTAATCATTCGCTTCTTTACTGTACCTAGCGTGAGAGATGCTCGGAAGTCGGCAGGTTATGCGCTGGTTTTTATCGCCATCCTCTATACGACTGCTCCCGCGGTTGCCGCTTTCGCTCGCACCAATCTCATCAATACAGTCAGCAATGCAGAATATGAATCAATGCCGGAATGGTTCAGTAAATGGGAAGACACCGGACTCATCACCTTCGATGACAAAAACAATGATGGCATCATTCAATATGTAGGTGACCCCCAGACTAACGAGTTAAATGTAAATAGAGACATCATGGTTCTCGCCAACCCTGAGATTGCGGAGCTGCCCCCTTGGGTCATAGCGCTAGTAGTTGCGGGGGCGCTTGCCGCCGCTTTGTCGACTGCAGCGGGCTTACTCTTGGTAATCTCGACTTCTGTAGCGCATGACATGCTTAAACGAACCTTCATGCCCGCTATTACTGAGAAGCAAGAACTTGCTTGCGCGCGGCTATCGATCCTAATTGCAGTACTGATTGCGGGTTACTACGGGATCAATGCGCCTGCCTATGTGGCTCAGGTGGTCGCCTTCGCGTTTGGGCTAGCTGCAGCGTCATTCTTCCCTGCCATCGTCCTAGGCATCTTTCAAAAACGCATGAACAAGGAAGGGGCTATCGCTGGAATGGTAGTCGGCTTTACTTTTACCGCGGCTTATATTATCTACTTCAAAATTATCAACCCAGCTGCTGATAGTGCTGATAATTGGTTTTTTGGAATTTCACCAGAAGGGATTGGCGCTCTAGGTACAGTCGCAAATCTAGTAGTCGCGCTGTTCGTGGCGAAGTTCACCCCAGCTGCTCCTGAAGAAGTGCAGGAAATCGTAGAGAATATCCGACTGCCTGGTGAGGCAATTCCTCGCTAGAAATACTTTATACACAGTAGTAACAAAAAGGGTTCAGAGTGTTTACACACTCTGAACCCTTTTTGAATGAGGCGTTCTTAGTTCTTATGTCTTATGTTCGCCGTGTTTGGTTTCTTCCCAATATTTTTTCACGGTCTGCTTCATCTCTTTGTGCATAAACAAGATGCCTATCAAATTCGGCACCGTCATCAATACGATCGTAATAAGTGCTATGTTCCACACGATGGTGGTATCTGCCAGCGCCGCATAGAAGAAGCCCAATACGTATACCACGCGATACGGCAGTACCGATTTCGGGCCGAACAAGTAAGTCATGGCCCGGTCTCCGTAGTACGACCAAGCGATTGCTGTAGAAAAGGCAAACAACATCAAGCCTATGGAAACAATATATTTACCGAAATCCCCAAACAGGCCTTTCGTGTAGGCCATCGTCGTTAGCGGAACAGAGTGCAGTAACGACTTGCCGGACACCTCCACTGTAGTATCATCTAGCCTGCCTTCGGACACCGAGACTTCGCCAGTGATTAGCTCTCCATCTCTAGCATAGAGGACATCCTCAGCAAAGGATCGTGAACTGAGCAGCGTGAAATCTTGGTTGCTGTCGGCGACGCGCCCATCCAGAAGAGCAATATCGCCAGAGAAACTACTCGCTTCAGATTCATCTCCGTTAAGAAAAATAAAGAGCTGAGCCACATCCTCTGCATTCGATTCCTCATAGGAACCTGCTACGAACCGCATATCCGCGCGTTGAAATTCGTTATCGAATTTTTCCTTCCACACACCAGATGAAAGAATTACCAGTCCGGTAATAGTACAAATGACGATAGTATCGATAAACGGCTCGAGAATGGACACCATGCCTTCATCGGCTGGCTCATCGGTTCTAGCCGCGGCGTGAGCGATAGGTGCAGAACCCTGGCCAGCCTCATTTGAGTACAAGCCTCGGTTTACACCTCGATCGAACGCATAGGCGAACGTGGCACCAAGGAAGCCCCCGGCTGCGGCGGAGCCAGTGAACGCATCGGAGAATATAGATACAAAAGAGGGAATGATATTACCGATGTTTGGCAGGATTACTGCAAACGCGCCTACAAGATAGATGATCGCCATGGTGGGCACGATAGTCGCTGCCACTTTTGCTATTCGGCTAATACCACCAATAATCACCAGAGCCAACAATACTGACAACACACTGGCGGTAATAATAGGCTCTAAAGAGAACGTGCTCTGCAGTCCAGCGGCTATACTATTGATCTGTGGCAGGTTGCCAGTTCCAAATGAGCTCAGCACTGTAGCAATAGCAAACAGTATTGCTAACCACTTCGCGTTAAGCCCCTTCTCCATATAGTACATCGGGCCACCTGCCATGGTGCCATCGGCGGTCTTGGTCCTGTATTTGTGAGAGAGCGTTACTTCGACAAACTTACTGGTCATCCCAAAGAACGCAGTCATCCACATCCAGAACAACGCAGCTGGACCACCAAGGTGCAAAGCCAAAGCCACGCCGCCGATGTTGCCAGTTCCGACAGTACCGGATAGCGCCGTTGCTAGAGCTTGAAAATGCGTCGTGTCACCCTGCGCCCCATCCTTATCAAACTTACCTCTGGTTATACCGATGGCATGCCTGAAATAGCGTATCTGCGGAAATCCTAGATAGATTGTAAAAAAGACACCGGTAGAGAGAAGTAAAGCTGGGAACCAAAGTGCGCTTCCTAGATAGCCGTCCAAGAAAATCAGAAAATCATTAACCGCGTCCAATGTAATACCCCACTAGAATTATGTTCACCAAGTCTTAAAACTGGCTTTATCGCGACTACTAATCGTCGCTTATTGTAATCGTTGGCCCCGCGCTATTGTTTGGTGCTAAGGCTTGCAACTGCTGCTCAACATTTTTGGCCAATTCAATATAAGCCTTCGTGGCAGCGTGATCAACTTTCGATGCTACCACAGGATTGCCTGCGTCCGTTGTTTCTCTGATGGTTAAATCCAGAGGCAAACGACCTATAACCTCAACACCGTATTCAGCCGACAGCGAGTCCCCTCCGCCAGTGCCAAAGATAGCCTCTTCATGCCCGCAATTAGTGCAGGTATGGCTGCTCATATTCTCCACTACGCCCACTATAGGAACATCTACCTTTTTGAACATTTCTATTCCCTTGCGGGCGTCAGACAAGGCAACATCCTGAGGCGTCGTGACGATAACCGCACCGCTCACCTTGACCGACTGTGCGAGACTCAGTTGTATATCGCCGGTGCCCGGTGGCATGTCGACGATTAAATAATCCAGCTCGGACCAGGCTGTATCATTCAGCATCTGGTTGAAAGCAGAAATAATCATTGGGGCCCGCCACACCATCGCTGTTTTCTGATCGACTAGGAACCCCATGGAATTACATTCTATGCCGTGGGCCAACAACGGCAGCATGAATTTTTTATCATGTATTTTTGGTCGTGTACCATCAGGGACTCCCATCATCAAAGGCAAGCTAGGCCCATAAATATCCGCATCTAAGATGCCAACTTTTCTCCCTAGCTTGGACAGAGCCAACGCGAGATTCACAGCAGTTGTCGATTTTCCTACCCCACCCTTACCTGAAGCCACACAAACAATACGATTAATCTTTTCGATACTTCTCACAACTATTCCCTCTATTTCATCGGTTACGCCTGATTGCTGTGGCGTATCCTGTATTCCATCGTCATCTCTGCACTAAATTTCTAGTAGATAGTGGCACTAACCCAGTTAAACTGCAGCTGATTATCTTTGATTAGCTAGGAAAAATCCAAGGGTGCAGTAGTCAATAGAGCACCCCAAGCAGATATTTTCGCTATCTAAGAACTTCTTAATCAAATTTCGACGAGAACACAGCAATCTATGCAAATTGAGAATGACAGACTAGCAGCTTGACCGCTAGAATCTAGAACCTGTGAAGAGCGTTAACTGTATCCTCTTCCTTCCCATTGATTGACCATGCGGCATTCCCGCTAGAAACTAGAATATGCAAAAACCACTCACACTCTCCTGCGCCTTTCTGTTCTTGGGTGCTGCGGCTCTACCTTTTTATGTAGCTGCGGAGCTGCAGGAAGATACCGGGATCAAATTCGCGTTTTATTCCTCGGCTTGGGGAGAAAATACCGATGACGGCTTGCGTCTTGTCGCGTTAAACCAAACCCCAGCCCGAATTCGCTTGAACAGCATTGAATTGCACGGCAGCGAAGCGGCAACTGAGTCTATACTTATCGACGTGGAATTAGAGGTTCCTTCCGAAGGCTATGCCGATAAAGAATTCGATTATCTCGACCTGCTCTCGGACGATGAATGTATCGATCGAACTATGCAGGACAACTGGAAGCTCGTAGAAATCTCAAACTACACATTAAATCCATCCGTGCGAAATCTCATTATCGAGAATACGGATTCGTTTCGGATCTATCAATGTGTGAAGACTATCTCAACCTCTTGGACCGATCTCGATAGCAATCAGCTATTCGAATACGACGAATGGGTCCTGTTCCATTTCGAAACCCGCAGAGATTTATAACAACGGCAGACAGAAAATAAAAAGCTAAAAAAAACCCGCTTAAATAAGCGGGTTTTTTTGTTAGCCTTTCAGAGAGCTGTTTTACACAGATTTCAGAAGCTTTTTTTTCGACCGTTTTACTCTTCCTACATCAAGATACCGCCGTATTGAACAAAGAATGGAGCAAACACAAGGCTCAGAATCGCAGATAGCTTGATCAGAATATTCAGTGAAGGACCCGAGGTATCTTTCATTGGATCGCCAACAGTATCACCAACAACAGCGGCAGTGTGCTCATCCGAGCCTTTTCCGCCATGGTTGCCCGCTTCGATATATTTTTTAGCATTGTCCCAAGCGCCGCCACTGTTAGAGGAAGCTATCGCCAGGACACCACCTGTAATCAATGAACCGATCAACAATGCCGCAACAGCTTCAACGCCGAACAGATAGCCCACAACGATAGGCGAGCCCATGATCAATACACCTGGTGCTATCATTTCTTTCAGCGCTGCTTGCGTTGATATGGCGACACATTTCGCATAGTCAGGAGTACCTGTACCTTCCATGATGCCTGGAATTGTCTTGAACTGATGACGTACTTCTTCAATCATCGCAAATGCCGCTACGCCAACTGATTTCATAGTCATAGCTGAGAACAAGAAAGGTAAAACTGCACCGACAAACAGGAAAGTGAACACTAGTGGCTCTAGCAGGCTCATAGTAATCGGCTCACCGCGCAGTTCTTCGGCAGTTAAAATAAAAGCCGCGAACAGGGCAAGTGAAGTTAATATCGCAGCACCAATAGCAAATCCCTTACCAAT
>Ga0115569_10001009_pt1 | contig 21790 bp, 16 predicted proteins | sample COGITO_mtgs_1205_2_FD_87295 | JGI IMG/M metagenome (GOLD analysis project Ga0115569, IMG submission 87295) | Pelagic marine microbial communities from North Sea - COGITO_mtgs_120503 | ecosystem: Environmental > Aquatic > Marine > Epipelagic | place: Germany:Helgoland, sampling site Kabeltonne... | reverse complement strand
TCCGCCGCGCATAGGAGGGACGATGGGTCCGCCGACGTTAACGTTCAGCGACTCGGGCGGATGGGGGTCCGGTTCCCCCGCTTCCCGAGCAGCGAGCACTTCCATCAACTTCCCGATCGAGACCGCTCGATCGACGAGGTCTCTCGCGTGGGGATCGCGTTCGACTGCGTAGGTGTCGAGTAGGTCATCACCACATACACCCGAGAGCACGAGGGGCAGTTTCCATCCGAGATTGACTGCGTCGCGGAATCCAGCATTCAGACCTTGGCCCAAGAAGGGAGGTGTTTGATGTGCGGCGTCGCCTGCCAGCAGGACCCGGCCTGCGCGCCACTTTTCCGCTGTGGCCGCATGGAACTGGTAGACCGCGGCGCGCCGAATTTCATAATCCTTCGGATCAATCCATGAGGAGAGCAATTCACCGATCTTCTCGTCGGAGAGAATCTCCTCTCGGGTCTCCCCGGGGAGCAGTTGGAACTCCCATCTGCGATTAGGATCCTTGACGCAAATATAGGTTGCTAGGCGTGCGGGGTCGCAGATCTGCATGGTGGTTAAGGGGAGATCGGCGTCGGGGCCCTGGGTGATATCTATGACGAGCCATTCCTGGTCGTAGTCTAGGCTCAGCCATTCGATCCCGACAGTCTCGCGGACGAAGCTGGATGCTCCGTCGCAGCCAATTGAATAACGCGAAACAGTTTTCGTTTCGCCGCCGTCCTCACGGTCACGACTCGTGATCGTGACGCTCTCGGCGTCTTGATCGACCCGAACGACTTCATTCCCCAGCTTAACTTCGATTCGATCATCGAGTGCGACGAGGCGACGGAGTTCGGCTTCGAGCTCCGGTTGATCGAAGAAAGTCATGTCCGGCCAACCGTTCGCGCCGAACCCGAGGATGTCGAGGCTGATAATCGGAACGCGCTTGGAGTTAGCGAATGCGATGGTGTTCGGATCTCTGGGCAGCTGGCAGAGCCCCCAGATTTCATTCGAACGATCGAGGCGCTGAAAGGCGCGAAGCGTTTCGCCATCTATTGCGACTGCACGAGGCATCTCTACTGAGTCCGACGAACGTTCAAGGATACGCACTCGAAGACCCGCATTTGCAAGCGAGAGGGCAGTCAGCGCACCCACAGGTCCGTATCCAATAATCGAGACGTCTATTATGCTCATAATCACGCTGGGCTTTCTGGTGTTCCAAGAACTGCTTGCCGGAGTTCGCCCCATAATAGAGCCTCAGCAGCGTGCGTGAAGCATTCTCGGTGCGACGTAGAACTCGAGGCCGCGAGCTGCTTTAGAAATCCCTCTTCGAGATGCTCGAAGGCCGGATATGCGGCGGTGATCGTCGTGCTACTCAGGACTCGCCTAACTTATCCCGACCATCGGTGAGAAGAACAGGTGCGTTTTTCGCCATGAAATGCTTTCCGATCGCTGCCGCGGGCGGCGTCGGTGATGGAAGCAGTTTTTCATTCGAGTCGATTTGCAGACCGCATGAAGCCCCTGGAGTGGGGCTCGCTCGAGCGTGCGGGCGATGAGAGTACAGATTTCTACGGCATCGGCGTGAGCGTCCTAGAGGTATCCAGCTTAATCCGGAAGGACTCGCCCACGATCGAGTCGATGTTTTTGAACCTTGCCGAGTGCGTTGCGGGGCAATGCATCGACGATGTGTAGCTCGCGGGGATGTTTGAAGGGCGCCAATTCATCCCCGATCGCCTCGCGCAACTCTTGGATCCTAACCGGCTCGCTTACGACCGCGTACGCAATCACGCGCTCGCCCCACTCATCCGAGGATTCGCCGACGACCGCAACGTCGTCGATGGCGGAGTGCTTCCGAAGTACGTCTTCCACTTCACGGGGATAGATGTTGTAGCCGCCGCTAATGATGAGTTCTTTCGCACGTCCCACGATTGATACAAAGCCATCTGAATCTTCCGAGCCGAGGTCGCCCGTCTTGAACCAGCCGTCGTCGGTGAAGGCTTCTGCGTTTGCTTGGGGGCGCTCCCAATAGCCGTTGAAGACGTTAGGCCCGCGCACCTGAATTTCAGCGGGCTCGCCCTCAAGGCGAAGCTCGACACCGGGCAGCGGGAAGCCGACGGTGCCAGGTCTTCGCTCGCCGTCATGCGGGTTGGAAACGAGCATGAGAGTTTCAGTCATGCCGTAGCGCTCGAGGACGCGCTGGCCCGTCGCGGTTTCGATTTTTTCGTGAAGCGTGGCGGGGAGGGGAGCGGAGCCCGAAACGCAAAGCCTAAGGGCGGTGAGCTTCTTGACGGAAGGGTGTGAGGCGAAGCGGTGATACATGGTGGGGACGCCGAAGAAAAGGGTGGCGCATTGAGCCGAGACGTCCGAGAGCAGGCGATCGGGATCGAAGCCGCGGTAGAGCACTGCCGAACTGCCGTTATAGAGCGTTCCGTGCAGCCCGACGCCTAGGCCATGCATATGGAAGAGCGGTAGGCATAACAAAAGTCGGTCTTGGGATTGCCAACGCCAGGCGATTCGAAGTCCTTCTGCGCTTGCTAGGCAATTTGCATGGGACAGGACGGCGCCCTTCGGCTGGCCAGTAGTGCCGGAGGTGTAACATATGAGTGCGGCGGACTCGCGCTCTGCGGCATCGAGAAGTGGTGTCGGTCCGTCTGGGAGATTAAGAGACGGAGAGAGTGCGAGCATGCCGGGATCGATCTCAGCGATCGCAGCATGTTTATCGGGCGTATCGACTAACGCGGCCTTGGGGCGGGCATCCTGGATGACATGCTTTAGTTCGCGGGCGCCGTAGGCCGTGTTGGTCGGGATGACGACGAGGCCCATGCGTAGGGCGGCGACATAGCTGGCGACAAGGTCATAGGAGCTCTCAGCTGAAAGCAGGACACGATCTCCTGGGGATAAGCCGATCCGAGCGAGTCGGCCTGCGCGCACGACGCTTTCCTGTGCGAGTTCGCCGCGCTGAAGCCAGCCTCGATCCGGATCGTGGATTTGGTCGAGATCCGGATTCGATTCCCAATGGCGGGCCCATGACGCAGTGAGATTCGGGGCCGCCCCGCCGGTGGGGTCGAAAGGGTGGCGTTCGGGCATGTGGAGCGAGGTGTGGGGTGACACGGATGACATTCGGAATTCCTCATGGGCGCGAATCGCCTGCGGGGAGCGAGGATATCTGAATCGGGGAGGGCGCGAATGGCACGCCTTTCACGCCAACCCCTGGTAGCAGGCAGGCCCGAAGCGCCTCTCGGACCGATAAACCTGGTGGGACCGGCTAGTCCAGGGAGCGAGTGGTTCGTGACCCACTCGGGTCGCGAATGCTGGACATCCTGCTCTTAAAGAAGGTTTGTCCAGCGGATTCCGAAGGAGGTGCCTTTCCAAAGGAAATCAGAAACAGACATTCAATAATGCCCACCGAAATGAGCAAATAGGCTGAAATCGTTCAGCGGATCGGGAAAATCAGAAAAAGTCATGGGAAATTGGAACTGTTCTCCGCCGGGCGGGATCTGTCTTACCGAATCATCGTGATGTTCTCCTAATGGTTGGCAGAAGGACGGGCCCCGCTTGCGAAATGCAGGTGGGGCCTTTCTGTTTTTGGACCCCTCACCGTACATAGGAGCCTTCCTGAAGACTTCCGCAGGGCTGCTGGGTCCACGATGACGAAGAGAGGTGGCACGGGGGCGGGGCGTCTCCAGAGCGCGATACGGAATCGCTGGCCCCGCGTAGACCTCGTGTTAGAAACGGCTGGAACACGGGCAGGACAGCTAACTGTTAGTAGTCGCCAGCGATCGTTTAGGCTGATCGCTAGCGATTTGTGTTGCGCCGGGCCCGCCAGGCCGCGAGGCGCTCTGCTATGTCTGCTTCTTGTCCTCTATTATTTGGCTCGTAGTAGCGACGACCTGCGAGCGTGTCGGGAAGGTTTTCGGCTGCGACGAACGCGTCCTCGGCCGAGTGGGCGTAGACATAATCCGCGCCGTAACCGAGATCTTTCATGAGTCGCGTCGGCGCATTCCGCAGATGCATAGGCACTGGAAGCGGGCCTTGCCCTTCCAGGTCGGCCACGGCCTGATTAAGCCCGGCGTAGGCGGCGTTGCTCTTAGGTGCGCATGCCAGATAGGTCGTCGCCTGCGCTAAAGGAATACGACCTTCAGGCATTCCAATATTCTGCACGGCCTGATGTGCCGCGACTGTGAGGGCGAGCGCCGCGGGGTCCGCATTGCCGACGTCCTCTGAGGCGAAGATCACGAGCCGCCGCGAAATGTAGAGCGCGTCTTCTCCCGCCTCGATCATTCGTGCGAGATAATGGAGCGCAGCATCCGGGTCACTGGCGCGCATGCTCTTGATCAGAGCCGAGACGACATTGAAATGTTCTTCGCCGTCGCGGTCATGTCGTAATGCGATCTTTCCAACCGCTTGCTTGACCGTCTCTGCGGACATCGGCGCCGCCCGATTGCCTGTCGATAGATGCACGGTCGCGCTCGCGTCCAACATGCCGAGCAGCCGCCGGGCATCCCCCTGTGAAGACAGGATCAGCGTGTCCCGAGCGTCCTTGCTGAGCACAAGTTTGGCTGCTCCAAGCCCGTTTCGATCATCCTCGAGCGCCCGGTCCAGGACCCGGCCGAGGGCACGACCGCCTAGCGCATCAAGGGGGATCACCTGGCAGCGCGAGAGCAGCGGGGCGATCACGCTAAACGAGGGGTTCTCAGTCGTCGCGCCGATCAGGGTGACCGAGCCGGACTCGACGTGGGGAAGCAGGGCATCCTGCTGGGCTTTGTTGAGGCGGTGGATCTCGTCGATGAAAAGAAGTGTTCGCAGCTGGGTCCGGCGTGCGGCCTCGATCGCTTTGCGAATCTCAGGAACGCCGGCTGAGACCGCCGAAAGCGGGACCAATCGGGCGTTCTGTCGCTCACCGAGAATCCAGGCCAGGGTCGTCTTGCCACTCCCCGGCGGGCCCCAGAGAATGAACGACGACAATGAACCCCGTTCGACCAAGGTGTGGAGGGGGCGGCCCGGTGCAAGCAATTCCTCGTGTCCGACGAGCTCCTCGAGGGTGCGAGGGCGCATGCGTTCGGCCAAGGGCGCGTGAGGCTCGAGACGTCGCTCGGTCTTTTCGGGAAAGAGGTCGAAGGTTTCGTTCGGCGGCGGCATGGCCTGATGCTAGCCGAGGAACGCCGTCTCTGATTGACTGCTAACTCCCGTTCTAGCCCTTGAGGCGAGAGCGTCGACGCGGGATCATGCTGCTCGGCACACGCGGCGCTCGCGAGGCCACACGGGGCTAGCTGGATTCATGATCGAAATGCTGCGGATCGAAAATCTGGCGCTCGTGGAGTCCGTCGAACTGGAGTTCGGCCCGGGCCTGAATGTCTTGACTGGTGAGACAGGTGCGGGCAAGTCGATCATCTTGAGCGCCCTCGCCCTATTGACGGGCGGTCGGGCTTCAGTGGACACGCTCCGCAGTGGCAAAGAAGAGGGTGCGGTTGAAGCACTCTTTCGGATGGACGGCCATGACGATGTCGCCACTGCGCTGGCGGATCGAGGGCTTGCGGCGGATGCCGAAGCTGCAGATCACGCGGCGGAGGAGCCGGCGGAGCTGATCGTTCGGCGAACACTTCACGCAGGTGGTCGCAGCCGCGCGCGAATCGGCGGCCAGCTCGTTCCCGTCTCGACCTTGGTAGACCTGTTCGGTGGACAGCTCGAAATTTCGAGCCAGCACGGTTCCCAAGCGCTTCGACATGCGGAGATGCACGCTGTCGCGCTCGACGCTTACGCCGGTAAAACGAGTTTGCGAGAGATGGTCGCGCGGCAGGTGGCGCGGGTTGGTGAACTCGACCGCGAGATTACAGGCTTGCGCTCGGCGGAAGAAGAGCGCGCGCGTCGCCTCGACTTTCTGCAGTACCAGAGGCAAGAACTCGAAGGCGAGGACCTCGACGCCGAAGGGATCGTGACCCTTGAGGCCGAGCATGTCCGCCTAACGCATGCGGAACGGCTTGCGGAAGAAATGAGCGCGGTGAGTCTCGCGCTGGATGGCGGTGATAGTGATCAAGGGGAGTCTGCGGAAGCAGCCCTGGGAACCGCGCGTCGTGCGCTAACTAGCGCGAGTCGCATGGACCCGTCGCTTGAGTCTTTGCTCGAGCGACTCGATGCATTGGAATCCGAATTGCGGGATGTTGCGGTTCGGGCCGGGGACTATCTGTCGGGGCTTGAAATTGATCCGCGACGGCTTGCGAACGTCGAGGAGAAGATCGGGCGACTTGAAGCGCTACGTCGCAAATACGGTCAGTCCGTCGAAGAGATGCTGGCCCATCGAGACGACGTCGAACGCGAACTCGTTACGCTCGAAGGAGCGGATGATCGCATCCAGCAGATCGAGGCGGAGCGCGCAGATGCTGTGAAGACGGCGAACGAAGCGGGCGCCGCTTTGTCCAAGGCCCGCAAGACGGCCGCAAAGAAGCTCGCGAAATCAGTTGAAGCCGAGCTTGGCGATCTTTCTATGGCGGGAGCGCAATTTGTCGTGGGGCTCGAAGCGATCGATGGGATGCATCTGTTGGAAGGGCTGAAGACCGGCGCGGGCGGCCGCGAACGACCGCAATTTCTCTTTTCGGCAAATACGGGCGAGGTGCCACGGCCGATCCAGAAGGTCGCTTCTGGCGGCGAACTCTCTCGGCTCTTTTTGGCGATCAAGAATGCGCTGCGCCGTGCGGACCGGAATATGGTCATTGTCTTCGACGAGGTCGACGCCGGAATCGGCGGTGCGACCGCTGAGCGGGTGGGGCGCGTTTTGGCGGAACTTTCGACCGAGCACCAAGTGCTCTGCATCACCCATCTTCCGCAAATAGCCGCCTTCGCGGATCGGCATTTTGTCGTTCGCAAGGAATCGAGCAAGGGGCGCACTCGAACGCGGGTCGCCGAGGTCCGCGACGACGAGCGGATCGACGAGCTTGCGCGAATGGCCGGCGGCGAAAATGTGACTGAAGTCACACGAGAACACGCTCGCTCCCTGCTTCGGGGCTAGCTGAGTAGGCTTTTCTCAAGCAAAAGAGCCGTCACCGGGTCGCGTCCCGCCTGCGTATTTCGACCGCAACTCGTGCAATCGATGCTTTTCCCCGTCGTATTGCGGAGAGTCTTCGGAGATTCAGTGTGGAGTCTCAGTAAAACCCCAATTCGCGTGAAGCCGGATCGCTAGCTCGGTCAAGAACTTGGCCTCCAGCGCCGATAGAAAGTGAGGACTCGCGGATTTCTTGGCTCTGTAATTCGCGGAGCTAGTCGCGCGGAGCAGGCATTTTATGTCGACGGACCAAGCTGAAACGGTCGAGCAAAGGATACGGCCCCCAAGTGGGGCGAGTGCCATTGTGCTCTCCGGCTTCTATGAGGGGCTCGAGGTCGACCTCGACCGTGAACGGCTGGTCATTGGACGTGGCTTAAAGGCTGATTTGGCACTCGCGGAGGCAACGATCTCTCGGGCTCATGCCGCGATCGGCTTCGAGGGAAGCACGTTTTTCATCGAGGATCTCGGCAGCACGAACGGCACCCTGGTGAATGGGGCGCGCGTCACGAGGCAACCGCTCAAATGCGACGACGAGATCCAGATGGGCAAATTGCGCATTGGTGTGACGCTGCCCCGATAGGGTAAGCAGGAGCGACGGAATCGGAATGGAATCGTACACGCTCATATTTGTTCGCGATCAGCACGCGCGGCCTGTTCAGATCGCGGTGCCTAAGGTGCGGGTCAAGCAGGCAGCGATTGCTGCGGCCGCTGTCGTTCTGTTTGGGGCGGTCCTCGTATGGGACTACTGGCGATTGCGCGCTGATAATGCCGAGTTGGCGGATCTTCGGGTTGAAGCCTTCGAGCAGCGCGAAGAGATTGCAGTCTTCCGCGGTCGACTCGTCGAAGTCGATCAGCAGATCGCCAAGGTCGCTGAACTTGAACGCAAGGTCCGCATCATCGCCAACCTGCCTGGAACGGCAGGCGTCGGCGGCGAAGGCGTGGCCGAGCTCGCTCCAGAAGGCATGGAGATCGGAACTCCGGCCGGTGTCCCGATCGACCCAAGCCAGCCCACGAGCGGGCAGGGCGGCGGACAGCCCTTTCCCGAGATTGGCGACGGCGTTTCTGGCGTCGACGTTCTAAACGCGCTCGGAAGCGAAGCGCTCGTCTTGGCGGACGGAGCGAGCACCCGCGCGGACTCTCTCGATGTCCTTCTCAAGCAGCTGGCCGACAAGCGACAGCGACTCATTTCGATGCCTTCGATTTGGCCTGCAAAGGGCTGGCTGACTTCGCGCTACGGCGCTCGGGTTTCGCCCTTCACCGGCAAGCGGCAGATGCATGCCGGCATCGACATTGCCGCGGCGAGTGGCACGTCAATCTACGCACCCGCACGCGGTCGCGTGACCTTTTCGGGCCGGAAGGGGCCACTCGGCAATACCGTCGTGCTCGATCATGGCTTCGGCGTGAAGACGGTCTACGGCCACACGAAAGAAATTCACGTCAGCACCGGCGAGACCGTCGAGCGCGGCCAGGAGATCGCTGCCATCGGGAGCACTGGCCGCAGTACTGGCCCCCACCTCCATTACGTCGTGGAAGTGGATGGCAAGACGGCCGACCCCCTCAACTACATCTTCGACTGAGGGCGTGACTAGAACAGGAAAAGGGTCGTCGACGCGGGTGGGGACGCCAGCACGTTGATGGATCAAGCCCTAAGGACAAGACCTGGTTAGCGGACACAGTTCCTGAGCACGTTTTCGGACATCGTTTCCGGACATAATTTGCCGCTTCCCGGGCCGTCTCCTACGCTCCAGCGTCCATCGCAAAACACCCCCCTCGAAAGCCTTCGTCTCTCGCGACGACCATAAAACCTTCGGTGATGCCACGACCCGACAACGCAAAGCGCGTTTAGGGCTGCTGATGCAGCCGCCAGGATAGGTCGAGTGTGAGTGTTAAGAAGGGTTGGAGCCGGAACGGGCCGATGCAACGCATTCTGAGCAAGATTTTCGGCACGAGCAACGACCGTGCGATTAAGCGCATGCTTCCGCTCGTCGAACGTATCAACCGCCTCGAGGGTGATCTCTCGAAGCTGTCCGACATCGACCTGCGCGGCCGAACGCCGCTCTATCGCGAGCGCCTCGACAACGGCGAACCGCTCGACGACCTGTTGCCCGAAGCATTTGCGACGGTTCGCGAAGCAGCCAAGCGTTCACTTGGGCAGCGCCACTACGACATGCAGATGGTCGGCGGAATCATTCTTCACGAGGGTCGCATCTCCGAGATGAAGACCGGTGAGGGAAAGACGCTCGTCGCAACCCTGCCTTCGTATTTGAATGGCCTGACGGGTCGCGGCGTACACGTCGTGACCGTGAATGATTTCCTCGCCGCTCGTGATGCCGAATGGATGGGCCAGCTTCATCGATTCCTCGGTCTCGAGGTCGGCGCCATAGTGCACGGTTTGAGCGATGCACAGCGTCAGGCTGCTTATGCCGCCGACGTCACCTACTGCACGAATAACGAGCTCGGCTTCGACTATCTACGCGACAATATGAAGTTTGCCGCCGAAGCCTGTGTTCAGCGTGATCTCCATTTCGCCATTGTGGATGAGGTCGACTCGATCCTGATAGATGAAGCACGAACGCCGCTGATCATCTCGGGGCCCTCCGAGCAAAACACGCAGATCTATACGATTGCGAATCGTTTGATCCCATCGCTTCAGGTCGGCGTTGCTGCTGAACCCGCGAAGGGGATCGAAGAATCCGGCGACTTCTGGCTCGACGAGAAGGCGCACTCAGCGACGTTTACCGATTCTGGTATGGCAAAGGTCGAGAAGATGTTGCGGGTCGACAACCTCTATGACCCGCAGATGTTACCCGTCTTGCACGCTATGCAGCAGGCTTTGATGGCGCACTCGCTTAAGAATGTCGACGTCGACTATGTCGTTCGTCCTGGCGATGATGGCAAGAAGGAAGTCGTGATCGTCGATGAGCATACGGGGCGATTGATGCCCGGTCGCCGCTGGTCCGACGGTCTTCATCAGGCGGTCGAAGCAAAAGAAGGCATCCAGGTTCGCAGCGAGAGCCAGACCTTCGCGTCGATCACCTTCCAGAACTATTTCCGCATGTACGACAAGCTCGCCGGCATGACGGGTACCGCGGATACCGAAGCCGAAGAGTTCGCAAAGATCTACAACCTCGACGTGGCTCTGATTCCGACGAATAGGCCGCTTCTGCGCGTCGATGAGGCGGACGTTGTCTTTAAATCGAAAAACGAGAAATTCGACGCGACGATCGAGGAACTTCAGGCGCGGCACGAAGCGGGCCAACCCGTTCTCGTGGGCACGATTTCGATCGCGACGTCGGAGATGCTCTCGAAGAAGTTGAAGAAGATAGGTGTCAAGCACACTGTCTTGAACGCCAAGAAGCATGAGCACGAGTCCGAGATCGTTGCCCAGGCTGGACGTAAGGGCGCGATTACGATCTCGACCAATATGGCGGGGCGTGGCACGGATATTTTGTTAGGCGGGAACCCCGAGATCATGGCGCTTGAGAAGTGCCGGCACGATAAGGAAAGTCCGGAATACGAAGCGACCCTCGCGCGTTTTGAGTCGCAATGCGCGGCCGAGCGAGAAGAAGTCCTCGCAGCCGGCGGTCTGCACATTCTAGGCACCGAGCGCCACGAGAGTCGGCGCATCGATAATCAGCTGCGCGGTCGGTCCGGCCGTCAAGGCGACCCGGGTTCGTCGCAGTTCTTCCTTTCGCTTGAAGACGATTTGCTCCGAATCTTCGAAGCGGATCGTGTCGCACAATGGTGGGACCTAGTCGGCGTGGAAGAGGGAGAGGCGATCGAGAATCGCATGCTCACTCGGGTGATCGAAGGCGCTCAGAAGAAGGTCGAAGGGCGCAACTTCGATATGCGAAAGCACCTGCTCGATTATGACAATGTGATGAACAAGCAGCGCCATGCCTTTTATGCGCGCCGCTTGAAGGCGATGGAAGCCGACCGCAAGGCACTCGACGAAGAAATACAGGCCTGTCTCGAAGGGTATATCGCTGACCTAGTAGGTCGTACGTGGCCTCAGCGTGGCGAGCCTGATGACGATGGCTATGTCGAGATGGCGCATGCCCTAGAAGCGCAATTTGGTCTCGGTTGGTCCATCGAAGACGAACCTTTCCGAACGGCTGACGGTGGCCGCCATCTTGAGAGCGACGCCCTCGGTCACGGCATTCTTGAGAAGCTGAATGAAGTCCTCGCTGCAAAGAAGATCGAAGGCAAGGAACTCAAGGAAGGTCTCTACGCGGACCTCGAGAACTATCCGACCTTCGAGATGATTGTTCGCGATATCCAGTTGCAGATCCTTGATCAGCAGTGGAAGGCGCATTTGCATACGATGGACCAGCTGCGCGGCGGCATTAATATGCGCGCCTATGCTCAGCGCGATCCGAAGCTCGAATATCAGCGAGAGGGCTTCGCGCTCTTTGGCGAGATGGAACAGCGGATCGACGACACATTGGCCGAGTACGCCATCAAGTTTAGCTTTCCGCGTCCCAAATTGACCCCGCAAGCGACTCAGCGTCGTGTCGAGCCGAATTCCGCTTCGTCGCCGCCCGCCTCGGCGGTCACAAATGCTGCGGCGCGTACGACGCAGGCCGATCCCAACTCGTTCGCCGGCGACGCTTCCTCCACGAGTGGCAAGGTGGGGCGTAACGAGCCGTGTCCTTGCGGCAGTGGTAAAAAGTATAAGAAATGCCACGGCGCCTAGCAGCGCACGCCTGCATTCGGAAATCATTCGTACTACATGCACTGCGCAGTCTACGCGCTGCTTGGACGCCTAACGACGCGGGTCGATGCCTAAGCGTATCGCGCGTCCTGGAGTGATTCTATGAAGGTTCGACGCGAGTCGAAGCGGGTCCCCGGTTTCTCCGCAGCGGGGGTGCACGCCGGCATCAAAGCCAGTGCGCCGGATTTGGCCCTGATCGTTTCGGATGTTCCGGCCAGCGTGGCCGCCGTGTTTACGAAGTCGACGGTCGTCGGCGCGCCCGTAGAAGTCTCGCGGGAGCGTGTGAAGAGTGGGCGAGCGCGCGGCGTAGTCGTGAATAGTGGCGTCTCGAACGTGGCCATGGGTGCGCGGGGAATCCGCGACGCGAAGCAGATGGCGAAGCTTGCGGCGAAGGCTGTCGGTTGCGAGGAAGAAGAGATGCTCGTTGCTTCTACGGGGGTTATCGGCGAGCCGCTTCCTATGAACGTGCTTAAGACCGGTATTCCCCGAGTGGCTGCGGCGCTGGCCATCGACGGCTGGAATGATGCTGCTGAAGCCATTCGCACAACGGACACTCACGCAAAGGTTGCTTCAACGAAACTTCGTTTGGGTGGAAAGTTGATTACGCTGCAGGGAATCGCCAAAGGTTCGGGGATGATCGAGCCTAATATGGCGACGATGCTGTCCTACTTGGCGACCGACGCGAAGATCGCGCCAGCGATACTTCGTGGGATGCTCAGCCGGGTCGCGAATCAGACCTACAACTGTCTTTCGATCGACGGCGAAGGCTCGACGAGCGATACGGTGATCCTGTTCGCAAACGGTGCTGCCGGTGGTGGGGCTCTTCACGGCGATGACGCACATAAGTTTGAGGTGGCTCTGCTCGCGGTGTGCGAAGACCTTGTTAGGCAGCTCGCGCGAGACGGCGAGGGCGCCACGAAGCTCCTTATCGTTGAGGTTGAGGGCGCCAAGAATGTCGCGGAAGCGGATCGCGCAGCGCGCCGAATCGGAAATTCTCTGCTCGTAAAAACGGCCGTGTTTGGTGGCGATCCGAATTGGGGTCGCATTATGCAAACGATCGGACATGGGCAGATTGCTTGGCACCCGGAGAATACCCGCGTACGCGTAGGAGGTGTTGTGGTTTTCTCGAAGGGGCGTTCAGCGGGCCCAGCCGCGCGCAAGCGAGCAGAGAAGGCACACGAAGCCGAGGAGATCAAAATTCAAGTCGATCTCGGTTTAGGCAAACACTCGGCGCGACTTTTTACGTGTGATCTCACCTATGACTACGTGAAGATCAACGCGGAGTACACGACGTAGCGTAGGAAGGTGTACTGCCGGGTGGGGGTTCCACTCCAGATCTGCGTAGGATCTGCCGATCCGTCCTTCCGAACCAGGAAAACCTTCGGCTTTCGGGTCGGGGGTGGTTCCGGCCAGGGTGTCTTGCTAAACACCCGCAATCTCACACGTTCCGAGTCACCCCGGCGGTGCCTGGAACCCAGTTGAGCGGACACCTCGGGCAACCGAGGCTGGCCAATTATTCCCGCGGTAGCGCTCCCGATATCCATATATAGGAGGCGCGAGGGAATGAGAAGCCAACGACTGCAAGTTGCAGCGGCCGTCTCAAAGGGTCATTCAGGTCGGGGATAGGACGGCTCAGAGCGGAGGCCCAACCGCAAAAGGAGAAATCCATGTCCGAAACACCGGCCCCCGAGGCCGCAACCGATCCGTCCGCTCCTGCAGCAGCCGTTGCAACGCCCGAAGCCCCGCCCGTTCCCGGAGCGGCAGGTGGCCTCGAGAGCGAACTGAGCCAAGCACTCAAAGAACAAGAAGTTTCTATCAAGACGCTGATCGAAGCAGGGGTTCACTACGGCCATCAGCCCGGCCGTTGGAACCCGCTCATGCGCTCGTTCATCTTCGGTGAGCGAAACGGCACGCATATCGTCGACCTCGACCAGACGCTGCCCATGCTCAAAGAAGGCCTCGACTTCCTTCGTGAAACCACTGCCGAAGGTGGCAAGGTTCTCTTCGTAGGGACCAAACGGCAGGCTGAGGGTTCGATCCGGCTCGAAGCAATGCGCGCTGGTCAGTACTACGTGAACAACCGCTGGCTTGGCGGCATGCTCACTAACTGGAAGACGGTCAAAAAGTCAATCGACCGATACAACCAGTATCTCGATACGCTCGCCAGTCCCGAGAAGCGCGAAGAGCTGTCCAAGAAGGAACAGTCGAGTATGACTCGCGCGGTGGAGAAGTACGCGAAGTCTCTTGAAGGCATCAAGAGTATGGATCGCCAGCCTGACGCGATCTTCATTATTGACGTCGGCAAGGAGTCGATTGCGGTGCAGGAAGCCAAGCGCCTCCACATCCCGATCGTCGGCATCGTCGATACGAATAACAGCCCCCGCGACATCGATTTCGTCGTGCCCGGCAACGATGACGCCCTGCGCGCCATCGACCTTTACTGCACCGCAGTCGCAAACGCATGCATCGAGGGTTCCGAAGCGCACCAGGCGGAACTTGTTGCACAGCGAGCCAGCCAGCCTGCTAAGTCGAAGAGTGAAGGAGGCTCGAGTACGGGTCGACGCGTCGTCGAAATCAAGCAGCAGCCGCGACGCGGTCGCAACCAGGGCGAGCGCACTGCCGGCGGTGGCAAGAGCTACTCGGCAGGTGGCGAAAAGAACGAGGACAAGACGTCGGCTTCGGCGGCTCCTGAGGCTCCTACGGCTACGGCTCCTGCGGCGGCTCCGGCCACTCCAGCCGCTCCTGCGGCTCCGGCCGCTGCGGCGGATGCACCCGCGGGCGACGCCAAGGAATAGTCTGAGAATCGTCGAGGAATCGGCGCGGAGAATAAGAGCCGCGTCGGACGCCAACTGCCTTTGAGGGAGTTTGCGTCCGGCGCGGCCGTTTTCTACTCACACCTAACATAATTCGGGAGCCTCGCTCCCAGTGCGGAGCTTATGACGCGCGCGGCAATCAACGACCGCGGGACCGCGTAAGCATCCGGGAGATTAAGACAGTGGCAGGAATTTCTGCGAAAGACGTAAAGGCGCTCCGGGACTCAACTGGTGCGGGCATGATGGATTGCAAGAAAGCACTCTCCGAGGCCGAAGGCGACGTTGAAAAGGCGATGGAGCTTCTCCGCGCAAGTGGACTCGCGAAGGCTGGCAAGCGTGCTGGCAGGGACACGAGCGAAGGCACGGTTGTCTTCAAGGCAGACGGTGGCAAGGGCGCGATCATCGAACTCGGTTGTGAGACCGACTTCGTTGCGAACACGCCTGACTTCCAAGGATTGGCTCAGCGGGTCTTGGACGCAGTTGCAGAAGCTGGCAACGTGAATGACGTCGACTCTGCGCTCGCGCTTCCCTTCGAAGACAGCACGATGGATGATGTCCTTAAGATTTTCGTGGGCAAGGTGGGCGAGAACGTTCAGCTGAAGCGTGTTGCCAGCGTTTCGGTGGACGGCGTCACGGGTGGCTACATTCATGGCGGCGGCACGCTCGCCGTACTCGTCGCTCTGAACACGAGCTCGCCGAGTGACGATGTTTCGGCGCTGGCTCGCGAGATCGCGATGCACGTAGCCGCTCATGATCCGACGCCGATGGCGGTTGATCGTGATGGCATGCCGGCGGCGGAGGTCGAGAAGGAACGCACGTTCCTGGTTCAGCAGGCTAAGGACAGTGGAAAGCCCGAAAATGTCATCGAGAAGATGGTCGATGGTCGCATGAACAAGTACTTCCAGGAGAACACACTGCTCGCACAGGGCTTTGTGAAGGATCCCGACACGACGGTGGGTGACCTGGTTAAGGCTGCGGGAAGCGACGTCAGCGTCGCTTCCTTCGTGCGATTTCAGCTAGGCAATACGGGCGAAGCGGCCGAGGAGTAGGGCCGATCCTGAAGCGCCGTGGATTCCAATTCAGAAGATGCGTGCATGGCTTCATGGTCCCACACGGTCCCAAAGCGTTCCAAAGCTCGTGATGCAGGAATTAAGCGCGGCCGCGCCACAAGCGGGTCGCGCTGATCTGTACTTAAGCCCCATTTTGGGACTCTGCGCCCCGTGTCGGGATCGGCGCGGCTCGGAACCGGCTAGGCATTGGGGAGCGCGAAGGTTGAGAGTTCGGCCAAGATTCGATTCGACCCGTCAACTGGGCTGACAAGGGCTAAGCTCCGATCTGACCCGGGGGTGTTGCCTGTGCAGGCTGCGTGATCTGCCGATCATGCAGTGCAGGCATGGCTTTCGTGGCACGAGCGGCACCGAGTGGTGTCGGAATAAACGACAAGACTCTGAAGGAGGCTCTTAGGCATGGCGGATGATGAAGACGTCAATATGGTGATCGAAGAAGCGCGTGAGTCGATGGACAAAGCGCTCGATCGGTTTCGCAAGGAGCTCACGAAGGTCCGTACGGGCCGTGCAAGTACGAGCCTGCTCGACGGGATTAACGTCGACTATTTCGATACCCCGACCGCGCTCAATCAGCTCGCGACGCTGTCTGTTCCCGACCCGCGAATGATCGTGATTTCGCCCTTCGACAAGACGGTGATTCCGCTCATCGAAAAGGCAATCCAGAAATCGGATCTTGGACTAACGCCGGGAAATGATGGGAAGGTGATTCGGATCCAAATTCCTCCCCTGACCGAAGAGCGTCGCAAGCAGCTCGTGAAGACGGTGAAGAAGGTCGCGGAGGAGCATCGCATTCGCGTGCGAGATGGACGGCGTGATGCGCTCAGTCTGCTCAAGGATCTTGAGGACGATGGTCTGTCCAAGGACGATCGTCACCGTGCTGAGAAGAAGGTTCAGGACGTGACGGACGTTTTCGTGAAGAAAATCGATGATCTGACCGGCCAGAAGGAGAAGGACGTTCTCGAGGTTTAGGTCGTAGACTCTCGCCGAGAACGAACTGTTACCAATAAGCCATTCCGAACGAACCCTTTCGAATGAGGCACCGAGCTTTCCTGCCATGACGTCCGATTCGTTGTCCGCAAAGTCCGCGCCCTCGACTTCCATAGGGAAGTCGAGCGTGAATGATTTGCATCCCGAAATCGATCTCGAACGCGTTCCGCGTCATGTCGCCATCATTATGGATGGCAACGGGCGTTGGGCCGTGAGTCGAGGGCTCGAGCGGAACGCGGGGCATCGGGAAGGCATCGAGTCCGTCCGCGAGATCATTCGAGCCTGCCGCGACTACGGCGTCGAGTGTCTCACGCTCTATGCGTTCTCGATCGAGAACTGGAATCGGCCCAAGGGCGAGGTTTCCGAACTGATGCGGCTGCTCGAGGAATATCTCGAGACGGAGCTCGCCGAAGTGATGGAGCATAGAGCCCAGGTCCGTTCGATCGGGCGACTCGACCGACTTCCGCCGAGTACCCGCCGAGCCGTTGAACGCACGGTCGAAAAGACGGCGGACAACGACGGGATGAAGCTTGTCTTCGCATTATCCTATGGCGGTCGTGCGGAGATCGTGGACGCAGCGCGTCGCCTTGCAAGGGATGCGGAACTCGGAAAGATCGACGCAGAGGGGCTCGATGAAAAGGGTTTCGCTTCCTATTTATACGCGTCCGATATTCCGGATCCCGATCTTCTGATTCGGACGGGCGCAGAACAACGGATATCCAATTTTCTGCTTTGGCAGATCGCCTACGCCGAGCTGCATATGTCGCAGCGGATGTGGCCCGAATTCCGCCGAGGCGAATTCGAAGCCGCCGTGCTCGACTATCAGCGTCGCGAGCGCCGCTTCGGCTTGACGAGCGAGCAGGTCAGCTCCGACTCGGCCCATTCCAGTTCAGTCAATGAGAGTGACTCGTGAGCATCGAATCCCGCACGTCAAAGCGCCTCGCCATTCTAGGCAGCACTGGAAGCATCGGCGAGCAGACGCTTGATGTCGTTGCGGGTCATCCCGATCGCTTTGATGTTGTTTCGATCGCTGCGGGTCGCCGGGTCGAGCGCTTGGTCGAGCAGGCGCGGCAATTTTCGCCGGGGGTCGTTTCTGTGGCAGACCCTGCCAATGTCTCCGTGATTCGCGACGCGCTCGCTACGAGTGAAGTCGCTGGCAAGGTCGACGTGGTTTCCGGGGACGAAGGTCTCCTTCGGGTTGCGACCGAACCGAATGATCTCGTCGTAGCCGGGCTTGTCGGCGCGGTTGGGTTGCAGCCGGTCCTCGCAGCCATCCGCGCAGGCTATGCGATCGGGCTTGCTAACAAAGAAGTCATGGTAATGGCGGGCGCTTTGGTGCGACGCGAAGCCGCGGCACACGATGTTCCGATCATTCCGATCGACTCCGAACACTCGGCGATCTTCCAATGCCTCGCCGGCAGTTCACCGAACGAAGTCTCTCGATTGATTCTTACCTGCTCGGGCGGTCCTTTCCGTACCTGGGAGCGTGAGCGAATCGAGAACGCGACGGTCGAAGAAGCGTTGGCCCATCCGAACTGGTCTATGGGCGACAAGATTTCGATCGATTCGGCGACATTGATGAATAAGGGCCTCGAAGTGATTGAGGCGCGCTGGCTCTTCGACGTCGAAGCGGAACGGGTCGATGTGGTCGTGCATAAGCAGTCGATCATCCACTCCATGGTCGAGTACTGCGATCGCTCGGTGCTCGCGCAGCTTGGGTTACCGGATATGCGGGTTCCGATCGCTGTGGCGCTCGCTTACCCCGAACGTGTCGAACTAGACTTGCCGCGCCTTGATCTCGTCGAACTTGGCCGGCTCGATTTCGAAGAGCCCGATCGTGATCGCTTCCCCTGTCTTGATCTCGCTTATCGCGCGGTGTCCGGAAGTGAAGCCGCCCCCGCGGTCCTCAATGCAGCCAATGAAGTTGCCGTCGAAGCCTTCCTTGGGCGACGCATTCGCTTCCCTGAAATAGCGAGACTGAACAGCGCAATCCTTGAAGCGCATCTTGCAGATCACGCTGGACAGCGTGTGGACGACCTTGATGCAGCGATTGCCGCGGATGCTTGGGCGCGCGGTGCAGCCAGTGAATGGCTGGTGAAGAACGAGGGCGATTCCGATGCCGATTCGAGTGTGAGAGGGAACGCCTGATGGAGGTTTTTGACACCCTAGTCGCGGTTATTCCCATGCTCGGCATTTTGATCGTTGTGCACGAACTCGGGCATTTCTTGGTCGCGAAGGCCTGTGGCGTTCGTGTTCTGAAGTTTTCGATCGGCTTTGGGGCTCCCATTGGGTTCGGGAAATTCCGGACTCGCTGGGAAAAGAACGGCACCGAGTATGTGATCGGTTGGATTCCTCTTGGCGGCTTCGTGCGGATGCTAGGCGAGCCCATGCCTGGCGATGAAGAATTTATGGAGCCGGTTCCAGAGGATGCCCGGGACGACGAGTTCCTTGAGCGAAAGCCGGTTTGGCAGAAGCTCGCGGTGGTGTTTGCGGGCCCTGCTATGAATCTTTTTCTTCCCGTGGTGTGCCTAATCGGGATTCTTTGGAACGGCGTTGATCGTTTCGATGCGGTGGTCGGCATGGTCGAGAGCGGCTCACCGGCGGCGATCTCGGGACTGCGACCCGGCGACCGGATTCTCTCGGTGGACGGGGCTTCCGTCTCGTTCTTTGAAGAGGTCATCGAGCCTGTGAGTGATCGCGAGCCTGGCGGCCGCGTCCTGCTGGGCGTTGACCGCGAGGGCGAGCGCTTCGATGTAGAAGTCTCCGTGGCCGCCCAGATGATTCGAAACGCTTATGGCACTTTCGAAGAAGTCGGTTGGATCGGAATTGGAAACGAGCGACTTGAAGCCCGGCTAGGTCTTCCTGACCGCGAAAGTGCAGCATGGCAAGCCGGTCTGCGCTCTGGCGATCGCGTCGTTTCGGTCGGCGGTGTAGAGGTCGAGGGTTGGGAGGCGTTTCGAGAGGCGCATACGGAAGCCGCGACATCGAGACGTGGGGCAGGAGACACAACAGTCGTTTGGCAAGTCGCACGGGACGCAGAGAGCGCGAACACCGGCGCGGTGGAGAGTGCAATCGATGAAGAGTTAATTGAGACCTTCGAGGTGGTTCTGCCCGCGCGGAGTAATCTGGCCTCGATTGGCGTCGTTCCGGCGACGATCCTGGTCGCAGAGGTCTCGGCGGATCGCCCGGCGTCGAATGCGGGGCTTAGACGGGGAGACCTTGTCTTGGCCGTCGACGGCGCGGCGGTTGGGAGCTTTCGAAGCTTTGTGTCGCGGGTGCAGACGAGTGCCGGCCGGGAGTTAGTCCTGACTTACGCGCGGGACGGCCTAACGCAGACAACGCGCCTCGCCGCCCGAGAAGAAGTTGTTGCCGGTCGCTACGACATCGAAGGAATGGAAGAGCGGATCTACCAGATCGGGCTCGCGCCGTGGCGGACGTGGCTCGGTGGAGCGACGGTCCCGCAGCAGATCCGAAATCCGGTGGAGTCGATTCCTCAGGCCTTCGTCATGACGTGGAACATGACCGGGCGCTATCTAGAAGGACTCTCTCGCGTGTTTACGGGTGATGTTGGTGCCGACAAACTTTCGGGCCCGATCGGGATCGCCCGGATCGCTCGCAAATCCCTCGACCGGGGCTTCGAAGAATACCTTTGGATGATGATGTTAATCAGCATCAATCTCGGCATCCTGAATCTCTTGCCCATTCCGATTCTCGACGGCGGCCAGGCGCTGATTTACTCGATTGAGGGAATCAAGCGATCCCCCTTGTCGATGCGCTCGCGAGAGGTGGCGAGTTCTTTTGGCTTCGCCGTACTAATGCTCCTGATGGGGCGCGCGTTCTGGAATGATCTCACGCCGTTCTGGGCGAAATTCGTCAACTGGCTCTCCACCGGAACCCCCTGAATCAAGTCGGTCTATGCCCAAGCGAATACTTGCCATCGAATCAGCCACGGATTGGCTCTCGGTCGCTCTCTTTGAGGACGGCCAGCGGGCGGGCCTGCTCGAATCCGCCGAAACGCGGCAGCACGCGTCATCGCTGATGCCTCTTGTCGAGCGCGGCCTCGTAGATCTGGGCTGGAGGCCTTCCAGTCTCGACGGGATGGTTGTATCCGCCGGTCCTGGCTCGTTTACCAGCTTGCGGATCGGCCTCGCGACAGCGAAAGGACTGGCCTTTGGTCGGGATCTCGAAGCCGTCGGCGTCTCGACGCTGGAAGCCATGGCTTTGGGTGTGATGGAGGAGGAGGGCGGTGACAATGGAAAACTGGTCGTGGCGCTTCTCGATGCGCGTCGAGGGGAGTGGTACGCCGGAGGCTTTAAGCGAGGCCCGAATGGGTTGCTCGCCGGCATAGCTGAGGGACTCTACGATCCGGGGACGCTGGCGTCGGATCTTGATGAGGACGTGGTCCTTGTCTGCCCAGAACCTCTCGGATTCGAGGCCGCTTTCGAGAAGGCGGGCGTTCGGATTGCAGGGGTCGTGGCTGATAAGGTGGCTCGCCCGCGGGCTGACCGGGTTGGCGAAATTGGCTTATTGGCTTTTGAGCGCGGCGAGAGTGGCCCGGCAGAGGCTTTAGTTGCTCGTTATCTGCGCAGGGCGGAGGCTGAGGCGAAGCGGCTCGGTGGTCCCGTTGAATCCGGAGAGCTTGCGCGGGTCCAAGATCCGAGCAGGTGATTGGCGTCTCTGCTGGCGAATCGTAAAAACGTCGCGTAATCTCGCGCGGTTAGCGCGCCCGGCAGGCGATGCTCGGGGAGCTAAGACGTCCTTCGAGCCCACCTTTGCTGCGGCCCGGTTTCATCTGATGACCCACTAGTACACCTGTTCGCGCTGAGCGACGGACGGACGGTTTCAATTCCCCCTACGGACGGGACTGAGCAGTCCGGGTAAACCGCCGGCGCCCGAATTTTTGAATGCTTGCAGCAGGCGACCGAGACCCCTCGGCGTTGAGCCAGCAACCACGGGAGAGAAAACCTCACATGGCACTCGACATCTACTACGACAAGGATGCGGATCTTGGACGAATTCAGTCCAAGAAGGTCGCGATTATCGGTTACGGGAGCCAGGGCCACGCCCATGCCCAGAACCTTCACAACTCCGGCGTCGAAGTCATCGTCGGCCTCCGCAAGGGCTCGTCGAGCTGGACGAAGGTCGAGGGAGCTGGACTCCGCGTTGCGACCGTCGCCGAGGCTGCCCGCGAAGCCGATCTGAT
>Ga0115569_10000986_pt1 | contig 22069 bp, 13 predicted proteins | sample COGITO_mtgs_1205_2_FD_87295 | JGI IMG/M metagenome (GOLD analysis project Ga0115569, IMG submission 87295) | Pelagic marine microbial communities from North Sea - COGITO_mtgs_120503 | ecosystem: Environmental > Aquatic > Marine > Epipelagic | place: Germany:Helgoland, sampling site Kabeltonne... | reverse complement strand
TTTTGCAACCCTAAATGCATGTGTGTTTGGCTTCTTTCGGCTGTCGGGAAAAAGAACAACACCACAAAACCACTCCTCTTACGACTCGGTGGTGTGCGCACGCGAACTCCTTCGCGCGAGGCGGCGGCGCGACAAACTCCACCTGTCTGCGTAAAGGGAGGATGACTGCTACTGTGCCAACAACGACGACGAAAGATGATTCAGACGTAAACGAGATGAAAAAAAAAACGAAGGTTCCATTCCCGCACTTGAGAGATATCCACACGTACGAACCGACGACCTTTCTTTATAATCCAGGAGAACTGCATCCGCAAAAGATAAAAAAGCAAGATTGGATACGCGTGTTTCGGATGGCGTTGCCAGAGTTTACGAAACGAGCAAAGATGGACGAAACAGTGGAGGATGCAGACGTGAAATCGGAAGTCTTTCGAGAACGATTTGAGAAGTATTTAAACGATTTGAACGAGAACGAAGACGAGAAGATGAACGTGATTCACATGTGTCGTTTCAGAGACGAGTGTTTACGACGGCTTGGATTTTACGACTGTTTTAGAACGGTGAAGCGAGAGGAGAATATGAAAGCGTTGGAGGCGTTGCCGAGAGTTTTAGAGCGCTTGGAGGAGGAAAACGCGGGGATATTAGAGTTGGTGAAAGGCGTGTTTGCAGGGAATATTTTCGATTTAGGCGCCGCGGCGAGTCAGGCTTTGTTTACCGACGGAGATAAAGGAGGAGAAGACGACATCTCGAAATCGTTCTTCGAGACGCGAGATACGAAAACGGACGTGTTCGTGGTGAATAATTTCGACGCGTTAAAGGAAAGATGGAATGATTTAACGCGAGTGCACGAGAAGTGTTGCATTTTCGTCGACAACGCCGGCGCGGATGTTATTTTAGGCGTCTTGCCGCTCGCGAGAGAGATGTTGAAGAGAGGCACGAAAGTTGTCTTATGCGCGAACGACGTGCCGTCGATTAACGACATTACGATTAAAGAACTCGAAGAACTCGTGTTTCCGACTTTACTTCGTATGAATGACAAAGATAACGTGTTTAAAAAAGCGATCGAATCAGGGCAGCTCGCCTGCATCGGCTCCGGTTCCGATTTGCCGGTGATAGACTTGCGAGAAATCAGCGAACCATGCGCGAATGAGTGCCTCGATTGCGACTTGGTCGTTCTCATAGGTATGGGTCGCGGTATCGAAACGAATTTAAGAGCCGAATTCAGTATAGATCGCATTAATTTAGGCATGGTCAAGCACGAAGAAGTCGCCCAGTTGTTAAACGGTCCGCTCTACTCGTGCGTCTGCGCTTTCAACGCGGGCGCAAACACAGTGTAGTATGTCATATATATAAGTAGTTTAGTGGTAGCAGTAGTAGTAGTGATATCATAATAGTAACAGCGTTTTGTATTTACTCGTAATCTTCTCCGGTGAAAAACTCCTTGATGTTTTGAAACACCCCTTTCCTCGGTTGCTCCAAATCGATGAGAAAATCTTGCTTCCCGACGATCCTCCTCGCGGCGTTTTCGTACGCGATCCCTGCCAAAGTCAACTTCTTCTTCAACACCAGCGGCTCCCCACGATTCGTACTCACGATCACCTCCGTATCCTCCGGAATCGCGCCTAATAAAGGCACCCCCAACATCTCTTGCACGTCCTTCACGCTCATCATGTCGTTATTTTTAATCATGTCCGCTCTCACGCGATTCACCAACAACCTCACGTCCAAAATCCCATTCGCCTCCAACAACCCAGCCACTCTATCCGCGTCCCTAATGGCGGTAATCTCCGGCGTGGTCACCACGATTGCCTCCTCCGCGTTCGAAATGGCATTGATAAAACCCAAATCGATCCCCGCCGGGCAATCGATGAAAATAAAATCAAAATCCGACTTCTTCAACAAATCCAAAACCGTATTCATGTTATCTCTGGTCACGTTATATCTTTGCCTGTTCTTAGAAATCGGCAGTAAAGCTAAATTTCTCCACCTCTTATCTCGAATCAACGCTTGCTCTAATCGACACTCGCCTTCCAACACTTCCATCGCGGTATACACCACTCGGTTTTCCAATCCGAGCAATAAATCCAAATTTCTTAAACCAATATCAGCATCCACGAGGGCGACGGAATACCCGAGACGCGCCATGGACATGCCGAGATTCGCGGAACTCGTCGTCTTCCCGACGCCGCCTTTTCCGGAAGTCACGACGACCGTTCTCGTCGCGCCGGTCGTTTTTCGTTTGGAGGATGATTCTCCCTCCGCTTCCGCTCTGGTTGTTACTTTTCTCGTTGGTGGTGTTGTTCGTCTTTTTAAAAAAACCGACGATGATGAAAATGATCGTCCGTTATTCTTCCTCCTCGACGAGGAAGAAGAAGAAGAGGACAAAACGTACGACGAGACTCGGTGTTGCTGCGCGATCATTTTCTTAAATGTCTTCGTCTCCACGAGAGATCGTTTTCGAGAGAAAGGAAGAGTGTGCGTATATTGTGGCGTGTGATGATTTCAAAATCCGATGATCAGGATCGAGTCATAAAGAGAGGAAAAAACAGAGGAAATTTTTTGTCTGCTCTTTGTCAGTTTGTGCTTTCGTGAGTTTTTGAGGAACGAATAGAATACTAACGCAATATAAAGAGCTAAATAAATGTGCTATTATTACACGCGTCGGTAGTGCAACCCGGGCGGGTGATTAAACTTACACGTCTCGCCGTATTTGCACTTGCCGGTTTTTACGTAAAACTCGCAGTCGATGGCGTTTGGACGCACCGGGAAGTTTTGCGGCGGGAGGTCCCAATCGTCGTTGTCGTTCTCGTTGTTGTTTTCGGTATTGTTGTTGTTGGTGGTGGTGGTGTTTGATGACGATTTCGATTCCTTCTTCATCTTTTGGTCGTTGGCGAGCTTTTTCAAGTCTTTCCAGGATTCGTTACCTTCTTGGAGTTGTTCTTCGTCGCCGAAATATTTGAGGAAGATTTGGTCGTTGACGATGGGGGTGGATTTTCGCGCAAACTCGTGGACGGCTAAGAGGAGGTTGGGAAATCGAGATGCGAAGTAGGCGTAGAACGCGTCTGGGGGTTCGCCGAGGATGCGCTGGATGCGCGGAGGCAGTTCGCGGAAGTGTGCGGATTTGTTGCGGATGACTCGAAGTAAGTCGCGCAAGGAACGACCGTCGTATTTGCGGTACTTTTCGAGATTTTCGAGCATAGCCGGATCGATTTTCGTGCGCCAATCGGTGTTGGAGATGGCGAATTTAGAAGCTCTCTCCAAAGTTTTGAGAAGGATGCGCTCTCCTGGTTCGCGGTCTTCGAGTTCCATGCGGTCGCTAACGTCGCATAGGAACTGCGTGCGCTTTTCTCGCGACCACCACGCGGGGTGTCTGAGAACCTCTCTCGCGGATGGCCGGTCTTCCGGGTTTGCTTCTAAACATTTTCTCACCAAATCCTTCGCTTCTGGCAGATGGTTCAACGCGGATACGTTGTAATCGCCTCGCAACACGCGCGAATCCCGCTCGAACTTTTCCCCAAACGGGTGTTTACCTTTCGTAAGAACGAAATGGACGACGCAACCGAGCGCAAAAATATCCACGGCACGCGATTGACGGCCGTTGGTAAGACGTTCGGGCGCTTGCCAGCCGGCGGTACCGTCACCGCCACCACCACCGGCACTTCCACCGTTGTTATTGTTCAGTATCGCGCGCGTTTCAAAACTCGTGCCGTCGATCAAGTTCACTTTTTTCGCGACGCCCATATCGGCAAGTTTACCGCGTCCTTTCTCAGTGATGAGAATATTCGAAGGTTTTAAATCGCGATGGACGATACCTTGCGAGTGCAGTTGTTTTAAGCCAGCAGCGACGTCGCGAAGAATTCGAACGCCATCGCTGGTTGGAAAGCCAGACGTGTCCAAGAGAGGTGCGGAGTCGCTCGTTTTTGTCGTTTCCGTCGCGCGCGCTTGTAACGTCGTTTCGCACCGCTCCAACGCAACGTACACGAAATCTTTATCTTCTTCCATGGCAAAACATCGCAAAATGTTCGGGTGCTCATCGCTCGCGATCAACGCGGCGAGCTCTTTCCGAGCGAGTTCGTGGAACTGCGCCAACAAACGCTTCACCGCGACCGATCGACCGTCGAGTTCACCGTCAAACACCACCGTCCCGCAGGAACCGTAACCGAGAACCGTCGGTTTCACGATTAAGCGTCCAACTTTCATGGCACTTCTAGACGACTCTCCATCTTCTGGGAAACCGATTATGCTCCTCGTTTCGTTTGCGTTTTGCGCGTATTCGAGCATCTCTTTTTCGCGTTGTTCTTTCATCTTTCGCTTCATCTTCTTTTTTTGCGAAGGAGTGAGCGCAGTTTGTTGTTGTTCTTGTTGTTCGCCGCCATTCGTATTAGCGTCATCGGCTGATTCGCTGCTCTTCGCTACTTTCTGTCTTTGAAGGAGAAGTTTCAACAAAACAGTTCCACTCGCCGTGACGACAAGCGTACCCGTCATCGCGATGAAAGAAAACTGCCCAAAAGTAACCTTTGAACCGAATGAGGTGTCATTCTCCTCGTCCTTCACCTTTCCGCCGGGTAATAAGCTTTGTTCGATCTTGCCTTTTTCCGCTTGCATTTCGACGATGCTCTTCAGCTCCATCGGCATGCACGCCCAATCGTCTTCGGTTGGATTGTCGCCGACGACGAAGCTCGTCAAAGCGCTCGATTCCCCGTATTTCGGCACGACTAGAGCGCCGCTACTCCCATCGACGACGGGATCACCTACTTCGCCACCTTTTGGTAACGCAAAGTAACCACCCGCGTGTGCTCCTACGGTTACCTCGTTACTGTCGTTGTTTTTGTTGGCGCTACCTTCGTCGCTTTTTCCGCTATCACTAGTTGTTCCTAATATATTCTCGCCTCTTTCGTTGATCACTGAAAGCGGCATCGAAGACGTTCGCGTCGTCCAAACGATATTTCCAGATTCATCCACTCGAGTCAACGCGTTATTCGCCCCAATTCGTAACTTATCACCACTCGAAGTGTCGCTGCCACCTATATATCCCACTCCTTCTCCTCCTCCTCCTCCTCCAACCGGGCGTAAGTCCCCGTGTGTGACGTTCCATCTCACCTTCCCCGTCACCGCATCGATAGATTTCACCGCATAGTCCGTTCTCCCGAGCAACACAATCGTCCTCCCACCGTTCTCTCCGTCCTCTCCGTCCTCGTTCCCTCTCACCGATGATTCATCCTCAAAATCGTCTGTCTCTGGATCAAACGTCCTCACAATCTCCCCGCTCTCCGCGTCCACCGCGAAAACAGTCGTCTTCCTCGTCCCGACAATCACCGCTCCATCGTTCGTCACCGACGGACTCGCTTCGACTAAATCTCTCGTGGTCACCGGAAGGCGAGAAATAGAAAATTTCCTCCCGCCGCTAAAAATATCCGCCGCCGAGGACGACCCCCGAACGCCGCGCCGGGCGACGTACAACGATCCATCCAAACCCGGGAATACGCTGCTACTCGAAGCGCTCCCTTCGATATCCCCGCCTTTACCGTCACCGCTCTCCTCCTCTCCGCCTTCTCCGCTCGCTTTCGCGCTCGACGACGACGACGAGGAAGAAGACGCGTGCACTAACGCGCTCCCGGTTTCGAACGACCACAAAAACTGCCCCGTCTTTGAATCCACCGCGGATACCGAACCGTCCAGCGTGGCCACGAACAGCCTCTCTTTAGACGAGAAGGAGATTTCTGTCCCTTCTCCTCGTGAATCTTCGTTGTTGTTGTCGTTGTTGTTGTTCGTCGTCGCGCTGCTGCTCTCGTTCGCGACGACGACATCGACGACGCTTAAAAGAAGAAGGAAGAAACAACAGAAGAAAACAGAGAGCATTGACCGCATTCTTCCTCTTCTTTCTCGTAATGCCCGCTTCTTCGTCTTTGACGACAAAGCGTCGTCGCGATGATGAGGTGCCTTCACAACCTCATCATCATCGCGAGAACGGGTCGTCGTCGCTTCCATTCTTCGCTCTCTCTCTCTCAAGAACACGAACAAGAAAACATCTCTCTCTCTCTCTCTTTTCGAGATGATAAAAACAAGTCTCGATTAAAGAGCCGCTTTTCGGAAGAGTTTATTATATAAACGCGTGTGCGAAGAAATGAAGCAATGTAGAATTGAATTGGATTGTCAATTAATACTTTTCTACGAAAGAGAGGATTCGGAGTGCTCAAAAGCTTTTAAAATCTCACGCAAACGTTTCAAAGCGCCGGCGAGCATTTTGAACTCTTTTCTTCGTCTTCTCTCTTTTCTCGCACTCCGATTGTGTAATGTATTCGAGGAGGAGAGAGAGGAGGTAGAGGAGGCGTTTAAGAACGCGACTCTTTCGCCGAGCACGCGCGAACATCTTCGCAACCGTTCCTCTCGGTCGCCGCGGCGGAGCGCGGCGAGGACTCGAGCGCCTCGTCGGGCGAGCGAGAGGAGAGCGGCGGAACCGAGCAAAGCGGATTCCGCGTCGAAACTGTTTTCGATGCTCTCGATGAGCACGTCGAGAGATTTCGTTTTCGCGCAGAAGTGCGCTTTGGCGACGTCGCCGGCGAAGGAGAGGTTGTGGAAGAGAAGGAGGAGTTTGCGTTTGGTGAGGAGGAAGGAGGAGGGCGTTGCTTCATCTTCGTCTTTTTCGTCGTCGTCGGCGTCGTCGATTTCATTCTCGTCGTGAACGGTTTCGTCGAAAATATTGTCCGCGTGTTCGTAACAATCCACGAGTAGGCCGATTATGTTGATTTTACACGAACGCAAGAGGAGTTTCGCGCCGTCCTCGTCGGATCCGGAGAGGACGCACAGCGCGTCGATGGCCGCGTCGCACTCGATTTTCAAATCGACCCGCGAACGGTTCTTCGTGCTCGCTGTTCCCGATATGGAGAAACGAGCAATCATTTCGCAACACTTTTCGATGAACACGGAGCGAGATAATTGCGCTCGAGTCAGCGAGAACGTGGAAAGCGAGGAGAGAAGCTTCACGCCGCGCGCCATTGTAATCGAAGGAATGAACTTTTCTTCGGCAAAACTCAACGGGTCGCGAAGTCGGGTCGTTTTCTCCTTTTCGCGAAACAGAAAAGAAACGAGGCGGTTGAATATGGACGTTTCGCCGCTGTTCTTCGATGCAGTACATATGCATCGCTTAAACTCGTCCGACTCGAGGATGAAATTGGTTACCGCGGCGAGATAGGCGTCGCGAAGTTCAATTTTGACCCGATTCGAGAGCGTCAGCGCGGAGTCGGTGGATCGACCAGGAGTAAAAAGAAGCGAGAAGAGCTTCTCAAAGACCAAAACGCCGTTGTATTTCAGCAACGTTGCGTTTTTTACCATCGCAGCTGCTTCTCGAATTTTTATCGAGGACGCGTGCTCTTCTTCTAACGCTTCTTCTCCTTCGTTGTCGTTTTCTTCATCAAACGTTGCAGCCGAGAAGCTCGCGTGCTGCAAAACGCGCAAGCATAACGCGATACCACCTGCGTCGATATTTTCGCTCAGCACTCTCTTCAAGACGAGTTCGAGAGAACCAGAACGAATCATTTCAAACTTTGCACTCGCGCAGTGGGCGAGTACGTTTTGAAACGCAGACGCGACGGTTACATACAAATCATTCTCTTTCACATAGTCAACGTCGATACCTCCACGAGTAATGCGAGGTGTAAAAGCTCTCGAAAGAACGCGAGATAAACGAGCACCGATCGGTAGATGCGCGCCTTCGTTCGAAGCATTTGCTGCAGTCTCTTCGTGGCCATCGTTTTCAATGTCGATGAGCGGCGGTGTTTTCGGTGGCATTTCATCGGCACCGTCGTCTTCATCCTCGGGATCAAACGTCAACGCATCTCTGCTCGCTCGTTCGCAACTAAACATCGTCGCAATCAACGCAAAAAGACCTTGCGACGACGATGAAACGGTAGACGTAGTCACGAGCGACATTTCGAGCAATGCACAAGTCGCCTCGCACAACTCTCCTCGCGCGTTCTCCTCTCCCAGATTATTTGTCTTCACGCCGTCATCAGCCGCCGCCGATAAACTGTTGTTGTACTCTCCGTCGAGCATGGCAGCGATGGCTAACGCTGCCGACGACGCTGCCCTGAGCTCGCCAGCAGAAAGTTTCGCACGCGCGCCTCTCGACTGTGCAGATTTCAAAACATCAAACAACGCGTAGAAAAGAGGACTGTTCGGTCGCGCTTTCAACGCGTAATCGCTATCGTAATCGTCCGCGTTCAAACGCTCACCGACGATGAATAAACCGAGTAATTTTGACATGTTTGCAGACGCTGCACATCTGTGCATATGCACCTCACCTTCCGTCGCGGCTTTCTTCTTCCTCGGCCGAAGCCAATTCTTCAAGCACATGTTGAATTCTGAAAACGACTCCTTCGCGGTGACGACGTCGACGCGCGCGCACGCAACCATGGCGCTCGAAACGCCTCTCGCGACGAGGGCATCTGTGCCTACGGGTTCCTCGAGGATTCGAGCGAACGTAATCCAAAGTTTGCGTCGCGAGAGTAAAGAAATAATCGAGACGCGACCGCCGATGTGATTAGAACCTGGATCTAAGCTAGGCACCTCGGCGTCGAACAGCGACGTTTCATCTTTCGCCACGCTCGATAGAATCTGCGCGACGCACACGGCGGCGCGATAACGGGCTATAGATGCGTTACTCTTATCTATGGCATGCAAGCTCGCGCAATCGAACCAGGTTGATGCGAATACAATTTCTCGGACGCGCTGACACGAAGCGATGGCTTTGGCTGCATTTTGACTGTCGTCGAGAAACGCCGCCGATAACATGGCGACCAGATCAAAAATCAGAGCTGCGCATCGTGGCGCTTTGGAGGATGCTACTGAATCCGCCGAACTTGTTCGCGCTACGAGACTGAGCAAGATGTTTGAAGTGTTTTCAAAGTTCGCGTCAAATTTTTCCGCCCATATTGAAGGCGAGGACGCGTTCTCACACACCTCGATGACTGCGAGAAGTGAGGATTCCAACAACGATTCTCCACCGCACGCGTCGTCGAAAGTACTACTCGATCGAGATTTATCGAAGTGAGTCACAATACTCGTCGCCGTGCGTTCAACGACGCGCAACAATTCTGGAAGACACGACTCGCAAAGCGCATCGGTGTGTAGCATCTTTCGTTTACTCGTTCGTTTCGTCATCGCTGCCAACGCATAGATGGAATCGCAGCATGCGACCAACGAGCCGTATTCGACGCTTCTCTTTGGATTTTTTAAGGCGTCTGATAAGGTCATCGCAAACTCGTCGGACTTTGCAAACACGTCGACGGCATTTAAAGATGCGTTCGATGAAACGCGCAGAAGCGCTTCTAAACAATCGCAAACATCTCTCAAAACTTCTTGAAACGTTAATCTTCGAACACCGCTGGCGTCGCCGCTTCTCTCGAGCTCTCTTTCGATCGCTATGGGATGCTTCAACCAGACCGGACGCGAATCCTCGACAGCAGTATTTTTACTGACGATGTTTGGATCCACGTTCTCGCCCATTTCGTTGTGGTCGTATGCACGAGACTTTTTCGTATCCAGAAGTCCTCGGCGACACGCGTGCGCGCCTACTTTTGCAACGGCGTACGCTAGAAATCGAATCGCGTGCTCTTTCTCCTCGACATCTGCTCCCGAAATAGAACTGCTACTCAAACATCCACACAAAAGCCTCAACATGCGCGACCAGAGCGCGGTATCTTTCACTGTTTTCGGTTTGACCAGTAAAAATCGCTCCCAAATGCCAGCTATGCTTTGTCGAGTACTCGCGAGTGATTTGAGCAAACAATCGCCTCCGCCGAGCGCTCGCATGATAAACATGGCGTCCAGCAAACAGTGCGCGTCTTCGTGCGAATCCGATTGGTCGAGTCTTTCCACGCAGCTTTCGATTAACGCGTCGTTGACGCGCAAAATAGCGCCTTCCTCTTCCTCGTCGGCGTCTTCGTAGATGTCATCTATGGTGTTGAACTTCTTCTTTGATTTTCCAACAACAACGCTGAAGCCTTTCGCGAATCTGGCGAGTTTCTCAGACGTAATGAAACACAAGGCGTTCGCGCCAGAGTCGCCGACTGACCTCGCCCCAGAGACGTTCCACGCGCGTAAATATCCTTTCAAACGAACGAGTGAAGACGGATGCGCGCCATTCGTGTTCGCATCTATACTAGCGAGCTCCAAAACATCGCACTCGAGAAAACATCGTTCAAAGAGTTCACACGTTTCGCCGCATAATGACGGATATCTCGCCAAAGCGATGAACGCTTCCGCAATGGCGTGCGCAATCGGCAACGCGTGCACGGAATGATAATAATACATTTTTTCATCTCCGTCGAGCATAACATCGTTACCATCTCGCCCCGCGTGATGTTCGCCTCCTTGAGAGAAGATGACTTCCCGCCGACGGGTGGACACGGCGTAATCGAAACGTACGTCGTCGTCGTCGTCGTAGATCTCTATCGCGGTGGCGCTAAGACCAAGACCATCGCTTCTATTCTCGTACAACTCAGACTTCAACCCCAACGCCACGTCTGCTAAGAACAGCAACGCCTCTCGCTTTAAAGAAACCACCGAACGGTCCAAGTTTAAGAAATCTTCCGCTCCTACATCATCGCCTGCCGCGCTATTACTATTACTATTCGAAGACGATACTAAAATATCACACGCCGATCTCACAATTCCACCCTCTGGATTTGCCAGCGCGAACGCTTGCACGCCCCAATCGTTCAAAATGTTCTCCCTTAAAGCTCTCAAAACGCCCACTAAAACGTCCACGTTTGTCGTAGTCTTCAGAGTCCGTTCGTATTGCGTCAAGTGTTTCCGTAAAATGTCGTATTCGTTCTTCTTTTCCTCGTTGGCGTCGATATGCCGTCGTCTTACTCGTCTTCGTGACACCAGCTTCCTCCCAAACGACCCGTCCGAGCTCACGCACTTCACCATCCTCGGAACTTCCGGAATTCTATTCACAGTCACCGTCTGCTCGCTCCTCGTCGACGTTCTCAACTCCTCGTTCTCGTATCTTTTCAACCGTCTCCGAATCTCCTCCTCTTTCGCGTTGAAACTTTCCCTCGAACTCGCCGCTGCGGTTTCGCGCCGCGACGACGACGACGGATCCTCGTCTTCATCCTCGCCGCCACTAAAATCATCATTCCCAAGCGATTGCATAACCATCGCTCTCCGTTTCGCTTTAAAATATGCATCAATCTCCTCGCTCATCCATTCTTTCCCTTCGATGAGTTTGCAATCCGCCGCTATCCTTCGCAACGTCGCTTCGCCTTTGATCTTTCTCATGGTTCTTTGGAAAATTTTCAACTCTCTTTTCGTCGATTTTCGAACGACTGTCGTTAAAATCGCCACCACTGGACTCCTTTTAAAACTATTACTATTACTCCTCTTGTCGTCCTCGTCGAAACCATCATCAACCTCTCCACCACCACCACCGCTAAATTGTTTTCCTTCTTCAGAATCTTCGAGAAGAAGCGCGTGATTCGTAATCAGAATCTCCAGTAACGCGTCGTTCGCAGTCACTTCCAACAGAGGAACCAAATTGAATTTCACTTTAAAATGTAACGACTGCAACGCGCGTAAACGAATGGACGAAAGGTCGTGCGTCAATTTTGTGGTCGTTCGGGAGATAAACGATGATGATTCTTCTTCATCATCTGGTCTGTCTTCGTCGTGGTGTTCTCGAGGAGGAGGAAAAGCTTCAGCTTCGAACACCACCATCTCTGAGAGTTGTGTCTGCGCTTGGAAAATGAAGAAAATTTGAAAAAAAGACAAAAACTCATCAAAAACTTCTAATAAACAACAACACTTCTTCTATCTGCTCTAGTATACTAAACGAAGTACGCTTCTCTAAACGGCACGCTGGCGACGATTATGGGCACCAGAAACCCAACGATAAATCTAAAAAGTACCCTCCTCAAAGTGGACTGTAAAATCTCCCGACCGAGGCGATCGGCGGATTCGTTCGCGAGGAAAACGATAGCAACATACGTCGTCCACAAAAAGAGAAACGCAAACTCGTCGCCTCGTAAATATCGGACGAATTTGCGACCAAGGTACCCTCCGCCGACGCCGAGAGTTAACGCTATGGAGGAAAGCGGGGAGACGGTGGAGTTTGTGCCGGAGAGGAGACCGAATTTGACGACTATTTTGGAACAGTATAAACTCGCGACCGAGGTGATGGCGGCTTTGGCGAACGTTTTGGAGACGCACCACAGTTTTTCCAAGCGGTTGATAAATGTGGCGAAAAAATACGCCAGGTTCGAAGGAATCAACGAGAACGAAGAAGAAGAAGAAGACGACGACGAGTAACAAATCTCGCTCTCGTTTAACCACGCGTCTCGAATGACGTTCCACCCGAAATAAACGAGCGCTCCGCAAACGACGACCAATCCCGTCCTCAACGCGTCCGCCACGTCCTCCCTAAACACCTTCTCCCTGTTCAGTTTCATCTTAAACTCCAAACTCTCCCTCTTCATATCGTTCGTCGTTTTCATCGTCTCGTTCGATTCTTTCTTCAAATCCAAACCGGCTAATTTCGCTTCCAACTGTTTTCGCTCCACCGATAACCGCGCCTCGCGCAACGCGTTGCTCTTCTCTTTGCTCAAAACGTCTCTCATTTTTACCGAAAGCTCCAGGACGCGCAACTCGTCCTCGGTCATGTTTTGTATGCTTTCCACTGAGAGTGTTTTCGTCGTCGTTTTCTCTTCTTCTTCTTTAACTTCTTCTTCTTTTTCTTCTTCTCGTTCTGATAAAACCGGTGGCTTCGCCTCTACAACAACTCCTCCTCCTCCTCCTCCTCCTCCTCCTCCTCCTCCTCGAAAAACGTGTTCAAAACCAGCCAGAGCGAACACGCACATCACGCACAAAAACAGAACACCCGCCACATTCAAAATCCATTTCGTGTTATCATCCTTCTCAAAGAACAGCGAGGAGAGATACCGACCGGCGTCGGTGCGTTTCAGAAAGACATCCATTCCTCCATTTCCTTCACGGTCGTGTTGTTTTTGAAGATTCAAGCGCTCGCGAGCGGCTTGGAAACCTCTCGGAGAAGAAGAAGAAGAAACAGAAGAAGAAGACGAGGACATGTTCGCTCTCTTCTTTTACTAAACCCTTTTCCTTCTCTCTCTCTCTCTCTCTCTCGCTCTCTGAACGACGCGTTCTTCCTCTTCTCGTTCTGACGAGATTTTCTTCCCGAAGAAAAGAAGGAGAAAAATATTTAGGGTGTCCAACCCTAATTCCACGTCACCCATTTATCCATTAATCTTTCGCGCAACTCTTTACTCTTTGACGCGCGCGCGCTGATACTCTCTCTCTCTCTCACATCATCATCGAGCGATTGAACAACAACAACAACTCCTTCATCAAAACGAGGCCTTCTTCTTTGAATCACAAAAAGTAAAATGTTTTCCATCACCAGTAGTTCTCCCGCGACTTTACTCAATCACGCCTTGTCCTCGAGCAGTGCGAGATTACGACGAAGCGCGAAAGCGTCGTCGTCGACATCGACGACGGCAACGACGACCCAAGCGATGACGACCACCCAACAAAAAGACAACACCACCATCGAATACCAACGCACGAAAGCGAAAGAAATGGTGAAATACTTCAAAGAGCAACAATATCAACAACTCGTGGAAGACTCGACCGTGTTCGGGTTCACCAAGAAGAATGAAATCAACAACGGAAGATGGACCATGTTTGGCTTGCTCGTCGGGATGATGACGGAATACGCCACCGGGGTGGATTTTATCGACCAGATTAAACTCTTGGTGAACGTGCTAGGCATCGCAGATTTGGATTAATTATATGCTCTGTTTACGAGCAGTACGTCGCGTTCTTCGTGTCGTTCTTCTTGATTCGGTGTTGGTGATGGTGTTTCGATGACGCATCCGTCGTCCGCGCGCAGACGAGAAGAGCGAAGCGAAAGCTTTGAGACGACGAAGACGACGCGAGAAGAGGAAGCGCAAAACGCAATCTCATAGCAGCAAAGTAATAATTCAAATCAAAAAAACAAACAGCATTTCGCGTATTATTACGATACGAACCTTTTGGAACCTGTACGCTCTGAATACTTTCTTTCGCTCCCCCATGTTCGTCTCGTGCGAACTCACAAGCTCTCTCTCTCTGAGCGGGGAAGGATGCAACGCTCCCATGCGCTTCACATTTTCTACGCACACAAAACCCTTTCCTCTCGCTTTTCGAAGACGACGCATCATGTGGTCGCCACGTGAAAGCGACGGCGAGCGAGGACGTTTCGACGCAGCAGAGAGGGAGTTATGGGAGTTATGGGACCATCGAAAACGCTGTCGAGCGCAATTTCGAACCGAACGATTTTTCGTGAAAATGAGTCTGTTGTTCGTCGGCGTTCTGTGCGCGCTTTGCTTCAATGATGCGCCCGTTGCTCAAAATCTCGTCTCCGTTTCCTCCTCCTCCTCCTCCGTGTTGGAACCGTCTTTGTCTTTTTCCAAAGGAGGGCGGGTTTTGCTCGGAGAAAAGGAGGAGGAAAACGAACGCGATGATGTGTTGGTGTTGCCGTCAAAAGAAGACGAAGAAGAAAAAGAAGCGAATTTTTACTGCACTTCACTCGCCATCGAGAAAAGCGCGGACAAGTGCACACACGTGCAAAAATACGAATGCAACGCGGACACGGAGTCGATGATTGCGAATTATCTGTATTTTCATCACTGCACGATGAAAGAGTACCAGAGTTTGTCCGTGTTTACATTAATCGGGGTCGTGATCCTTTCCTTTTACGTTTTAGGAGACACGGCGGAGGAATTTTTCTGCCCGGTGGTTCGCAGAGTCGCCAAGGTTTTGCAGTTGTCGCCGAATACCGCCGGGGTGACTTTGCTGGCGTTAGGAAACGGAGCGCCGGATGTGTTTGCGTCTTTGGCGGCGTTTTCGAGCGGAGATGGAGGGAGTGGGGAGATTGGTGCTGGGATGATTGGCGCAATCGTTAGCGCGGGGATGTTTGTGAGCGGCGGGGTGGTTGGCGCCGTGGCGGTGGTTGCCGCGCCGTTTGAAGTACCGCGAGGCGCGTTTTTAAGAGACGCGTGGTTTTATTTCTTCGGCGCGGTTTTGGTGTGTTACGTAGTTACGAGTGGAGAGGTTTACCCGAGACACGCGATTGGTTTTATTTTGTATTATTTAGCGTTTGTGTGTTTGGTGATTGTGTCGGACGTGAGAGAGAGAAGGAAAAGACTGACTCGAGACGGAGGAGGAGAGTCGATGAGCGACGTGGTAGGGAGTAGTCATAGCGGTTTGGAGGAGAAGGAACAAAATTTAGTAGGGTTGGACGGGGAGAAGGGTGTCGTCGATTGGATGGATGAACCGCCGGCGCACGAAGTGCTCGGAGAAAACATCGTCAGATGGTGTCAAGCGCACGGGAGAACAAAGTACGGTTTGTTTAAAGCGCTCGTGCACGCGCCGTTAGACGTATGCAGACGAATGACGATTCCGTCCGCGGAACCAGACCGTTGGAATAGATTTTACGCGTTGTCTTCTGTCGCGCTCGGGCCTTTGTTGTTGCTGCATCAGGTCAAAGACGTCGTGGGCGCGCAGACGTTGATTGGGAACGATTTCGTTGGTTTTTTACCGCTTTGGATGTGCGTTTTGATACCGTCGACGTTGGTCGGATGCGCGGTTTTTGTCGCATCCAATCACTCGCACCAACCTGAATATTGGCCGTTAGCACTCGCGTTGGCTTTTGGGACGTCCATCGTTTGGATTTCCTTAGCGGCGACGGAGTTGCTGGAGTGTTTGACCGTACTCGGACACATTTCTGGGATATCGCCGGCTGTTTTAGGGGTGACTGTTTTAGCGTGGGGGAACTCCGTCGGTGATTTAGTCGCCGACGTTGTCATAGCAAAAAGTGGCCAACCAACTATGGCGGTTGCGGCGTGTTATTCGGGTCCAATGTTCAACATGTGCGTCGGTTTGGGTTTGGCGTTTGCGTTGCAAGCCATCGAACTTTCCCCTGCACCGTTGACGCTACTGACGCACGCAAACATACCGATTAGTTTCATGTTTTTATTCGCAAGTTTGCTTTTAAGCTTGACGTATGTTCCAGCGAAACGGTTCCGGGTGACTAAACCTTTCGGCGTGACGTTGATTTTGTTATACGCGTTATCGAATATGATTATGATTGGCATCGAAGTTGGCAACAATTTATAGTTTGATGAAAGCGATCTACTTTTTATTATGCGACGTAGCTATCTTAGGTACTTAGTTTCTAGCCTAATTATGATCTAATCCAATCTGATCTAATCTACCGTTTGTATGCGTTCTAACGATGTCGCGCCGCCGGCTAATATGCGCGTAGATCGATCGACGCGCAATCCCGTGACGCTTACCAATTTTGCGTTATTTCTCACGTCAATTTCCACGGTCGTTTCCACGCTAGCCGCGCGTTGTTGTCCTGTGTTCACTCGGATATCCTTTAAAGACCGACAATTTCTCGCTCTTAGCAATTTCAACTTCGCCGTATTCAAGAGAATGCATTGAATTTGTTTACATCCACTCATTTCTACGGAAACCAAAGACGTGCTCGGTATGCGAACTTCTCGCAAATTCTCGCTGTGTAATCCCTCGCATCGGTAGTGCTCGAGATTTACAGCCGAACGTAACAAATTCAAATGTCTCCTCTCGATAAGTGCGTCGCATTGGTTCATGGAGAGCTTCCGCAAACTTTCAATTTTATCTTCAATAAAATTGAATCCATCGTAAAAAAAATCGTCCGCCACGTTGTGTGGATCCGGGAGGCGAGAGCTAGAATAGAATACATTCCTCAACTTTTTGCATATGTCGAGAGACAGCGTCTGCAACGATGGCAGCTTCACCAATACAAGAGTGTGTAATTTTTTGCAATTCACGAGATTCAACACCTCCAGATTCGGTAAATCTCTGAGATACACTGATTGTAAACGCATGGATACACTCAAGTTCAACTCTTTCAACTTATTGAAGTTTGCGAAAGGATTAAACGGCATGCTCGGTTGTAAGCGGAAATGCAACGTCGCGCTGCCTGACACGTTCAAATGCTCAAGCGAGCAGCTGATACCTGTATGTCCAGTTGAACTACCGTATTTGTGATAAAAATCGCGACGACACCCATACAAACCAATGCTCTTCTCGTCGTCTGGCTCATAGATATTTAATCGCTGGTTTCTCGACGCGTCCAATCGCTTCAGATTTGGAAACTCGCAAAGGTAAAAGAACACCTCTAAATGATGCTCTAATCCACAATTTGAAACGTTCAACTCTAAAAACACTTTACCTGCCGGCATGGTTAATGAAGGCGAAGCAAAGATAGTGTATACACGCTCGGCAAACGATACACCAGCGAATTCTCGCCATTTAAATAGATCCATCCCAACCCCGTCACTAATACACTGATGTACCCATCCCAGGCCAAAACCGATACCAGTGTCCATTCGTTTGATATTATTCCCAGAAAAATCAAACGAATTGACATTAATCGAACTTTGATACATTATTCGCATAAAGTCAGTATAGTCCAATTCGCTGTTCGTAAATCCCAATCGAGTAACTTTCTCGTTCAAATGAGTGAAGGCAAGTACTTCTTCAATCATTTTACGCTTTACTTGTCTATTGAAGTGTGGATCCAAAGCACGACATCCTCGATGGTGCGTCAATTTATCGACGCTCACGCCGGTCACGTTTGAATAAGGCTGCAAAATCTGCTTCACCTCCTCCCCTCCGCTCACATCACACGGCCGTATCTTAAAGTTCCCAGTCGCCCGCTTCTTATGATCTCTCACGTCATCCCTGAGTTCCTTACACGTGCACGCAATCGCCGCCGCCGCCCTCGCGCCTGCTTTTTTCAAGACAATATCTCGCACGTGTACCGGAATATCGACCAACGGCGACGGCGACGCTCCATCATAACTCGCGGTACTACTCTCCCTCTCGCTTCTCCGCGAATCGAGAGAGACAAATCGATCCGAAAACCCCGTCAAACCCATACCAACGGCCAAATTCTGAAACTCTTTTTTCCTCCTCTCGAACCGCTCTCGTTTGTCCTGGTGTCTAAATTCCTTGAAAACGTGTTCTCGAAGGTCCGCGAGCAAGGCTTTATTCTCGTTATCATCATCGCGCTTTTCGTTTATGAAAAACGTTGTCACTATCCACGCGTCGAACTGCGCCCGTTCGCCGTCTTCTTCTTTTTCTTCTTCTTTGTTTCGAAACTGAATCCCGCCTCGCATTTTATTCTTCGTCTTCCCGTTTCCGTTTTCCCCAAAGCGCAAAAGAGGTTTCGTCGTTGTTGGTTCGGATGCTTTTCGAGGATTGTTGTTCTTTTTCGACGGGAATTTAAAGCCGTCCGGGTCTCTGTCGTCCAAATCCATTCGAGCGAACAGTTTGCGAGGCATCTTTTGTGTCCTTTTAGTGTGCGAAAGAGTTATTCTATCGTGTGTATAGAGCGAACATTTTTTGTCGTGTGTTTTTTGTTTTCCTTAAAATTCGAGAAATTGAAAAATTTACATATAACACGAATACACATATTGCGAACACTTCTTCTTTCTCTTCTTCTTTCTCTTCTTCAAAAACCCGTGCTCGGCGTGCGACGAACGAGAGATGATTTTCGCGGGACGGGGAATTGGTATGTCGACGTCGTCGTCTCCTTTCCGAAGGTGGTGGTCGTCTCTTTGTTTTGTTCGCGCTCGCTCGTCTCGGGCGACGGAGGCGGAGTCAGCGGTCTGTCCTCGGCGGTAGGTTCGGCAACGGGCACGCCTTCCTTGTTCGCCTGGCGGTATGTTTCACTTCTCGAAGACGGTTGTTCGTCGACGTGCTGATCGCGAGCTTCTGGGAGGATCATGTTCACGCGGCGCATTTTAGCGGAAGAGGAACAAAATCGGTTGAAAATGCCGATAGCGGTGAAGAAAGCGACGAAGAGCGCGGAGAAGGCGATGAGGAGGTTCTTCGCGCGTTCGTTGAGGACGCCAGAAGGTTTCGAGGCGGTTTGTTGTTGCTGCTGAGTATTGTTTGAAGATGTCGGCGGATATACGATTCTGTCTTTGAGTCGTCCCGCGTTTGAAAACTCGTCGCCGCCCATTTCTTGAACTTGGTCGTCGGTGTTCCAGATGTTGGAAGCTCTGAACGCCTCGAGAAGTTGTTGCGCTCGACGAAGAGTTTCGGATTCGCGGTCGTCGTCGTCGCCAGTATTCTTCTCGGCGGCGTCTGCGAGGACTTGCGTGAAGATACTGCGAGAGGAGGACATGATACCGATGACGCGGTCGTATAACGCCATGACTTCGTCGGTATTCGCAGATGTCGAGTTTCTTCCGGCGTTGAGGAACAAAATGTCAGAGCCGAAACGCACGGCAGAGTCCATGGCGTCTTGTATCGCGGTGCGCACCATCACATCCAAAGGATTTTTTTCCGCAGTACTTGTAGTAGCATTCATCGACGACCGTAAAGACGCGGAGAAAAAACTCAAAAATACTTCTCTCAGTGGCGGCGCAAAATTGGACTCGAACGATACCGAGGTACTTTCGCTATCGCTTTGGGACGTCAAAATGGCATCTTCGATGATTTTTTCGCCTAACAATCGCACCTCTTCGCTGGTAAAGTTACCAGGCTCGCTCAGCGTCAAATTGAACTTTTCGGCGGCTCTTTGCAATCGCCTCGATATCTCCGCCCGAATCTCATCCGACAAAGGTAACGATGAAGTGTCGATTCCCGAAAGCGACTGCACGATATTAGGATCACCGCTATTCGAAAAAGAAGACGTCGTCTGGATAGCTTCAATCAAAGACCTCAACGCGTCTCTCGGTTCAACCGCGTTCAAATTATCAATCAAACGATTCGCAAACGTCCCGTCGCCGAGAACCGCGCCTTCTCCGGCGCCGCCGGACTGAATGACGTCTTGCAACATCCTCGTTAAGAAGGTCTCTCTTCCGCTAAAGAATCCATCTTCACCTCCCGCTTGCGCGAACGATTCCATCAAGTTCCCGTCGCCAAAACTCCCACTCGCGACGCTTTGCATCAACCGGCTCAAAAACGCGTCTCGACCGGCGTCGAGTTCAGTATTTTCACCACTCGTCTCCGTCTCACCACTCAACCGTCCAATCCTCTCGTACGCTTCTTTCAAAACCGCCCACGACTCCTCGTTCCCTTCTCCGAAATTCTCTCCGAACGCTCTCACGATGTTCCAAATTTTGTTCTCCTCGCTACCATCCGCCGCCGTTTGCAACATCTCTCGTAAAAAATCAAACGCCGGAGATACTTCCTGCTGCTGCTGCTGCTGCGCAGTATTTTCCACCTCTTGTCCGTAAACGCGTCCAAAACTATCAGACGAGAACAGAAAAAGAAGACAAAAAAAAACGCAATTAAGATGTCGAAAGAACTGCCAGCGCTTCCAGTGCAAGAAAGAATAACAACAGCCTTTTCTCATCGTCGTTGTCCTCGTTTCCGTCGTCGTTTCAGCGTTCGTCGTCGTCATTCTGTCAGTCAGTCGTCAGTCGTTTGAGCGCGTATTTTGTGGTCAAAAAGAGAACCAGTCTCGAAATAATAAAAACGAGCGTTTCTCTTAAATGTGAGAGAGTTTTTGCCTTTCGGAAAAAAATAGGGTTTAAAACCCTAAATTTGATTTTGCGTCGATTGGAAGACACACGCGAGAAAGACGTTTGCGCGCTCATTATTAAGAGCAGCAGAAGAAGCAGAAAGAGAGAGAATAAGAGAGAAAGTATTCCTCTCTCTCTTATAGCATTTCTTCTTCAAAATCATGGGCGTGGCGGAAAAGCGCCGGTTGAAGAAGAAGCTCGCGAAGGAGAAGAAGAAGAAGAATGAAAATTCTTCGTTGGCGGCTTTGACGAAGACGACGACGACGACAGAGAAGAAAAAGAAGAGCAGGAAAGGAACGCCGACGGTGGAGGTGGAGTACGTGGCGGCGCCGTTGGAGACGATCTTAGATGCGGACGTCTCGGATGAGATGCGGAGAGTGTTCGAGGCGTTCGTGGAGAAACCGGCGAACGACGGGGAGAAGACGTTGGAAAACGATCGAATCCATCGCGAGGAAAAGAAGAAGACGTTAAAGAAGAAGACAAAGAAGAAGAAGACAAAGAACGGCAACGACGACGAGAAAGAAGTTGACGATGAGTTCTCCTCGTCTTCCGATGATGCGGATTCAGACGACGACGACGAGAAAAACAACCCCGAGGACGGATTAACCCGAAAGCAACGAAAAGAGATGAAAAAGTTACAAATAGCGGACTTGAAACGAGTGTGCGAGAAACCGGAGGTGGTGGAAATATGGGACACGACGGCGCAAGATCCGGAATTTCTGGTGTACATTAAAGCGAGCAGAAACGCGGTGCCAGTACCGAGACATTGGAGTCAAAAGAGAGCGTTTTTAGCCGGGAAGAGAGGGATAGAGAAGCCGCCGTTTAAGTTGCCGGCGTTTATCGAGGCGACCGGGATTGCGAAGTTACGAGACTCGTACGCGGAGAGAGAGGAGCAGAAATCGTTGAAATCGAAAGTGAAAGACACGAAAACTGCGAAATTAGGTCGAATAGACATCGACTATCAAGTCATGCACGATGCGTTCTTTAAATTTCAAACGAAACCGAAGATGACGAAGATGGGAGACTTGTATTTCGAAGGCAAAGAGTACGAGATTTCGTTAGGCGATAGGAAACCGGGCAACTTGTCGGACGAGTTAAAAGCGGCTTTAGGGATTGACGGGAACAACGGGCCTCCCCCGTGGTTGATTAATATGCAACGGTATGGGCCACCGCCGGCGTACCCAAAGCTACCGATTCCTGGGTTATCGGCGCCGATTCCGGAAGGAGCGCAGTTTGGATACCACCCCGGAGGATGGGGTAAACCGCCCGTGGACGAGCACGGGAGAGCTTTGTACGGCGACGTGTTTGGTATAAACGCGGCGAAGCAGACGGGTAGGACGAAATACGACGAACCAGTCATGAAAGGTGATCACTTTTTTGGCGAGTTGGGATCAGACGACGAGGAGAGCGAATCCGAGGAAGAATCCGAGGACGAGGAAGAAGCGGAAGAGGAAGAAGTAGAAGAGGAAGAAGAAGTAGCAGTAGAAGAA
>Ga0115569_10000982_pt1 | contig 22130 bp, 17 predicted proteins | sample COGITO_mtgs_1205_2_FD_87295 | JGI IMG/M metagenome (GOLD analysis project Ga0115569, IMG submission 87295) | Pelagic marine microbial communities from North Sea - COGITO_mtgs_120503 | ecosystem: Environmental > Aquatic > Marine > Epipelagic | place: Germany:Helgoland, sampling site Kabeltonne... | reverse complement strand
TAATCAGGTCTTCCGATGAAGGCTCTATTTCAAAGTCAGGTGCGTTAACTTTATATCTTTTGGGGGCAACTACTTGTGTTTGAGTGCCCGGAGAAACCCTGTCCTCAAAGTATCCGGGAGCCTCAAAATCACCCGGAGAAAGAACGCCAAGATCACGAGCAACAATATCATTACCCTCTTCATCAAGGAACGCTTTCGATATTTGTACATGATACTCTTGTATTTCTGGGTATTGAGCGTCAAATATTTCCCCAAGGTGCCCAGATGTGGCTCCGGGAATACTTTCCCAGCTTACTTGTGCGAGGTTATTTCTAGCTGCATCACTGTAATCAAACTTAGCTTGATCCTTCTCCGCCCCTGTTGGGTCGTATTTCATAGCCTCGTTAAGCCATGTCTGTCTATGCCTTTCTGGGTCTATAAGAACCCGAACTTTCTTTTTTGTCTTCGGGTCTAATTCATATTTCATGTATCCCTTTCGCTGAGATATCTCTTCCGTCTTAGCCTTGACCATCTTGTTTTCAGTACGCGCTTTCATGGCAACCCATACTGCGGCTTGAACCTGCTGAGGCTCCCACCCCAAGTCTTTAGACAGTCTTTTTACTTCGTTCTCAACGAAAGTGTACTGAGCATCTGTTGGAGAATCGCCCATAAATCCAAAGGCTCTCATCATCCAGATGTCTGTAGTCACGCCTTGATCAATGGTTGCATCAATCTCTCGCATCACATTATTGTAAAAGTTATTTGTCTTCCTACCTTCCCAATCCTTGCCAGCAAAGACATCCTCTAATGCATTGCTCATCCAACCGGGATACATGCCTGTTTTGATCGGCTGACCTGCACGATTCTGATAATAAGCTTGAACCGCATAGTTAAAGTTGCTTGGCACAGGGGTTTGTGGAGATGTGATTGCTATTGCTTGAGCCAGCTTCTTGGCTTCTTGCCTGTCTCCGCCTGTGATGTTTAACAAAGCTTTACCGCTCTGCTCATACCAGAATCTACCGCCTTCTCCCTCTTCCGCTAGGCCTTTTATAGACCTTCTGAGAGCGCCTAACTTCTGCGGGGTGTCAAGCTCTTTAGGTGCGCCAACATACTGACCAGTCTTAGTTCTCTTAAGGTCTTTCTTCTTGGAGAACATGATGTCGTCTGCGTACTCATACCCTTCCGGAACGCCTGCCGGATCATACTGAGCGTATACACCCTTAATATCGTCGGGCTTAAACATTGCAATTCCGGTAGATCCAAAAGGCCCAAGACTGTTGCGATCAATAAAATCGCCAAAGCTTCTGTCATCTAGTCCGTATTCATAGTCAACGTAGGAATCGTACCCTGCGCTCCGAATAAAGGGAGCCAACGCTTCTAGTTCTGCAAAAGCAAATTCGCTTGGGTATGCAAAAATACTTTCCACCAAAGATGAAAGCTGATCCCTTCTAGTTTCAATGATAGATTCTTTAGCAGGAATATCATCAGAGTCATAAGACATCTTAAGCATTAGGTCGATTGCATAATCCTCGTAATAAGGATTGGAGAGATTGTCCACCTCATCTTGCAAAACCTGAAGCTCGTCTTCGGGATCTCGTTCTCTAAAAATTTTTCCTGCGTCAAAGGATTTTCCCGGCCTCAGGTAGACGGGGTAGACAGCGGGCCTTTCATCTGATTTTAGGAATCTGCCTCCATATTCATCACTCCTTGAAAATTTATTTGCAAAATCTGCGTTCGGAGTAAAATGACCGGCTATTAAATTATCAGTAAAGCCGATACTAGTGAGGTCGCTTCTAAATTTTTTAATATCCCCTGTTACAGTGCCATGATAATAAGGGGTGTCTGTGTCAAAGCCTTGCTCTGCTGCTCTATCTCTTTGTCTTGACGCTGCTACTTCTTCCTCTCCAGTTTGAGGAGCAAGATTCCTAACGTCACGAGATAGACCTATGCCCCTATCGGGCACGGCACCTAATCTTTTTTCTGTAGATTTAAGCGTCCTTATCTGATCTCTTTCTCTTGATCCAATCTCTCCCTTCTCAAGTCTAGACAAGACATCGTCAAAGCTTTGAAATCCAGTTCCGCTTAAGGCGTTACCTGTCTTCTCAAAGAAGTTATACATCCTTTCAACTAAGGTCTTAGGCTTGCCGCTAACAAACTTTTTATCTTTCCTTGCGTACTTGACAATCTCCGCAACGGCTTCTTCCATTTGACCCACAGCAGATAAGTCTGTGTACCTTTCCTGAGCATCATTAAAGAATGTAACGTTGCCCTTTCCCGGAAAAATTTTTTTCCGCGCCAGATTTTCTAGCAAGCGCCATTCTTGATCTGTCCACAGATCTAAGTTTCTAACGCCATGAACAATCTCGTGATTCAAGATGTCAGTAAGAGCTTCTCGCCTTGCCTCGGGGGTTTGGTCTCTGGCTGTTTGCTTGATCCTGTCCAGTGCAAGGAATACAGTGTTAGATCTAGCCTTGTAGTAACCCTCAACATTTGGCGAGGTTTCTTCTTCCGGTTTCCCAGTAAGAATTATCTCCCCTTCCCTAGTGACAGGCCCAATCTTTAAAGCGTCAAGAACCCTTACCCGGATATCATCTAACCCCATACCCCTGAGGTCTTCAGTAAGTAACTTCTCAAGGTTTGCCGCGTCTTCTGAAACCGTTTCTGAATACGGCTTGATCTCTGGCTGAAATTGTTTTGGAGACGGCAACGATAGTCTAGTGGCAACTTCATTTTTGTCGTTGATTAATCCAGCACTCTTCATTGCCTTTTGCAAATCAGAAGCAACTTTTCTTATGCGCTTGGTAGATCCGATATCTCCAAGATTGCTTTCGATATTTTCAATGGTGCCATCACCTGTCTCAGTAACGTACTGAACAGCTGCATTGTATTGATTGCTCGTATAAGTTTTTGGCCTGAAGTCAGGAAGCAATGCAGGCTCAGATACAACAGGGAGTTTTCTTACCTCTTGCACAAGATGCATTCTTTGAGAAGGGCTCATGCTCCCCACATCGGTTTCGTTTACAATCTTTTCAAGCAAGTACTTAACCTCGGGGCTATTAACATCCGAAGTTATATTCTTTTCCTTCAAGACAGCAGAGACTTCTTCAAGCGTCCTCTTCTGATCCTGATACTCTTGCCTGCTTTTAGCTAGCCGAGCCCCAACAGAACCAAAGTTCTCTGTAGTTTGATCTACTAATTCAATCTCTGGAGAGTTGACACCTACAAGAACATCAAAAACTTTTGAATATTTGTCGCCCAATACTTGTTTGGCTTCTTCTAAGGTAAACTCTTGAACTTCCGGAAGCCCTTGCCTTCTTCTTTCTAGGTTTATTTCTTGCGCCGCAGTTAGGTTTGACAGGTCTTGATAAAACTTTTCGCCTCTGTCCGAGTAAGGAGGAACCCCATACTGGTTTACATGCAGCTGGTCTATTGTCTTGTCTTCCTGATAAGGAGACTTTGGAGATTGCGTGGTGCCCGCTGCTTCGTTAAGAACTGCAGAGGTAATAGTAAATCGTTTAGGCCTGTTTAATCTTTGACCAATAACATACAAACTTTCTGCTTGCTCTGGGGTGTACGCTTGGGGGGCAACATCTAACGAGTCTATTACAGAGCCGTTAACCCTTCTGTTAATTAACTCTTGATTGAGATTTGCCATCAAATGGATAGCGGATTCCCTGTCTTGGTCAGGCTGACCAAACTCTTGTCCTGTCTCGGAGTGAATCACCTTAAACACAGATCCACCGGGAAGTTTCTCTTCAGTGATATTAAACTTACCCGACTCGGGGAAAGCCCCGTCCCTTTGTATGCCGCTTCTTGCTATCTGACTAGCGTATTCAGCAGCTCTATCAACCATGTTTACTTGTTGGCCGGCATACGGTTGCGTAGGATCGAACTCGACTTGATCAAACGTTTCCATTCCGCTCATCAAAGGGGTGGCAGATTCGACACTGTCAGTTTCCGCAAGCTGCTTTGCTCGCTCAGCCCTGTCATAAAGCTCTTGACTTGCAGCTGCCTCTTCGTCTCTGAACGCTTGTTCTCTTTCTCTTTCGGACTCTATGAGTATTTTAGATCTGCGTCGATTAACCCCGTTTGTCATGGCATCTAGTAATGCGCCAGCGCCAGCACCTACAGTAAAGTCATCCCACAAAGATTCTGTATAGTTAACGTTGTCGGAATAGACCCCGTCTTGAATGGCATTTTGAGCCAAGCCGGCCATGACTTCTTGAGTTCCTTCCATCGCACCCGTTCTTAGTGCGCTAGTCACAGCGTTAAATGCTTCTTCGTTCTTTCTTACATCCTTAAATCTTGCAATCTTCTTAAGAATTTCAAGCGGAGCGATAGCTTCTGAAGCACCAACGAGACCTCCGAGAGCTATTGCTAAATCTTCTTGACCAGCAGAGATCTCTTCGCCTCTAGCTCTAGCAGCCGCTATTCTTTCTGCCTGATCTGACGCTCCAGTACCGACACCGGCTGTGGTGGCACCGACTGTGGTGGCTATTCTTTGAGCTCTTGCTGCCCCGCCAAGAGCTTTAGCTCCCAACCCAAAAGCTCCGCCCGGAACGAAGAACGAGCCAATAGATCCAAGGCCTTCGCCAAGCTTTACTAGGTAGTTATCTTTATATGTGTCGCCAACACCAAGGCTTTCGTTGAGAGCCTGCTTACCTTCGTTGGCTAGCCTAATGAGCTCGTTCTCATTGCCGCTATCTATTAGGTCGTCAAGGCCTATTAGGTCTGTACCTACATCGGCAAGCTCTGCTAAACCAGCGCCAGCAGATAACAACCCAGATCCAAAGCCCCTAACGACACCCTTGCCTACCTCTAAAGGAACGCCTGCGTAATAGCCAACGCCTTCGGGCTGATCTGCACTCACGGAGTCAAGGCTCTGGACCAATCCAATCTGCTGATAGTACTCGTTAATATCTAAATCTGAGTAATACTTTGAATGCAGGGCATCGGCAAGATCTTTATCTGAGGTATCGTTATATTCAGGGTACTGCTGCCTAAAGTTGGATAGCGCACTCATAATTTAGTTTGTCAGATTAAGGTTAAGAGGATTGACGACTGGAGACGCAGAATCAAGAGTTATAAACCGACCAACCAATCCTTCAAGATATTCTGCCGCAGCTTCAGGAGTTGCTTCTGGGTTTGCTGCTGACCAGTTATCAAAGGCTGTTTCCAACGGTTCTTTAACAACTTGAAGTATTGCTTTATTTAAGGATCGACCACTTTGTTTTTCTAAATCCTGATACCTCAAGATGGCAGCCTGCTTAACAAGCAAATCTATAGCGCCGGTTCTCTGATCCTGACCTTGAGAATACAGAGCGTCAGCAGCTTTCATTTCTAGGCCAGCTTTCGCTATAGCAGCATCCGAATCCATACCTGCAGCAGTTAGTTCCCTAGCTCTTTGATCCCCATAGTCTCTAGATAACAAGCCAACCTGCCTATCGTAGCTGTCGAGAGCTGCTTGCTGGCCTTTAAGGCCTAAGCTCATCTGAGCTTCTTTGCCGGCCATCTCCATGCGACGAGCTAATGTACTCTCGGCAGAAGCTTCTGATCTGGCTTGTTTCATTATGTCGCCAGTTACCCTGCTCGCACCCCTAAGCCCCTCAGACACGCTACCTTCAGCAATGCCTGCACCCAACTGCATCAAAGCCTGAGCGCCAGCATCTTTTCTGGCATCTTCTTTTATCTTGCCTGCTCTTCTTTCTGCTTCGCTTATAAGCGTTGCATAATCTGGCTTAAGTGAAGAGAAATCCATCGATGGCTTTTCTATTTTGTTAATTAAATTTGCAAATCCGGATGTGTCCGAAGTTAATTTATCCCTTACTAACTTTGTACCTGCTAGTGTAGCTTGTGCAGCACTGTAATCTGCAGCTGCAGGAACTGGGGGAATTGTACCGCCTCTCATTTCTTCAATTAAGGATTGAAGCGATGTTGAATCAGCAGCTTCAGGCTGCGGTGTTGAGTCAGCAGCTTCAGGCTGCAATAAGCCAATCAACTCTGCCGCTCTACTTGTTGGATCTAATTTAGCTATGTTGGAAAGTTGATCTATATTTGAAAGCAAGCTTTTTCTGCTCGCAGTTGTGCCGCCAAAACCAGACGCCTTGTTAAAATCAGATGAAACTTGACCCTCAGGATTTGTGTCGCTGATAGCAGCAACCACAGTTTTGGAGTCAAGTTTTGTGGCAAGAGGATTTTCCAGTCTTTTTGCGTCAGTACCTATTGCCGTTCCGCTCACCACGTTTTGTACAAAATTTGGATTAAGACCAAGCCTATTGCCTGTCTCTGCTATTTCATCAGGCGAAGCCATTGCTAGCAATGCTTCTCTTTTTTCTTCGACGGAATACCTTCCCGGCCCTGATTGATATATGTCAGAAATTTCATCTTGAAGACTTAGTCTGTTTTCAACATTCTGCGCCCTCTCCTCATAGGGCGATTCAAGGGCAGCACGTTCTAAGTCACCAATTTGACTGTTAATCGGAGAAGATCTTTCGTTGAACGATAAAATATCCTGAACGTATGGAGTATCACGCCCTTCAAACATGCGTACAACGCCGCCTGCCGACATCCCTTGCGGAGGCATTCCCATCGGATATTGAGGAGGCATTTGCTGAGCCATACCCATTTGCGGAGGCATACCCATTGGAGGTTGCTGCGGCATTCCCATAGGGGGTTGCGACATACCCATTTGAGGAGGCATCTGACCCTGAGGAGGCATACCACCCTGTGGGGGAGGCATCCCCGGCCCCTGCTGAGGAGGCTGTCCGGGAGGCTGTTGGCCCAGTTCTGCAATACCTCCGCCAAGAATTTGATCCTTAACGGTTCCCTGCGGAGTCTCATCGCCTTGCTGAGAAAATCTTTTTCTCATGTCTTGTCTTCGCTGTATCTCGGACACCACAAGATACTGAGGCAGCTGACCAGAAGGACGCTGCGCCTCTTGCATTAAGGATTGATCCGGGAGTCCTTTGATTAAATCTTCTTGTTCAAATATATTCATTAACCGCCCCCTGCTAAGGCTCTATACAATCCTACGCCGCCAATTCCTGCGCCTAAAGCTTCTCCATACGGACTTGGTGCTGCCCCATATATGGACTGTGTTGACCCCGGAGTAATAGGCAAGCCTCTTAGTATATTACTAAACATGCTCAGCTGCTCTCTCGGGAAAGCCTGTTGTCTCAGGAAGTCTTGATATCCCATATCCATGCCTCGCTGAGACATGTCTCGTTGTATTTGACCTGCTGCCTGCAAGTTTCTCAACCTATCATAAGCCATTTGCTGATCTTGTTGGCCAAATCCGCCAAGCATTCTAGCTGCTTCAAGTTGTTGATTCCTTGTTGCCTGATCTGCGCCAAGACCAGCGAGCCCAAGCCGAGCTGCCGTCTCCCCAGAGCCAACATTGAACTGCTGAGCATCCATTCGCATTTGATTTTCAGCTTGCCTAGCAGCATCTTCTTGCTGTTGAGCATTAAGTCCAAGCCTTGCAGCTTCTTGTCTTGCAGACTCTCTAGCCTGATAAACAGCTCTTTCTTCTTGTTGTTGAGAAATTCTTAACTGTTCGTTCTGGCTAAACTGATTTTGCTGGAACTCTTCTCCAGCTCGTCTGGCTGCTTCTGTTTGCTCTTGTGCGCTAAGCCCAAGCCTTGCAGCTTCTTGTCTCGCCTGCTCTTGAACCCGAAATGTTTGATTCTCAAACTCTTGAAGCTGTTGTTGAGCCTGTTCAGATTGTTGAAATGCAGACTGTCTGTATTGCTCCTGAGCCTCTTGCGATGCCTGCGTTTGTTGATCGGCATTAAGTCCAAGTCGAGCGGCCTCTTGCTTGGCTTGCTCGCCAGCATTAAACGCCTCCTGATTAAGCCTTTCTTCCTGCTGTTTAATAGCTTCGTTCTGATCAAATACTCTTTGTTGAAATTGCTCAACTGCCTGCTTAGACGCATCCTCTTGCTCTTGTGCAGAAAGGCCAAGCCTAGCTGCATCTAGTTTGGCCTGCTCTCCAGCTTGGAATGATCGCAGATTTATATCTTCTTGCTGGATTTCTTGTTGTAACTTTTGACCTACCGAAGATTGCCTGAACTCTTCCTGCGCTCTACGAGCAGAATCTTCCATCTCTTGTGCAGAAAGATTCAACCTTGCAGCTTCTTGGCGAGCAGACTCTCCAATCTGAAACACTTGATTATTTAACTCTTGCTCTTTCACCCTGCCAGCTTCTGACTGTTGAAAGGCAGATTGTCTAAACTCTTCTTGCGCCCTGAGAGATGCTTCAGATTGTTGGTACGCTGACTGTATAAGTTCTTCTTGAGCCCTTCGCGCAGCCTCCCCTTGTTGCTGAGCGTTCAGACCTAAGTCAGCAGCTCTTTGACGAGCACCTTCTCCAGCCTCAAAAGAACGAATCGCCATGTTCTGTTGCTCTTGCCTAGATTGCTCCGAAGTTTGAAAGGCGCTTTGACGAAGTTTTTCGGCTTCTTGTTTAGCTTGTTGCTGAGCCTGACCTACAGTCAATCCAAGCTCAGACTCTTGAAGTCTTGCGGCCCTGTCAGCCTCAAACGCTTGCAAAGCCTGTTGATAAGCTGCCTGCCCACCTTTTGACTGGATGTCTGCCAGCTGCTGGCCAAGATTACTTTCCCTCTCCGACTGCATAATAGCTTCCCTGTAGCCACCCAGACCTCCGGAGGATGCTGCCTGCTGAGCTATTTGAGATCCCGCAATGTCAGATTGTTTTTGAGCCTCTCTTTTTTCAATGTCCGTAACCAATTGCTGATACGGGTTTATATATTTTTCTAGAGTTGCCGCGTCAGCTATAGTTCCAGCCTGAAACGTAGGGCCGGTGTCTAAATCTCCTGCGTACTGACTTTGTAATTCTCTAGCCGTATAGTCTTGACCAAGTTCTCTTGCAACATATCCGGGATCAAATGTCCCAGCTCGATAACCAGACTCTAAACCTCTTGCAGTGAATTGTGAGTTTAAGTCTCTAGCCGAATAACCTTGGTCCAAGTCTCTTGCAACATATCCGGGATCAAATTTTCCTGCGGTATATTGAGAACTTCCTGTGTCAGAAAGAGTCCCAGCCGAAAAACTGCCGGGTTCATATCCGGGATCAAAAGTGGTTCCTGTATAACCAGAATCTCGACTGCCGCCAAAATAATCGGAGCTTCTACTTCCTGCATTGTAATCGGATGTAACGTCTGTAGCCCCGAGATTACTGGTAATGCTTCCCGGAATATATCCTTGACTAGCAGTGCCTGCGTCATAACCTGAATCAAAGCTGCCGGGCGTATATCCAACATTTCTCTGATCTGCCTGATACCCTTGGCCAAGTCTTCCTGCTGCATATCCGGGATCAAACATCCCAGCTTGATAGTCAGACGTTACTTGTTGAGGCCTAAATCCTTGAGCGATGTTCATGCCCATGTTTGAATCTTGATAGCCTATTTGAGAGGCAATATCTGAGGCTTGATTCAGCTGTTGGGGAGTCCCTGCTGCAGCCATATCGTACATGCCGCGCATGCCCATCTGTTCGTAAGGGGTAAAGTCGGCTATTCGTTGACCGGGATACGCCTCATACGGACGAGTAGTCTCGTACATAGTTCGGCCAAGCATCTCCTCAAAATACGGTCTTGCGTATTCGGGCAGGTTACTTGTTGTTTGAACAACTTCTTGCGGCCCGCTTGGGCCTTTGCTACCTTTGCTCATTCTTCAAGCCTCTTTTCATAAACAACATAGGATCTATCAAAACCATCTTGCTTTAGCCACTGCCAGAATCCCATTCTTGCGGTGGCCTCAATGCCTTTACACTCGTTATCTCTGGCCCAATCATGAAATCTATCAAGCATGTCCCAGACCCATTCGTTAAACCTATCACCGCCTAAGAACTGTATAGCCAACATTCTTTTATTTGGATAATCAACTAGCTCGGTAGTGCCTACCCCGCTAATCTCCCTGTTCTCATCAAAAGCAACCCAAAGATGCTGATGCCCGTTTAAAATGGAAGCAAATAACATCTCTAGGCTCCATCGTCCCTTAGATCTGGCAATAGCTTTTGCTAGCTGCTCACTTACATCGGGCCATAAGGTCGCCAAATAAGTAGTTGGAACAAGTGCAATTGTATGCGTAGCCTCCCCTCGCTCTGCTCTCGGTTTAACTCTAGGCTCCCTAGTTAGATCCCTAATGTTTTTTACACCCGAAAACTCTATAGGCTTTATCATGCTGGCAATGCTCCTCCTACTCTCATAGGTGCTGGCTGTCTTAATGTTCCAGTTCTTTCTTGGCGAACCCTGTCAAGCATCTGATCTAGCTCACCAACTCCAGCATCTGTGCTACCGTCACCTAGTCCTGAAACAACATCAGCAGGGATGATGTATTCTCCCGGACTCACAGCAACAGGCTGACTGTTACCTATCATACCGGGAATCATGTCGTCCATGCCCCCTCCAGCGCCCCTGATTTCTCCTTCTTTTTGAGAACCGGGAACAATTTGCTCTAGAACTTTCTCCCTAAGCATCTGGAAGGCTTCTGGGCCAAACTCATCAATAAAGTTTGCAACGACTGCGCTTGCTTGATCCTCGCTAAGCTGCCCAGATATTGCCTCTACTGTTCGCTCAATAAGTAACTGGCCGTTTGACTCCAAGGTTTCATCCATAGCAGAGAGCTCAACTTCTCGACCTTCCGCCATACGTTTTCTTCCGAGGCTAGCGCCACGAGGTCCGGTCCTACTTGTCTGATCAACAATATCCTCGTAGGTGCCAAGGCTTTTTCTTCCGCCGCCTATCGCAGGAGCACTTTCAGTAAGGCTTTTTCTTCCACCTACCACAGGGGCGCTTTCGACATTTAGAACATCATTAATAGTGCCTACGGTTGCATTGCCTTCTGGAGTTGATAGGTAATCTGGGATATTAAACCCACCTAGACCAAGGTTAGAAAGGTCTATGTTAGAAAAATCTATCTCAGAAAGGTCAACGTTGTATTCTGGGGACTGATCTACTGAACCCCCGTCTGTTTCTGCTCCAGTATCCACTGCAGCTGATGGCGCTCTAAAGTAAGTTATCTCTGGTTGAAATCCGGGCCTAGTTCCTTGAAGCTCTTCGGCACTAATAACCTCTGTGCCTCTAATCCCTGCTTGCCTTGCTCCTGATCCAGCCCGTCCTGTAGGTGTAAAGTTATAATTACCGCTGCCGCCTCGACCGCCTATAGGTATTTCCCCTCCGGGATACATCTGTACGGGAGCGCCTATCATCTGCTGCAAACCTCTGACGTTATCTGCGTAGTTCTGAGGATTGATTGAGGCAACTCCTCCTGCGCTCATTCTTGGAATATTATAATCCCTATAAGCATAATCGCTTTCTAGTTGATCAAAAGCTCCTTCCATGTTGCCAATAGCTCTGTCGTATTCTGCTTGCTTTTCTTCTTCAAACCTTCTGTTGTCTCTCTCTGCTAACTCTCTAGCGTCAATTTCAGCTATTTTGCCTTCGCCTATTCCAATTGCCGCTAAGTTAGCGGGCTGCATTAAAGCTTTTCCAAAAGTTCCGGGCTGCTTGAATGGGGCAAGGAGTCTATCTCCTGCAGTCTGAGCGCCTCTAAGAGAATCTATCCGACCTGATAAGTTTGCTACGTTTGCATTTGCTGCATTCCTGACTCCTTCTGCACCAAGCAGCTTTTGCATTGGATCTGCTAAAGCCATTTGTGATTGATTTAAGACTGGATTCATGGCAGCTCCGGTCAAAGGATCTGTAATCCCTCCCGGAATAGGAGATTGTAAACCTTGCGTTACTAGCTCTCCGGTTAAAGGGTTTGTTGCTGGTGCTGCTCCCATCTCTATTGCTTTAGCTATTGGATCTGCAGTTTCTGCTGCAGTCAATGCTAAGTTTTTACCAGCTTCTGAAGCAGCTGTTGATGCATCTCCTAAGGCTGCTGTGGTATTGGCAATGTCTGGGTTTAATGCATCACCCGCAGCCCCTAAGGCTTTTCCTAATCCGAATCCTGTGATCCCAGATAACAATCCTTTTTTAACATCGCCAGTAGCTAGAGTTGTAGCTAATCCGGAACCAATGGCCCCTGCCGCAGCAGAGCTTAAGCCTGCTCCACCTATAAGGCCTCCCAATGTTGATCCAGCAAGCAAGGAAGAACCAAACATGCTCCCCAATAACGGAGCCAAGAACGGCAAGAATGCTTCAGGCTGACCTGTCATTGGGTTGGTGGTCAGGCTTCCAGTCGGAGACAACGCAGCTATACCTTGCACTTCTGCAGGGTTCATGTGGACAAGCATGCTGTCACCGTAACGACCTTGCTGCGCCATCTGCTGCGCCATAGGTTCCATAGGACGAGCGTTTGGCATAGCGCCACCTTGGTACGCATTCACTTGCGGAGGAATTTGCTGAGGCATCTGAGGCATTTGATACATCTGAGGTGGCATCTGAGCCGGCATCTGCGGCTGCATCTGCGGCATTTGAGGCATCTGAGGTGGCATCTGCATCTCCTGACCCATTTGTTGCATACGCTGCATTTGTTCCATTTGTTGCATTAGTTGCATTTGTTGGTTCATAGGGCTCATAGGTTGCACTTGTCCGTTATTGTAATTCATTAACTAGTCTCCACTCCGAACAAATTGAAGGACAAGTCGGCAGAGCTTGCGTACACCTTCACAACGTCCGTTTGATTAAGACACATACCTATAACTACCGTTTGCGTCATATTAGCTGCTAAAGATTGATCGTAAAATAAATACTGCTTGTTGTCAGCAGATGCTCCTGCAACATGCACCGATACCCTAAACGTTCCTGCCGAGCCACCCCTGTTGCATATTACTAAAGAACTAACAGTTGTCTGAACAAGATCAGGAACAGTATACAATGTTGTGACTGTAGTTGCGCTGGGCGCTACTTGCCCTAAAACTGAAATAACGTCTGTCAAGATGCCCCCATTAGTAAGAATTGAAACCTTCTCATAGCTAATGAGCCGGGTTTATCGCCCTGAGTTTTCGCCAGCTCGACATCATTTTCTAAGGTTTGAAAGGCAAACTCAATTGTCCTTCTTGTTAACGCTTCGTTTTCTTGAGCGTACTCAGTCGTCGAAACGGGAAGCGGGACTGATCTTCTTGAAGGCATTACCTTCTCCCGTCTGGTTGCATGTCAAACCTGAGATCTCCAAGCCTCCATCCATACCCCAGCCCAGAGCTTTCGATTCTAACAACAGAGTGCCTAGCTCTATTTCTAACAAAAGACTGAGTGCTGCTTGAGGTTACAACAGAGGTTGACAAGGTTGTTGCGGTCTCCAAAGGAAAGTCGCTACCTTTTATAATAATGTTGGCTTCAGCATCTGACTGACTACCATTGAATGTAAAATCAGGAATTATCCTGCTCATAAACATCAGGTATTCTCCTTCAGCTATCTCTAGATCTCCGGATTCTATGTATGCCGTCATGGCCTCGCCATCCGCATCATGACCAACCTCTTGCTCATAAAGATAGTTATTGCCGCCATCAATGGCCGTTGTTGCCAAAGGATACTGCCTAATCGTTCCTCCTTCCCAAGCTCCTCTTGAGAGAGTTCCAACAGACCAAAGGTTTTCTGAGTAGTTATATGTAACGTAGTTCGTTGATTCTGTGTCACCACTGCCAACAGGATAAAACCATGTAACCTCATTATAGTCGTTATTTTCTGCAGCAAAAACTTTATATGCTTGATCTTGATTCAAGCTGGAAAACACAAAGTCTTTTACGGAGCATGGCAAAGGTTGCACTGCTCCGTTGTATACATAAAAGTTTTTCCTATCCATGAAGTAGACAGATCCTCTAGCATTTACAGCCGCCTTGGGAGAAATCATAGATACATCAGAGCTAAGTCTGGTAAACTCAAATATAAACGGAGCGCCAATAAATCTCATTGAGTGCAGACTAACATCCGTCCAGATCAGTATTTCCTGTCTTGTTTGAACCGCTCCAACAATAAGAGATCCTGAGTTTATTCTGACGCCGCCTGCCGAGTTTGTTGAAGTTGGAGTCCAGTCGGCAACATTCTCTTGATCCGAGAACCTTACAAACAGAGGGTCTATATTTGAAGATCCTATCGGATTTGTTCCAAAAGCTATTACATGCTGATCAGTGTCAGAAACCATAATCTGAAGAGCAACTGTCGGAGCGTTGGAAGCTCCTCCGAGAGATGTAATGTTGACAGCCCTTGTCCCAGTCCCGCTAGACTCATCCCAGTAGAATATTCCTCCACCTCTAATATTTAGCAGTAAATCTTCGCCAAAATTATCTTGATTCCACAGGCGAAGCTGCCCTGCAGCAGAAACTGCGCTGGAACTTCCCCATCCGCCAGATCCCCATGTGCCGGCACCCCAGCCTGTGCCGTTAACAAATGTATTTAAACCTGTGTTAATTTGATAAGCGCCGACAGTGCTTGACCCCCCGTTACCGGAATCGCTTGCATTGGCTGTTACAGCATTACCGTCAGTGTCTTTTGCTGTAATTGTGTAGGTGTTTACTGTGGGGATAGATACTATTTCATATTCTTGATTAAGCACTAATGCCGTTATGTTGCCGCCTAATGTTGCTGCGTCTGTGTAAGTTACGAAGTCATTAGCTACTGCGCCATGCGCCGTGTCCGTAACAGTCAGGATAGAAGAACCGTTTACAGCCGCAAAAGTTACATCTCCAGCAGAAGTTGTCAGCCTTATAGGCGTAACATCGTTAAAGTTTTTGCCCTCTGTAATGTAAAACTTAAGGTTTGTGCCAAGCCCAATATACTTAAGCGAATCTAATGAGGCCCAGTCATGTATTGAGCGACAAATCCCTAAGAAAAAATTTTCAGTAAACTTACGCCAGCCTCCTATTTTTTCTGGACGACCTTTCCTAAACCTGACCTTGTCAGAATCAAACCAACCGGAGTCTGCGGAATACTCAGTTCCTTCCTTGTTGACACCCGGAGCAAACTGTATCTTGGTTAGCGCCATCTTTTATTCTCATCGATTCATATAAGACGAAAGTACATCGCTGTGAGGGAAGGCGGTTTGACCGCCGCTATTCATACCTTTTCCTCCGCCTCTCCCGAAGCCTCCGCCAAAGCCTCCGCCAAATCCTCCGCCAAAGCCTCCGCCAAAGCCTCCTCCCATAATTGGTTGCCGATCGAAGCCTCCTGCGTATCCGCCACCTAAGGGTTCACCACCCCCGTCAGTGATGACTGGGTCTACATAGTATGCATCGTCTACTCGGCCATCGTTCGATGGGCCTCCGGGTTGACCATCGGGATCATAAGGGGTTGGAGAATACACAGGAGGCTGATAAGGCTGATAATGAGGATTTTGAAAATCATATATATTCTGAGGAACGCCAGAGTTCCCAAATCGATATGAGTTATTTTGCATACGTCCATAACCGAAAGGTGTTCTCGGTTGCTGATAGCTTGGCTGTTGATAGCCAGACCTGTTTCCTTTTCTTCCGGGACTAGGAAATCTTTCTCCCGGATAATTCGGAGAGCTAGGCGGCTGAGGATAGTAACCTCCGGGCTGAGGCGTGTTCCTTTGACCCTTTCTTCCGGGAGAAGGAAACGGCATTGGGGAAGGCATGGGATACGACGGCATTGGAGAAGGCTGTGGAAATCTACCGGGAGGTTGCGGATACCGACGATCATAAGCGCCGCCATCACCGCGTGGATCAAAGACTGTAAAATCCTGTTGTTGTGGGAATCTGGGAAATTGCGGGCGACTTTGTTGTCCTCTTAGGCTCCCAAACAGATCTCCTATTCCTCGAAAGTTTGGTTGCGAAAACTGAGGCTGAGCGTAAGACTGACGCTGAGGCTGCTGAAATCTATCTCTGTAATTACTTCTTCCGCCATACGAATTGTATGATTCACTACGCGGAAATCTTCCATATAAATCTTGCCCTATAAACTGCGACATATTACCTCTCCTGATAGTTGCCAGAACTAATCATCTGACAAACTTCTAATGATCTATCGCCTACTTGCTCTGCCCAGCGACTTCGATAAAACTCCTGACCAGCCTCTTCGTAGTTACCTGTAGCCATGTAGCCTAAAGCCTTAACGAATGTTCTAAGTTTGGTCTGACCAATGTTAAATGACAAGTCAATCATCGCGTCTTGGCGCACGCTATCTAGGTCTTTAAACCAATCATACTCACCCAGTAACTCGTTTCGGCATCGCCCAATGTCGTTCTTGAGCAGGTATTCAATTTCATCGTTAGACAGGCCAAGACCAGATTCACTGATATTCCTACCAACGCCAATGGTCTCGTAACCAGCGGAGCACATATAGACCTTATCTCTAACGCCTTCGTGCCGCTTTAACATGTTAATTAATCGCATCATTAGTCATGCTTATGGGAAGCACCGTAGTAAAAAGATATGATACTGCTGACAATCCCGCCAAGATAACCGAGAACAAGGTTAACAATACCGTCATCGTTAGCAGCGGGGTCTTGTAACGTGACCAAAGCAATGTAGCCGCCGAAAAAGAATACGCAAGAAACTGCAATAAACTTTGGCGTCCAATCTCCTTTAAACGCCGAGCGAGCGTTTTGGATATCTTCTGTTTCGAGTTTAAAAACATCTACTTCTAGCTCCTTCATTCTGGCCTTGAAGCCCAGCTCCGCTTTCTTAATCTCTGCAAGCTGCTCTGGTGACGCAGCCTGAACCGCCTGTTCGATACTCTTTTCATCAGGCTTACAGCCCAGAACTGAGGCTATCGTTTGTGCCGCAGCACCACCCAAAGGCCCACCGAGAGCCTGACCAATAGTAGGTGCCAGCGTACCGATTAATCCTTTGATCGCGTTAAATTTCATTGGGCTACCACCAACCCTACAATAGCAATTAAAGAAGCAATCATGACGGGGTAGATACCCCAGATCATACGCTCTAACTTATCAAAGCGTTGAGACCCAGAGTCTAACCGTTCCTTTATAGATTCGTAGCGCAAAGCGCACTCCCGTTCGTGTGTTTCAATCCGTTGTAACGCCTTACTAGCATGAGTCTGGGCCATTATCTTTCAATCACCTGATAGTTTTTATTAGTTTAACGGGTTTGATAAATAGTCCATACCAGACCAAATATCATCGATTTCAGTGTCTATCTTTTTTAACTTATCCTCAATGCGATTACGGTCAACTTGACCGTCTTTAAGAGAGTTTGTTGCAACTTCTGCTGCGGCAACTACCCCTCGCATAGCTTGGATGTCGTTCTCCAGCTTAGTCACTTTATCATCAATTAATAATAACTTACCCTGCTGGTCTGCGATAGTCTGTAAATTTACACCCAAAGTTGCAAGTTTACCTTGCAGTTGGCTGACATCATTTGCCTGTAATTCTTGTTGGATTAGCTCAATCTCGCCTTTTAGATCTTGCTCTGCCGTCAAAAGTTTTTCTTCTAGTGGACCCAGCTCTGGAATGTCAAGGGCTTCTAGCGCCTCAAGCCTGCTATACAAGCTACTGGCTGTCCACACGCCGCCACCTAATGTAGTCGCTAGGGATAGCAGGATGGCGATATATACGCCTTTAAAAGACGTACCGCCAATAGTTAGTTCTGTTTCGGCTAGGTTCATGTTTCACAATCTTCCTGAGACATAAAACATTTGTATCCTAATGCAGTAGGGCCAGTTAAATACAACTCACTTTCAGCCCCTGCGGCTAACCACTCTGCTTCGCTAAGGTAAAAATTCATATCAAACGAACCTTGCTGGCCGTTTATATAAACAGCACTAGCATTGTTGGTTCCGTGATGCGCCAACTTGACCCACTGTTGGTCCTGTGAAAAAGTTAAAGTGCCAAGGTCTGGATCAGCGTTATTGTCCTCTGCGCCTTGTTGCAGAAAAGCTACTGCCTCTTCGTTAGCTGCGACACCTAAAAAGGCTGAGGCATTATTGCCGTGTTCTTCGATGTCATCCAAAGACTGATTGTATGTTTCTACCTGATCTTGCGTGATGGTTAGTGCCGCTTCATTTTCTACAACATATTCTTGAACTTCGGCTTTATCATCGGGAGTCTCTGCTTCAGCAGCAATCTCTGCGACTTCGACTACTGCAATCATATCTACAACAACCTCGGTAAACTCCTCTACGGCAGCATTCATCAAGCCAAACTCTTCAGCCGCTTTCGTCTCTAACAATTCTTGAACATCTCCATACGCTTGATAATCACTCATGCTACCAAGCGCAGCGTTATAAGCATTTAACTGGGCGGCGCTTATGTGAGCAGTCCCAGCAAGGCTACCGTTTGTTAAAGCACCTCCGGTATTTGCGTAGGCGTACCCGGCTCCAGCAAGTTTAATGCCCCGATCTATTTGATTCACAAGCGCGGCACTAGAATTAATTAAAGCGTCTAACTCATTTGATTGAGCTTCGATAGCGAGCAGAAACAGACTCGCCGCTGTCAGAGTTTTGACCATCATCAAAGTCACCATTCGCCAATAAGTTGTTATACCAAAGCTGATGCTTGTTGTACTTTGGAATCATGACCCATTCATCCTTGTCGTGATCCCACCTCCGCAACATCTTAACCCGACCGTAGTCAGGAATATATGTTTCAGGCTGACGTTTCATGAGCAAAAAAGCGCGTTTTCCAACGATTAACTTGCCTGCGTTCAACATCGGGCAGGGGGTGCCGCTAAGAAACATTGATCGCCAGACCTCTAGGCTTTCGCACATACGCGATATAGCAGCAACCTTCATGCCAAGATCACTTAGCATCTTAGAATCTCTGCGCCGATTACATTCCTCATCAGCCGCATAGTTGCCCCTTGTGAAGCCTACGATGCCCGTTTGCAGGCTACTACCTTGGCCTTGAAGGCAGGTCTCCATGCCATTACTCATGTAAGTTGGTGCAATGGCTGAACCAACTGGCATATCTGAGCTAGACCCTGCGCCGTTGTAGGTGTTGCTAACACTTCTATCATCGGTGCTGTTGTTGCTGCTTACAGTACTTCCTACGGTATTAGTGTTTAACGAGCCTTCTTGCGTGTTGTCGCTGTCAACATCCTCCATCACAGCTTCGTCTGCTGCGAAAGATAACAGGGGCAGTAGTAGTAAGGCTAAACGTAACATCCATCTAAAGCTAACAAGGAACGTCAGAAGCTGTATTGACTTTTAAATCGGTCAGATTGAGAGCTTTGTCTATCTCCATACAATCTTGCAAAGTCTTGTCCATCAACTGCGTATAGTTCTCTCGATACCCTACTTTCTTTCTTACCTTGTGCATTCCTTTAAGACCGTAAACGCCATCGTTTTCAAAATAGCTGGGCTTAATGTTATGTGTGTTATGGATAAACCTATCCCATCCACAAAACTTATATATGCCTTCCAATGTTTTCGCTGTGTCTTCCACTAAATCTTTGTAAGACACGAATATAAACCGCCCACTTGTATCTTGTTGTGCTGCATACACACCAACAAGCGGCCTAGCCAAAGGATCACTGCCCGGATTTAATAAATCCCTTTCTAACTGTTCTGTATAAATACCATTTTCTTTATACAGCTTCACAAACGATTTAACAATTTCTACAACAGGACGAACCAAAACAATCACCTTGGTATCCTTGCCGATGAATTCATCAATCATCTGCATATTAGGGTTCAACGTCCATGTTCGACACTTGTCTAAGACGATCCTTTCCTGTTGGCTGTTCCCCTTATAATAAGAGTGAGGCAACTGAGACACTATATCGTGGACACAGTAGAACCTGTTGTTTGCCGCCATAGCCTCTTTAGAGGTGTCTCTGCATGAATTTTGTGTGTCCCACATAATCTGACATAGCGCCGAATTACCCTCTGCGTGTATTACAGGGTTTTGCGACAACAATGCCGAAAGTAAAGTAGAGCCTGTTCTGGGCAGTCCACTTAGACACACTAGCTGATCGAAAGATTTAATCCCTTATCTCCACCCAAGCTCCGGTGTCTTCATCCCACTGATAAAACTTACCGTCTGTTGGGTAAGCCACAGGCGCGTTCCACCAACAAGTATCTTCGTCAAGCACCCAGCTTGCGTATGGCTTAGGCGCAATAAACGCATCACGAACAGAGTCATATGTGGCTCCAATAGAGGCGTAATTTTTTCGAAGACCTTCGCCGCCATCTGGATAACTAACTTCAACAGATACGGTTACCGTGTTCCCGTCTGCATCTAACTCTTCTACATCCTCAAGGCGGAAAGAAAAGTGCTTACCTCCATGCGTGTTGTATGAAGTTTGTACCCAAGTACCTTCTTGTGTGTCAACAAAATCTTGTTCAGCAACAATGACCCGCTCAACAACACCATCAACAACTTTTGCAAAATGTGCCATGTCTATACGCCTGAGTTGAACGTGCCGGAGCTTGTGAACGTGTGGTAAGTGTAGCCACCACTCGATGTAACGGTGCCGCCAGTACCTCTTTGATCCCCTGCGTATCTAATAATTACAACGCCAGAGCCTCCATTACTGCCAACGGCTTGAGCTGGCAAATTACTACTGCCACCACCACCCCCGCCTCCAGTGTTAGCAGTGCCTGCTCCTGAAGAGAGTGTGTACCCACCTCTATTAGTTGCTCCTCCGATGCCGCCACCACCAGAGCCAGCAGCGCCTCGTAATACTGTGTTGTTTGAGGTTGTGTCACCAAAAGCACCTCCGCCACCGCCAGCTCTGGTCGTGCCGTCTAACCACGCGCTACCAGCTCCCCCGTTTCCAGCGGCGCTAGTAGATCCATCGCTCCCATCGGCACCACCACCTCCGCCACCGCCGGCTAGACGAGCAGCTCCATTACCAGAAGAACCACCGTCAGTAGACGAACCGCCATCCCCACCTTGAGAGCCACTGCCTCCAGCTTTTCCATTTGTGCTGGCGTTTATTCCTGCACCGCCGCCGCAACCGCCATCAATCTTGCTTGCAGTTTCTATCTGACCACCGCCGCCACCGCCGCCAGTTGCGCTAATGTTAGTTAGTCCAGTGCCTTCAAATGTTGAGTTTGATGCCTTTACAGCGCCATCAATTACTCGACTAGTAGCTCCACCAGCGGCAATGGTTATAGTGTAGTCAGTGTTTTCTGGGGGAGTTACCTGCGTCTGTGTTTGCACGCCGCCAGCACCACCTCCGCCTGCCGCATAATACCAATTCCCACCACCTGCACCGCCTCCGATGACTAGGATATCAAGCAACATAATACCGGGGCCACGGCTAGGGAAAGAGCCAAAACCATTTACGTTATAACCAAATCCTGACATTAGTTACTCCCTATGCGTCATTTGCTGCGTCAGTGGTGAAAAACAGCTTGATACCTAGCAGACGGGCATCACCTGATTGGCTGTCTGCCGATACATCACGCATGATCTGGAAATATGCTTGCGTGTCTACGGCAGCGTTGGCAATCGTCACCGCGCCAGATGTTGCTGATACGGTCATGTCGTTTGACGTTCCGCTAAAGGCTTTTGCCGTAGCCACCACGTTGGTTCCGAATGCGGTGTTGATGCTCGCATTGTCAGCTATACAGCCTCCAGATAAACCCCAAGCTACCGTGCCTGTATTCGTGCCTGTGACCGTCCAAAAAGCTTGGAATGTCACTGTGCCTTCGTTCCACGACTTAGGAAAGCACACGGTGAACTGGGCGTTCTCATCAGAACTTGCATCGAAATCTAGGCACTTGAGTTCTGGGCCGTTAGATAGCTCGACCTGCTCCAAGTCCGCACAACCCGCTGTCGTATTTGGATACATGGCAGCGGCAGGTACATAGATCGTTTCGATTCCTGCGACCTTAGCTTTTGCCCCACCGACATCCAGCGCACCCGCTATCGCAACATTGGTTGTTCCCGTTGGGATTTCAATTACGTCTGCATCTGCATCATTTTTAATCGTGACATCGTTTGTGCTGCCCTGCCCTGTAAGGATCAGACCCTCTGCTGCCGTGTAACCTATCGCGGCGTTATCCCCAGCGGCTGTATCGCCGTCAGCGTTTAACGTGCCAGCGGTAAGATCTCCGACAATATCCACATTAGTGGTGCCTGTAGGGATCGTCAGCACAGTCCCATCAGCATCATTCTTGAGAGTTACATCAGAGGTTGAGCCTTGCCCCGTCACGATAATCCCCTCTGCTGCTGTATAGCCTATCGCGGCAGCATCACTAGCGGACGTATCTCCGTCAGCGTTTAAGGTTCCTGCTGTAAGATCACCAACAACATCTACATTAGT
>Ga0115569_10000980_pt1 | contig 22187 bp, 16 predicted proteins | sample COGITO_mtgs_1205_2_FD_87295 | JGI IMG/M metagenome (GOLD analysis project Ga0115569, IMG submission 87295) | Pelagic marine microbial communities from North Sea - COGITO_mtgs_120503 | ecosystem: Environmental > Aquatic > Marine > Epipelagic | place: Germany:Helgoland, sampling site Kabeltonne... | reverse complement strand
GCGCTCGAACTCGGGCGCGACAATATTCGCGTGAACGCGGTCTGCCCTGCCGGAGGTTCGGACGAGATGATCGCACCCTGGCGCGATCCGAAGAGCAAGGACACGTCAGGCTATTCGGACAAGAGCGCGCTTTCTTCGACGAGATTGACGCTGCGCTATTTCAGCTCCACGCTGAGTTCGCGGTAGGCGGTGGTCCCCACATTTTCGAGCGAGTAGTTCGGGGCTGCCTCTAGCCAGCGGCCACTCACGCTCGAACGTTGCTCTTCCTGACTCGACGGTTCACCACTCGCCTGCAGGGAGTGAATGCGTACCTTTCCGCCGTCAATCACGTAGACGGCGGTATCAAGACAGTTTCGCGAGCGAGTGCACTCTCCGGGTTTCAGCGCAGTCTCGTAGACGCGAACCCGATCGTTCTCGAGCAGCATCACCGAGCCGGTTCGGGCCGGCATGCCGACGAGTGCGTCGCTGCGCGAGAACCCCACGCCTTCCTGCTCCGGGCGGCGCGCTCTTTTGACCTCGATCAGTGCCGCTGTGAACGTGTTCTCGCTGAGATTCGCATAACCGGGCGAGAGGAATCCGCTGCCTGGGATGTAGTTCACACTGTGCTCATAGCACCAGCCGCCCAGACTCTCGTCGAGGGTCTCACCAGCCTCGAGGCGCGATCGCCAGATATGGTCCTGTTCCTCATTCGCGTGATAGACCGCGCCCAACATCTCGGTCGTATGAAACAGGACGTAGTCGAAGTCGTGATAGTGATGCCAAAAAGTCTCGCCCGCCGGGGTGTCAACTTGCCAGATCTTGATTTCGTCGTTCTCGAGCAGGAGGTGTTGGGCGACCGGCCCGAGCTCGACGCCCTCTGGAGCCGGTTCTCGATGATGATTAGGCATGTCTTATCTCCGTGACTTGATGCGAGTGCTTGATCTACGCTTTTCGCCCGATGGGGGATCTCGGAGTGTAGGGCGACAGGCATGCTGAAAGGTGTCTATTCTATTTGCTGGCGCTTCTAGTTCCAGGACCGGCAAAGCCTCGTAGGCTCCGCTCGGCTTCTGGGTTTGATCGAGGAAACCGAATTCATGACGTTCGATTGGGTCGCGGGTCTTGTCTTTTTTACAGCATTAACGGCTTCAACTGCCATGGGTCGCTATGTGGCCTTCAAGAGTCCCGCGCTCCGGGAGATGCGGGAGCGAAATTTCGAGGCGGACGGACCGAAGAAAAAGAAAAAGGCCTACCGCGACGCGATTCGAATCAATAATCGGGTCGGCGCGACCCAGGCACTGACGTTCTATGCGCTTGTCCTGCCCTTTTTCGTCAGCTTAGAGTCGCTGCCCTGGTGGCGGTACATCGTCGACGTGGTCGCTGTTCTCGCGCTCTACGATCTCACCTACTACGGGGTTCACCGGTTCCTCTTTCACGGGAAACTGCTTCGCCAGATACACGCTCTGCACCATCAGGCCAGAACACCGACTTACGTCGACTCTCTCTATGTTCATCCGGTCGAGACCCTGATCGGGCAGGGGCTCTTTCAAGGCTCCATCGTGGTCGTCGCGCTGATTTCGGGTGGGCCGCTCAATGTCGTGGCCATGCTTGTGGCGACGCAGATCTTCATCAATGCCGGCACCCTGAATCACGTGTGGGTAGATCTTCCGCGCTTCCCGTATAAGTGGCTGGAATTTCTCACGACGGGACACGCGGCCCATCACGTCGACATGAATCAAGGAAATTATTGCCAGGTGACCCTGCTCTTCGATTGGCTCTTCGGCACGTTTGAGAAACCGGTGGTTCGTTCGACCCCCTGAAGTGCTTTTGAAGCAGGCGCGGAGGTAGAGCTGACCCGGTCTCTCGCGCGCGCCGGGCTCGTTTGGAACCCGAATAAAGAGGAGAGATGAAGATGGGCAAGCTTGCTGGGAAAGTGGCGGTTGTGGTTGGCGGAGGGGGCGGAATCGCGAGTGGGATGACGCTCGCGCTCGCGAAAGAGGGGGCAGACATCGCGGTCGTCGAACGCGTTGCAGAAAAAGGCGAGGCGGTCGCGCGCGAAGTTGAGAAGACGGGTGTTCGCGTTTTGGCGATCGAGTGTGACATCACGGATCGCGCGCAGGTCGACGCCGCTGTCACACAAATACTCGCAGAACTCGGCAAGATCGATGTCCTCGTGAACAACGCGACAGGCGTGACGATTGCAACTTCGAACTTGCCCTTCATCGAACATACGGAATCCGACTTCGATCGGATTTTCGCGGTGGACGTCAAGGGAACTGTGCATTTCATGCAGGCCTGCTATCCGCACTTCAAGGCGCAGGGCGGTGGGAAGATCATCAACTTTTCTTCGGGCGCGGGATCAGAGCGCCTCGCCGGCTTCGCGGCCTACTCCTCTGCGAAGGAAGGTGTGCGTGCGATTACAGGTGTCGTCGCCAAGGAATGGGGCCCCGACAACATCAATGTAAATGTGGTCTGCCCGGCCGCCATGACGCCGGGGATGAAGTCCTTTGTCGAGAACCATAAAGATCCGGAGTTCAAGAAGAAGGCTTTTGGCGATCGGCCGATCAATCGACTTGGCGACCCCGAGCAGGACATCGGCCAGGTCGTGGCATTTCTGGCCAGTGCGGAATCCGACTTCATGACGGGGCATACGTTCTGGGTCGATGGTGGGGGATCGATTCATGCCTAGAGGTAGTGACTACTTCGAGATCCAGAACCTGCTCCATCTTTACTCGGAAGCCGTCGACCGCGGGGCCTTCGAAGAAGTCGGCGCGATGTTCGAACACGCGGATGTGTATTTTCCGGGGAACGACGAGCCCGCGGTTCGCGCAGGCAGTCGTGATTTCGGGAAACATCTTGCGAAGTGGACGCGCCGTTTTCCCGAGACGGGCGGTACGCCTCGCACGCGCCACCTCTGTACGAATCTGATCATCAACTTCGACGATGACACCCATGCGCGGACGCGGACGTATTTCGTGGTGTTCCAGGGAACCGACGAATTGCCACTCCAGCCGATCATTACGGGCAGCTACCACGACCGCTTCGAGAAGGTCGAGGGCGTCTGGCGTTTTACGGAACGGCGCGAGCTTGTAGGCGAAACGGGGGACTTGTCTGCCCATCTCTTGCAGAGCTACGACGGACCGACTGGCGAATGACCCGCGATGCGGATCGCGTTTTCGAATCGCTGGCCAAAGGTCTGGCGAAGATGAGTTCTATGGAAGCTGAAAAGCCGAGCTAGTTCTGGAAACTTGACTTCGAAGGGCTTTCAGTACCGCAGGCGATCCCCGCTATTCCATATGGCGGATGCCTCGGGCGCACCAGACGGGCTTCCGAACCAGGAAATTCACTCGAATCAATACGGTGCGAGCATCGGCCAGCGGGTTAGGATTTCGAGATGCCGAATTCAGATCGAATCCCTGCCGCCGATGCCGCCCTCAAGAATTTCCTGACCCACGCGAACCTGCCAGCGCTGCTGCCTGCGATCGTGCAGCTGACCGGGGACGCCAGTCTGCTGACCCGTTTCGCGCCGCCGACGACGCCGATGATGGGCGCGGTTGAAGGGGACCTCTCTCCTGTGGATCAGGCAGCGATTCGCGAGATCGCGTTCGATGCGCTCGTCGCCTATCGCGATGGCGATGGCACTCTTCCGTCGCTTCCGTCGGACGAGACCCTCGTCGAGATGATGAACTGGTGCGCCGGGGAGCCGCTGCCCCCCGAGTATGTGCCGCTTGCAATCGAAGAAGCCGCGCTTGCCGAGGCCGATCCTCGGCATTTTGAATGGAACGCGCCGCCTGATGCGAAGACCCTCGAGGACTATCACGTAATCGTGATTGGCGGAGGCTTTGGAGGGATCTGCGCGGGTATCCGTCTCGGCCAGGCCGGAATCGCGCATACGATCGTCGAGAAGAACCCTGAGCTCGGTGGGACCTGGCATGAGAACAGCTATCCGGACCTGCGGGTCGATGTCCCGAATCATTTCTACTCGTTCTCGTTCGAGCATAATCCGCACTGGTCGAATTACTTTTCGATGCGCGACGAGATCAAGGGCTATGCAAACGATGTCGCGAAGAAGCATGGCGTCGACGGGCATGTTCGTTTCGGGACGGAAGTCCTACGCGCGGTCTACGACGATGCGAGTGCGATCTGGAAGGTTCGCGTCCGGGGCGCGGATGGACAGGAGGAAGTTCTCGACGCGAACGCGGTGATTAGCGCGGTCGGCATGCTGAACCGACCGCAGACGCCGGACATTGAGGGCCTCGATTCGTTTGCGGGGCCCAGCTTTCACTCGTCCTCCTGGGACCATGATCTCGATTTCAAGGGAAAGAGGGTCGCGGTGATCGGGACGGGCGCAAGCGCCATGCAGTTTGTGCCGCGAATCGCCGAGCAGGTCTCGGAGCTCACGATCTTTCAGCGTTCAGCGCATTGGGCCTCCTTCAATGAGAAATATCGGGCGGAGATCGAAGACGAGTTTAAGTGGTGCCTCGCACATATTCCCTTCTACCACAGCTGGTACCGCTTCCTGCTCTTTTGGGCGGGTAGCGATCGCGCCTTCCCTGTCTTTCAGATCGATCCCGCCTGGGAACACCCAGAGCGTTCGACGAGCGAGGCCAACGACCTCTTCCGCATGGGCGCCTCCATGTACATCGAAGATCAGCTCGGTGGCGACCCGGAGCTCATCAAAAAGTGCCTCCCGGATTATCCGCCCCTCGGCAAGCGTCCGCTGATGGATAACGGTTGGTACTCGACGCTCGTTCAAGATCATGTCGAGCTGCATAACGACGGAATCGAGAAGATCGTTCCCGAAGGCGTCGTCACGAAAGACGGCCGAACGATCGAGGTCGATATCTTGATTCTGGCAACGGGCTTTCATGCTGGGAAGTTCTTATGGCCGATGGAGATCGAAGGCCGTGACGGCGCGATCCTGAACGAGAGGTGGGAGGGTGGCGAGAACCCGAAAGCCTATCTCGGGATTACGATGCCGGAGTTTCCCAATCTTTTCTGTCTCTACGGACCGAATACGAACCCGGTATTGGGCAGCGTCATCTACATGCTCGAGTGTCAGACGACCTACATCATGAGCTGCCTGCGTGAGATGCTTGAGAACGGACATCGGTCGATCGAGTGTCGCGCGGAGGTTCAGGACGAATACTACGAGCGTCTAGATACTGCGATGGACGGGATGGTCTGGCGGCATCCGAAGGTCAGCAGCTACTACAATAATAAGCATGGTCGGGTGATCACTAACATTCCCTGGACCATGTATGCCTATTGGGACATGACGAAGGCCGTCGACCTTAAGGATTACAAGGTCGTATGAGCTTGGGACGCGTTCGATGATCAAGAGGGTCGTACTTGGGATCGCCTTACCGATAGGTGTGTTAGGCATCGCAATCTTGGCGGTGACGGTTTTTTCTCGCGCGGTGTCCGGCCCCGAGCCACTGTTCACAATCGAGCATACGACGGAGATCGATGCGTCCCCGGCGCATGTCTGGTCGATCCTCTTAGACCTTGAGCGCTGGCCCGAGTGGAACACATACGCGATTGGGGTCGAAGTCGAGGGTGAGGTCGCGATTGGAACGCGGCTCGTCGTCACGATCGTGCAGGATGATTGGCCGGACCCGCTGGTCGTGACGCCCGTTCTGACGCGGCTCGATCCTGGCCGCGAGCTCGGTTGGCACGGTTCTCTCGGACTCGAAGGTGTCCATGAGACCGATCACTATTTCCAGCTAGACCCTCTTCCTACAGGTGGAACCCGCTTCCATCATGCGGAAGAATTCCGGGGATGGCTCGCGGGATTGGTTCCTGAGGAGGCCGATCGAATTCATACCCTGCACGCCTTTGAACGGATGAACGCCGATCTTAAGGCCCGTGCCGAAAGCACCGACTGAACTAGTCTGAGTCTTTAGACGCTTAAAGAAGGAAATATTCGCCATGGCTGCTGCCGCCGACCTCCCCCTCGACCAGCTTGATGTCATTAACCCAGAGTCCTTTGAGGCTCATGGCTATCCCCATGAAGCCTGGGAGCGCTTACGCCGCGAATCGCCTGTCCACTATTTCGGCGACTCGCCGGTTCCGTTCTGGGCGATCACGAAGCATGCGGACATCACGGCCATCAGCAAGCAGCCCGACCTGTTCTTGAACGGCCCGCGTCTCTTCGTGCATCCCGAAGTCTCGAACATGCAGGAGGATCTCGAAGCGCAACAGGGTTTCGATCGACCCGCGACGCTCATCGAGATGGATAACCCGCAGCACAGCGCTTATCGCAAAATCATCAGCTCCCGATTCACACCGGCCGCGCTCAAGAAGATTCACGCGGAAGTCGATCGGATCGCGCGAAAGTTCGTCGACGAGATGCTCGACGAAGCAGATGGCGGAGAAGCGGAAGTCGACTTCGTCGACAAAATTGCGGCTCCACTTCCGATCGCCGTCATCGGTTGGTTGCTCGGCGTGCCAGAGCCGGATTGGCCGCAGCTCTACGACTGGACAAATCGGATGATCGGCTTCGACGATCCTGAGTTCAATCCGTCGGACGTCGAGAGCGACAGCATGACGGCGATGGTCGAACTATTTACATACTTCTCTTCGATCGTGGAGGATCGGAAGAGCAATCCACAGGACGATCTGATCACGCTCTTCGCCCACGCTGAGGTCGACGGGCAGAAGCTGCCGCCGATGGATGTGCTCGCGTGGTGCCAAATTATCGTGGGCGCCGGGAATGAGACGACGCGCAATGCGACGAGCGGCGGCATGCTTGCTTTGATCGACCACCCCGAAGAACGACGGCGTCTGCTCGCCCCGGGCAACATGCGATCGGGCATAGAGGAGATTCTGCGTTGGAGCTCCCCCGTGATTCATTTCGCGCGGACGGTTGCGGAAGACACGGTTTTCAACGGTCATGCTTTCAAGAAGGGAGATACCCTCGCGCTCTACTACCCCTCGGCGAATCGGGATGAAGACGTTTTCGACGCACCGTATCGCTTCGATGTCGCACGGCGACCGAATCGACATCTCGCGTTCGGTGTGGGCGAACATTTCTGTGCGGGAGCCCACGTTGCACGGCTCGAACTTGAGATGGCGTACAAGTACTTGCTGCCGCGACTCAAAGAAGTCGAACTCGCGGGCGAACCGGACCGGCTCCGCTCGAACCTGATCGGAGGCATCAAGCGACTTCCGATCCGGTTCAAGGTGCAGCCCGCCTAGCGGGTGCTCGGAGCGAACTGTCCGAGCATTTTTCTCAGGAAGGGGCAGGGGTAGCCCCCTAGGAGCCGGTTTTTCATAAGGCCTAATATCGGTGGTGCGAAAAATGGGGCTTGCTTTTCCTATCCCCGTCGGATTTTTTGTGGTGAAGAATGGGGCATCTGCCTGGCTAGCGAACGTCCTGTTCCGGTGAGGGGTCACCGCTGCTCTATGCGTTCAAGGACTAGGGCGACGATGACCGCGCCATGCATCGCCTTACTGTTCGAGGCGAGCCTTCCGCATAGTCTAGTATCGTCCGTGTAGTGACCTGCTGTGTGCCGCTGGCTGCCGGCTCCTGCTTCGTTGAAGTAGTCATGCGGCAGACTTCATGGCTTATCGCTTCACAAAACAAGGACTTCGTATGGCAATCGATTTCGCACCCTACACGGACGACTGGAAAACCGACCCCTTTCCGATCTATCGCGAGATGCGCGACGAAGCTCCGGTCTACTTCGCAAAGCATTCGTCGAGCTGGTGCGTCTTCCGCTACGACGACGTCGAGCACGTCCTGAAAACGCCGGAGACCTTCTCCTCCGACACCCGTCAGGCCAGCCGCAAGCTCAGTATGGAAACCCTGATCGAAATCCAAACAGGGATCCGGCTCTCGCTCGCCCTGCGCGTCATGCCAACCACCCTCGCGCGTTCTCGAATGCTGATCCTCGAAGGCGGCGCTCAACATCGCGACATGCGCAAACTACTGAACCGCGGCTTTAAACCGAAGAACGTCCTCGACTGGGAGAGGCGCATTCAGGAACTCGTCGGGCAGTGTATCGCCGAACTGGACCTGGGCGGCAGCTTCGACCTCGTTTCTCAGCTGGCTCTTCCCCTACCTACGATTGTGATCGCCGAGATGCTCGGCGTCGAGGTGGAACGGCGAGCCGACTTCAAGCAATGGTGCGATTCCATTCTGATCGGTGTAGTCCCGCTCGCGAGTAGCGATCGAAGAACCGCGATGCTCCGATCCATGAAGAAGCTTAAGCGTTATTTGCTGCCGCTCGTCGCGGAGCGGCGTGCCTCACCGAAAGAGGATCTGCTGAGTGTTCTTGTCGCCGAGCAGAGGGGCGAAGCTGCGCTTAGCGAGCACGAACTATTCATGTTCGCCCTCCTGCTCTTGATCGGCGGAAACGAAACGACGACCAATCTGATCGCAAACGCGGTCGATGCGCTTCTCGCCAACCCGACTCAGGTGGAGCAATTCGCGGCGGAACCGGATCGCGTCAAAGGGGTTATCGAGGAGACGCTTCGCTTCGACTCACCGGTCCAGTATGTCGCACGTGTTGCGACGCAGGATGTTGAGTTGCGGGGCCAGAAAATTCCAAAGGGCAGCGAGGTGATTGCTTTCCTTGGATCTGCGAATCGGGACGAACGGCGGTTCGCAGATCCTGACCGATTTGATCATGAGCGGGATTCGCGTGGGCACATGGGTTTTGGACATGGGGCGCATTTTTGCTTGGGCGCTGCGCTGGCACGGCTTGAGGCGAACGCAGCTCTAACGGCGCTCGCGAAGGAGTTACCGGGATTGAGTCGCGTTAAGCCCGACGTCGACTTAGTGTTGAATAATGCGGCTCGAGGGCGCGGAACATTAGAGCTTCGGCGCGAGGCGCCAGAGTCGCGGGATCTAGGAAGACGGGCGCACTAATGTGCGGCGGCCGAGCTTGACTAGGCCCTTGCTCTGGACGGATCGAGAGCGAACATCCGGAGATCGTGAACATCAGGTCGAGCCTTCTTACGAAGGTCGTCCGTCCCGGAGCGTCCTATGAACTCGCAATCAAAGTCAACCAATGCCGCAGTTGATCCAAAAGTGGCCACGCGGATTCCGGCGTCTCGCTACACCTCGACCGAGTGGGCAGACCTCGAGACCCAGCGGCTTTGGTCTCGGGTCTGGCAGATCGCATGTACCGAAGACTGTGTTCCGGACTGCGGCGACTACTGGGAATACGAGATCGGCCCGCTGTCGATCTTTGTGTTGCGAGACGACGAGGGCGCATTGCGCGCTTTCAAGAACGTCTGCCCGCATAGGGGAACATCGCTCGTTTCGGGCTCCGGACGTGGTCTCAGTGAAATTCGATGCCCCTACCACCATTGGCGTTTCGACTCGAAGGGCCATTTCTGCGGGACCGAGGAGGACGGTGTCCGGACCGGTCGGCCAGGATCGATGAGCCTGACCTCCGTCGCGGTCGATTCCTGGGGCGGCTTCGTCTTTGTCAATCCGGATCTCAATTGCGAACCGCTCAGCGAATTTCTCGAAGTGCTTCCCAAAGAACTCGAATGGGTCGGGATGGAGCAGTTTGGCTGCTCCGAATTTATGACTCTCGAAGTCCCCTGTAATTGGAAGGTCGTCGTCGACGCCTTCATCGAGACATACCATCTGCATGCCGTCCATCCGCAGATGCTCGCGATCGCCGACGATGTCCATACGCCAATTACCCTCTACGACAAACACACGATGTTTATGCAGCCCTATGGCGTTCCGAGTCCCCGCCGAAACGGCGATGTGAGCAAGCAGGAGCTCTGGGAGGAATTCATTCGGAATCTCGGCCATCGTCTCGGCCTCAGCTTTGCTTCGGTCGAACGCCCCGGCCCCCATCCACCCGTTCCGGAAGGCCAAACACTTCGCGATGTACTCGTTACGAAGATCCGGGAACATCTCGCCACTCTGGGCAGCCGGTATGACCATCTCGACGACAATCACGTCATCGACGATTTTCACTATCACGTCTTCCCGAACTCGATCTTCAACGTCTTTGCGGGATGGTGCGGACTGATTCGCGCCCGTCCCGGACGCACTCCCCACGAGAGCTACATCGACATGTGGAACTTCGACCTCCGGCCCAAAGATCACCCGGATCGACATCCGCGACCACAGGTGCATTGCCTAACACCAGATGACGTCTCTTCTCTTGGATCAGTGCTTCCTCAAGATCTTGCGATTCTTGCACGGGCGCAGAAGGGGTTGCGCCAAGATGAGGACGGCTTGCTGAGGCTCGTTCCCGCCGAGGCGCGTATTGGGCGGATGCATGAGATTCTCGATCGGTACATTGATCCGCCGCTCGACCGACGCCTGCCCTAAGGGCTGCTCGACCAAATTGAGATCGGGGGGCTCTAAGCGGAGTTCTCCAATTGCGCTCCTATTCGAGAATTGGATCCAGCTTATGGAAGAGCGGGTTCTCATCGTCGGGGTCGGTTCCCGCGATGATCATCGAAAGTCTCAGGCTCCGCTTGTGTAGCAATCGGACAAGCGCCTCATCACGATCAGCATCGCCATCAGCGATGACGTTCGAGAGCGCTGCATCTGCCGCGGAAAGATCTTCGAACCGTTCGCCTACGAGTTGGCCGATCTCGTGGATCGTCTCTCGCTCGAACCAGTCCCGGTAGCGCGTGTAGTTGAGCAGGAATTGCGGGATCGCGCCAAGAAGGTCGCGTTCCCAGTCTTCGAAGGCGCTCGAAACGGGCAGGCGCGCGATATCGACGAGCAGCTTTTCCAGGCCAGACGTCTCCCAAGGCTGCTTCGTCGGTTCGGGGAGGTGAAGGTCGTAATCGAGTGTTAGGCCATCTAGTTCGGCAATCGCCTCAAGGCCGCGCCTTGAGATGCTCGCGTACTCGAGAACGCCTTCGATCCAGTTCGCACCGCGTACTTCGGGGTTCATAAAGGTCATTGCCGCGATCGCGGAGAGCTGCATGAAACCGACCGTGTGATAGGCAACGACCGGGAGGTCGACCTCCCGGCCGCTTGCTTCCGCATAACGCCGGTAGAGCGCGGGGATGTCGCCCATGTTTTCGTAGGGGTGACGGCCGCGAAAGCAAGCGAGATCCCAATGCGTATCGCCGATCGCGGCGATCTCGAAGTCCATCAGTGCGACGACTTCGGAGCCACGGGACATGAACTGCCCTGCGTCGCCGGCTATGAAGCTGGCGCGAGTTCTGTGGTGGGGGACGTGTCGGCGAAGCCAGTTCTGGAAGAATTCGAAGGTCGTATCGATGTTATGGGTCGCGACTCCGATTCGGTACATGCGCTCCGTCTGTCGCAGGGCGATTTCTTCAGCGGATTCGAGTGGCCTGAGGCCTCGGATTCCCGAGAACTCGCTGACCGGTACCTCGTGGACCTTCGCGAGTTCATCCATGTACACGAGCATGGCCTCCCAACGTTCGTCGGTCATCACGTCGGGATTCTCGATCGCCGTATGCAGCATCCCGTGCGCACGTTCGTCCGTTTCGACCCAGTCCATCACAAACGCTTTGGGCGAATCCATAAAGCCGTAGATGTGCGGGACCGGAATGCCGTTGGCTTCGAGGACCTGCATTACCTCCATCTCGAATCGGAGGTCGTCCTCGCCGGCGATCGGCCGATTGCCGCGCACAAAGATCGTGTCGATGACGTCACCCTTGGCGTATGTGACTTTCCATTGGGGTCGCCATCGCATTAGGCGCTTGGCCTCACGCAGTTCACCGCCGAGATGCTCGGAAACCCATCGTGAGATGCCCTCGACTTGGCTTGCCGCGTAGGCGTCATGGTTCATCAGTTCGGGGGCGTTTTTGGCTTCACTCACGGGGCTGCCTCGCTTAGTTAATCAGGGGCTGGATCTTTATCGGTAGCGGATCGGTGGTACGAGTTCACTGTCTCAAACGAGGAGTTAGCCTCGTTCTTCCCTGGAGTCTCATTTGGTAGGCTGCCTCCATGGAATTTGAATACACACTCGAAGCAGCCGGTCTGTCTCGCCTCTCCCATATTTCGCTTCAGGTTGCGGACTTGGAGGGTGCGCTTGATTTCTACACGCGATTCTTCGGTATGCAGGTCGTGCTGGAGCGGAATCTCGAAGGACCTGAATTTGAGGCCGTGACGGGAACGCCAGGCGCCCGGTCGCGTTTGGTTCGTGGACTGGTCGCGGGGAACTCGGTCGTTCAGCTCTTCTGGCATAGCTGGCGTGAGCCGCAGCTGGAGAAGCGAACCTTGATGTCTTTCGAGGTGCGTGATGCGCGGATCGCCTACGAGGCGCTCACGGCAGCCGGATTGGAATGTCAGAGCGAGCCCGTCGCCTTCGATAACTCGCTTGCATTCGTGCTCCATGACCCGGATGGTCATCCGATCGAGATCATCGAATGGACGGCGGATGCCGCACCCTATCGCGTGCAAACAAACAGAGCGATCGAAGGCGGGCCTCGATGAGGGATGCCCGAGTTCCGCGGAACGGGGGCCGATCTCTGGTCAGATTTCCGAAGGATGTCTAAGGTGTCGAGCATGCTGGGAGCGGTTTTCTGCCTGCACGGACCCGAGTCCGGATTAAATGTTCGACCGCGTCCTATCAGCCTGATCGCGATCGGCGCTGTCCTGCTTGTTGCGGGCTTTTCCGCCTCTGCGAATGGCTCGGATCGGTCGAATTTAACGATTGAGCAAGAGGAGGCCGAGCGCGTCCTGGCCCCCTCCGAGTCGATGGTCGTCTATGGCCGCGCGCGCCAACAGCTAGGCACCGCGACTTCCGCCTCAGAGGGTCAGGTTGCGGGAGCCGACCTTGAACTCCGGCCAATGGGTCGGGTCGGCGAGTTGCTTGAAGTCGTGCCCGGCCTGATCGCCACGCAGCATTCGGGGCAGGGCAAGTCCAACCAGCTCTTCCTGCGCGGCTTCAACTTGGACCACGGCACCGACTTTGCTGCGCATCTCGACGGTGTCCCCCTCAACTTCCGTACGCACGGGCACGGCCAGGGATACCTCGATCTCAACTTCTTGATCCCTGAGATCGTGGAATCGGTCGACTTCCGAAAGGGTCCCTATCGCGCCGACGTGGGCGATTTTTCCTCCGCCGGCTCTTCGTTCATGCGCACCGTCGACCGGCTGCCGGAGTCGATCGCCTCGTTCACGATCGGAGAGGACCGCTACCTGCGCGGCCTTGTCGCGACAAATATACCGGTCGAGGAGGGCGACCTGTTTTTCGCGCTGGAGGGCAAAACCTTCGACGATCCCTTCAGGCTCGACGCCGACCTGCTTCACATAAACGGCTTCGCCAAGCGGACACTGCCGGTGGCCGGAGGGCGGCTTCAGGCCTCGCTGCTTGGCTATCACGCCGAGTGGACTTCGACCGATCAGATTCCTCGGCGGGCCCTTGAGGCCGGACTGGTCTCAAGGCTCGGCTTCCTTGATCCCGATCTTGGTGGCGAGACGACCCGGGTCGGAGCGACCATCGATTGGAGGCAAGAGGCGGAAGATCCGCTCGCGCTTTCGACGTATCTGATTTACTACCGCTTCAAGCTCTTTTCGAACTTCACCTATTTCCTCGACGATGCCGTGAGCGGTGACGAGTTCGCGCAGCGCGACGAGCGCATCGCTTGGGGTGCACGCGCAACGAAGGACTGGTCCGGATCACTGCTCGATCGTCCTCTGGAGATCCAGACGGGTCTAGATACCCGTCTCGACGTGATCTCGGATGTCGGCCTGTCTCAGACTGCGGCTCGTCAGCGCATCGCGACCCTTCGACGCGATGATGTAACGGAGTGGTCGGGTGCCCTCTTCGGGGAAGCGGCCTGGTCTCCCTTCGATTGGATGACCTGGCGAGCTGGGGTGCGCGGAGATCTCTACGTCTTCGACGTCGATGCCCGTGAGGGCATGGGTGCGTTCACTAACTCGGGGCGTGAAGTAGACGGACTGGTGAGTCCTAAGCTCTCTCTTGCAGTGAGACCCCATGAACACATCGAGCTCTACCTGAACGGAGGCGGAGGCTTTCACTCGAACGATGCTCGAGGGACGACGATCGATATCGACCCCGTGAATGGCGACGCGGTCGACGCGGTCGATCCCCTCGCACGGCAGTGGGGAGCGGAGTTCGGGGCGCGTTGGCAGCCGAGCTTCAGGCTTCACCTAACGAGCACGGTCTGGTGGCTGAACTCGGAGTCGGAGCTTCTCTTCGTCGGTGATGCGGGCACCACTGAGCCCCAGGGCAGCAGCCGTCGCTACGGCGTCGAGCTCACGGGTTTTTTGCGTCCGGTTGATTGGCTTGCCTTCGACGCCACCTACACCCGGTCCTGGGCCGACTTCCGGAGCAGGCCGAGCGGTTCAGACCGGATTCCAGGAGCGATCGAATCGGTCGTTTCCGCGGGCGCCACGGTCACGGCGGGTTCGTTCTCTGGAAGCTTGAGAGTTCGCCATTTTGGAGCCTACCCCCTGATCGCGGAGAACACGCAGCGTGCGGGGGGCACGACGCTCTTGAATCTGGGAACGAGCTACGAGTGGGACTTTTTTCGCGTCAACATCACCGTGATCAATCTTCTCGACTCCAAGGACAGCGACATCGAGTACTTCTTTCGGTCGCGGTTGCCCGGTGAGCCCGCCGCGGGGGTGGAGGACGTACACAGCCACCCTGTCGCCCCCCGGCAGGTCCGCGCAACCTTCGTCGCGCGGTTCTAGCTCATTCTCATTCCGCGGTTCACTCGATTCGGGCGACAGCCTCCCGGAGTGGATGCCATCACCCGTGTCTTCAGCCCTCGCCGGTCCCGCCGGAAGAGGCAGAGTAGCCTCGTCGAGGCTTAGTTATCAGAAGACCTAATATCAGCATGGGGCCCACTTAGGTCAGACGATTGGGGGGAGTTCTAGCGGATCTCTCCCGGTCAACGAATGGGAATCGGCTTATGTGCCGATCATCCGCGCGCCGGACTGCAATACACCAAGTCCGATCCTGGGTTTTCTTGAACTCGGTATTGATGCAGCCACTACTCCCGATGCGGTCGTGCTCCGTCAAAGTGCGCCGGCGCGAAGGAACGCGAGCATCGTTCCTGCGAACGCGCGGGAGGCAGCCGAGGCGGCCGACGTCTGGAACGATCCTGAATTAGCTAGTTCGCGAGTTTGGCGAGGAGCGGGGCAGGCAGGCGGTTTGGATTTGGCTCTCCGCGTTCCGCGAGTGGTATCGCATGCTTATGCCGGTCGGTCGCAAGAGGAGGGATTCGGCCAGTGACGGATCGAGCGCTTCATTTCTTGGTCGTTGGCGACGACACGCTCGCACGGGAGGTTGAGTCGGCTGTACCCAGCGCTGTTGACGGCCGTTCGTTTGTTGTGCACGCGCGCGATCGCGAAGAGGCTGAACGGCGACTACGACAGCGAACGCCGGATATTTGCCTGCTCGACGTGGAGCGTGATGCGGCGGCACTTCGGGAATTCGTCGATCGCCAGCGCCTCCTTGCGCCCGAGCTCATGTTAGTAGGCGTTCAAGCTCATCGATCGGATGCCCCGACGCCTCCGGGCGTTCTCGTAGAAGCCGTTCGATCGAAGCTATTCGATGTTCTCGAACGACCCATCTCAAGTGAATCGTTGCGCGAAGTCGTGGCAGCTACATCTGAGGGGCTTCAGGATGCCCATGCCCGTTCCGGCCGCGTAGTCGCCTTCCATAGCACCAAGGGCGGCGTCGGAAAATCGACGCTCTCGATTAATGTCGCGACAGGACTCGCGCTTCGTTATCCGGGTCAAGTGTTATTAGTGGATTGCTCACTCCAGCTGGGAGTATGTGCTTCCGCGCTCGACCTCACTCCGAACGCCTCTATCGCGACCGCTGCTCGCGAGCGTGATCGCCTCGATGCGCGACTCCTTCGCGAGCTCTGCGCATTCCATGAAGAGACTGGTTTGCATCTTCTCTCAGCGCCAGTTGATGCCGTCGACGCCTCGGATGTAGATGATCAGGCGATGGCTCAGGTCATCGCGCTCGCTCGATCTTCCTTCGAGTTTGTCGTCATCGACACACTGCCGATCGTTGACGCGGTGATGTTGACTGTTTTCGATCTCGCGGATCGTCTTTACCTAGTCAATCAGGGAACGGTCCCGGACGTAGTCGGAGCCGCACGTCTCAGAGAGATGCTCGATCGTCTTGAAATCCCAGTCGAGCGGGAGCGCATCGTGCTGAACCGGAATACGCCCTCCTTTCCTGGCCAGCTTGAGCGTAAAGTTGTAGCCGGCCGGATCGGCCGCAACGTCGACTTTGAAGTCCCATACGACAAGCGCGTTCTTTCTGCTCTGAACCTAGGCCGTCCGCGTATTCTCGACGCCGGGCGACGCGGCTGGGGGAGGGTCGTCCGCGAATTGATCGACGATGCGGAATCGATCTCATCCTTTGCGAGCGACGTCGCGGAGCAAGACTTGGCTGAAGGTGCGTCGCCAGACTCTCGCCGCGGAGCGGATGGAGTCTCCGATCCGGCCGGTTCGAAGAAGCGTTGGTGGGAATTGGGACGTCACCTAGCTGCGCTGCGGTCGGAGCGAACATGAGCGAGACAAAGGCAGCATCAGCCGAGCGGGTTGGCGATTTGCGAGCGCGACTGCGTGGTTCTATGACGCGTGAGTACGCATCCTGGGAGCGGAGTCAGACGCGTGAAGTTTCGGAAACCTCGTTTCGGACGAGTTCGGAGCCTGCGGCCACCGGAAGTCAAAGCCAAGAGCAGAGCTCCGTTGAAGTTACGACACGTCTCCGCACTCGTCTGATTGACGAACTTACGCGAGCCGGCCGGTTAGATTCTTCGGATGATGAAATCGTAGCGTTAGTTCAGGCGTTCGTGACAAGAGTGCTTGATGAAGAAGAAAACATTGCGTTGAATGATAAGGAGCGAAGCCGTCTAGTTGATACGTTATGTGAGGAGGCCCTCGGAATCGGCCCTCTTGCTCCACTTATGTCGGACCCCGCCGTGACGGATATCTTGGTGAACGGCGCGAAGCGAGTGTATGTCGAGCGGGGTGGCTGCATCGAGTCGACGCCGATCACGTTCCAGGATGATGAACACGTTATTCGCGTGATTGAGCGGATTGCGGCTCGGGTGAATCGACGAATCGATGCAGCACAACCGATGGCTGATCTCCGGTTGCCAGACGGATCGCGCGTGAATGCGACTTTGCCGCCGATTTCGCCTGATGGGCCGACGCTCTCGATTCGACGTTTCGGGCGTCGGCGAATCCGTGCAATCGAACTAGAGCGGACTGGAGCGATGTCAGTGAGTATGCGCGAGTTTCTTCACGCCGCGGTTGAACACGAGCAATGCGTGCTCGTCTCGGGCGGCACCGGTGCGGGTAAGTCGACGCTCCTTGGAGCGCTGGCCGAAGCTATTCCTGAGACGGACCGGATTGTGACGATTGAAGATACGCTAGAGCTTCAACTCGACCAGGACCACGTGGTTAGGCTCGAAACACGTCCACCTAACGTAGAAAACGCCGGCACCATCACTCAGAGAGAACTCGTGGTTAACGCGCTCCGTATGCGCCCCGACCGGATCATTCTTGGAGAGGTGAGAGCGGGAGAAGCGCTCGATTGTTGCAGGCCATGAATACGGGGCACGAAGGGAGCCTTTCAACGATCCACGCAAACTCTCCCCGTGACGCACTTGCGCGCCTTGAAACGCTTGTACTGATGGCTGGAGTTGATCTACCCAGTCGCGCGATTCGCGAACAGGTCGTCTCCGCGCTGGACTTACTTGTCCATGTCGAGCGCGGTCAGGACGGCCGCCGGAGGGTCACGCATGTTGCGGAGGTCACTGGACTTGAGGGGGATGTGCCATTGCTTCAGGACATCTATCGATTCGAGTCAAGCGGTTTTAGAGAGGGTCGCCTTGAAGGGGCGCACCGCGCAACCGGTGTTATTCCGCGTTGCGTCGAAACGATCCGAGCTCGAGGCGCTGAAGCGCCGATGGCTTGGTTTCGACGTGAAGCCGAGGTGGCCTCTCGTGGATAGACAAACCTACGTCCGAGAGGGACGGCGTCGATTGATCTCCATGGTTGCGCTCTGTTTGGGCGTCGTGATGCTCGGGGCATGTCAGTCTCCGCCACGACAGAACCCAATGTCAGCTCGCGCTCGGTTGGAGCCTCTACTTGAGGCTTGGGAAAGTGCGCGCTCTGAAGGAGGAGGATGCGAGCAGCGAGGCGCGATGGAAACACCAATCGTCGACTGCGAGTCGATTTCCAAGGAGATCATTCGTCTCGCGATTGAATTTCCACATCAACCGGATGTGCTTCTTGCAGCGGCCGTTGTCGCTTTCGAAGGAGGGCGCCAGGAAGATGCCCTCAAAACGCTCGATGTGCTGAGAAGCCACGAGCCGATTCATCCGAAGGCCGCGATGCTCCGCACACAAATCGCAATTGATGAGGGAAATCTCCGATTCGCCCAACGTCTGCTCGACGAGCAGCGCGAGTTGACGCCGGACCACCCCGGGCTCCGTGAGCTTCTCGCATCGGTTGCTTACCTGCAGGGCGAATATGCCCAGGCAGATCGGAGCCTTGAAATTGCTCGCCAACTCGGCGCCCCAGCATGGCGAGTAGCGTACCACCGTGGTCTCATCGCCGAAGCTTCCGACCGTCCGGAGCGTGCGGCGCAGGCGTACGCGGAGTGTCTCGAAACTGCTCCCGACTTCGCGCCGGCGCGATCCCGTCTACGGGCTCTCGTAGTGACGAATGGGGAGCTAAGCGAGACGACCCAAGCCGTGTATTGAGCTCATCTAGACCCAGAGCCTAGCCGGCATCCGGAAGCCTTTCCTCCGGCTCTTCGTTCATGCGCACCCTCGGCCAGCAGCCCGAAATATTGTTGACCTCTCCCCTGTCTTTTTAATAGGATGGGGAGCGGCTGCGAGGGCTTTTGCGGCGTATTGGGGAAGCGGAATGAACACAGAATGGCAGCGAAAGCTCATCGTTATACTTCATAGTTCGTTTTTGATTCTGGGTCTGGGGCTCAAGGCGGTGCACGCCGGCCAACTCGTGCAGGGCGGCCCGGAACTGCCCGCAATCGGGGTGCGAGAACTCGGCGTCGGCCAATATGTCCGAATCGAAGATGGTGGGCAGCTTACGGAAAAGCAGCTCCGAGAGGCGATCTTCAGCGATCCGGAATCGTCCCTGAAGGCGCTCTACGCCGAGATGTCTTACGGGGCATTGGAGCTCTCGGAAGCTTTTATTGTCTCGATGGGGCCTGCCGAGATCTATCCTCCCGAGGGAGCGTGTCACCCCGGCCAGTCGAATATCCTTATCGACGTTGATGAAGCGCTCGAGCCTAACCCCGACTGGTTCTCGGTCGATCACTTCCTAGGTGTGATCCATCCTGACGGAGCCTGCAACTTTAATGTGGGCTCCTCTGGACACGAGAGCGTTTGGATAGTTGAAGACCCTAATAACGTTTATGACGTTACGCTTAACGGCGGTGCGAGTTACTTCGATGGCATTTACATGCCCCTTGCTAGGTCAACCGCGAAGCCGCGATACATAGAATCCTCCGAGACGAATAGCTTCGGAAACCCCGTTTTTCTGGACCCCTCCGATTCGAGCACGCGCATCTATTTATGCGAACTCGATGGGGTAGGTGACGCTGTTTCGGACATGGGCCCCATCGGGAGTGACCCGTCCAGCACGCGATGCGAGGTGATCTCTGAGACGGACGCGCTGCGCTGTATTAAGCGGACTGAGGACACGCTTGCAGCAGATGCGAGCCTATGTGTCATCGGGAAAGAACTTGTTCCGGACTTTGCATACGTCTCGAATAGCACCTATGCGCATGAGGTTATGCACGGTTATTTCCCACTGCACGCCAACGCGTGGCGCTGCACTGCAGAGAATCCGATCTCCTCGAATCCGGCAGACTGCGGGCAGACCGGTCCGCACCAGCACGACATCATGGGGTCGGGTGGCCGCGTTGCGGGAACTCACCTAAACGCGCATTTCAAGGACTACCTCGGGTGGATCCCGCCTCTCAGCAAAGTTGATCTGACAGAGCCTGGCGTCTACGACGTCGAAATCTTCGACCTCGCTCAGCCGGCGCCTACGGCGAATGACAAGCTAATGGTCGAGATCCCGCTTGCGACGCCCATCCCAGCGCAGGCGCCTAATGGCTCGCCTTTCGAGTTCGACACGCTCACGATCGAGTTTCGAGGTCACACAGGCTTCGATGTGCGCGAGCGAAACTTCCGCAACTACGAGACGCCCCTCCCAACGGGAGAGACACGACGAAACCTCGCGGACGATTTTAATCAGTTCGGCGCCCTCATACAGCTCCTGCGCTGCACTGATCTGCCCTATGACTGGTCGCCATGTATTCCCTATGAGGTGGACATGACTCCGGGATCAATCGCGGCATTGGGGCTCGCGATGAGCGAGAGCAGCGAAAACTTTTATGACTCTGGCGATGGTTATCTGCAGGCGGGCCAAAGCGTGTCCGTCCCGGGTAACGGAATTACCATTGAAGTCCTGGATACGATGAATGCGCCGGCCTCGATCTCTGTGAGAATTACCGTTGAATCGTCTGATGTTCCAGCAGTTCCGGGTCTGAATCGCGCTTTAATCGCTCTCTTGACGATCGTTACGGTTGCGACGGCTTCGTTTGGATTAGGGCCTAACAAAAAGCGCGCTTAAAAAGATCATCGCCTTGCGCAGGGGGCTTGCCGCGCGATCGTAGCTTTCACCTATCCGCGCCGAGTTGCTTCTGCGCGCTCAGGCCGCCGAGCCCCAGAGCAGTAGTCGTCGGCGCGGCGTCGAACTCACATATGTTTTGCGTCTCCCGCCACAGTGGGTCACGTAGTTATGGATCGAGCTTTGCTTGTGATGCGGAGATGATTGTCCCGCCGTCGTGCTCTATCCGGCCGACTCCGAAGACCGCCCGCCGGAGAGCGCGGCCGCGACCTCACCCACGGGCCAAGGCGGGTGCTCCAGGTACTCGTTCAAGTCGGTCACGCCTTCGGCGATCAAGCCGTCCGCGGCGTCATATACCTGCCAATGCATCGTCGACTTCATCATCGGCTGGGACTCGACCGAGATCATGCGAAGCTCACCGGACTCGAAGCCGCAGATCGGTTGGATGGCGCGCAGCAGCTGCCAGCCGTTCAGATGACCGTCGCCGAAGTTCCAGCCGAGGATCGCGCCGCCGATCAGCTCGCCTGAGTGCATCTCGTAGTCTTCGATGTCGTCGACCGCGGCAGGCAGCGCTTCGAGAAGCGGTCGGCCCTGCAGATGAACCCATCTCATGACACCCATCATCGACTTCGCGTAGGCGAGCTCGGTCTCGTCCTCGATCATGTTCTCCAGCTGCTCGTGGGTGGTGTTGCCGTACTTCTTGAGCTTCTGGAGCTTCTCGCGACAGCCGTTCTTCTGGAAGAGCCATTCGTTATAGGCCCAATTCCCGGCGTAGTACCGCATTGACGGGAGGAAGGAAACGCGCGCCGGCACGAAGTTGCCGTAGAGCGGAACGACCACGAGAGAGAAGATCATTGCGCCGAAGAGCACCGGCATCTGCGTCATCTCGAGGATCGACACCTCGGGATGGAACCAGAAGAGCGACCAGCCGCCGTAGATCATCAGGATATTCCACTCGACCGGCATGCCGTTAGGATTATTGATGCCGATGAAGGTGTGGAATCCCGTGAACAGGATGCAACCCGCTAAGAGAAGCGTCTCATTTCCCGTCGCCGTCGCGATGAAAAGGATGATCGGAATTCCGACCTCGGACGCGTGGCCGAAGTTCGCCATCATCTGGGCGAAGCGGGAAGGGCGCAGGTCATTGGGATAGTCGGTGAAGAGCTGATGCTTGAGCGCCTTAGGAAAGAAGGGGCCGTTGTTCATCATGAACATGATCACGGATGCGAAGTGCTTGTTCCATTTGGAGACGCCCGCCCAGATCCAGATGAAGGACCAGGTGAGCTTGGAGCCAGCGACCCAGAGGTCGTCGTAGCCGGCCAGCATTGTTAAGGTGATCGCGCCCATGACGACCCAGTAGTGCTCGTAGCGCGCAACCAGGAACAGGGTTTTGTCGAGGATGCCGTTTACGAGGACGAGCGCGAAACACGGCAACAGCAGCTCGGGGGTCACCTCCGGCGCGAAGAGCACACGCAGGAGCAGGACTTGGTTCAGAAGATAGAGGCCGGCGTCCAGGGCGTTGCGTGTGTCGCCGCCGATCAGGGGAACGCCACGGAATAGGGGAAGCTTGATCGTGCCGGGGCGTGCGAAGTGCGGATCCCGCCGAACCACGTCTCGTAGCGGGCGTTCATAGGGC
>Ga0115569_10000970_pt1 | contig 22270 bp, 24 predicted proteins | sample COGITO_mtgs_1205_2_FD_87295 | JGI IMG/M metagenome (GOLD analysis project Ga0115569, IMG submission 87295) | Pelagic marine microbial communities from North Sea - COGITO_mtgs_120503 | ecosystem: Environmental > Aquatic > Marine > Epipelagic | place: Germany:Helgoland, sampling site Kabeltonne... | reverse complement strand
TTGGCGCGGGGTGGTGAGTACGCTTTGCCCAGGTCTTCGTCGATCGAGGTCGCGCTGAATTTCGGCGACATCGATTGCTAGGCGAGGCGGACAACCCTCAAGGACGACCCCGACGCCGCCGCCGTGGGATTCACCGAAAGTGGAAAGTCTGAAGAGATGACCGAAAACGCTGCCCATGTGGATCCGAGTGTTTCGCTAAGCGCGAGGGAGAGGAGAAGTCCGAGAGAGGCTCGGCGACCCATGATCGTCAGTGCCCCGGTTCCTTTCGGAAAAGGGCGGCTGCGACTTCACGGGACACGGGGAGAGTACCGCTTGTCGAAGGAGAACGCCGAGGTCGGGGGAAAGCCTGAATCCGGCTCCGGTCGAGCCCCCGGACAGTCCAGTAAATTCGGTTCTCATGAGAGTGCAAAGCTGCGGCAGCACTAAAGCCTCGGAACGTACCCGACGACATCCTTTCACATGGGACGGGCTCAATATTCTGAGCCGAAGGAGTTGGGAATCATGCAGACACAGCGGATCGAGAAGACCGTGGATCGCAGTTCGCCATTGGCCCCGGAAGCCAATGTGCAACTTCGGGCCGAGCGACCCGAATCCCTCCTTCTGAGCGCCGCGGATCGCAGAATCACGGAGTTGTCCGCCCAACTCGTCCGGGCAGATGGCGAGCGACTAGGTCGCGGACTCGAGGCCTGTCTCGAAATTTTGGGCCGAGTTTTCTCAGCGGACCGGGTGATTTTCTACCGCATCGATGATCCGGGCACCGATTTAGCGGGGCCTAGCATGGTAGACGGATTCGCGGATGTTGAAGAGAGCTGCGCTTTGTTCAGAGCCAGCAAGTTCTGGTCCGCGGAAGCGGAGGCCCGACCGGCTGGCTACAGCCGACGGATGCTCTCGCTCGCAGATTTCCCCGAACACGGAAAGGCGCTGCTCGAAGGCCAAACCAGCGCTGGGCCACCGAGCCTTGATTCCGGAGTGACTAGAGGCTGGCAGGTTGCGCGTTCGACGCTGTTCATTCCATGTCCCGGTGAGGACGGCCTCTTCGGTCTCTTCGAAGTGCACGCGGCGGTCTCCGAGCCGATCGAGTCTGAGGCTGCGATCGATCGAGCGGCGCTCGCGGCCCGGGTGCTTGGGGCCGCCTTCGACCGCCTAAATCTACGCGCCGAGCTTACAAGTCTTCAGCAGGATCAGAAGCGCGGCACGCGACTCGAGACGCTTGGACGCGTCGCGAGTTCTGTTGCCCACGACTTCAATAACGTACTCGCGGCGATTCTCGGTTATACGGATCTGCTCGAGATGGAAATCGAGAACTACGGGAACGGTCAATCGGAGCTTGGTGAGATTCGTCAGGCCGCGACTCGCGCTGCCAAACTCGTTGACCAAGTCCTGACCTTCGGCCGCACTAGAACTGCGGGCATTAAATCGGTCGATCTCGCTGAGACGATCGAATGTCTCGGGGGCATGCTCCGGCAGGTTCTCGGCGAGGGCATTGCCCTCGATTTTGACTGGCTCGAGAGGGCTCCGCAGGTGGAACTCGACCGGGCGAGATTCGGCCCCGCGCTGATGAATTTGGCGTCTAATGCCAGGGACGCTCTTGCGTCGCAAGACGTCGCGCCGCGGTTCGCCTTGAGGACGCACCTCGCAGAGATCGATGAGCGGGGCTTCGATACGGATTCGCATCAATCCGTTCCCGGCGCCGCGGCCGGCTCCTATCTCGTTCTGACCGCTCGCGACAACGGATGCGGCATTGATCCCGAAATTACAGACCGCATCTTCGAGCCCTTCTTCACGACCAAAGACCCTGGGGCCGGAACCGGTCTCGGCTTGGCTTCGCTCACTGAGTTCGTTGGCGAGTCTGACGGCTGGCTGAGAATGGAAAGCGCAGCTGGCCAGGGCACGGCCTTCCACCTCTATTTCCCAGTCGAGGCTCGCGAGTCAGCCTGACGCAGCCCGGCCCACCCTCGGCCGGCGCGCAAAGAGCCTCCGCCGCGATTGCCACGACTTCGTGGCCGGCGCGCCTCGTCTCGATTGATTCGACTCCCGGACGCTCCGTCCGCACCGACTCGCGCCGCAATCGGTTACGTTTCGGTCCTGATCAGCCCGAGGAGTTTCCATGCGCGAGTGGTTGTACGACGTCTTTCGTGAACGTCCATGGTGGATGAGTGCGACGATGGTGTTTTGCGCGTTCATGGCGTTCATATACATGCCATGGGACATCTTCTGGAAGCCTGTCGCGGAAGACCAGGAAGTCTGGTTCGGTATTTTGTTCACCGGCTTCTGGGCGAAAGTTCTCGCGCTACCGCATTGGTTCATTTACTGCGCCGCCGTTTACGGTTTCCGTCGGCGACGTCCGTGGATGGCCTTTTGGGCAGCCGCATATACCGCGCAAGTTGCCTTCGGAATCTATCTCTGGACCGCAATTGAAACCGGTGGGTTCTCGGGCATCATAGTCGGCCTCTTTCCCGCGATTCCTTTCATAGGACTAACATATGCCTTTTGGAATAGCCGCGACTACTTCAGTCCTAAGCCCCTCTCGCTCACGGCGCGCTACGGCGGCTGGGCGTTAGTCACGGGAGCTTCTTCCGGAATCGGGGCCTCGCTCGCGCGACAGATCGCCGCGGACGGAATGAACGTCGTACTCAGCGCGCGTCGACAAGATCGGCTCGAAGCGCTCTCGACGGAGATCGAACGAAATTTCGAAGTCAAGACTCAGATCGCGGTAGCGGATTTGTCGGAACCCGACGGAGCGCAGAAGCTTCTCGCCGCGGTGTCGCATTTGGAAATCGGCCTCCTCGTGAACAACGCGGGGCTCGGCTACGCGGGCCGGTTCGATTTGCTCGATAGCGAACGCCTGCGGCAGCTCGTGACCGTTAATTGTGAAGCGCCCCTGGTGCTGACCCACGCGCTGGTTCGCGGTATGCGTGAGCGCGGCAGGGGTGGCGTGATCTTTACCGGGTCGGTGGCGGGGCGACAGTCGCTGCCCCTTCATGCGGTCTACTCAGCGACGAAGGCCTTCGACAATTTTTTGGCGGAAGCCCTTTGGGCGGAGCTTCGCGCGAGCAATATCGACGTGCTCTCTCTGGAGCCGGGATCGACGGAAACCGAGTTTCAGGAAGTGGCCGGCGAAATTGCGCACTCGGGTCAGAGTGCAGATGAAGTGGCTGCATTAGGTTTACGATCCCTTGGTCAGCAACCCTCTGTCATAGCGGGTTGGCGCAATTGGAGCCGTGCAAATCTGGTTTCCCGCGGACTGACCAGACCGATCGCCGTGCTCGGTGCGAACGCGTATATGTCCAAGCAGACCCCGGAACATCTTCGTTAGATCGGCATTAAAAATTCGTTAGGTCACATGATGAGTCGGCGCCGGATTCCGCGCCCTAAACAGACGCCACGAGCGTCCCCTTCTCGAGAGGCAAACTCTTTGGCCCGCGCATATTGGCTGATGAAATCCGAACCCTTTAAGTACGCCTGGGACGAACTCGTCAAAGACGGCAAGACCTATTGGGATGGCGTCCGGAATTACGAAGCTCGCAACAATCTTGCCGCCATGAAAAAAGGTGATCTCGCTTTCTACTACCACTCGAACGAAGGTAAAGAAATCGTGGGCATCGCAGAAATTGTGGGTGAAGCCTATCCCGATCCGACGACGGAAGACCCGCGATGGGTCGTCGTCGATATCTCGCCCGTAGTTCCCTTTACGACCCCCGTGACGCTTACGCAGGTCAAGGGAGATCCGAACTTGGCCGAGATGGGGCTCGTGCAGCGGGGCCGGCTTTCGGTGGTGCCAGTGACGGCTGAGGAATTTCGTTATGTCGCAAAACTCGGTAAAACGAAAATCCCCGCGGCGAGTAAGTCTGCATCAAAGAAGGCGAGCTCAGAATGATCGTGAAAGCGAAAAGCCAGTTGTGTAATGAGTTCTTCGGCGGGCGGCTGGCACGACTCGCAGGCGTAACTCTGCTTGCTGCCGTGTTAAGCACGAGCGCTGGTTGCGCGAATTTCGGAAGTGTTTTCGGCGGGAGCGAGTCGGGAGCCGCCGAAGGGCCTATGGCCGAATCGCCTATGACCCAAGCACGTATGGAACAGATCTTTAGCGATCAAGTGGACGCGATCGAAGGTCCGTCAGGCGCGATTCGCACGATCGTCGACGAAGTCGAGATCTATTTGATCAGCGATCCGGGAAACGACCGTATGCGGATTCTCGCGCGGGTCGCCGATGTGAACCGCGTTGATCCGCGGATCGTAAATGTGCTCCTGCAAGCAAATTTCTATCGCACCCTCGATGCGCGTTATGCGGTTTCTGAGGGCATCGTATTCTCCGCTTATCTCCACCCCATCTCGACACTGTCACGGGAGGAACTGATTTCCGGATTCGATCAAGTGCTCGCTTTGGCCAAGAACTTCGGCACGACGTATTCGAGCGAGAAGCTCGATTTCGGAATTCCCGGCGCGGGCGCCCGTTAGGAGAGCCGCGGGAGATGGCAAATTTTTACGGTGACAATAGCCGGAGCGATTCCGATCTGACCGGCGATTCGCGGCAGGGGTCCGGCTACGGTGTGCTCTTCCTGTGCACCGGCAACTCCGCGCGGAGTATCCTCGCGGAGGCCGCTCTGGCCCATCGCGGTAGCAATCGCTTTAGGAGCTACAGCGCAGGCTCTCAACCTAAGTCGGCGCCCCATCCGCGAACTCTCGAAGTGCTTGAACGGCGGGGTTACCGAACGGCGGGGCTGACAAGCAAGAGTTGGGAGGTGTTCTCCGGACCGGATGCGCCGCTAATCGATTTCGTCATTACGGTCTGCGGAAACGCGGCCGGCGAAGTTTGTCCCCTATGGCCCGGGGATCCGATCACGGTTCATTGGGGCGTCGAAGATCCGGCCGCCTTCACTGGAAGCGCAGCTGAGGAGAGGGCGCGCTTCGAAGCGATCCATGATCAGCTGGTGGCAAAGATCGATGGCCTCGTCGCGCTCGATCTCGACCGACTGGATACGTCCGAGAGGCTCTCGCGGCTTCGGGCTCTCGCCGCTCGGGGATAGCTTCGGCTCTCGCTTTCCTCAAGAGTAAGAGATGTTATGCGTCGAGTGCTGCTAGTGCGTCCGCGTATTCGTTCCACCGCGAGCCTTCATGCGCACGAATCCAGCGGAGTTCGATCATGGGTTTTTCTTGGGCAAGTGCGTAGAGCTCCTGCACGAGTTCGAGATTCTTAATCGGGCCGCCTTTACGCTTCCAGCCGCGTTTTTCCCAGCCGGGCGCCCATTCGTTGATCGTGTTCACGCAGAGCTGGCTGTCGGAGTAGGCGACCAGTTCACGTTCACTGGGCATCTTCTTGAACGCCTCGACCAAGGCTTTGAGCTCCATGCGGTTGTTCGTAGTGTCGGGGTCGCGACCATTGCCGCGATCGAGAATCTTGCCGTCCTCGACCCATACCCATCCCCAGCCACCGCGGCCGGGATTCGGATCACAGGATCCGTCGGTGAAGATTCCCGTGTCCGGTCCACCGAACTGGGTCTCGAGTACTTCTTCGGGCGTCATCTGTCGGGTTTGTCGCTTGGCCATGGCGCGCGACTGTATCGCAGAAGATGCGCGGGTTTCGCACACGGATGAACGTCGCGCGAAAAAGTTCTCGGTTAGCGATCGGCGCGGCGAATCGCGACTACAGCAACATCCGCATTCAGGTTCGGATCGTCAGATACTTCGATGCCCTTTGAGGAGTCGAGGTAGATCGCGTCGTCGATCTGAATGCCGATTTTCCCGCAGAGTTCTTGGAAGTCGAGAATCGAGGGAAAGCGGCGGTTTGGGGTGTCGTACCAGTCGTAGGCGTAGAGCCCTTCCTCTTTAGGGAGCCGTCCTTCACGCACGAACATCTCGCGCAGTGGCGCATGGGCGAAGTTCGGGAAGCTGACTATGCCGCGGTCGGCGATGCGCACGATTTCTTGCAGGACGCCAACGACATCGACGACAGATTGCAGGGTTTGTGAAAGCAGCGCCACGTCGAAGGAGTGGTCGGGAATTGCGGCCAGGCCCTGGTCGACGTCTGCGTGGATCGTATCGAGGCCGCGGCCGACCGACTGCGCGACTTCCCTTGCGTCACGCTCGATGCCAAGCAGAGGTGAGTGATTTCTGTCGCGAAGAATCGATAGAAGTTCGCCGTTGCCGCAGCCGAGGTCGACGATGCTCGCGCATTCGGGCATCAATCGTAAAATCAGTCCGTAGTCGAGGCGATTCGTGAAGAATATGTTAGTCGGCTGGCCAGGGCGCGGTTCTTCAGGCACCCTAATCGGGCCGGTATCCCCAGACTGGGCCGCGAGTACGCTCGAAATCATCCGGGTTCCGAGGACCATGGAGTCTTCGAGCAGGAACGAATCGTGGCCGGCGGGACTTTCGATGACGCAGCTGCTGACCGAACGACCCTGGGCAACGAGGGCGTCGACTAATCGCTGCGAAGCGGCTGCGGGATAGAGCCAGTCGCTTGAGAAGCTGAGGAAGAGCCAGCGGCATTGTGCTGGGGCAAGCGATTTTGCGATGGCTTCGGGTGTGTCGCCGAGATCGAAGAGATCCATGGCGGTCGTAAGCGTCACATAGCTATTCGCATCGAAGCGTTCGACGAAGCGGTCGCCCTGATGCGCTAGATACGTGCCGACTGAGAACACACTCTCGAAGCCGGTCTCAATTGCGCGGGGTTGGAGACGCGTCGGATCGAACTTCGCCCGCATCGATTCGTCGGAGAGATACGTGATATGCGCAAGCATTCGAGCGAGCGCGAGCCCGGCCTCAGGCGCTTCGTCGTTGTAATACTGTCCGCCCTGAAAGTGCGCATCGTGTCGGATCGCATTCCGTCCGACCACATCGAAGGCAATCCCTTGGCTGCTCAGTCGCGGTGAAGCCGCGAGTACGATTGCCGCGCCGAGTCTATTCGGCTGGTCGATGGCCCAGGTTAGGGCTTGAAGGCCGCCGAGTGAACCACCAACGACCGCTGCAAGCTTCTCGATGCCGAGGGAATAGACGAGCCGCTGTTGAACTTCGACCATGTCGCCAACGGTGACGACCGGAAAGTCGGCGCCGTAGGGCTGATCGCCTTCGGGTCGAGTGAAATTCGGCCCCGTCGTGCCGCGGCAGCCGCCTAACACATTCGAGCAAATGACGAAATATCGATGCGTGTCAATCGCTTTGCCCGGGCCGATGAGAAGATCCCACCAGCCGGCGTCATCTTCGTCATCGTGCTGCGCCGCATGAGAGTCCCCGCTCAGTGCGTGACAAACCAAGACCCCGTTCGAAGCGTCTTCGTTGAGCTCGCCCCAGGTTTCATAGGCAACGACTACCGAAGGCAGTGAGCCCCCGCTCTCAAGCGTGAGCGGGGCGTCGGCTTCCCATAGCTGCGCATGCTGTGGCGGGCGAAGCCCGCGCTCGATCGGATCGATCGGGTTCAATTGCTTCATGATCGGGTCATCGTCATATGCATGAGGCCGTGGTCGGCTGCGTTAGGCGCTGGCGCGCAGGGCCTGATCGAGATCCGCGATGATGTCCTTCGCGTCTTCTATGCCAACCGATACACGAATATATTCCGCTGTCACGCCCGTGGTCACCTGCTCCTCGGGAGTGAGTTGAGAGTGCGTTGTAGAGGCGGGGTGGATCACAAGGGTCTTCGCGTCGCCAATGTTCGCGAGATGGCTGGCGAGCTTCACGTTCTCGATGAAACGCTTGCCCGCTTCTTCGCCGCCGCGAATGCCAAAGCCCAGGATGGCGCCCGCTCCGTCAGGCAGAATCTCCTTCGCGGCCTCGTGATGAGGATGGCTCGGAAGCCCTGGGTAGTTGACCCACTCGACGAGTTCATGTGCTTCTAGGAATTGCGCGACTGCCAAGGCGTTCTCGCAATGTCGCGGCATGCGCAGATGGAGGGTCTCAAGACCTTGGAGCGTGAGGAACCCGGCGAAGGGACTCATGGCCGCTCCGGTGTCCCGCAGCCAATGCGTTCGAATGTGCATGATGTACGCGATGTTGCCCATGGGGCGAAGCGCTTCTTCGAAGACAGCGCCGTGATAGGAGGGTGAGGGTGCACAGAACTCAGGCCACTTTTCGGGATTGTCGGCCCAGGGGAAGTTCGCGCTGTCGATGATCGCGCCGCCGACATGTACTCCGTGGCCGCCGATGAACTTCGTGGTGGAGTAGATCACGATGTCGACGCCGTGTTCGATCGGCCGAAGCAGGGCAGGCGTCATGACCGTGTTGTCACATAACGCCGGAAGTCCGTGCTCGTGAGCGATATCCGTAATTTTCTTGAAGTCGGGGACATCGTTCTTCGGATTGCCAATGCTTTCGAAATAGACGCATCGCGTGTTCTCGTCGACGAGGTCGTGAATTTCTTCGGGATGATTCGGATCGAAGAAACGAACCTCGACGCCCATGTTCTTGAAGGTCTGGGTGAAGAGGGTCCAGGTTCCGCCGTAAAGACTCGTCGCCGAGACGAAGTTCTGGCCCACGTGACAGATCGTCTGAAGGGCCGCTGTGATCGCCGCTTGTCCTGAGGCGAAGGAGAGTCCAGCCGCGCCGCCGTCCATAAGAGCTAGGCGTTTTTCGAGAACATCGTTCGTCGGGTTCATCAGCCGGCTATAGATGTTGCCGAACTCGGAGAGGCCGAAGAGATTGGCGGCATGTTCTGTGCTGTCGAAAACATATGAGGTCGTTGCGTAGATCGGGACGGCACGCGCGTTCGTGGTCGGGTCGGGCACTTGACCCGCGTGGACAGCAAGGGTTCCGAGGCCGTGATTCGTTTCGTCACTCATTGTTTCGATCTCCTGAGGTTAAGCCGTGTGGGACGAAGACTATCTCCCGTTTAGCTAGGGAGCACGAGCCCGAAACTGACGGGCAATCGCAGTCGTGTAGTTGCGCACAGAGTGCGCGTAAGCGAGGGCGAAGCAAGGCGGATTGGGAAAACGAGCTACGCGCTCGTCCTGAAGAAGATCACATCGCCGTCGGAGACGATGTATTCCTTGCCCTCGACTTGCATGACGCCCTTGGCTTTCGCACCGGCCTCACCTTCGCACTCCACGTACGTCGCGTATGGGATCACTTCGGCGCGAATGAAATGCTTCTCGAAGTCCGAGTGAATCTCCGCAGCGGCTTGAGGTGCCGCGGTTCCCTCACGAATGGTCCAGGCCCGGATCTCTTTCGGCCCAGCCGTAAAGAATGTGAGGAGCTTGAGCAGGCCATAGGCCGCACGAATCAATCGATTCAGGCCAGGTTCTTCCGCGCCGAGATCCGCCAAGAACTCGCGCTTGTCTGCGTCATCGAGCTCCGAGAGTTCAGCCTCGACTTTGCCGCAGATGCGGACGACTTCGGCGCCTGCTGCGTTTGCGTGGGCCTCGAGAGTCGCGCTGTAGTCGTTGCCTGTGGCGAGTCCATCTTCGTCGACGTTCGCGACGTAGAGCACCGGCTTTGCCGTCAACAGGCAAATTTCCTTAAAGGGGCCGGCGAGTGTGTCGGGGACGTCGAAGGTGCGAGCGGGCTGATCCGCCGAAATGTGATCGCGGAGAGATTCGAAGAAGGCGAGTTCGATCTTGGCCTGCTTGTCGCCGGATTTGGTGACCTTACGGACACGGTCGATACGTTTGTCGATCGTATCGAGATCGGCGAGGCCGAGTTCGATATCGATCGTCTCGACGTCGCGGATGGGGTCCGTGCTGCCGTCGACGTGCACGACGTTCTCGTCGTCGAAGCAGCGCACGACGTGAATGATCGCGCTCGTCTCGCGGATATTGCCAAGGAACTGGTTGCCGAGGCCTTCGCCCTGCGAAGCGCCTTTGACGAGGCCGGCGATGTCCACGAATTCGACCGTGGTGGGGACGACGGATTTCGATTGGATCAATGAATCGAGCTCGTCGAGCCGCAAGTCAGGCACCGTGACGATCCCCGTATTGGGTTCGATAGTGCAAAAAGGGTAGTTCTCGGCCTGAATGCCAGCGGCGGTCAGAGCATTGAAGATCGTGCTCTTACCGACGTTGGGGAGGCCGACTATTCCGCAGGTGAGTCCCATAAGCGGCGCATGTTCCCGAATCCACTGGGCTCTGTCATGTCTTCATGTGTTGTATCGGGCGTTCATTTTGATGCAGCGAGATCGCGGTTACTTAAAGCGACGGGCCGGTATCCGAGTTCGTTATCGAGAGGATAATCTGCCACCGGAAGGCGGATCCGAAGCTCGAATCGCGCCATGCCGTTGGGGAATCAGAAAAACCATTATAAAACAGATACTTGAATCTAGTACCTGCGGCTCCCTCCGCCTGGCTTCCGCAAGTGCCTATGCGAGAAGGCCAATCCTCAGCGGGTGACGATCATCGAAGTGTGATCTAAGCGGTCTATAGACAACCAATCAGAGTAAGCCTCTTTCCACATCTCTTGGGGGGCCAAGCATTTTAGTCGCCCGCTAGTCCGCCTTAAGCCGCAGCAGCTCGGCATCGATGAGGCGACTGATTTCGTCGGCATCCTGGGCGCCCTTGAGCGCTATGCCGTTTACGAAGTAGGCGGGGGTGCCGGTCACGCCGGCCTCCTGGCCGTCGACCAAGTCGGCCTGCACGGCTTGGCGGTAGCGGCCTTCGTCGATGCATTCGGCGAGTGCTGTGGCGTCGAGATCGAGTTCCGCTGCAATCTCGCCGAAGCTCGCACTTGAGAGGCGTCCTTCACGCGCGAAGATTGCGTCATGGAAATCCCAAAAGCGTCCCTGCTCCTCTGCGCACATGGCGGCTTCGGAGGCCGGGCGTGCGAAGGGGTGGATGTTGTCGAGGGGGAAGTGGCGATGAATCAGGCGAACACGATCCGGATAGCGGGCGAGGACCTCGTTAAGCACCAGCTCAGAGCGGATGCAGTAGGGGCATTGGTAGTCGCTGAAGGACATGAGCGTGATCGGCGCTTCGGGATTGCCACGAATCAGGCTGGTGGCTGTTAGTTCAGCGCGCGGCGGGTCGATCAGCAGCTCCCATTCGAGCGCCTCGAGGCGCGGGCCTACGAAATCTCCCCAGGCAGTGTATCGGGCTTCGTTGTCGAGGAGTTCTTTGATCCGTTCGGCGACGTCTTGGAGAGGTGCACCGCGTAGGCGTGCCTGGTTTTCGGCGTACCAGCTCGTCACGTCTTCGAGGGTCGCGGGTGCGGCGGATGCGGCGATTTCGTCGAAGAGGGCTTCGGCGGTCGTTCCGCGTTCGGTGGCGGCGGCGTCGATCACGTAGCGCCGCACTAGATCACGGGCTGCCTGCTCGCGAATCGTGAAGAGTTCGCTCTCGGACTGTCGCAGCAACTCGTCGAGGAATTGCTCCTGCATGTGTGCGTGGAGCTCGGCTTGGGTCACGTTTCGTCCGTCGAGGACGAGGACGATCGTGTCGTCGCCTTCGCGTGCGTCCGTCGATGCGTTCGCTTCGCTGCCCGGCTCGCCGAGGGCGCTACAGCCGGAGAGACAAAACGAGAACCCCGCGAGAAGCATCCACGCCAAAGCGGGCGCAAGGACCCGGGGCGTCAAGGCAGCCCGGAGCGTCGCAGGGGCGCCCAGGAGCTTCGAGCAGAAAGTTGCAGAGGACGACGTCGTAGGATTTCTAATGGCAGTCATGCTGGGAAGGTATTCTAGCCTGCGGCATCTGTCTCGTTTTGGTACAGCGCCATGAAGTCCGTTGCGAAGGCTTTGTAGTCGCCTGCGAGGATCGCTGCTCGAGCATCGGAAACGAGGCGTTGATAGAAGCGCACGTTGTGGATCGAGCAGAGGACGGCGGAGAGCACTTCGTTCGCTGCAAAAAGGTGATGGATGTAGGCGCGCGTGAACCCGCCCGTGCAGGTGTAGCAATCGCACGACGCATCGACGGGGAAGGCGTCGCGCCGGAACTTTCGGTTTGTGAGGCGGATGCGGCCGCGGGCGGTGAATACGGTGGCCGAGCGCGCATAACGCGTGGGAATCACGCAGTCGAACATATCGATGCCGAAGCCGATACACGCGATCAAGTCTTCGGGTAGGCCGACGCCCATCAGATAGCGCGGCTTGTCTTCGGGCAGCAGCGGCGCCGCGTGGTCCGTCACTTGGCAGAGGAGTTCGTGGCCTTCGCCGACGGATACGCCGCCGATCGCATAACCCGGGCAATCCATCGCTATGAGCGAAGCGGCGCAAGCTTCACGGAGCTCGGGAAACGTCGATCCCTGAACAATTCCGAAGAGTGCCTGATCATCCGGCCGCGAATGGGCCTTGAGACACCGCTCCATCCACTGCAGCGTGCGACGAACACCTTGCCCCGCTTCGGCACGAGTCGCGGGATAAGGCGTGCACTCGTCGAAGGCCATGATGATGTCGGCGCCGAGCTTATTCTGAATCTCGATCGACCGTTCCGGAGTCAGGTCCATCACCTTGCCCGTGACTTCATTCTTGAAGCGGGCGGACTTATCCGTAATCTCGACACCTGGAAGCGAAAAGACCTGGAAGCCGCCGGAGTCGGTCAGGATCGGGCCCGGCCACTGCATGAATGAATGCAAGCCGCCGAGTCTTTCGACGAGGGCTTCGCCGGGGCGCAAAGCGAGGTGATAGGTATTCGCGAGGACGATTTCCGCGCCGCTCTCGGCGACCTGTGCGGGAGTCAGCGCCTTGAGCGCGCCATGGGTCCCGACGGGCATGAAAGCCGGGGTCTCGATCGCACCGTGGGGCGTCTCGACGCGGCCAGCGCGCGCGCGATCGCTCGTACGCTCGAGCGTGAATCGCATCGCTCCTTGGCGTGCCTCATTCGAATCCGTATCAGTCATGCGGCGCATCGTAGCCCTGATCCGCCATGAGCCACCCGCAAGCGGCGTGCGAATGTGAAGGGGAGGGCGATGCGACGGTGCGCCGGGATTACACGGCGCGATTCGTGGCGCGTCCCGTCGATGATGCGGAGAGCTTTCATTCGGGCGTCCAACGGATCGTTCCGGTAGGATCGGCGCCGGCCGCAGCGGGTCCCTCGCGGCGGTCCTCGTGAGGAGTGCTGCTTGGCCGCGACCGACGCCCGACCCCCAAACCCGCCCACCGCTTCGTCGGGTCCTACCCCGCATTTCGCGGATCAATTGATCACTCGCGTGCGCGACCTCGGGCATCCGCTTTGCGTTGGCCTCGACCCGCATCTCGCACCGATCTCGGATCTCTTTCGCAAGGGAAGCATGGCTCGGGACGCGGAGCAGACGGCGGATGCGGTTGAAGCGTTTCTTGGGGCCATGATCGATCGGCTCGCTGGCCGCGTCGCCGCGATCAAGCCGCAGATCGCGTTCTTCGAGCAGCTCGGCTGGCGCGGGATTCGCGTGCTTGACGGGCTGATGCGTCGAGCCAAGGAAGCGGAGCTGCTCGTGGTGCTTGACGCCAAGCGAGGCGATATCGGCTCGACCGCAGAAGGGTATGCATCGGCCTATCTCGCGAAGGATGCAGTTATGCCCGCGGACGCGCTTACGCTGAATCCGTATCTGGGCTTCGACACGATCGAACCCTTCGCCCGGGTCGCGGGAGATGCAGGTCGAGGACTCTTCGTGCTCGTCCGCACCAGCAATCCAGGCAGCGCCGATCTGCAGGACCGGGACATCGCCGGCGAACCGCTCTTCGGCCTCGTCGCTGATGGCCTCGCACGCTTCGAGAAATCCCTCGCGGGAAGCACAACCCCGTGGTCGTCCCTCGGCGTCGTCGTCGGCGCGACCTGGCCAGAACAGGCACGTCGAGTGCGAGAAGCGCTGCCTAACGCACTTTTCCTTGTCCCGGGCTACGGAGCGCAGGGTGGCTCGGCCGCCGCGGCGGTCCAAGGCTTCGTCCCCGGACCGAAAGGCCTCGAAGGCGGCCTCGTCAATTCCTCGCGCGGCGTACTCTTCCCACCGGCAGCAAGGGAAGCCACTGACGCCCGAACCTGGGACGCCGCGATCGACGCCGCATTAGACGAAGCCATCAACGAACTCGGAAACGCCGTTCAACGTTAACGCTAGTCGTCCCCCCACGGAAACGCCGAGCTGCGAACGCAGTTATCTCCAAGCCGGCGCCCGCGGCTAAGCCGAAAGCGCCTGCGGCCCACGGTGCGCATGCACCCGCAAAAGCGAGAGCCCAGGGTGCGCAAGCACCCGCAAAACAGGGCTCAGCGGTAGTACTTGCGCTCGCCGCCGGTCACTCGTTTGCGGACTCGGCGATGCTTGGCCTTCAGCTTGGCGCGGTAGCGGCTGCTCTTGTTGCGCTTGATATGGCCGCGAGATTTTTTGGCTGCACTCATCGGGGATTGCCTCTCGCTCGCAGCATCTGCCCGTGGCGAATGCCCGGGTCGGCTTTGAGCGTCGAAATATTGGATGGATCGCGCGGGGGGTGTTGCGCGAGGGCCGAGGAATTTAGGGGACGTTGGGGCGAATTTCCACGACCCCTCGGGAAAAGAAGGCGCCGATCGACCGATTTTTTATGGTTTTCGGACGCAAGTCGGTCGAGCGGCTAAGATCGGCGTGGTCGCAGGCTCAAAGACGCGGGCGTCATCCCTGAGATCGTTCGGCTCTCGCCAGAATCTCCGGTTCACCGGTCGAGCGACGAATTTGATCCAGCCGGCACGATCGCGTGCATCTGGCAATCGACCTTGGATTGCGTGGATCTAGCCACCTCTACAACTCTGGCTAACACGATGTCCACGGCAAATCAGCCTGTTTGTCGACGCAGGAGCGACGAACTTACTTATGAAGGAACGCCCGCACGATGAACGCAGCTCTCGACCGGATGATGGATTTCGACTTGAGCGAGGAGCAGCGCCTCGTTCGAAAAACCGTGCGCGAATTCGCCGAGAGCGAAATTCTGCCCCATATCGAGATGTATGAACGCGAAGAACGATACCCGACGGAGCTCGTTGAGAAGTTGCCCGCACTTGGTTTGATGGGGCCGATGATTCCGGAGGAATACGGGGGGTCCTTCTCTGACGTTCTGACCTACGGCGTGATCTGCGAGGAACTCGCTCGGGTTGATTGGGTCGTCGCCTCCGTCGTCTCGGTAGCGAACTCTTTATGCGCGGGCTCGATCCTTAAGTTTGGTACGGATGAGCAAAAGCAGCGCTACCTCCCGGGCATCGCTGCCGGTGAGATCATTTGCTCCGCGTGTCTGACGGAGCCGCGCGGCGGCACAGACCTCGGGAATATGGAGACGACCGCGAAGAAGGTCGAAGGCGGCTATCTGCTGAATGGCACTAAGGTTTTCATTTCCCACGCCGAGCATGCCGGTCTCTTCTTTATTGTCGCCTCGATCGATCGAAGCAAGAAGCATAAGGGCGTAACGGCCTTCATCGCCGACCCTCGCGAGATGAAGGGAATGACGATCGGCAAATTTCCGATGCGTACACTCAAGCGGGACAATCTGGCCGAAGTCCATTTCGAAGATTGCTTTATTCCCGATGAAGCTGTGTTAGGCGATGCGGGCCGGGGTTTCCCAATCCTAGGCAATGCCCTCGATATGGGGCGTTTTTCGGTTGCAGCACGATGTGTCGGGCAATCTCAAAGAGCGATCGACCTTGCAGCGCCCTACGCCATGGAACGCGAAGCCTTCGGTCAGCCCATCGGCGAGTTTCAACTCGTTCAAAATAAACTGGCAGATATGGTGGCACGAACGGAGCAATCCCGACTTCTCGTCTATCGTCTAGCCCGTATGAAAGATGCGGGGCTTGAGCGATGTTCGCTAGAGTCGTCGCTCGCTAAACTCAAGTCGAGCCAGGCGGCTACGCAGAATGCCTTGGATGGCATGGCGGTCTTCGGTGGCTATTCAGTGACTGCCGAATACGAAATCGGTCGTCTGTTGATGGAGGCGAAAGCGCTCGAATTCGGCGAAGGTACATCGGACCTTCATCAGAAGATGGTTGCCGAGTTCGCGCTTGGCATCCGCAGTCTTTAGCCGCTGGTGTAGCGTGCTCGATAGTTGAACTCACCTCATCTCATTGATATCACCCGATCCACTATCTGGAGTCGATTCCGACGATGGCGCAAGTCACCCCTGCCGACCGACAGGCTCTGCTCAACTTAATTCTCGATGTGTCCTTCGAGCGGAAGGAAGTCACCCTCGCTAGCGGCAAGAAGAGCAATTTCTATCTTGATCTGCGGCAGACATTGATGCGGCCCAAGGGTGTTTCACTCGCGGGTCGGCTCGTGCTCGAACGCTTGCAGTCGGGACCGACGATCGACGCCGTGGGTGGCATGGCGGTGGGTGCAGTTCCGCTCGTATCTGCCGTATTAGCGGCGGCGGCGAACGATCCGGCGAATGTTGGCCTGCTGGGGTTCTTTGTCCGCAAAGAGGCGAAGAAACACGGAATGGGCAAGCAGGTCGAGGGCGGATTCAAGCCAGGTCAGTCGGTTGCGCTGGTCGAAGACACGACGACGACCGGAGGCTCGACCCTAGATGCACTTGATCTCGTTGAGGCGGCAGGTGGTAAGGTCGCTCGCGTGATTTGCTTGGTGGATCGCGGAGAGGGCGCGCAAGAAGCCTTCGCCAAGCGCGGCGTGGAACTAGAGGCGCTCTTCCACCGCGAAGATCTGCCGATCTGAGGCCCGCTCGATTCGAATCACTTCACTCTGCCGTAAATCGACATGCTGCACGCATCGACTTTGCGCTCGACCGCGACTTTCCCGACGCACACGGTGAGCGCCGAGGCGAGAAGTTCTAGACTCCTAGGCAGAATAACTGGGAGAGAGTGGATGCTGATCAGAGAGGGCTGCGACGAAGACCTTCCGCGCCTACTCGACATCTACAACTACTACGTCGACCACACTCATATCACCTTCGACATCGAACCCATGAGTCTGGAACCCGGGCGGGCGTGGTTTGGTAAATTCGGCCCGCGTGGTCCGCATAGGCTCTTTGTGATCGAAGAGGGCGGGGAAGTTATGGGATACGCATCGAGCGGGACGTTCCGAGTTAGGCCGGCCTATGATCGATCCGTTGAGACCTCTATCTATTTGGCACACGAGGCAAGCTCCAAAGGGCTAGGAAGTGCGCTTTACGAGCGTTTGCTGACGGCACTCGAAAATGAAGAGAATGTGCATCGTGGCTACGGCGGCGTTGCAATCCCGAATGAGGCCTCGTTGGCACTCCACCAAAAATTTGGATTCAAGCGGGTCGGCACGTTCAGCGAAGTCGGGTTCAAGTTCGGTCGCTACTGGGACGTCGCATGGTTCGAGCGCGCGCTATGAGGTCGCGGAACGTGTGCCGGTCGACCCGGGTCGCGAAGTTGCATGCTGCGCTTGGCCTATGCGGTCTTTTTCTGATGCTCGGTTGCCACTCGGAGGTCGACCCGACGACGGTCACGGCGACCGTCGTTCAATACGGGCTATATGAAATTCGGGATGGCCTTCCGGCCCACGTCGAGCAAACAGATAGAATCTTATGCGCGGAAGGTGTCATGTTTGGCGTTGACTACCGAATCGACGTGAACGGCGGAGGGTTCGGGAAAATTCCCGTCGAGTTTCGTTGGTCGCATCCCGAATTATCCGTTCCATCGAGCAAGTTGTGGGGAGGAGAAACGCCCGCGCGGCGATCGACACCTGAAATTGGTTGGCGCGAGTCGAGTCTCGAAGGAAGGGCGCTCTGGAATTTTGAACACCCGGACGAAAAAATCAGCGGGCGCTACGAATTTCAGATTCGGCGACAGGCCGATGGTCGAGCAATCCTGTCTTCCATTTTTTTTGTTGAAGGGTGCTAGTTCGAAATGCGTTTCCTAATCGCTCTCGCTTTGGCGGTCTTCGTAACCTTTTTGGTTTTTTGGATTGGCGCTTGGCTTGCCGGGACAGTTGAGACTCCGTATCACGAACTCAATGATTTCACGGTCGGGGAGAAAATGATGCTCTGCAATCGGGTCGTGGATACGCGGCACCAAGTCTCGGGGTACGACTACGACATTTGGGATGGCGACCGATGTGAGCATTTGTCGAATCTTGAAGAATGCATACTCGATTGCCTGTCTCGCGCTGGCACGATTCCGATTGGAGCCGCTTGCTTTGAGCATTGCGTGAAAAAGACGACGAGGCGGAAACCAGCTGAGTGATCTCGTCGCTGTGATACGCTTAGTCCGTCGTCCTCGAAGTCTTCGGAAGGCACTGAAGGTTCTAAGCGGGCGTAGCCAGTGTCTGTCGCCGTTTGTTCGGCGCTGAGCATTAGAAACAACAAAGGAACGAGTCGAATGGCAGCGATTGCCCGCGTCCGCGCTTCTCTCCGAGTCTTCGGCGACAGCCTTGAGCCCGATGAGGTTTCAGCGCTGCTCGGTCGTCCGCCTTCGCGACAACATCGCAAGGGAGACAAGCTTGAAGGCGGAGGCGATGGGGTCGAGCCGACGGGCGCGTGGATCCTGGACAGTGGTTTGTCTGAGCGGGACGAACTCGAGGAACATATCGAGGTTCTCGTCGCTTCCCTCAGCAATGACAGCGACGAATGGGCGCGTCTCACGGATACCTACTCTGCGTCGATTTTGTGCACCCTCTTCCTAGACCAGTACAACGAGGGCTTCGAGCTCTCTCCGCGCATCGCCGAGGCACTCTCCGAGCGTGGGCTCGTGATTGCTTTTGACATCTACAGCGGTGACACGGACGCCTAGCTAAGTGCCCGCGGCTGCCGTTCGTGAAGCCGATCTGGAAAAGGAGGCGCAGGTGGCTCGGCTTTTCGAGTTTCTCGACGCCGACTCGCGTGGCCGCGAAGACCACCTCGGAAGTTGCTTCATTGACGCTTGAGGCGATGCGCCTGTATGAAAAATCGGGCTTCGAGCTAGGTGAAGAGTCGACCCTATTTATGACGAGAAAGCTGTGAGCGTGCTTAGGGTTTAGGCCTGCATGCGAAGCCCGTCTTATGCACTTAAGCTGACCCGTCCCCGGGTAGGGCGCGACTACTCCACCCGGCAGCTCCGAGCCAGGCGCTTGCGGGCCGACATAAACTCATTTGACCAGAAAAGGACACACGACCATGCCTACACCTACCTTCGATGAACTCAAGAACTGGGCTGAAAACTACCCAAAACTTTGGAATGCGGGCGATAAACAGGCTTGGATCGAGAATTATAAGAAGGTGGCACCGGGGAATGTCCGGATGCTTGATCCGGTTGGTACGCCGGAGAAAGTCGGCTTCGACCATTGCTGCGGAGATTCATGGGATTTGTTCCAGCCAAATGTCCGCTTTCGGCATGTTCCAGGTTCGCTCTTTGTTTGCGCAAACGAGGTCGCTTGGTTGCTTGAGAACCATTTCACGTCCGACGGACGCGAGCAGGTCGGCCTATCGATCGAAACCTATAGCTTCGAAGAAAACGGTGATCTCAATATTCGGACCTTCTACAAGGTGCCACGCCACAATGAGGCGGAGCTCGGTGAGATGTTTCAGACCTATCTCCCGGACAATGGCTAGGCGGGTGAGATCTAGCGAATGCGCCCTTCAAAGGGCCTTAGGCGAGCCGCGAGCTGGTTTTGCTCCCGGCTCGCCGTATTTCTCCTGACGGATGCGAATTTAGCCGCCTAAGCACAATTTGACGGATCGTAAGAATTCGGAAGCTCGGCTTCTTAGGCGCGACAGCGAGTCGCATTAGGCCACCGAGTGTGTCGATTGGTGCGCGAATAGCCACTTGGCTCCGAATGGCGCTTGGCATTGCTGATCCGCATGGCGGCTCGGGCAGTCCGCTCGTGATTAGTGTCCTGTTCTCGTTATCCGCGCATAGCATTGTTCCTATGAGGGAATTTGGACGCTAGGCCACCTTGATCTCAAACTTTGTCATCAAAATTAGTGGCGTTTCTAGCTCAGCGGCTATTCTCTGGGGGAGACATTAGTTTATTCCCCTTACATCGTTAGGTTTATATTTATGAGGAAAGTAAGAGACTGGTCCGCGGTCATCGACCGCCTTAACAATAGTGCCAAGGGCGAACTCAAGATCAAGATGGGTTCACCTGGTAGTGCTCAGGTCACACGCTGCCGCTTGTTGGCAGAATGGTCGAATCTCGAAGCGACCACGCAAGGCGAAACATTGGTTCTGCGAGTACCGGGCGGCAAGTAAGCCGATACAACCCAAGCAACACGCAAGGCCACGCGGGCCGGTGCGCGCCGGATACGTTCCACCGCGCACCGCGGCTCCCCATCTCAAGCGCTGATCTCCGGGATAGTTTCTTACTACTTGGAGAGGCGATTGGGATTTTTTCGTTCAAATTTTAATCTGTCCCGAGCGGCGTTCAGTGCCTTTCAGGCTTTGCCGCTCGGGCAGATTGAAGTTTGGGAATCCCCGTTATTGTCAATCTCCGCCGATCGAGGCTAGCCACGGGCTAGATGCGTTCGAATCCTTCGAGCACGTGATTTGTATAGGCGGTTCCCGCTCTTCGCCCGTGCTAGAACACCATGCATGCTGATTCGTTTCTTTACGCGTGATGCTCTGATTGTCGCAGCCACTGCTGGCCTCTGGTGGTGGCTCGCGCCCTATTCTGCAGGTGTCGGCTTTCTAGCCGACTTCACGGGCTGGGTTGTTGGCTTGATGCTATTCGCCTGCGCTTACCTGGCGCACGAGTGGAGCCACTACCTGGGAGCGGTCGCTATGGGCAGCCAGGTCTCCGTCGGAGAGAACCTTGGTTCGGCTTTTCTTTTCAGCTTCGAGTCGGAAGGCAACAGCCTGCTGCAATTCGTGGTGATGTCCCTTTCGGGATTCGTTGCGACTGCTGCGGCGGTGGCGTTTTTCTATCTGTTGCTACCAGATGAATTCTTCGCCTCGCGAGTCGCACGAGGTGGAGTGCTCTTCCTCACCTTCCTAGGTGTCGCCCTAGAAGTACCGCTGCTGAGTTACGGCTTGATGACCCGGTCCGTGCCGAAGCAGGTCTCAGTTTAGCCGGCGCGTCAGATTAATCTTCGTTAGGCGTCCATGCGCTCGAGTTCGTCCCAGATGGGGCCGACCATGTGTCGCAGGATCCGTTCGTCACCCCAGATCCGCTCTCCCCCCATCTTGCCGGGCGTTTCCGGATCTCCGTAGAGAATCCCCATGACGCGGAACTTCTCTGACCCGCCTCTGTCGCTCGGGAACTCCATCATATACTCCTGGCTGAGCGCGAGTTCAGAGAGTGTCTCGCCGATCATTTCGTAGCCGATTTGAAGCGGCATAAAGGTTCCGATGAGGTGTTCGTAGTATCGCTCAACTGCCGCACTGCCGACCATTCGGCGCCCGATAGGCCAGAACTCATAAATGGGTTCCGCGATCAATGTCTCCATCGTTCCCGCGAGATCGCCTTCGGCTTCGAGGGTCGCATGACGCATCCCGAGCGCGTACATGGCTTCTCTCGTCCATCCATTAGTTCCTGACGCGTCTCTTCCAGCCATCACGTTCCTCCGATTTTCCTAACGCCTGATTAAGCGGAAAGGCTAACCTAGACAGCGGAGAAAGCGCTTGGAATGGAGCTTACGATGCCGCCGAATTATAGAAACGGTCCCCGAAGAATTTCGAATAGAAGCGCTATGCGGGTTCTTTTCGCCTTGGCACTTTCGGTCTCACACGCTGGTCTGGCTCGGGCAGAGTCCGAGCCCACGACGGGCCAGCAGGAACCGAGTTGGGACCTCGCGCTTAGTAGTGCCGACGACGGCTTCGAATGGACGGTATACGAAGAGGCGCAGCCTATGCCCGGCCGACCTGCCTTTCGGGTTGAGGCGCGTTTTGAGGCGCCGCCGGGAATCGCGGCGGATACGCTGATGGCCTCAATGTCCAAAGAGACGGAGACGACCTCGGGGGAGCGACGGAAGCTGCTTGAGCGGACGCCGGACGGCGCGCTCGTTCACACCTATATCGATTTGCCTTTCATGTTCTCAGATCGGGAGCTGGCCATTCGGATTCGGCACACGCCTGACCGAGAGACCGGGATCCACCGGATTTCCTGGCGAGACGCGAACGAAAACCTTTCGCCGCCGGAGGATGGCGTGCTGCGGCTCACGACCGAGGGCTATTGGGAGTTTCGGCCCCTAGCGCCCCACGGGACACAGGCCGTTTACGTGACGCGTGCCGAAATTGGTGGCTCGCTACCAAAGGCGGTGGGTGACCGATTGATGCGGGGGCAAGCGGTCGACTCGGTGAAGCGATTACGCCGGTTGCTCGCGGAGAGACAAAGGATGAACGTGGCTGCACCGCCGCCAGAGGGTTTGGCTCCGCAATCATCAGAGGGGCGCTAGTCGCACTGCGCGTGATACGATCCGGCCGCGCTTCCGCGCATCCGGAGAAAATCCTTTGGTCTACGCCATCGCATCTTACACGCTGACTCTCGGCGCCCTCGGCCTGTACTGGGCTCTGTTAGCCCATCGCCGTCGCGAATT
>Ga0115569_10000968_pt1 | contig 22301 bp, 16 predicted proteins | sample COGITO_mtgs_1205_2_FD_87295 | JGI IMG/M metagenome (GOLD analysis project Ga0115569, IMG submission 87295) | Pelagic marine microbial communities from North Sea - COGITO_mtgs_120503 | ecosystem: Environmental > Aquatic > Marine > Epipelagic | place: Germany:Helgoland, sampling site Kabeltonne... | reverse complement strand
TCTGTGGTAAGCAGGTAGTTGTTATCATCTACTTTTTTGAGGCACTTCTCGCTCAAAGGAAATTCTTCTAAAATCAGATTGTACGCTACTAAGGATAATTGAAGCTGAATGGCGATAGGCTCAAAGCTTTGCATTCTAAAAATATCCGTTATTCCTACTCGATGTTTAGGTTTGTATTGCCAATCACTATCTAATATTTCAACTTCTTGTATTCTTGAAGCTTTAAATATCTTATTGGTTTGGTCTTCGGTATCGTAGCACCAAACTCCGGTATAATTGATGGTAAAATCAATGGGTTCTACAATTCTATCCCGAATATTCTTGCTGTTTCCGGATTTGTACTCCTTTAACACCACCTGTTTTTGTTGCTTAATGGCTTGAATCAGGTTGTATATGTTTTCCGTTTCTTCTTTTTTGGTAATGGCATGAATCACTCTGTCAAAATCATATAGGCTGTAAAGCTTTTTAACGAGTTTTTCTTTCAATTCTGAATCTTCGTCAATGGCATGAATGGTTTTACTTAGAATAAAAGCTTCTTCTTCGGTAAAGTGCAGTAATTGGCTAATATCTTGTGCCGTAGCATTTTCTTTATCTATCCTAAAATAGCCGTTGTTATTTTCAATAACGAAGCCCACTTGTTTGAAAGTATCAAAATAGCGGTACACCGTCCTTTGAGAAATATCAAAGCGATCTGAAAGCTCCTGAATGGTTCTACCATACTTGCAATCAAGCATGAGAAGCACCTCCAACATTTTCTGAAATTTCGCCTGGTCTGCCATATCTAAACTATTTCCTGCAATTGACACCAATTGCTAATGTTTTCATGTATTATTTTTTGCCATGCCTTCACGTCTTTTTCAACTCCAATGGAGATAACGCTGCATTCCTCATTGCTCAGATGCTTTGAATCCTGTGAGCTATGGTCATAATATTGCCCTGATTGGTTTCTGTTTTCTGCACCCGGATATACTAGAGCTACTTTCTTAGCTCCATAGTATTTCATGTACACAAACATTTGCCTCAAATCTTCAGGAGATGGATTATAACCGTTCAAGTTTTTCCATTTAGTATCAAGCACTACACAGTCTTCTGTGCCTTTGTTGAGAACAATGTCGGGCTTCATTTTACTGCGATAGCCTGACAAGGGCTTCCAAAAGTTCTTAGTGTTTTGAGCAGCAATACTCGTGGTATTTGCTTTATGCCTTCTTAAACTTACATATACAAACTGCTCCCAAAGCACATTCATATCAAACATCAGTGCCAATACATTATTGGTTCCTCGATTTACATCCGGGTGATAGTTGAGAAGAATGAGTTTGGCTATTTCCAGCGCATTTCTGTATGGTTCTGTTTTGCGGTCAAGGGCAATTTTATCAAATAAGGTTTCCGTTATTTTAATGTCGTATAGTTCCGGAAAGTCTAATAATAAGGCTCCCAGTCTGCTATTCAATTGCACATTGGTATTGATATAACTCAATAGTTTCAAGGCTTTATAAAGAATTGCATGTATGTCATGCTCTTTGTCGTAAGAAGTGTGCCTTACATAAAAACGTTCTTGATGCACTAAGTTCTGACTGATGTGTTTGGCAAACTGAATACTGCCTTTTAAAGCGGTTCTATTGCCTTCTGTTTTTCGGTATTTTTTTACCAAACCTCTATGCAGGAGGTATTCTACTTCTTTAATAAAAAGCTCAAAGTAAAGGTCAAGAATAGAGTTTGAACGCAATCTTAAATTACTATTACTTGGTGAATGAATATCAAATATCCCAACCGCATGCAGCATGTTAATCAAAACGTTTCTCCATGTCTTTTTAATACTCTCATCATTTGGATTAGCCTTATCCGCTTTTGGCAAAACTTCAATAACCGTTTTACCAACTTGAATCACACCAACGTATTCATTGAAACGAACGCCATGATGAATCAAAGAGTAATAGGGAACTCCATTTTCTCCATAGAACAATTGCAAAGCCTCTAATTGACCATTTGTGAGCCTTTGCTCGCCTCGGTCTGTACGAAGGCTCTCGTGTTCAAATACGGTGATATGTTTATTCTCCTTGCTCAATTACTTGTTTTTGCGTTGTAAGTCATTCAAAGCCTCAACAAACAGTTCATCACTCATTTCTTGGATGTTTTTGAGGTGATAAACTTTTCTTTCAACTAATGGGCTGCTATCATAATCTTCAAACGGAGCAAAGAAGTCTTCATCTACCTCATTGTCTTTGATGTCAAAGAATTTAGAGCCAATTACCAACCCAATTTTACCATAATCCCCAAAGAAATATTCTTGTAGCAGAGGTACGATCTTGTTTTGGAAAGCCGATTTCAAGCCTTTTAACCCTTCAACCGATAGAAAGTAACTATGACCAATCATATGGTCTTTGTCCAATAGCTTCTCGATACGCCTATTAATAGTTTCTAAAAGGACTGAAAGTTCTATACCATTAACAATACCGTTTTCCGCTTTACCTTCTGTGTTAATGAGTTCCGGCTTTGGAGGCATTTCAGTGAAGCTGAACCTTCTTCTCAGAGCTGTATCCAAAGCTTCTACACTTCGGTCTGCGGTATTCATTGTTCCAATAATGTGAACATTCGGAGGTACTCCAAACCAATCTTTACTGTATGGCAATTGTACTTGAATTGCTTCCGGATTACCTAATCGCTTATCTTCCTCTATAAGGGTGATTAGCTCACCGAATATCTGCGATACATTCCCTCTGTTTATTTCATCAATGATAAGTACATAAGGCTCTCCGGTTTTCCCTTTATAATCTTCCTTTTTCAAAGATTTCACTACCTGCACTTTATCATCCCAAGAGTATTTTCTAGGAGTATCTCTCGAAGGCGGTTGATTATTAGAATCTCTTATTGCTTTTAAAACAGCCCAATATGCAGATGAATTACTACCTCCAATTATTGCTCTAAATTCATCATTAATATTGTTTACATCATCCAAATCTTCTATTCCTGATTGAAGCTTGGTTAAACGAGATTTAGATACGGTGTAATTTCTTGAGCCACCAACATGTTTGATAGCGATATTACCTTGCTGAGAAACACCATCAACAACTACTTTACCGCCATTTTTGGTAGCTAACTCAATTGTTTCTTCTGAGGCTAATTTTTCTTCAATCTCCTGTACAAAATTGTCGAAGGCTAATGAGAAGTCGAGTACGTTTTCAGTGGCTACCGATTCTTCCTCTTTGGCTAATGAAAAGGAGGCTTCAATACATAGCTTTCTAAAAATCCCTTCTTCTACACGGTATATTACCGGATCACCTTCTTTTTCAGGCTCAATAGGCTTAATACCTTCTACAAAGTCTTCATAAGTCATGCTCTGATGAAAAGTGGTAAAGATGATTCTTCTTTCATCTACCTTTTGCTCAAATCGAGCTTTGATATCCGAGCGACTTAATCCAGTTAAATCTTCTCCACAAAGCTCTAACGCTTGATTAATGGTGTTGAATGTTTTTCCGGTTCCTGGAGGACCGAAAAGAATCTGATTGAGTTCATTAGCCATTTGATCAGAATTTTGTTGAGTTATAGGGGTATTTATAAATTCAGCATTGAAATAAGGTTTGAAAAGAAGGTCGTTAACTTCTGTTAAGTGCTCAAGTTTGATTTCACTAAACGTAGAGTTCGCACTTGGATAAAAAGCCTGCTTGTTTGTTAAATCTTTTGGCTTTTTTCTGACAGCAGGTTGCAAAACTTCGACTTCTCGATAAATCCATCCATCACCATCTACTATGTCGTTGGGAACGTAGTCCCAATCGTTATTAACAACCTTGGCTATGCCAATAAGTTCTTTTGAGCCCACGGTTATATATACATAATCGCCTTGTCTTAAATTATTTTTGAACGCATCGGCTTGTCCTTTTCCTGTGTCTTCATGTAATACAATCCAGTTGTTAGATTTGAATGTCTCTATTACGTGGTTTAGTTTTTTAGCCTTAAAATGACCGTGAGATATTTTATACAACCTATGATCCCCTAACTGAATGGAATTTAGGTTATCGTACTTTGGTACATCATCAAGCAAAGTCTGTTTACTTTCTTCAAAATAAGCCAGCATCTCCTCATAATTAAACTCTTGTGCAGTTAGGGTAACTCTCGGCTTGAGATAGTTTTGGTTTTCATGTTTATACACACCATAACCAATCTTTCCTTCAAAAAACTCAAAAAAGAACTGTACGCCAATGGATTGGTTTTCTTGTTGTTTATTATAAATGGCAACCCAATATCGCTCACTTCCTTGTTGTCTTACACCCTGAAAATCGAAAGAAACTTCTTTTACCTCGCTTTCAATATCTAAGTCATCAATCAGTTTTTGAGTAAATGCGTTTACAAAATCTCGTTGTGGGTTATGCCCGTAAAACGTAATAGCAGGGAAGACAATCGAAAAAGTTTCTTTGTAAGAACGAAATTGATTTTCTTTCCCTTGTTTGTAATCATTAATTAGCTCGTGAAGCGATTCTACTGTAAACTGTTCATTACTTAGTAGCTTATTGATGATATCTTTTCTTATATCCACCACTACGCCAGACCTGCCTTTGTAATAGTCCATACATTTTTGCAAGTCGCTTTGGTCAGCTGTATTTAGGGCATCTACTATATTCTGATCATCTGCATAAAAGCTCTTTACTTTTGCAGATGTATCACACAATAGTTGAATCCCTTTATTTATTTCTTCTTGGTTCATTTATTTAAATCTTAATTCCAAAAATCAGCTAATGCCTCTGCTTGTTGCAAAACTATTTCAGTCGCTAACTTTTGTAAATCGGGTGGATAACCATATTGTCTTAAAGTTCTTTTTACAATCACTTTTAGTTTCTTTTTAACGGATTCTTTTACTGTCCAGTCAATACTTGCGTTGTCTTTTACACGCTCCACTAAAACCCTTGCTAACTTTAGTAAGGTGTCATCACCTAACAAATCTTTAGCACTTTGATTATTAGCAACAGCATCATAAAAAGCCAACTCATCTTTGGATAAGCCCATCTTGTCTCCTCGTTTATCAGCTTCCTTAATTTCTCTCGCTAAGTCAATCATTTCTTGAATGATTTCTGCTGCTGTAATTAGGTTGTTCTGATAACGTTTTATGGAAGATTCAAGCATTTCCATTAAGGTTCTACTTTGTACCACATTGTGTTTGGCTCTTACCTTAATTTCATCGTTTAGTAATTTCTTCAATACTTCCAATGCGAGATTTTTGTGTTTCATATCTCGCATTTCTTCCAAGAAGTCATCATCTAACACAGAAAGCTCAGGTTTTTTAATTCCTGCTGCGTCAAAAATATCCACTACTTGTTCGGAAACTATGGCTTGATCTATTACTTGCTTAATGGCAGTTTCTATTTCATAGTCAGATTTCCCACCTGTTTGGGCTCCTGAATCAAATTTTTGAATGCGTGCTTTTACCGCCTGAAAAAATGCAATTTCATCTTTGGCATCCATAGCTTCTTCATGAGGTAAAGCAATGGCAAAGGCTTTAGATAGTGCTGTTACTTCTCGAACAAAACGGTTTTTACCATCTTCTAAACTCAATACATGTTCTACGCCAGAGAGTATAATCTCCAACTTTTGCTTAACCGGAGCATCAAAATAATCTTCATAGGCAAATGGCTTACCATATAATGCTTGGTCTTCGGCAGCCATTTGATAGCCAACATTTTTTGAGGAAGATTTTTCATTGAAAAATTGAGATACTACTTCCAGTTTCTCCAACATCAACTGCACCGCTTTTTCTTGTGCTTCTGCCGGATCTCCTTTTCCGCCACTATCTGAATAAAAAGAAAGTGCTTTCTTTAAGTCCGATGCAATACCAAAATAATCAACAACTAAGCCTCCTGGTTTGTCTTTGTACACTCGGTTAACTCTTGCAATTGCCTGCATCAAATTATGCCCTTTCATGGGCTTGTCGATGTAAAGCGTGTGCATACTTGGAGCATCAAATCCAGTCAACCACATATCACGTACAATCACCAATTTTAATGGATCCGAAGTGTCTTTCATGCGGTCTGCCAAGTCTCTTCTTTGATCTTTGGAAGTATGATGTTTCATCATATCTGGACCATCTGATGATGAAGCTGTCATTACCACCTTAATTGCCCCTTTATCTAAATCATCATTGTGCCAATGTGGACGAATATTTATGATTTCTTTGTATAAATCTACCGCTATCTGACGGCTCATAGCAACTATCATTGCTTTGCCTTCTAAACCGCTATTGCTGCGTTCTTCGTAATGAAAAATCAAGTCCTCAGCAATTTTTCTTAAACGCTTCGGACTTCCAATAATGGCTTCTACTTTAGTCCATTTAGCTTTGGCTTTTTGCGTTTCCGATAACTCATCACTGGCTAATTCATTGTCTAAATCTTGAATAAGCTGTTTTCCTTCTTCTGATAAATTGATTTTAACCAATCTACTTTCGTAATAAATAGGAACCGTTGCTCCATCCTCAACGGCTTGGGCGATGTCGTAAATATCTACATAATTACCAAAAACGGCAGGTGTGTTATTGTCTGTGGATTCAACAGGAGTTCCTGTAAACCCTAAATAAGTAGCGTTAGGTAAGGCATCTCGCATGTATTTAGCAAAACCGTACACCAAACGCTGACCAACTACATTGCCCTCATCGTCTTTTACATCAATGGATTTGGGTTTAAAACCATATTGTGTACGGTGGGCTTCATCGGCAACTACTATAATGTTTGTTCTTGCTGAAAGTTGTTCATATACATTAGTGCCATCTTCGGGCTGAAACTTTTGTATAGTAGCAAACACAATTCCGCCCGAAGCTACTTTTAGTAGATCTTTTAGATGTTCTCGGTTGTCGGCTTGCACTGGAACTTGTCTTAACAACTGTTTGGAAGAAGCGAAAGTATCGAACAACTGATCATCCAAATCGTTACGGTCGGTAATGACTAAAACAGTAGGATTGTCTAATTGCAAAACGAGTTTACCGGTAAAAAATACCATAGAAAGTGATTTACCACTTCCTTGGGTATGCCATACCACACCACCTTTACGGTCGCCATCGGATGCCGAGGCTTTCGTAACCGATTCAATGGCTTTGTTTACCGCATAGTATTGATGATAAGCTGCAACCTTTTTGATGGTTTGAATGGTAGCAATTCCATTTTTGTCCACCTTTTTACTTTCTTCAAATACAATGAAATAACGGATATAATCCAATAAAGTAGTTGGATTCATTAAGCCCTTAATGAGTACTTCTAACTGACTGCTCAAGGTAGAGGCTTCTTTGATGCCATCACTTGTTTTCCATGCTAAATAGCGTGAAAACCCTGCGGATAACGAACCTGCTTTTGCATCTGCACCGTCTGACAATACACAAAAGGTATTGAAGGTAAACAGACTCGGAATAGTGTCTTTGTAGGTTTGAATTTGTTTGTAAGCCGAAAGTAACGTAGCATTTTCATCTACGGCATTTTTCAGCTCAAACAATACTAAAGGCAAACCATTCACAAAAAGAATAAGGTCTGGACGTTTGTTATTGTTATTCTCAATAATGGTGAATTGATTCACCACTAAAAAATCGTTTTGAGTAGGGTTATTAAAATCTAATAACTGAACACGATCGCCACGCTGCACACCATCTTTTCGGTATTCTACCGGAACACCTTCGGTAAGGATTTTATGAAATGCCTGATTGTTTACCATCAACTCAGGAGAGGCAATTCTCTCTACTGCCTTTAAGGCTTCTTGCTGTGCTTCAAATGGAATGTTTGGATTATTTCTAGCGATGGCATCTTGCAGGCGTGAACGTAATATGACGTCACCAAAAGTGTTACGCTCTGGTTGTTCACCATCAGGAGCTATTACTGCACCATGAACATAGTTCCAACCAAGGCTTTCCAGTTCCTCAATTGCCCATAATTCTATATCGTTTTCAGTTATTTTAGTCATTTACTACATTTTAATATTTGCAAATGCAACATTTTTTTGTCTATCTTTGTATAACCAATTAGAAGGAAAAATATTTAAGATATCTCACCAACCAACTTTATGGTGTAAGTGTTGAAAGAGAAACGAAGCCGTTAGGATTACCTAGCGGCTTCTGCTTTTATATACTTTTCATACTCTTTGATATGTTTTTGCATTTGTTTATTTCCTTTTATTAAATAGGCTGTCCAAGGTAGAATATATTCTCCTCGATCATCCAACACTACCAAATACCTCTCTTCTTCATGAAGTATCAAAATTCTGTTTTTGGTACCACCTCTACCTCTACGAATGTTTCGCCAAACTTTTAACTCCGTATCATCTGAAAAATCAATCATTGGTCTTGGCCACCCTATTCTTTCCATTCTCCTCATATCGGGAGTTCTGTCGTTTTCAATATCACCTTCGTGAGTCATGTGGTAGAAAGTATATTCTTTATCCTCCACATACGGATATTTCTTAAGACCTAACTTCTTGCCTTTAAAAGTAGGTTTAGAAGTAACAAAATCTTCCTTGAATATTTCATATACTCCTTCTAGGTAAGCATGAAAATTCCCTCGAAAATCACTAAGCTCTATAAGCTCAGGCAGCTCAAATATTTCCATAACCTCCATTTCTTAAATATCCTGAACGCCAGATAAACAAATTGAACTTGCGTTCATTTGGCAAGGTGTTTTTGAGCAAGCTATACCCACTTCTAGACTTGATTAGTTCAATCAATTCTGTTTTTGCTTTACTGGTTGTTAATTCTCTATGATGATACGAAAGAGCACCAATGAGTAGGTCTGCCAATTGCAATAAGCTTACATCTTTAGAGTTTACTTCTTGAATACGCTTGACTATTTTATTGGAGAAGTCATAATGGTTATTATTGATTACCTCTCGCAATTTGTTTACTTTTTCAAAACCTTGGGTGTCTTTAATGTCTAAGTAGATATAATAGGATGCTCGTGGGCTAATGATAATTTTGAGCATATCGAAGTACATTTTGTAATAAAAATCATCGTGTGTATGCCCATACTGTTCATGTTCTAACTCGGATTTATTTGCTACAACCAACGCTCTGAAATTGAGTTTTTCGGTATCGAAAAAGTAATTAATTACCTCTTTGTAAAAAGCAATTTTAGAAGAAGAGACTTTATTCCATTTTATTTCGAAATCAGACTTTAAGCCATGTTTAAGTTTAATCTCCTTTAGTCTACCAAATAATTGCTCTTTATCGTCCTTTGCACACCAAATGGCACCAAGAACCATTGCCTTGTGTGGGTCATTCTCTAAATGACAACTCTCATCACAATATATGTTGTACTCTGTCATAGTTCTACTCTTTTACCCTCAACTCCCCACTCATCAATTTTGGCAATAAGGTATCACGTAATTGGGTGAGGGATTGGATTTCTTCAATGTTGTTAGATATTTTTTGATAGACTGAATACGCATATGCTCCAAAATCTTCAATTAAGGTCATGTCTTTTGGAAAAGGAAATAAGTATTCAGGAATAGCACTTTTTGACAAATGGAGAACAGTAGTGCCATTTGCATAACCCTTGCAGTGATACTTAAATCTTTTATCTCTCATCAAATAATAGAGAAACTCAGTATTTAATGATTTGTGCTTGGATTCTACTTTAACCAAATCCATGGAAACAATGAGCTTAGTATATTTCTCATTCTTCATGATAAGTGCCGGGTTCCCTAGCACTTCTGCATCTTGTGTCAAATCAGTGTGGGCAACAATTAAATCACCAACATCTACAATGTGCTTCTCTTTGTATCTGTCACTTACCAATTCTTTAAATCCATCAAACCTAAACCCACCATTTCTATCGAAATTTTTTAGGGTTACCATGGCTACATTTGATTCTTGAAGTTCAGACCCTTTGTATGAGTAGCCGTTATGGACTTTTACTAAATCTTCCAACGGATGTAATTCCCACCCCTCCGGAATTTCACCCAATTCACTTTCTTCCATTTTACCTGCCATCCTGAGTTGACACTCAGGGGCAGGTAAACCGCCTTGAGCTTTTGCCCACTGTCTTTGCAACCAAGTTCTTCCATAGCCCGTTTTTAATTCCTCTTCGCGCATACGAGCTTTACCTTGCGAATCGAATTGTTCCCAGTGAATAACTTTAATTGGTTTGTGGGTTTTTGTATGTTTTGCTCCTTCACCTATGAAATGCTCATAGAACCTTCGGTACAAGTCATTGGTCATGCCTTTATAGAAGCTACCATCCTCACAAAGCAACACATATATAAACCAACTTGCCCCGTCAGGAGCTGGCAGTCCACCAATACTTTTATACGTACAAACCTTTGCAATATCTGACCGGTTTACCTGCCCCGAAGGATGATAATCCTGAGGAAGGCAGGGAAACTCAAACTCTACAAACCACCTTTTAAATAGCGTTTGTGCTAGTTCTTCTAAGGTTTGGTTTTGCTCTCTGAGTAGTGTTATTTTTTGGTCATATACGTTAATTGTTTTGGCAATTTCCTTTTGATCATCAACATCTTTTGGAGCTTGAATTATCAAGTCTTCTAAATCCGATTTTGTTAGTGCATTTCGTGTTGCACCGTCTGATGCAATTCTTAATAAATGCTTTTTAATTATTGGATTAAGGAGATAATAGAGGAGATAGTCCGGATCGAGCTTATTTTGATTTGATCTCAAAATAGAAACATGTTGATTAACTCTTGCTGGCAATACTTCAGTTGGCACTTTAGTTACTCTTGCAACAGAATCTCCTGTGATATTAATAAGTATATCATTTTCTTGTACTTCTACATTTCTTAATGCATAAGCTTGATCTTCATCAATAAAAGCCAGACCATTGTATGAAAAAGAAAAGTCCAATATATTTTGACTTCTAATAAGCGAAATCCCTTCACTTTTATAAGCCTCTTGTCCACCCCTTGGTGTTGCTCCGCTACCAATTTTAGTTGTGAGCTCTTTTAATTCAATGCTTTCCCACTCACTCATAACTCAATCCCGATTTTAGACAGTTGTGTTTTTATTTCGTGATCGAGCTGCTGAGCCGTTTGCATTTGCGTTCTCAGTTTTTCGGTAAGCGTATCTACTTTTTCTTGAAAAGGAATGCCATCATCTACTTCATCCGGAATACCTACATATCGTCCAGGCGTTAATACAAACTTGTGCTTTTGGATATCTTCAATAGCAGCCGATTTACAAAAGCCTTTTACATCTTCGTATTCTGTCTGGTTAAGCCAATTGTGGTAAGTATCTGATACGAGAGCAATATCTTCAGGAGCAAAAGTTCTATTTTTACGATCTATCATATACCCCAATTCCGATGCATCAATAAAGAGTACTTCGCCATTGCGTTGCTTTTTGCCTCTGCGTAAAAACCACAAACAAGCAGGAATACCTGTATTAAAGAACAGGGCTTTTGGAAGCATGACAATACATTCTACCAAGTCGTTCTCAACCAACTTTTGGCGAATATCGCCTTCGCCACCTGTATTGGAACTAAGCGAACCATTTGCTAATACAAAACCTGCAAGTCCACCATCGGGCTTTAAGTGATATAAAAAGTGTTGCACCCAACCAAAGTTGGCATTTCCTGTGGGAGGAATACCATACTGCCAACGAGCATCATCACGTAACAATTCACCGCTCCAGTCACTTACGTTAAACGGAGGGTTAGCTATGATATAATCCGCTTTTAAGTCTTTGTGAGCATTGTTCAAAAACGAACCTTCGGTATTCCATTTAATGTTAGAACCATCAATGCCACGAATAGCCAAGTTCATTCTACACAAGCGGTAAGTAGTTTGGTTGCTTTCTTGTCCATAAACCGAAATATCATCCAAACGCCCTTGGTGGCTTTCGATAAACTTTTCTGACTGTACAAACATACCTCCTGAACCACAACAAGGATCATACACACGCCCTTTGTATGGCTGTAACATCTCCACCAATACTTTTACAATACTTTCAGGCGTGTAGAATTGTCCTCCTTTTTGTCCTTCTGCCAAAGCAAACTGACCTAAAAAAAATTCGTAAACACGACCAAGAACATCTTGGCTTTTCGCCTTTTCGTCACCTAAAGCGATGGTTCCAATGGTGTCAATTAAACCACCCAAAGTTTGTGGATCAAGATTAGACCTACCGTATGTTTTGGGTAAAATGCCCTTTAATGTAGCGTTTTCCGCTTCAATCAAATCCATAGCATCATCAATCAATTTTCCAATATTTGGAAGTTTTGCTTGCGATTGAATGTGCGACCAACGGGCATTTGCAGGAACAAAGAATACATTTTCTGCTCCGTATTCATCTTTATCCTCCGGATCGGCTCCGGCATATTCGCCTTCACCTGCCACCAATTTATTGTGCAACTCTGTGAAAGAATCGGATATGTACTTTAAAAAGATTAAACCTAGTACTACATGTTTGTACTCGGCTGCATCTATATTCTTTCGGAGCTTATCAGCTGTTTTCCAAAGTTTCTTCTCTAATGACTCCTGTTCTTGTTCTTTCTTTGCCATAAATGGTTAATTATCTTAATTCAATATTTTTTACTCTTGTTTTTAATTCTCCCGTGCGGTTATCTGTATATTCCTCAATTTCTCCTTTTACCATTGTGCCGTTGGTCAAATTATAATTGCTTACTAAATGCGGAGGTATAAATTCGTTGCCAGCCCCATTTGATGGAGCAAGAAAAGCGAATCCTTTAAAGCTATTGAAATTAATTACCTCACCTTCAATCCATGATTCGGTATCTGTAGCTTCTGATTCATCAGCCAATACCTCCCAATTCTTAGTTGTTGGATTGGCATCTACATATTGTTTAAACCATACCAAAACATCCATCAATTGAAACAACACACTTTTCAATAAATAAGGAGTTCGCAATGAATTTACATGCGCATCAATAGAAGAGCGATGCGAACCGTCTTGTGTAACAGATAATATACTTCTTAGGAAATAGGCAATTTGAGAAGGCACGACAGATTCAGCTCGCAACTTATATTTTTTATATTGAGCTGCTGAACGCTCGTCTTGATCCTGTCCACATAAAAATTTACTGGATTGGTTGATTGCCACATTTGGTTTAACAAAATCTGATGGTAGCAATTCATATTTATTAAACGCTATAAATAAATCCTCTATAACTTTTCTGACCTGATTAAACTGACTGTTTGTATCTGTACCATTAACACTAATTAAACTCAATAAATCCTGTGCTGCGACCTCTCCAATATATCGTTCAGTGCATACATTAAATACCCGATTGTATTCGTGTCGAATCTGTGTATCTGTCAATTGACTTGCAGCTGCTTTAATATCCACAAACAGCTTTTCTACATCCTCATCAATTCCCTTTCGGTAAACCTTTTTAAAAGCTTTATTGAATGTTTTATCCTCATAAGCCTCAGCTTGCCCAGTTAAAATAAAAACCTCAAATTTTTTCGGAAGCAGTAATAATTCTTCTTTCGCTCTATGAACGTTTTCGGTATCTTCTGACCCCTTTACATCGTCTTCGTTCTCAAAAAACTTAGCATCCAGTAAAACGCCATCATAAAAAGGATAGTTCTTTTTTAATTCACTCATCCCTTCATTTAGCGATTTGAAGGGGATTAAATGAATATTATTGAATTTAGCATCTCCCTTAAAGCCTGACATGCCTTCATGCTCGTCATCTAACCAAAGTATGTTATAGTAATTTTTATCCATCTTAATTCATTAATTTAATTGGCAGTGAAAATCGAAAGATTACTGGGTAGATTGGATCTTCATTTAATACCAATTCCCAATCTTTATTGTCAAAATAAGAAGCTATCCTGTTAATATCATACCCCCCTAATCCAGATCCATTGAGGCTATCGGCAGTTGAGTATTTTGCGATAAATTTTTCCCTGTCAAAATTCTTTGGAAACGGAAGCCCATTGTTACGAACATCAATAATTAATTGATCCTCCACTTCGCTAACTTCAATTCTCACAACATTTCCATCTTTTTTTTCCTGAAAACCATATTTATTGGCATTAGTCAATAAATTATCAAGCAGTGTTTTCAATAGTAATTTATTGATACAAATCGCTCTATTTTTCATTTCATCAGCCTTTAATAGCTGTTTTTTAATGGCGAAATTCCAACCATTGTTAGAAAGCTCATTAATGATGTTGTTAAGTTCGGATAGGGAAATATTACTTTTAGTATAGTCGTTTAGAACTAGACCGTTTTCTCCTTTTTCCAAAACATCCGAAATAAACTTAATATCTCTGTTTATTTCACCAATTGCCTCAATAATTCCTAAATCGAATAATTCCTTAAATTCAGCATTCAATCCAACTAAAGTGTCCTTTTCTCGCTCAAAAAAACGAGCAAGATTTTTAGACCACCCAAGTATATTCTGCCTAGGTCTTCCTAGGGTGTGTTTTAGAGAAGCGAACTCATTAAACTCCTTTGCATTAATTCCATGAGCAAGAGCATTTCTTTCAGACTGTAACTGTCTGATTTTTTCTGAAATCTCTTTTAAACCGGCAACCTTAGCACGTTGCTCTTCAATAGAAGGAAGTTTAATTTTCACTTCTAACAAGTCATCTCGTCTAATAAATGGAACAGCAGCTCCTTGCCTAAAACCATCTAACTGTTGTTCAACATAATCAGCGTGTAACTCACTCGCTAAATAGGCTACATCAGCAATTTCTTCATCTACCTCAAAAGGAAGTATATCCGAGCCTCTAAATATTGGTTCGTCATCAAATTGAAAATAAGTTGGCTTTAAAGTCTTCCATCTAATTGTTAACAATAGGCAAGAGGCATCTATTCTATGAATATCAGGTCTGGTTAAAGGCATTCCTTCAACTTGCTTAATATCTAGTTGAAAGTCGGTTTTGTCATCCTTTAAATCACGAACTCGAATTAGCTTTCCTTCTTCAGGCAGCCCCCTTCTTTCTCCTCTTATATACGTTAGAATATCTCTTAATTTGACTCCTTCAATATCTTCCTGAAAATATCTAGGGATATTTAAATTAAAGTCATTGGCAATTACCTCTTCGTTATCGATAATTCGAACGAAATCCGAATTATCATAATTTTTGATAGCATTTAACAGCTCACTTCCTTCAATAATATGCTCTCTAGGAGATGGTTTCTTTACAAAAGAAGTCGCATCTACTAATCTTATTTTAGCAGGATATTTCTTTGATTTATTTAAAATCAATACAATAAACGGGATTCCTGTATGATATAGTACCCCCCCAGGAAATGAGATAATTGTATCGATTAAGTCTTCTTGAATTAGTCGTTCTCTTAATCTTTGCTCAGAACCACCTCTAAAAAGAATTCCTTGATGTAAGACGGCAACTAATTTCCCTGAGCTTGTTAATGAATCCAAACCTACATTTAATAAAAATTCTTCAGCAGTTCTGAAGTACGGATACTTTTCTCTATAAATCCCATTCAAACGCATGTTAAAGGGAGGATTAGCAACGATTAAATCGAATTTTTCATGTTTGGGCCAATTCTTAATCGAATCTTCACACTTAAAGTCTACAGGTGTCTTGTAAACAATTAATCTTAATTGTCCAATAGCCCAGGTTTTTTGATTCAACTCTTGTGCATTAACAAAACAGGAATCTTTACTATTTTTAATGAAAGAAGCTACACCGGCAAAAGGGTTGAAAATTTTTAATCCATTTGTAGAACCTATATAAGCTTCAATAAAATCAGTAAGTTGTTTGGGTTGAATAAACTGACCAGCCATTTTTCCTTGGGACAATGCCATTCTTTGCAAAGTAGAATCAAAAACGTAGGCAATGTTTTCGTTTAGCCAAAACGAGTCAATTGAAATTAATGCTTCAACTATATATTGAACAGTTCTTTCACTTAAAACTTCTAAAGAAGGTTGGAAAATATGAAGTACATCATGAAGCACTTCATTTGTAGAGGCATCAATCTCTTGACGAATCAACTGCAATAACTCAGACTTAATATTATTTGAGTGAAGTAACTTTTCAGATATCACTGTCTCTGAACGCAAATAGATAAAAAGCAATACAACGGAATAATCTTCCGTGTTTATATCACCTCTTAACATGTCAAAAAGGTTCCACACCTTTTTCATTACTATTTCCTGATCGCTCATTGACTTAAAATCTTCCATAACTAATGATAACTTGATTACCCTACAAAGATCAAATCAACCTATGTGCTGTATCTGCATTATTCATATTTTCTTGTAATTTTCTTAAATTTTGTTCTTAATTCTTCTCTTAAAACAGTTGGGCTTAGTACTTCTAAACCTTCACCGTAAGACATTAATAGAGCTATTAATTCATAGTTGATAAATACCTCAATTTGAATTATTAAATTATCCCTGTCAATTATTTTTTGCGATCCGTGAATAGGTTTGCTAATCACGTAAGGTGCAAGCGAATCCTCAATTTTAATTTGAATTTTTTGAAGCTCAGAATCATTAGGAATAGACACACCAATAACATCATCGAAAAGCTCACTAAAGTTTATGGCTGAATTTTGATAGGATATATCCTTCACTTCCCTTATGGCTTTTATTCTATCTAAAGAAAGGTTGGTCAAATTGTCTCTACCATTAACAATACCAAATAGAAACCATCTATTATTGTATTGTTTTAATAACTGAGGATGAAAAACATACTTGAGCGGTTCTTCTTGCTTAAACCCTTGGTAGGTTACTTCAATCACCTTTTCATAAGTGATTGCATGATATAACTCTGAAATATACTCTAACCCAGTAAGAAATTCGTTTTGTTCAAACTGTATTATACCCTTCTTATCAGAAATCAAAGAAAAGCTAGACTCTAATCTTGTAGCAATTTCATCAACCCAATTGAATTGTGGTAAACCTTTGAATCGGTTTAACGTCAGCAGAACTTCTTTTAACTGATTCGCTTCCGATTCATTTAACGGTTGGGAATTAATGGAAAAATCAGTATCTGAGTAACGGTAATAAACCTTTCTTCCATCTTTCTTCCTACTCAAATCGATGGAGTAGCCCGATTCACTTTCCATGAATTTGATATCCTCAAAAACCTGCCTTTTCTTTATGCCTTCATTACTTCCTGTGAAATCATTTATAGCTTGATTACACGCTTCAACAAGATCATCCATGAAGTATCGTTTGCCGATATTTCGGAAGCACTTATCAAGTGCCTGGTATCTTATTACTGCATGTTTGTTTGTTGCCATAAATTAATTTTCATCAGAATTTTCGTCTTCTTCAATTTCTATTGCTTCCCCCAATAATTCGGTACTGTCTGCTGTTGGAAGTTCTTCCACCTTTTTGAGTTTAGACATCATAATTCGGGTACGAGTACCTACTAGTGTATCCAGTTCTTTATTAGCTTCGTTTATTTTCTTTTGGGCTTTCTCCAATACTCCACCAAACTTGCCGAATTCTGTTTTAACAGCACCTAATATTTGCCAAACTTCACTGCTTCGTTTTTGAATAGCCAAGGTTTTAAAGCCCATTTGTAAACTATTCAACATGGCAGCCAAAGTAGTTGGTCCGGTAACTATGATTTTATATTCACGCTGTAACAATGCCACAACTTCCGGTTGGCGAACAACCTCGGCAAACAAGCCCTCAATTGGCAGGAACATGATACCAAAATCGGTAGTATTTGGCGGATCAATGTATTTGTCTCGAATATCTTTTGCAAACTTTTTAATGCTTTGTACTAAGGCTCGGTTGGCAGCATCCACACCTGCAACATCGCCTTCATCATAGGCGGTTTGCAGTCGTACATAATCTTCTTGTGGGAACTTGGCATCAATAGGTAAGTACACCTCCTTACCATGGTCGTCTTTTCCGGGAAGTTTAATTGCAAACTCCACATGGTCGTTAGAACCTTGCTTGGTTTTTACGTTGGCTTCGTATTGCTCGGGAGCCATGATTTGCTCCAAGATATTGCCCAATTGAATTTCACCCAATACACCACGAGTTTTTACATTGCTCAATACCTTCTTTAGGTCGCCTACACCATTGGCTAGGTTTTGCATTTCACCCAGTCCTTTTTGCACCGCTTCTAATCGCTCACTTACAATTTTAAAGGATTGTCCTAAGCGTTCCTCCAGTGTTTTATGTAGCTTTTCATCTACCGTCTCACGCATTTTCTCCAACTTCAATTCGGTAGATTTTACCAACTCATCTTGTTTGGTCGCCATGGCATCAAACTTTTGCTTTTGCAGGTCGTTGAAGTCCTTTACGTTTTTACTAAACACATCACTAAAGCTTTTTAACGATTGGGTAAGCTCTTCACGGTTGTCTTTGGCATTTTTATTAAGCCCTTCGCTAATTTGGGTGAGCTTTTCTTCTAGTTTCTGTGTAAGTTTATCTAAGCCACCTGAAAGCTCTTCACGGTTTTCTTTTAAGGCAGCAGAAAGCTCGGTTCTGTTTTCTTTTAACTCGTTTTGTAACAGACCACGCATTGCCTCAATGATAGGCGTAGTAGTATCTGTTTTACCGTTTTTGAGCAGTAAAACAACTAAAAGTACTAGGCATAAAGCCGATAAAATGATTGCAATAATCTCCATATATCCTGACATTTTTTGACAAAGATCTGTAAACGTGTTGTCAAACAACGTCAAAAATAGATAAATTTATTGAAATTCCTTGTAAAAACCCTGTAAATGTTTGCGTTTGTGGAAAGAATTCTATAAGGAAATTATGTGTTGAGATTCATTTACTTAGATGCAAAAGGAGAATTCGGACCGGTTTCGTGGTGGCGTAGGTACTCGGTAATGAGTTTTACGGTAGCTGCCGAGCGGTTTTTGTATAAGGGCTTATCCTGATGATCCCTTTCCTGAAGCATCATTCGGATTTTGCGTTGGTCTTCGGTATCAATAAACTTCTTGCAGGCTCGGATAAAGGCATCACGGCTGCAACCTCGAATTTTGAGCCTTCGCATATCTACATACACAAAGAAGCTTCTGCGTTTTTTGTATTCGTCTTTACTAATGCTGCCATCGGCAAAAGCATTGTTGGCAAGATTGTATTGTTCATCTACAATGTAGGTCGCAATTCGCACTAAAAAGTAGTTGGGTATTCGGCTTTCATAACGAGATACATCATCTACCTGATGATGCAAACGGAGCCATGTACAGTTTTGCCATTCGGTGGTAGTGATTTTAGCAATAGACTGGTGGCTAATCATAATATCCAGTCCATTATGGCGATTGGTGGTGAGCAAACCTACCACAGTTTGACCTTTTGCACCTACCATGTATTTGTCCAAATCTTCCAGTACCAACAAGCCATTTTTGAACTGGTTCACCATACGTTGTACCACTTCACGTTTTTCCTCAATACTCATGTTTTGTCCGTTTTTGGCTATTGGTCGGATCCTACGAGCTTGCACCTTGGTTAAGGCTTTGATATGAAAAGGACTTACCGTTGGAAACATTGGGTAATCGTCATCATTCACATCAAAAGCCAATACCTTTCTACCTTTACGTCCGGTAGAGGCATCGTCTTTCATGTAATGGCGTATCTCGGTAACATTACGGTAGGTTTTACCCACACCGGTTTCACCACAAATGAGTACCAACATGGGTTGGCGTTCCAAATCTTCTTTGGAATAGGTAATAGGCTTTCTGCCTCTGGTCGATTTCTTTTGCTCTATGTCTTGATTAGTCGTTTCCTTCTTCATCCTGTGCTACTTCTAATACAGTGTTTTCTAGTTCTTCACTCTCTGTTTCTTCTTGTTCCATGGCAGGTTCATAAGCCGGTTCGGGCATGGCATTGGCTTTTTCTTCTCGAATAATTTCCAGTATGCGATCAAGCAAGATTTCATTTTCGGCTCGTATTTCCATGACTACCTGAGCTTTTTTCATCAGAATTGAAAGTACCGCACCGAATAATTGTTGTTCGGGCGTAAGCTTTTTGGCTTTCTTTTTCAGAATGGCAATAAGCAATGGACGAAGCAGGATTTTATCCTCTTCATCGAGCTTGATGCGTTTGACGTTTTTGGCATTTTGCTCGTCAATAACCTGAACAATCTCTTCAAAATCGTAGAAGTCTTTGTGCTTTTTGATCTTTACAAAAAAGCCACTTCCAACGGCAAGCACATTGTCGGTCATACCCAGTAAAGTATCCGCAGCTTGCTTGGCATGTCCGGTAGGAAGTTCAAAATCTTCTCCGTCTAATTCACCCAAACCGTCTTCATCCTCCTCATAAGAGCCAATTTCCTGTTCGGGAGCATCGTAGATGTTTTGGTCAAAGTCATCGTTTATGGATGGTTCTTTTTCCAATTCAGCTTCTTCTGATTCTTCTTGCTCTTTGTTTTCTTCTATCGGTTCGGCTTCCTGTTTTGGAGTAACTACCTTTTTGCCATGACCGATTTCATCTTCCACAACCGGTTGGTTTAGCGGACTGTTATTCTCGTCCGGAATCTCTTCAAAAGCCACGTTTTCGGCTCCTGAATTCAATACTTGTTCTACTTCTGAATGAATATCCTTCATGGCTGTTTACAGTTTTGATATAAATTGAATGCTTCGCTCTTCCAGTTGGTCGTACAACTGAATGAAAGGCTTGTAATAGTGTGGAATCGTCAAGCGTTCATCTACTTTTTGTTTGTAGTAAATGATGTTGCGTTTTCCAGTTCCAAATACCTGGGCAACTTTGGCGTAGCTGTATGAAGTGTATTTGTGGTACAAATGATAACATGCCATGCGAGCTTCCCGGTACTCGGTAGTAGTGTTGGTATAAAAATCCTCTTCCTTCAAATCAAACAAGGGAATTGCTTCATTAGTCAGGAAGGTAAGCAGCAAAGGAGCGTTGTTTTTTACCGGTTCAAACTGGGCTTTCTCTACAAAGCTACGGAGCAATACCACTGTTTTTTGCAAACCGATTTTACCCACCACCATGTCGATATGGTATTGTAAATCCTCATAATCCGAACGCATGGTTTTGCCATGGATAGTGTTTGTTCCTTCCATTGGCTAGCGTTTAATGGTGTAGGTATAAGAGAACATGGCTTTGTAAAGCGTGTATTTACCCACCTTGACTTTTGTAGCTTCCAACGGTGTTTTGAATCCCATTTTCTGTAAATCGGTTCGGACAATTTCTCTTTTCCCTTTAGCATACAACTGATCCAAAATACCTTCATCTGAATTTGTCTTGCCAGTTGTTTTAGGAGCCTTATACTCAACAGCAAAAACCTCATAGGCTTCCAAATCGGATGATTCTTCGATAGCTCCCTCGGTTTCTTCATCGGTATTCAAGCCGAATACTTCCTGATTTTTATTGAACAGTGCTTTGGCTTCTTTTTTAGAGACAATCTTCCAAGTGAATCCATCACTAAAACTATACAGGCTGCCCGGTTGCAGTTCGTCTTGTTCTTCGTTGTTTTCCAACTGGTCTTCAAACTCTTCGTACAGGTCTTCTTCCAATTCTATGGAAAGGTGGTCTAGCTTTTTAGCCAAACGATCCTGGTCATCGTCCATAGCATGTTCCAAATCTTCTTGCAGCTCTTCAAATCCTTTGATTCGTTTTTGCAATTGCTTAGGGAGCTGCTCTGTTTTTAGTTTGTTTTCGGCAAGGAAAACCTGATGCGGATATTTTTTCATGTTCAATATTTTTATGCGGTTTGTTCTGCTTTTTCTTTGAGTTCACTGAATTTCTCATGCAATTCATCTTCAATAGGCTTGATTTTGTTCATGCCCCAAATACGTTTGAGGTCGCACAAGAATTTCTGCACGGCTATTTCAGTTTGCTCTACCTTATTTGGATCTTCTTTGATTGCTTTGGGCATCATGTTGGCAATCTTTTTCATGTTGTCCTTTAGCTTAGTAGTGAGCTTTCTTTTAACCGGCTTTTTGATTTCACCCGAAGCCATTTTTTGCTTTCGCTCGTCACGGAGTTTTCTTCGGCATTCAGCGAGGTAGTCCATGGTTTTTTCCGACTTCTCTACAATCTTTTTGGATTGAGCTTTTTTGAGCTGCTTTTTTTGTTGCTGCTCTGCCTTATCGCTTAGTTCGTCTTTTAGCGTGGAAATATCTTCTTTGAGCAATTCAATAGCCGTTTCGCCAATTTGTTCTGCCATGTCCTTCATGGTTTTATCGTCCGGAAATTCCTTTAAACCTTCCAGGGTTTCATCGTAAATGCTCAAAGCCTCCAGGGAGCGTTCGCTCAATACCTTTTTGGCTACACCTTCTTTTTCGAGCAATTTGTAAGGATCATTTTTTATCATCGCTTGTGTTATTAGTTGTTAATGAATTATGCAGCCTTTTTCAGGGCTTTGATGCGTTGCAGGCGTTCTTGCATTTGCTTGAAAGCACCACGTAGTTTTCTGATTTTATCGAGCTTATCTGCTGAACTTTCCAGTACTTCACCTTT
>Ga0115569_10000962_pt1 | contig 22391 bp, 23 predicted proteins | sample COGITO_mtgs_1205_2_FD_87295 | JGI IMG/M metagenome (GOLD analysis project Ga0115569, IMG submission 87295) | Pelagic marine microbial communities from North Sea - COGITO_mtgs_120503 | ecosystem: Environmental > Aquatic > Marine > Epipelagic | place: Germany:Helgoland, sampling site Kabeltonne... | reverse complement strand
TCAACCTGTTGAGTGGCGTCTGATTTTGAGAGTTAGCATGATAAAAAGGTTGAGATTGTTAGTGCTGGCAATGACAGCACTGCTTACAGTGAGTGTCATTGCCGCCGAAACCCCGCCACTAGTCGACGCGGCTAGGCATCAAGACACAGTGATGTTGCAGCTGCTGCTAAATGCCGATGCCGATCCTGACTCGCGACAAGCAGATGGCGCAACCGCTTTACACTGGGCGGCGTATCACGAGAATGTCGATATCGTGGTCTCACTCATCGAAGCCGATGCCAATGTAAATGCTGTCAACCGTCTAGGCGCATCACCCCTTTATTTAGCTGCCAAGAACGGCAGTGCGAATTTGATTGAGCTGCTGCTTGAGGCTGGTGCGAATCCAAATATCGCGATGCCGATGGGCGAAACACCAATAATGACCGCGGCCCGCTCAGGCACTGCCCGCGGAGTACAGTTGTTGGTGGAAGCGGGAGCGGATGTAAATATCGCAGAACAGTCACGTGAACAGACAGCTCTCATGTGGGCAGCTGCTCAGGGACACGTGGAAGTAGCGCGCTTACTTGTAAACGCTGGCGCAGATCTGGAGGCACGCTCGAAACTGCGGTCACGACTCATGTATGCCGACAGATCAAATGGCGGCGCATTCGATCAGGGTATCATGGAACAACTTGGTGGTTTTACAGCACTGCTGTTTGCAGCACGCAGTGGCGATATTGAGATGGCTCGCCTCTTGCTCGACAGTGAGGCGGATATTGAAGCAGTTGCAGGCAATAAAACTAGCGCTGTAGTCATTGCCACTCATAGCGGCCACCCAGGCCTAGCAAAGCTGTTGCTCGAGAGCGGCGCCAATGCAAATACTATCGGCGCTGGCTACACTGCATTGCATGCGGCCATTCTGCGCGGTGATTTGGATACCGTGAACGCACTACTGGCTCACGGCGCTGACCCTAATGCTCGACTTCTCAGACCTAACCCTGTGCAGCGCGCCAGCGAAGATTGGTCACTTAAGGGACCAAAAGTTAGTGCCACTGCCTACTGGTTAGCAGCCAGTTTTCGTGAAGCAGAAATTATGCGCGCACTAGTTGCCGGTGGAGCAGACCCCTCTGCTACCAATGAAGGCCGATTGAGCATACCGAGAAATCGGGAAGATCGTGAATCCTACACGCCAAAAGTGGTTAGCGGTTTCGAGAGCAGCGTTCAGGCTGCGATTCGCGGGGACAGCACCCGAAGCCGTTATTATGTCCAACCTAACCCAGACCCCGCTGGCGAAAAGCAGCTTGCGCTAGCCGCAGTAATAGCCGCCGCTGAACACGGCGTTGATCTGAATCATCGCGACTTCAGCGATTCGACAGCACTACACGATGCAGCAGCCAGAAAGCTTCCGAACATAGTGCGGGAGTTGGCTCAGCGAGGCGCCGACGTAAATGCACTCAATTCTCGAGGGCGGACACCGCTCGATATGGCTGTCGCCGCGGAGAGCCAGAATAACTTCTTTGACTTTACTGTATCCGTCTCCGGACCCACTGCCAGTGAAGTGCTAAAAGAGTTCGCAGCAGTGCGCTCTAAAAGATAACTTAGAGCGGATTTCCTTCTCTATGGACTCCGCCATAGCTTCTCATTTTAGCCGCAACAATCTTCCTAGCCTGGCCCTGATGTTTACGCAAAAACCGCTTAACGAAGCACCTTGCAGCCTTTCCATCACAGCGTTTCTGAATAAAAACACCACTATTTTGCCATCGCCTTCTTAAAACTATTTCGCCCCATCAGACCCGCCAAATAGCGCTTACAATTGGGTTTATAGTGCTCACTTAAGCCCAGTGAAATACCCATAAACAGAGCATAGCCAACGGCAATATCAGCGATAGTGAATCTATCTGCACAGAGAAATTCCTTGCCCTCAAGGGCTGACTCGACGCTGCGTAGTCTAGAGAAATACCACTTCGTATAGTCTTCCACCACCTGCGGAACTCTTCTCTCCTTCGGCTCTAGTCGGGTGTAACGCAGCACGAGAGTCTGCGGAAATGTGAGCGTAGCATCACTGCGGTATAACCAATTTAGGTACTCGCCATATTCCTGCTCGTCTGGGCGTATCGCTAAAGGTGTTGGGCCATAACTATCGACTAGGTAGTGACAGATGGCTGTCGACTCTGTAAGCGTTAGCTCACCATCAACTAAACTTGGGACAGTGCCCAAGGGGTTTATGTCGAGATAGCCCTCATACTCAAAGCGTGGAGGAAATGCCATGGTAACTAGATCATAATCTAGACCCATTTCTTCGAGCGCCCAAAGCGGCCGTAGCGAGCGAGAATTTTTACAGTGATATAATTTCATTTCAGCTAGGCTCATGTGGAGATTTCAAACATAGTATATGACGCGTAGCTTTTGATCAGAATTTAAATGCAGAACAATACGTAAACGCCAACTACTTTCCCAGATAGAACAATGCCACCTGCCCCTGGTAGTTTCCAGTCTCATCTGCAACATTCCAGAGCGTGGCCCTGTCGATTCAGAAACGTCTGCCGCTTGACGCTATTCGAATGCCTCGGTTGTCACCAACAAAGTCATCTTGCTTAACTTTGTTCATGAGCAATTCTCGTTCAGCCTGATTAACAGTAAGAATACCTGCGTCAACGGCATCAAGAACTTTCTCTACCGTAGTGCCGATTACCACCGCCTTAATCCTTCTCATACCGCCGTTGTAATAACTCCAACGCAGCGTCGATTGCAAGAGAGCAGCTTGGCTGGATTCAACTAAACACAGATAGCATTTTAAAACGGCTAATGGATAGATTAGGTGGCAGTCACTCGAAATGCCATATAAGCCAGATAGGCAATAACAAGCAGTATGCCGAACTGTCGATTCATTATTCCTCTGCCAAAGATGAATATAGGGATTAGGAAAAAAGCGAAAATTAATGAAACCAGAATGTCGAGTCCTCCACCTTCCGGCACCATTAATGGATTAACTAGCGCACTGATCGGCAGAACAAATAGACAATTAAAAATATTTGAGCCAATTACATTACCAACACAGAGGTCGGCCTCACCTTTCAAAGCAGCGAATACCGAAGTTATCAACTCCGGTAAGCTTGTGCCTACCGCTATCACCAACATACCGACTATCACCGGCGGCACCCCTAAGGACTCCGCGAGGTCTGAACCGTGAACAATCGTTAGCTGCCCGCCTATCGCAAGCCCAATAACGCCGCCAAACACCAATAGCCAGTTAGTTCTCTTCTCGGCGTGGGAAACTATATTCAGCCCATCGATAGTAGCGACCAGCGGATCATGATCCTGGCGCATGAAGTCGGCTACGGTTAGGTAAATAAAAATTCCGAACAGTAACAACATGATAAGACCATCAGAGCGGTCAATGAATGACCTTTCGCCACGCAGTAAAGGATCAAGGGTCATGGACAATAGAACGGTCGTGCCCAACAACAACAAGGGAAGCTCTCTGCGAATGATCTTTCCCTGCAGTGACATGGGGGTAATGATAGCGGCCGAGCCAAGAACTAGACCTAGATTGGCAAGGTTTGACCCAGTAATATTCCCGAAGGCGAGCTCCGACTGACCCTTCAGTGCGCCCAACACATTGACTACCAGTTCCGGCGAGCTGGTACCAAAAGCAACTACCGTAAGCCCAACCACCAACGGTGGAACACCGTAATCCTCAGCTAAACCCGAGGCGCCACGTACCATAGCGGCACCGCCGGCAAGCAGCAGAAAAAGCCCGAGCATGAGCAGTAAAAGTGTGATTGCTATGACCCCCCCTAGGGCGAATTCTTAACCGTTCTAATTCAAGCATAACAAACTAATGGAAATAACATCTAGCTGTGTCGCGCTCAGCTGAAATCTGAACTCGATGCTTAGCTGCTGTCATGGACTGGGTTACACTATGGATCACTGCGGTAATTACACTAGGAGAAAATAGATTCAATGCTCCACAGAACAGACCTAGACTTGCCGTTTATCCGCCGCCAGTACCCAAAAAATCATTGGGACTGGGCGTTCTTTGAGAACGCCGGCGGCGCATTCGTACCGCACTGTGTTATCCAACGAATAAGCGCCTACATGACACAGACACAGGTGCAACCGGGCTACCCCTACCCCGAATCAATTGACGCGGCCGATCGAATGAATCTAGGCCACAAACTGATGGCAGAATTCGTTGGAGCAGATATCGATGAGATAACAGTATCAGCGTCTACCTCCTTTAACGTCTACGTTCTGGCACAAGCACTTCGGCATCTTTGGAAGAAGGACGACGAAATAATCGTCGCGACGCTCAATCATGAAGCGAACTCGGGTCCTTGGAGAAGATTGGAAGAGTTTGGGTTAAAGATCGTCGAGTGGCCAATAGAATCAGATACTGCCGAGCTTAATCTGAATACGTTGCACGAATTACTTACTGAGAAGACTCAGCTGGTAGCATTTCCTCATGTCTCGAACGTTGCCGGTAATGTGAACGATGTTGCCGCCATAACCAAACTTGCGCACTCAGTGGGAGCTCTAGTGTGTGTAGATGGCGTGGCTTATGCTCCTCATCGTGCTTTACGCGTAAAAGAATGGGATGTGGATTTTTATCTGTTTAGCTTCTACAAGGTGTTTGGACCTCATATGGGCTGTCTCTATGGCCGGCGAGATATCTTGCAGAAAGCAAAGGGACAGTATCATTACTTCTTCGATGAAGACGACCTGCTGCACAAGATGAACCCGGCTGGCCCGAATCATGAATCAATAGCGTCCCTAGCGGGCATTGCCGACTATTTTGACACACTGTATACGCATCACTTCGACAAGGATGAGGCATCATTCTTTGCTCGCAGCCAAGCCCTTTACGCAAAGTTTGCCGAACATGAGCAGCTTCTCTCGCAGAAATTTCTGGACTTCATCACTTCTCGAAAGGACATAAGATTAATTGGTAGGCACGAGAGTGATAAAAATATTCGCGTTCCTACATTTTCTTTTACATCGAATACGATGAGTTCCGAAAAAATTGCACGAGCGGTTTGCCAAGACAAAGTTGCTATCAGCTTTGGTCACTTTTATGCCAAGCGTCTAGTAGAGAATTTAGGCGTGAAGGATACTAAGGACGGTTTGGTACGCTGCTCTATGGCACACTACAACACTATCGATGAAGTAGAAAAATTGATTCGTTCCCTAGATCGAGTTTTAGGCTAAGCTTTCCACAATACTATTTCCAGAGAAACAATCATCATGATAAAACTTAAAGACCCGACCCTATTTAGAACAGAAAATTATATTAATGGAAAATGGGTCGGCGGTTCCGGCAGGCACATAGAAGTACTGAATCCCGCTAATGGTACTCTGCTTGCGAAGACTGTTGACGGTAATGCCGATGATGCCTGCGATGCAGTGGAGGCTGCCGCCACCGCCTTCAAAACGTGGAGCAAGGTACCTGCGAAAGAACGCGCGACATACTTGCGCAGATGGTGTGAACTGATTTTAGAGAACGCCGATGACCTAGGCATGCTAATGACCGCCGAACAAGGCAAGCCCCTTGCTGAAGCCATAGGCGAAGTAAATTACGGCGCTGGGTTTATCGAGTTTTATGCCGAAGAGTGTAAACGCGTCATGGGCGACATCATTCCTACCGTGGCGAATGATCGGCGACTGCAGGTTTACAAGCAGCCAGTCGGTGTCGTTGGCTGCATCACTCCGTGGAATTTCCCTAACGCAATGATCACGCGAAAGGCCGCTCCTGCCATGGCTGCAGGCTGCACTGTCGTAATCAAACCCGATGCTGGCACGCCGCTTTCTGCTCTCGCCCTGTGCGAGCTCGCGGAGCGCGCCGGCATACCCGCCGGCGTGATTAACGTTGTTGTAGGTAGTGATGCTCAAGCGATAGGTGAAGTACTCACGCAGCATAAGAAGATTAGCAAATTTACTTTTACCGGTTCAACGGCTGTCGGCAAGATCCTTATGGCGCAATGTGCATCTACGGTAAAGAAGGTTTCTCTCGAGCTCGGCGGCAATGCGCCTTTCATCGTATTCGATGATGCCGACATCGAAGAGGCTGTCACACATTGCGTCTCCACGAAGTTCCGTAACTGTGGCCAGACTTGTGTCTGCACAAATCGCATCTTCGTGCACGAAGCAGTGGCTGCTGAATTTACTGCAAAGCTTCAGCACAGTATTGCCGCTTTAAAGGTTGCCGATGGATTCGAAGAAGGTGCTGAGATCGGACCTCTAATCAACACGCAGGCTCTAGAGAAGATGGACGCGCTGATGGCGGATGCGCTAGACAAAGGAGCGAAGGTGTTGCTGGGAGGCGCGCGTCACAAACTTGGACAAAGTTTTTTTCAGCCTACTCTGCTAAACAATATAAGTGACTCCATGCGTCTGGCAAATGAAGAAATATTTGGCCCGATAGCAGCCGTGCAAACGTTTACTACCGAAGGTGAAGTTGTCGAGAAGGCAAACGCGACAGAATACGGCCTCGCTGCCTATTTCTTCACTCGCGACATTGGCCGCGTCATGCGTGTATCGGAAGATCTCGAGTATGGCATTGTCTGCTCGAACTCTGGCGTATTCTCAACCGAAGTAGCACCATTCGGTGGCTGGAAACAATCGGGCATAGGGTCAGAAGGCGGTAAGGAAGGCATCGCCGATTTCTATGAAACGAAGTTCCACTCTCTCGGTGGCGTTTAAGAGTTGGTTTTTAGCGCGATATATTAAGCAAGGCCTGCCGAGTCTGCGTTATTTCTTTGGCTCATTGGGCCCAAGGGCATTCATCGAATCCGTTGAACTACGAAACTACTCCCGATAGTTAATGCGCAGACCATTGAGAAAATTTCTCAGAATTTGATCTTTGCATTCACGGTAGTGCTTGTGATCTGGCCGGCGAAAGAACGCGCTGAGTTCGTGTTTGCTTATTTCTTGACCTGCAGATTCCAGTATTTGCAGAATTTCATCTGCCTTCAGACTTAATGCTATCTTCAGCTTCATGAATACCATGTTGTTATTCAGCTTGGTCTCAACGCGAGGCGCTTCTCCTTCCTTCTCTCCTCTAAGGGCAACGATCATGCCGTTAAGAAAAGCAGCAAAAGATGCATCGCTGCATTTTTCGAAATCTTCGTCATCATCCTGTTTTAGCCAGGCAGAAACTTCCTTGCGATCTGTCTCTACATTGGCCAGTCCGCAGATGGCGATCATCTTGCTGTCGCTAAAGTCTAGTATGTAGCGTATTCGTCTTAGGCAATCATTGTTCGTCATAATTTCTTAGCTCTTTATTCCAATCGCTTTTCTACCCGCCTTCTTTGGCGCCGGCTTGTTACGTTTACCTGTCACTGTTGATTTACGCACAGGCTTGGCGCTACCTGCAACGCCATCTTTGTTTGCATCTTTAGCGATAGCGTCCAGCTTCGTAGGCTCTAACAACTCGTCATAATGCATACGGTAGAGAGCGCCATCAAATTCGATGATATCGCCAGAAACAATTTTCTTGCGTTTTTGTGTTTCGACGACGTCGTTCAAGATCACAAGGCCTCCCGCAATGACAGCTTTCGCCTGTCCGCCGCTACCTACTAGACCTTGGAACTTCAAAACCTTGTAGAGGTCGATCGGCTGTTTTATTAACTCGACTATCTGCACTTCGTCATCACCGACGAATGTCGTGTTATTTTTAAAATCTGACATGTATTTCTCTTCAAACAGTTGGATAAAAAACCCAAGATCAAGAGACCTCTTGCAGTCCCTGCAGGATAAGTTCGCACTCGCCCAATTCGCTGGCAACAAATAAGGAGTCTCCCGATATCGTTATTGACAGATCTACTCCGCGGTCAATGATAGATGCGAGTGCCTGCACTTGCTCCCATTGGAATCGGTAAACATTAGCGTCCAAACTGGCGAACTGCTTTTCATTCTGTTGCCACCAAGTTGGGGCCTTACTATTAAAGCCATATATTTTGACTTCCTTAGCAATGCGGCTCACCTTCTTTATTCTCTCTGGCGATGGCTCTCCCACATCGATCCAGAGCTCCAAGTTTCCATCTAGCGAATGCGCCCAGATATCTGGCTCTTCAGTATCGCTAAGCCCCTTGCAGAGCACGAGTTGTTCCCGGGTATTCAAACAGAACGCCAGCACCCGCACCACCATTCTTTCCATCGTCTCCGATGGATGACGTGCGATAGTGAGACTGAGCGAATCGTAGACATCCCGATTCAAGTCGCTTAGCGAGACTGTCAGTTTATAGATAGTAGGCTTAATTGCCACGGCGGCGCTCTAGTTAAGTGAGGGTCAAGAATAGGAATCAGTTAGCAATGGTTACGCGCCGCACACTATAACACCAATGGGCACTTGCGGTGTGCCTCAGGTCGGTTAAGCGTTCACCGATTGCTGAGAATATGTAAGAATGCAGTAAGACATACTCAGGAGTTAACTATGATCTATTCTTTGCATTCACTTACTCGGCATGCAATTCACGCCTTTTATTGCTTAGCGATAGTCAGCTTACTTTCTGTTGCTTCGGTTAGCAGTGCGCAAACCCTTTTTGGCTTTGACGCAAACAGCAGCGCGCAACAAAGGCAGATGGAGGAGCAATTCGATGAGCTTATCGACAGGGCTGAGATGGATCGCTGGCTGCAGGATTTTTCCTCCGAGGCACACCACGTGGGCTCGCCGAAGAGCAAAGAGAATGCCGAGGCCATAGCCGACCTGTTGCGCTCTTGGAACTATGACGTGGAAATAGCAGAGTATGAAGTGTTGTTTCCTGAACCAGTGACGCGAGAACTCGAGCTCGTTGCTCCGAATCGTTTCACCGCCTCCCTCACAGAAGATCCAGTAGAGTCAGACGCTAGTACTTCGAACACCGACAACTTGCTTCCGCCCTACAATGCCTTTTCAATAGGTGGCGAGGTAGAGGCTGAGCTAGTTTTCGTCAACTACGGTACGCCTGCTGATTATGAGTTATTGGAACGTTACGGCATTAGCGTCGCCGGTAAGATCGCCTTATCCAAGTACGGCGGATCTTGGCGTGGCATCAAACCTAAACTCGCGGGAGAGATGGGTGCCGTAGGCACTCTTATCTATTCAGACCCAGCTGATGATGGCTATGGGCCCGGCGATGTATACCCAGATGGCCCCTATAAAAATGACAGTGGCGTGCAGCGCGGCTCCGTTATGGATATGCCTACCTATCCCGGCGATGTATTGACCCCCGGCGTTGGTGCAACCGGTGATGTGAACCGACTGAGGCGAGAAGATGCGCCGACCATAACGCAGATTCCAGTACTCCCCATCTCTTATCGCGATGCCCTGCCCCTGTTGGAAGCCATGGGCGGCGCAGTAGTGCCCGAGGCGTGGCGCGGCGGATTGCCAATTACCTACCATCTTGGACCGGGTCCGGCGCGAGTCAGACTGAAACTTGAATTCGACTGGAAGATGGTCACGGCGTACAACGTAATTGCCCGCATGGAAGGCACCGAGTTACCTGACCAATGGGTTATACGTGGCAATCATCACGATGGATGGAATCACGGTGCGGCAGATCCATTGTCGGGAATCGTAGCCATGCTCGCGGAAGCAAAGGCTGTGAGCCGTTTGGCCCAGTCAGGCTATCCACCGGCACGCACTATAGTCTATGCAGCCTGGGATGCTGAAGAACCAGGACTGATCGGATCAACAGAGTGGGCCGAGCACCATGCAGAAGAATTGCAGGAGCATGCTGTGGTCTATCTGAATACAGATGGCAACGGACGCGGCTTCGTGAATGTTGGCGGCAGTCATGTATTGGAACGATTCTTTAATGAAGTGATGGAAGATGTTGAAGATCCGCAGACCGGAGTCTCTGTTCAGGAAAGAAGGCGTGCAAATATACGCATCAATGGCCGCTCGGAGAAGATCAGGAACGAAGCAAAAAATCGCAGCGACCTGCGAATTAGTCCGCTAGGTTCGGGTTCTGACTACACTCCTTTCCTTCAGCACCTTGGTATCGCCTCGGCCAATATGGGCTTCGGCGGGCACTCCGGTGGTGGCAGCTATCATACGATGTACGACACCTATGAACACTATACGAAGTGGATCGATCCAGGTTTAGTTTACGGACAAACCCTCGCTCAGTTTGCCGGCCGCGCCACTTTGCGTCTTGCGAATGCACCACGACTACCGTTCGACTTCCAAGGATTCACAAACAATGTTGCGGGCTATATCGAAGAGATTGAAGCACTCGCGGATGACATGCGCGACAAGACCGCGACAGACAACCAAGACATTCGTGAAGGCGTCTATGGAATTATATTGGATCCAACAAAGTCGTTCGGGCCGCCTCTACCAAAACCTGAAATTCCCCATTTCAACTTTGCTCCGCTAAAGAATGCGCTCGCACGCCTAGAGGGTTCCGCTGATGCTTATCAAACCTTAGCAACAAGTGGCGCGCCGGCAAGCGCGCATCACAACTACTTGCTCTACACTAGCGAACGCGAACTTATTCGCGAAGAGGGCCTGGCTGGTCGCCCTTGGTACAAGCATCACATCTACGCGCCGGGCTTCTATACTGGCTATGGCGTAAAGACCATTCCCGGAGTTCGAGAAGCCATCGAGCAACGACAATTCGATCAAGTTGCAGGGCAGATTGAAATAGCGGCACAAGTGTTAACCAATCTTACAGTTCGATTAGACGAGTTAGTAGAACGCTAAACGAGGTGCCTATGATCTACGAGGTAGAGGGTGATATTCTAATGAACCGCGCCAAAGTCATTGCACAGGGCGTTACCGCCAAGGCTTCAATGAACAAATAGACCCACCAGGAATTTGCAGGAGAGATTTCGGAGCATGCGCCATGCATTCGATGAATGGTGCGAGTAAACAGATCCCTCACGATGCCAGTGATAGGCTAGGGGGCCGGAGGTATAGGCTGGCGGAAGTGCAGTGTATGATACATAGCTAATTCCGCGAGCTGCTCATACCCTTGTTTATCTATGATACGGCACTCAATAGCACCCTGGCGTGCGAACTTGGTATGTGAACGACGCCCTCTTGCGATTTTATTATTCCTAAGCGTGTACGCTATCTCTTGCTGACACCTGTGCATGCCAGCGCCAGAGATTGGCATTCGACTCATCTATGGTCAATCCAACCAGCGACGTCGCGAAATCGATGGCGGTTAAAAGCGTAATATCCGCAATTGTAAACCGTTCACCCGCAACGTAGGCTGCGGCCTCAAGCTCAGTGTTTAAACGCTCACAATACTTCGCAACATTCTCATCACTCGCTACTTTAGCCTCGGGTATCTGTTTGAATATCCCCATAGCGCCTACGATTGGACCATTGACCCAAGACACACCGACCTGACTCCAGAACTCTGTTTCGATATGACGATTACGCATCTCAATATGCCCAATCTCAAACGGATCTCGCCCCATAAGATTAGGCTCTGGATGCACTCCTTCTATATAGCGACATATTGCAACTGATTCACCGAGGCAACGCCCATCTTCTAGCTCAAGAACAGGAATCTTACCGCTTGGATTCTTCTTAAGAAACTCCGGCGTCTTGTGTTCGCCCTTGGTCATGTCGCAGTTCACTAACTCAACTTCTACGCCTTTTTCAGCTAAAAATATTTTCACCCGCCTTGGGTTCGGAGCGCCGCCATAGTCATAGAGCTTCATCATCTTGTAACCTTCTATTAGTATTTGTGAATGAAATTATCTGGCGCCGATTAGCCCTTCGGATCTTGCAATCCGCCGAATGCAGCAAAAAAAGACTTGAAGAAATTCGATAACTCCAGTGTCATCACAGCAAATTCTTGATCGAATTTCTGTGCAGCACTTTCGATCTCCTCATTTGCCTCTTCCTGCTTCATACCAACAAATTTTAAACGTTTTATACTCAGGTCATCGCCAAGGCTGCAGCTAAGCAGACTGTTCCAAGTAACGCCTAGGTTCTTCACCTGCTTGCCCGCCTCAAGATGACTCTGAATTTCATCGGAAAACAAATCCTGTCCCTTACAACGCACGATATTGCTGCCATCGGTTGGATTGTAGAGCTCGCAGTCTTCATCTATGAGGAAGTGATCACTTGCATGTTGCTCTTTCAACCAGCGGGTCATCACATCGCTAGGTGCGCGATTTGCATCGGGTATCGACACCTTCAAACTACCCAGGCTCTCACGGAGCAGGCTAAGCAGTGCCTCTGCCTTCGGTGCACTGGCGGAATTCACAACGATCAAATTGTCTTTAGCGGAGATATAGGCGAATGTTTGCTGATTGCGCGTAAAGGCTCTAGGCAGCAGTGAAACAAATACGTCGTCCTTTATCTGACGTTTTTCCTTCCTGTAAATCTTGCGCCCCTGACGCTCTTCTAGCTCGGCCACTTTTTCATCTGTAGCTTCATTCACCACCGAGGAAGGCAACAATCTTTCCTGCTTCTGCGCACAGAGCATTATATAGTTACCCTGCACATGAGTGAGCATCTCACCTTGTTTGCCGAGTGGGCTGATCCAGCCGTATTTAGACTTATCGTGACTACTGCAGGGGTGAAAAATTTGTTCGATCAGTTTCTTTTCTATCTCTTCCGAAGATGCGCCGATCGCCTCATCCAGGCAATATAGACGTGCATTTTTAAACCACATAAATTAATTTCCAGCTGGCAATACTAAGTAAAGCGAAGGTTTTGTAAAAGGAGTAACGCGGCAGATTATGCGCGATACAGGCGCAGTATTCTAGTGCTGGCTTGCGCTTAGTTTCATTCGCTACGATGCGGCTCAATATTGCTCAAGCATACGAAAAAAATTAAACGTGGATGGTAAATCCCATCTCTTAGGTCTCTACACCTAGGCTACACTTTGAACCCTAACTTTGAGAATTAAATTGCCTAGCTCTTCGCCGCCATTCTAGTTCTCCTCCCAGTGACACGGGATTGGTGCGCGTTGTTGACGCAGCTGGCAATACAGACAGCGGTGTGATGTTCATCATGGCCTGTGGCGTATGGTTGAGCCGCGTCGTGCTTCTCTACATAGATAGACAAAAACGTCTTGCCCTAGCCGGACACTAGGATGGTGTCCCATTGATCTTCGCTGCTAACAACCACTACATGGACCTGCTGCACAGCTAACGCTCTAAGCACCTCATAGCTGATACCAACGTTTATACCCATTCCTTATTTTCACACTTTTACTGACCTTACCTCTCCTAGCATTAGATCCACCATAGAAATATGCCCTGCTTTTTTACTCCAGTGCCAATCTCGCCTATAGTGAGTAAATCTTACTATTAAGAAGAGCATGCGAGCCATGACCGATACTACTAGCGCTACGTCAGCACCACCTATCGCGAGAAAGGAGATCACCCTCAGAGTTGTAGTATTGGGACTACTTCTAGCTGTGGTAATGGGGGCCGCGAACGTCTACGTGGGCCTAAGAGCGGGTATGACCGTTTCCGCCTCCATCCCTGCGGCCGTAATGGCCATGTTGTTATTCAAGATGCTGTTTAAGGATTCCAGCATCCTCGAGGCTAATCAGGTGCAGACCTGTGCCTCTGCAGGAGAATCTCTCGCGGCAGGCATTATTTTCACCATGCCAGCCATGATCTTGATTGGCTTCTGGGATTCCTTCGATTTCTGGTCTGTAACCATTATCGCCCTAACTGGGGGGCTGTTAGGCATCCTATTCATGATTCCCATGCGTAAGGTCTTCATCCTCAATAACCCCGAACTCGCCTATCCCGAAGGCGTGGCCTGTGCAGCAGTGCTACGCGCCGGCGACAGCGATAGCGAGGATGCAGAGCAAACAGGCGCGGCGAAAAACCTTGTTTTGGGCAGCATGTTAGGTGCTGGTGTGGCCTTGGGCGCGAAGCTATTCGGCGTGTTCACCGCCACATTAGAGACGGCCACTGTTCTCAGTTCGCGCATATTCTATTTCGGTGGCGACCTTTCCCCTATGCTCATTGCCATCGGATTCATCGTGAGATTGAATGTCGCTATTCTTATTTTTATAGGCGGTGCCATCTCTTGGATTGTTGCTATTCCCTTGCTGGGCATGGGCGATCAATTCCCGTCTGCGATAGATGGCGCCTATGAACTATGGAGCACTCAGATTCGCTATGTAGGTGTTGGAGCCATGGTGCTTGGCGGCTTTGCCTCCTTGTACTCTGTTCGCTACGGTCTAGTAGCCGCCATCAACGAACTGCGTAATAACCTAAGCAGCGGCAACATGATAAAACCCGACCTAGAACGGGACATCCCGACCTGGGCAATTATCACGCTTACCATTGGCTGCGTCTGCGTACTTGCCTATGTTAACTATCGCTTTACCTCCGGTATTGGCATTACGCTGCTGGCTACAGCCGTGATGCTGGTCATGGGCTTCTTTTTTACTGCCGTCGCAAGCTATATCGTGGGCTTAGTAGGCAACTCCAATAGCCCCGTCTCAGGCATGACGATCACCGCGGTTCTTGTAGCCGGCGGCATGTTGTGGCTGTTCAATTACTCCGGAATGGAGGCTATGGTGGCAACGTTAGGCATCGCTGCCATTGTCTGCTGCGTTGCCGCGACAAGTGGCGATGTCTGTAACGACTTGAAGACTGGCGCCATGCTGGGCGCTGCACCCTTTCGACAACAAATCATGCAGATCGCCGGCGTGTTCGTTGCTGCGCTCGTTATGTCACCAGTGCTTAATTTACTGCACAACAACATCGAAGGCGGCATCGGTGGCAGGGAACTATCTGCCCCTCAAGCTAGCTTGTTTGCCTCATTGGCGCGGGGCTTCTCCGGCGAGGGGCAACTTCCCTGGGACATGATCGGCTATGGCGTTCTGGTGGGCATCGTTATTCTGATTGTTGATTGGTATCTAAAATCTACCGGGAAAAAATTCAGAGCGCACCTGATGCCCATTGCCGTCGGCATGTATCTGCCGTTTGGCCTTGCAGCGCCGATTCTTATCGGCGGCCTGATCGCACACTTTCACACTAGAGGAATCCCTGACGCGAGCCATGACAAAGTCTTGCATCGCGGCATACTGTTCTCATCGGGTGTTATCGCCGGCGAGGCATTGATGTCTGTTGGCTTAGCCTGCCTTACAGCACTAGGCGTCCAGTCCCTCGACCTGGGATTGTCCACGACTCTAGTGACGATTTTCTCAATAGCAGCTGCAGTATTTATAGTCTGGATGTTTCGTAAATTCACACGCCCAGCTAGCAACTGAAAGAACCGGAACATTTAGGTTTTTACTCTAGACCGAATAGTTGCTAGTCTCAGTGGAAGAGACCAACGATCCTTTGATCTGAGGAGATAATGAATGCGTGTCACCACTGCCTTGGCGCTAGCTCTAGCGCTTTTTGTACCGCTAACTTCGGCCCAGATAGTTCCAGAAGAAATCAGCGTCGAAACGATGCCTGACCCCGGGCCTAACTGGTTTATTTCCAAAACAGGAAATGGCGGCTATATCTTCGATGCGGCCACCGGAGAGATGCAGGGAATGCTCTCCCTCTCACGCTATACGCCGGCTGTTACCATGTGGCAGCCCCGACGTGAATTCTATGCGACCGAGTCCTACCTCTCACGAGGCGTGCGCGGCGAGCGTACCGATTTGGTCGCTGTCTACGATTTTGAGAATCTAAGCCCCGTAGCAGAAATTATTATTCCAAATCACATGGCGCGCCTTTCTTTCCGCAATCATCTCGGCCTTATGAACAATGGCCGTCATCTTGCAGTATTGAATATGAACCCCGGACATTCGGTCTCAATCGTCGATTTGGAAGATCGGGTCTTCATCTACGAGGCCTCGACTCCCGGTTGCGCAGTCATCATGCCCGTAGCGGATAGCGACTTTCTCCAGCTTTGCGGCGACGGCACACTGCAGCTAATTCAGTTGGATATTAGTGGCTTCGAAGAAAATCGTGTACGTAGCGACATATTCTTCAATGTTATGGAGGATGCCATCTTCGACCGAACTGCGCGCAGCGCCGATGGCTGGTATCTCATTAGCCATGCAGGGATTATCTATGAAGTTGGAAGCCAAGGCTCTGAAATCATCATCAACGACAGCTGGAAGGTAACTCAAGAAGGGGAAGATTCATGGCGACCCGGTGGCGACGAGTTTATTACTGCCCATCGCGATACCGGCTTACTATTCGTCGCCATGCATGAGGGCGAAGTCGATACGCACCACGTTCCCGGAGAAGAGATCTGGGTATTGGATGCTAATTCCGGCCGACGCTTACATAGAATCGAACTCGACGTGCCGGCAACCTCGATAATGGTTACTCAGGAAACTGAGCCGAAGCTAATTGTCGCCGATGACGATGGAGCCACCCATGTATATAACGCGCTTACCTTTGGCTTTGAGCGCACTATCGTGACTCCTGGCGCTGCGATGTTTGAGGATTTCTAAATCGTGATGGATCCGCTGCTACTACAAATTATTTCACTTGGCTTCGCTTTGCTATTCCTGATCGCCGCTGCGCACAAGTTTAGTAATCAAGTGCTTTTCCGAGCGAGTTTCGAAGCTTATGAAATAGTCCCGGAAAGCCTCTCGGGCCTAGTGGCACGTCTAATTCCCTCACTCGAATTGCTCTTAGGTGTTGGATGGCTAGCCATTGGCATATTTGCCATTAAGCTTGAACCTGTCACTCTGATCAGCATCGGTCTATTGGCAAGTTATGTTGTGGCTATCGGAGTAAACCTCAGACGCGGCAGAAACTACATAGATTGCGGCTGCAGCTTCTCAAATAGTAACGCATCTAATCCGGGAAATGGCTCGCAGCAAATTTCAACGGGCCTGCTTTGCCGGAATGTATTTCTGATTGCCATGGCGGCTGCGTGCCTAATTCCTGCCAGTGATCGTAGCCTGCAACTTATTGATATTTTTGGATTAATTTTTTCGATGACTGCATTGATATTATTATATGGAACTTTCAATCAGTTACTAACTAATAGAAACGCCATTAATTCTTGGAGAGAAAATAGTGCTTGAAGCCTTAGTAGTCTCCAATATCGTGTTATGGATTTTAGTTGTCGTGCTATCACTTCTGGTTTTGGCTCTCTCCCGCCAATTAGGAATTTTGCATGAACGAGTAGCTCCTGCTGGAGCGCTCATGCCAACTAGCGGACCAAAAGTTGGCGAAATTACTGAAGAGATTGCCCTCACGAGCATTCACAATCAATCACTGGCAGTAGGTGGTGCTAACGCTAACGGCCTGGCATCTTTTATTCTATTTATTTCGCCCACCTGCCCTGTTTGCAAATCCTTAGTACCAACAGCTAAATCGCTGGTGCGCTCCGAAGGTCACCGCATGCAGCTGTTGTTTGCTAGCGATGGTGAGGAGCTAGAGCAACATCAACGCTATGCAAAAGACTTGGATATTGATGATTATTCCTACGTGCTTTCCGAAGCCCTGGGCCGAGCGTTTGAAGTAAGCAAGTTGCCTTTCGCCGTATTAATAGGTGCCGATGGGATACTTAGGGGCAAAGGTTTAGTAAACACAAGAGAGCATATGGAGAGTCTCATCGAATCGATGGATTCTGGCATTGTAACCGTGCAGGAATATATTGGCAGCATGCAGAACGAGCAAAAATCTATTGAGCCTTCAGCGATGGAACACACATCATGAATATGAAAAAAATTATCGAACGCGGCTATTACTGGATCGACGATCAGGCTCGACAATCAAGTCTGACACTTGCACGAAAAATCTCACGCAGAAGCTTTTTATCTAAGCTTGGCATGATGCTAGCGGGTGCTGCGGCATTCCCACTCCTACCTGTAGCTCGCTCGTTCGCACAAAATTCTGTTCAGGAAGTTGGTGATCCTCAAAGTTGCGAATATTGGCGTTATTGCGCCATGAGTGGCACGCTGTGCTCTTGTTGCGGAGGTACTTATACCTCCTGTCCTCCAGGTTCTGAGGCTTCGCCTATCACCTGGGTTGGTACCTGTCACAACCCAGCTGACGGCAGAGATTACTTAATGTCTTACAACGACTGCTGCGGCAAATCGGTTTGCTCACGTTGCAGTTGTCACAATACACAGGGCGATAAGCCTTTGTACTTCAATAGCAACAGCAACAGTGTGCTGTGGTGTTTTGGCACCGAAAACACGAGCTATCACTGCACCGTCTCTTTGGTATTGGGTACCACCGACGAAGCTAATTAGTAGCGGGGTTTTCAGCTAATGAACCTACTTTTCCTCGGGAGGGTCTTCACCCTAATTGCGCTATTCAGCCTTAGCGTCAATGTTTTTGCCGCCAGCCCTCGAATTAACTATCTGCTCTACTGCACCGGTTGCCACGCGGCAAACGGTGCAGGCAAACCTCCCAATGTACCCTCCCTTCGTGATGAACTCGGCCGCATGATCTCGGTGCCGGAAATGCGCAGCTATCTAGTTCGAATTCCCGGGGCCTCACAGGCACCGATTTCAGATGCCGATCTTACCGATGTAATCAATTGGCTCCTCCGTGAATTCAATAGCAATACCCTGCCCGCTAACTTTGAAGAATACACAGTAGGTGAGGTCTCTGATGCCCGCCGTAATATCCTCGCTGACCCTCTTCGGTATCGAGCCGAGTATTGGAAGTCCTACGACGACTAGCCCACGATGTTGCGACAATTCGTCCCTCCCACGGCATAGACATTCGTCTCCTCAGCATCTATGTCCTCCTTGAGATGGCATTGAGGATCAGCGAGTCATGCGCCAAAACCGCTTACTAACGCCGCTATCGACAGTTTATTGCTAGCCCAACGCTTGCCCGACATTGAGACGCTGGTGATTGATAAAGCGATGGGATTCTACAACGATGCTTGTGCCAAATTTGGCCGACCTTCCGGTGAACTCTAGCGAACTGTGCATCTGGTCGCCGAGACTGGCATTCATGTTAAGCAATGAACGCAGGAACAGGCCGTGGACTATGCCCTGCAGAATGCGGTACGACCCGAGCCTTCGGGTCGCTCCAAGATTCAGCGCTATTTCAATAACCCTGTTCAGGCCACTGCCTAGCAGATTAGTCTACTGAAGATTTAGGAAGCGCGAACGAAAGTCGAAGCAAAAATCTGCGACGATTTTGATACCAGCTACTTTCACGACGCCGTGTTAGGGTCAGGCCAACTGCCCATGGCCGCACCCGCAGCAGAAGTAGATAGCTGGATCGCGTGATCGCTGGATAGAATCCACTCGAAACTACTCGATTCTTGGTAACTGCTTAAACAGGGCCATTTACCAATACCGCCTTCAATCCCTCGAAGGAAACACTCATGCCGTGTTCTATCGCCGGAGAAAATTGATCCGGTGCTATTTCCGTTGTCCACGAAAAATGGCAACCCTTCTCGCTTGCTAACAATTTAATGGTTGCCAGATGATGTTCCAATGGCGTGGGTGTCTTGATCGCAGAATACTGCAGGCAATGATTTTCATTATCCAAGGTAAGGATTCTTTCCTGCACCTCGCCAATGCCCTCCATCGTGAATGAACGAATTCCACCCTCCTCCGTGATCGAATCTACAGCTGGGACCCAATCCGCACGAGTCACGTCAGCGAATATCGCCCAGACCTCTTCTAAGGGATAAGCCAGTTCTTCTTCAATCGTTACAGTCTTCATCTCACCTCACTTACCTGATAGCTCGAGTCCCCACCCAGAGATAGACGGGAAGCACACAAGACAGGCCAGTAAAAAGATTAAGCACCCTAAATGCCCAAGGTTTAAGCCAGTCTGCCTTATTAGAAAACATAGACATCCAAAACACAACCGATCTAATCAGCGGGTCTGCGATGAATCCACCCGCCGCGCTATTCACAAACGCGCAGCCACGGCCGCAGACAGCTCGAGACTATTCTCCACCGCAGGGAAGGTTATCGGTATAGCTGCACCGGGAATACCCAGTAGCAGATAGACGGTCTTTAGGTTCATTATATTCTCCCAGTACTTCTCGATTTATTGTGAAAGTTAATCTCGCCAACTAGCAGCGGCGCAAACAGATTCTGTGGTATTCTGCCTTAAAATACCAAGGCAGTCTGCCCTGCTAGCGTCCTCGCTAGTTGACCCTAGCTACTCGAAAACAGGAGTTCGTCATGCAAAAGAGAGCAAAAACATTGGTAAGGGGCCTGTTGCTGGTTGCTGGCCTTAGCCTATCCTTCAACAGCTACGCTCAAGATCCAGAATGGGTCGACCTTGCCGTACATAATTTCGGAGCGCCTATTAACACGATGTGGGCAGAGGGAGAGCTCTCTTTCGCCGCTGACGGCACGATGGTGTACTGCAGCGCCAGACAGGATATGGCGGTAGCACCGGGTGATCCAAAAGATCTGTATATCGCTACCTTCAATGCCGAGACCGGCAGCTGGAACACGCCAGTAAACATGGGCATACCAATCAATGCACCGCCAGCGACCGACGCCGACCCCTTACGCGCCGGCGATGACCGCGAGCCTTGGATAACTGCCGACGGCAATACCATCTACTTCAAGTCTGACCGTCTCGCCACTACTAGCCCGCGTAATGCGAATGATCTTTTCATTACTCGCAAGGTCAATGGACAGTGGAGCACCCCAGAGTTGATAGGCTTTCCTATCAGCACAAACGTTGGCAACGAGCACTGCCCTGCTATTCTCCAAGACGGCGAGACGCTCTGCTTCGCGTCAATGCGTGAAGGCGGCTACGGTGGATCCGACATCTATTGCTCCAAGCCAGACGGCAATGGCGGCTGGCAGGAGCCCGTTAATCAGGGGCCAAATATCAATACAGCAGCCGAAGAATTCCATTTCTCCCAAGACAAAGACGGCATGGTGTATTTCACCTCGTCCAAACCTGGCGGCTTTGGTGGCACCGATATCTACAGCGCGATGACGCAAGGTGAAAATACTTGGGCGGCAGCGAGAAACCTTGGGTCACAAGTGAATACGTCCGGCGCCGATATGTGCCCAGCATTCCCACCAGGGGACAATACAATCACCTGGTTCTCCACTCGTGATGACAATAGCCTTGGTAACATTGACATATTTTGGACGAACAAACTTAACGTAGGTGAATGATATGAATACGACAAGATTTTTGGTCCAGCGTTATCGCTGGGCTTTTTTATCTGTACTAGCTGCCTTTATAGCGACCTCCTGTGCCATAAACCCAGAAACGCAAGCGAAAATGGACGAGTACGCCAGAACGATTCCAACCTGTATGAACGACACCGAATGCGATCGCATGTGGGCTTTGGCCAGAACATGGACGCTGCAAAATTCTGACTTCAGTATTCGCGGCGAAAGCGACACGCGCATTAGCGCCAGTAGCAACCTCATCAGCCAAAGTGGCACTGGCGTCACTGTTAATAAAGTCGCAAACGGGTCCGCGGGTTCCCAACTCGTTGTCGATCTGGAATGTTTTAGCGCCTATTCATGCCCAGACATATGGGATCTAAAAATAGATTTTAATAAAACAATTAGCGGCATATCTGAATGAATCGAATAATCACAAGAAAACTTCTAGCACTACTTCTAATTTTATTGCCGAGTGCGGCGTATTCTCAAAATGATACCGAGCAATGGATGCACCTCTTTAACGGCAAAGATCTTAGCAACTGGATTCCTAAATTCACCGGCTATGAGCTAGGCGTAAACTACCGCGATACGTTTCAAGCAGAGGATGGTGTGTTTAAAGTTTCTTATGACAACTGGCCTGACTTTGATGGCGAGTTCGGTCATATTTTCTATGACGAGAGTTTCTCTCATTATAGATTGCTAGTGGAATACCGTTTTGTAGGTGATCAGGTAAACAACGGCCCTGGCTGGGCCTTCCGTAATAACGGTGTCATGTTGCACGGCCAATCTCCAGAGTCCATGACCCTGGACCAAGAGTTTCCTGCCTCGATCGAAGTACAGTTACTCGGCGGCAACGGCACCGATGAGCGAGCAACTGCAAATGTCTGCTCACCAGGCACGCACTATGTTAAAGAAGGTGAACTGATTACGCAGCACTGCATCAACTCGAGTTCGGCCACCTATCACGGTGACCAGTGGGTTACGCTTGAAGTGGAGGTGCGCGGCGATGAACTGATTCGCCATACCGTGAACGGCGAAATGGTTTTCGAGTATTCGATGACACAATTGGATGAGAGCGACCCCGATGCACAAAATTTAATCGGCCAAGGTCAGCCAGTTGCCGTGAGCGGTGGTTACATCTCACTGCAGGCAGAAAGCCATCCAACTGAATTCAGAAGAATAGACCTTTTACCTCTTGCCCACTAAGAGATCACTAGCTCTGTTCTAACTGAATTTATTCTAACCAATAGTCTTCGAACCAGATCTGCTCCAATGGGCCCTCTCCTTATTAGTTCTCTTCTAGAGAGTTCCGTCGGCGATTAGGTCTGCTGCATAGTGTGCCGCTCGGGCACTGAACGCCATATAAGTCAGGGAAGGATTTTGACAGGCCGACGATGTCATGAACGAACCATC
>Ga0115569_10000943_pt1 | contig 22608 bp, 17 predicted proteins | sample COGITO_mtgs_1205_2_FD_87295 | JGI IMG/M metagenome (GOLD analysis project Ga0115569, IMG submission 87295) | Pelagic marine microbial communities from North Sea - COGITO_mtgs_120503 | ecosystem: Environmental > Aquatic > Marine > Epipelagic | place: Germany:Helgoland, sampling site Kabeltonne... | reverse complement strand
TCGTAGGGTTTAACCGTGGAGGCCAACATCACCTCTGACCAAAGCTTGGTTGCCACCCCCGCGAAAGATCACACCTGCAACCGCAACGATAACTGCTATGCTGATAACAATATGCTAGAGGGAAATTCCCGTGAAATTATTTTATTCCCCGTTCCATACGTTTATTCATAAGGTCCTCGTTACTATTCATGAAGCGGGTCTGTGGGATGAGGTCACCTTTGTGCCCACTTACCCCAGGTAAAACTAACAAAGCGATCGCCTTTATTTTGGCTCTTGGTACGGTCAGTGGCGTGAATGCATACCCCGGCTCGATCTAAAATCGAAAATTTTGCAAGATCAATTTCCCTTAAACACTGGCTGCCGTTTCTCAGCAAATGCCGAGAGTGCCTCCTCGCAATCCTCACTCACCTGCATACATTGCTTTTCCCTTAACAGACCGTAATCAAGGGTTGCATCAACCGCCTGCCGCAACAAACAGTTTAATGTTTGCTTGGTGCCCTCAATGGCCATCCTAGGTCCTGTGGCAAGCCTTTCAGCCTTCGCATGAGCCACTTTAAGCAGGTCAGCTGCCCGCACCACATGGCGAATAAGACCGAGCTCCTTAGCTTCTTCCGCCGTCAGACGATCGCCCGTCATCAAGAACTCCTTGGCGTTGTGCATGCCTACGAGCAGAGGCCAAATAGCGGCGCCACCGTCTCCTGCAACATACCCTGCAATAACGTGGGTGTCGGCAAACACAGCCTCCTCGGCAGCCACAACAATATCGGAGAACAGCGCTAGAGTAGCGCCAAGTCCCATTGCATAACCATTCACCGCCGCAATAATAGGCTGGGGGACTTCGAGGATATCGAGGATTATCTTTCTACCCTCCTCTACCATCGCATCAGTCTGCTGTGTATTCATGGACAGCCCGTGTTTGAGGTCACCCCCAGCGCAAAACGCCTTACCCGCACCGGTCAAGACCACGGCCCGAGTTTCTTTATCTCGAGCGATATCCGCGAATACCCAGGATAGCTCCCGGTGGAGCAGTTCGTCAGTGGCATTAAGTGCCTCTGGACGGTTCAATGTCACCGTCAGTACGCCGCCCGAACGCGCAAAAGCAACATGCCGATACTTTTCGTAAGCTGTCATTCCGTTCCTCCAAAACAATGCACTCAACCTTCGCCCATGATGCCCGACACCCCCATGTCTTGTTGAGTATTGCTGCGGTCTTAATCGCATGCCGTACAGTCTTTCGTGCGGTCGATAGCCAGCGCAGATTGCCTTCAAAACGCCTACTGGTGTTCTGCCTAAATTAGCAGACCAGAAGTGCAACCGGACTCTAGAATAGAGTTCAGGCTACAAAATCTAGATCGGCGCAATGCACACAGCGCTCTGTGATGAGGTAGGCAATGAAATACCTATCTTCGCTTTTCCACACTGCCGTGACGTCGCCGGTTGCTGTTGGGGTTGGGGTTGCTGCAGCGTGAACGAAAAGTTCGGCATCACACCCGCCGCTGGTCTTCCTGATGGGCTGACTCGCCGCCATTGTGTGGGCAAGCACGATGGCTATTGCGAGACGCTGCCTCTAAAAACGTTACAAACGGGCTTTGACTCTACTAAGCGCACCGCTCGCCAAGTAAAACGCCCAAACGCCTTATGCCCTCAGTAATCTTATCCTCAGTCATCTGCGAATAGCTTAGACGCAGCGTATCAACCCTAGGATCAGTAGCATAAAATGATTCACCAGGCACATAGGCGACGCCAATATCGTTCATCGCATACACCACCGTCTCAGTTGCGTTTACGCCAGGCGCCTCAACCCAAATAAAGTAGCCGCCAGAAGGTCGTGTGTGGGTAACGCCCGATGGGAAGTATTGGCCAATCGCGGTGAGCGCGGCGTCTCGCCGGGCCCTGTAAACTTCTCGCGACCTGCCCAAATGCTGATCGAGGGGGTGGTCCTGAAGAAACGTTAATGCCTGATACTGCGCGACAGTGCCGGCCTGAAAATCGGTGGCCTCTTTTAGTACACGGTATCGCTCGATTAGCCTATCGTCTGCAATTACCCAGCCCAGTCGAATACCGGGACAGAGTGTCTTTGAGAACGAGCCGAGATAGATGACCCGACCGCAATCGTCAAAACTCTTGATTGCAGGAGGGAAAGCCCCATCAAAACGAATTTCGAAGTAGGGACTGTCTTCAATGATCATGACGTCATAACGATCTGCCAGTTGAACCATTTGGCGCCGGCGATCCGTCGCCAGCGTGATTCCCGTGGGGTTTTGGAAATCGGGAACCGTATAGATCAACTTCGCCTCGGGGTGCCGCTTCAGCGCATCCTCAAGCGCATCCATGCGCATACCGTGGTCATCGATTGCCACTGAAACATACTTCGCAGACAAAGCACCGAAGGTATTCAAGGCGCCGAGGTATGAGGGATGCTCGACAATAACCGTATCCCCTTCGTCCAGATACAACCTTGCCGCATAGTCTATGCCCTGCTGGGAGCCGCTGAGAATGAGAACATTATCTGCGCTGACGCTGATCCCGGCGCGAGGCATCCACTGTGTTGCAATGAAATCACGCAGCTGCGCCACACCGTAAGCACCGTCATAGGCCATTACAGTGCGACCATAAAGATCAAAAGCCTTATCAGAAGCCGACCTGAAGGCATCCAATGGATACAACTCAGGAGCAGGAGCGCCTCCGGCAAAGGAAATCATTTCTGGATTTCGCGCTGCGGCAAACATTTCCTTAATGAAATCTGAGCCATAGCCTTGCATTCGTTTCGCTTCAGCGACCATTTAATCTCCCCTTGCTTTGCTTTTCAGTAAGACCTAGGTAGGCCAAGTACATGCTGACCGATAAAATTTAGCGTCATCTGCTGCGTCAAAGGCGCTAGCCTGAATAGCTGCACCTCACGCCACCACCGTTCCTGGTGATACTCCCTCGCGTAACCCGCGCCACCATGGGCCTGTAAACTGTGATAACACGCATCGATCGCCGCCTCGACGGCCACGTATTTCGCGGTATTTGCGAGCGCGGTGGCGTGCGCGGATTGGTCACCCTGATCCTCCATCGCGGCAGCCTGTCTTACTGTCCACCATGCGGACTCCAGTCGGGCATGGGCAGCAGCGAGCGGATGCTGTACCGCCTGATGGGCACCTATCGGAACATCAAAAACCACACGTTCACTGGCGTAGAGAACCGCGCTGGACAAGGCTAGCCGGGCCAGGCCAATAGACCCGGCAGCGACCAGTAATCGCTCTGCATTGAGCGTTGGCGCCAAGCTTGCAAACCCCTTGCCCAAGGTACCCACCAATGCCGACTCCGGAACAAAGAGGTCCTCTATAAACAACTGATTTGACTTGTAATAATTGAATCCGTGCTTGGGTATGGGGGTGTAGTCCAGGCTCTCATTGGGCAAATCGATCAGAAAAAGACTGAGCGATCCCGATTTGACTGCTTCTTTACCAGATGGCGCTGTCTTAGCGACAAGCAGCAGGGCGTCAGAATTATCGATATTAGTGATAAACCATTTATTCCCGTTGATACGGAAACCGCCACCCTCAGCCACGGCGGTCGTTTTAATGTTGAAGGAGTTAGTACCCGCATCGGGCTCCGATAATGCAAATGCGCAGATCTTCTCGCCACGCGCAAAGGGCGCCAAATATTGTTCGGCCTGTAACGTGCTGGCGCTCTTTACTAGGGTCAATGTTCCTAACAAGCCGAAGAGATAGCCCAACGCCGGCCCCCCCCCGCCGCCACCACGACACAAGGCCTCCATGGCGAGACATAACTCCGTCATGCCTTGACCCGAGCCGCCCATCGTCTCTGGAACCGCCAGCCCAAAGAACCCTTGCGCACCCAATTCATCAACAAATTCCGTCGGATAAATTTCATTCTCGTCGCATTTTCGCCAGTACTCAGGACCAAAAGCGCTCGCAACTTTCTCAGCGGTCTCGATGATCATTTGTTGTGTATCAGTAATAATTAACATCAGCTTCCACCAAAGGCATCAATACCCGTTAACGCCCTACCTATCGAGAGTTTTTGTATCTCATTGGTGCCTTCGGTCACCATGAAAGGCCGAACCGCCCTATACATATATTCAATGGGGAACTCCTGTGTGATGCCATTGCCACCATGAATCTGCATGGCGCTAGCAACTATTTCGCAGGCAACATCCGTGCTGTACCACTTACACATGGCCGCATTCACATCCGAGCGATATCCGCGATCAATCGCATCGAGCGCTTTGAAGGATAATAATTTTCCAGCCTCCAACTTAGTTGCCATCTCACCCAGCATCGCGGAAATCAACTGATGCCCAGCAATGGGCTTGCCAAATTGATGCCTGTCCACCGAATATTTCGTGGCCTCATCGAGAGCAGCCTGCGCGACACCCAAGGCCATTAGAGCAACAATAGGCCGAGAGCCGGCTAGTGAAACAAACAGCGTTTTCATGGCCTCACCAGGAGCCACCATCAAATTTGTTTTAGGAACCCGGATATCTTCAAAGATCACCTGTGCCGTGGACTGGCTGTTCAGCCCCATTTTTCCGATCTCTACTGTTTTATACCCATGCTCTCGGTCTACTAAGATTAACCCTAAACCACCCACGGGATCGTCATTGAAACGCGCTAACAAAAAGATAAAGTCAGAGTAACCGCCGCTGGATATCCACAATTTTTCGCCGGAGATAATAAAGTCATCACCCGACTCCCGCGCTCTACAGGCTACTGCAGTGACCTGAGAGCCGGCACCTGGCTCAGACATACCAACACAGCCCAACTTCTCGGCACTGAGCACAGCTTTAGCATAGTCATCACGCAGATGATCGGGCACATAGGGCAGTAGCTTCCCTACAATCATTTGGATTAGGGCGGTAACAGCTATATCCGGCGATACTCTGGCCAGTTCAAACTGCAGCAGTCCAACCGTAAAAGTATCAAGTCCGAGTCCACCCAGCTCTTCGGCCACAACCCCAGCACCCACGCCAAAAGGCAACATCTCGCTTTGCAGGCGAAGCGCAAGCTCCCGAGGAATTAGCCGATCACGATACTCATCGGCTACAGGTTTTAACTCCTTATCCGCAAAGCGACGAAATGTGTCCACCAGCAACTGCTGTTCTTCAGTGAGAGAAAAATCCATTAGGCGTTGTCCTCAAAAAAACGTCTTTTTTTAGGGTAAAAATTAACCAACGGCTGGGCGGATCAAACTTCCAGCAGCGTGTCACATCAGTGAAATCCGGCCCATCACAGGTAGTCTCGGTAAACAAAGATGGGTAAATTTCCATCAAAGCATGCCCTCATTTTTTACCGGCAGTTGCAGCGAGGATCTAAACCCCTCCCGCTGATAAATCTCCAGGGGTATCGGATTTCCCCCACCCTTGTTCGAGGGCTTTATCGCCGTAACCATCAGTGTCAAAGTACTGCCAGCTGAGAGGCGCACCGCTACAGGCTGCAAATCTACCTCTACCAATATGGGGTCCGATGCCTCCTGTGAGGAAGCAAAGTTACTCTGGTTTAGCCAAGGCAGGCCGAGGTGATTTACCGGCGGCTTTGACTGCCAGCGATGGGATACTTTTAACATTGCGCCACTAACATAGCGCTGCTGCCCATCGTTCAAATCGACAGCCAGAACAATCGATATCTCCACATCACTACTCAGTGGTGATAGCCAAAGTGATGCCAAGGGATGACCTGTGACCTCAAGATCCTGACTCAGGGGCAGCGAAAATCTCTGGGTTGCGCCATTTATGGGCAATCCCATGTCTGTTAGGTATGGAGAGGCATAGCATTCAGCAGGGGCAGCAACGCTGTCTCCACAAAGGCCCTGTCGGAATGTCCCGTTATTACGCTGGAGAAAGTGATGATTCAGCGACATTGAGCTGCTCACAGATCCATGCTTTATCTCTACCGAACTGCCAGTCGGCAGCATTTCTGCGCCCAAGTAAAGTTCCACAGGTTCACCGCCCAAAGCGGTCCACGTCTCATCTTGTTCCCACCCCGCCCCCACTCGGTAGTAGCGGATAGGCGGCTCATTCATGATTCCGTTATCAATGCCTACTAACCAATAATCAAACCAGCGCAACGCTTCACCGATCAGATCAACGCCAAAGGTTTCGCCATGGAAATAAGGCCCCACGTGCAACTTTTGGGGTCCTCCAAAGTTTGTGTAGGCCAGCAACTGGTCTTTAGCATAAGCATCCCACCACCCTGCAATGTGATAGACCGCCACTGATTGATCTTCGAGGACCAATCTATGGAACCAGACACTATTTTCTAAATGCCATGACCGCCCTGTCTCTTTATCGAGGGTATCTCTAAACAGTAAAGGCCGAATTTGCGCACCTAACGGAGTGTTCGCCCGATGGCCTGCTCTCGCTGCTCTCAACTGGACCACACCCGTCTCACCATCAACTGCGGCGACCCCAGCACCATCGGCGCCAAAATCAACTCGCTCTCGAATGGTTTGCCATGCCAGCTCGAGGTCAGGACGATAAATACCATTATCGAAAAAGGTGGCGTAGTGGTCATATTGGGCGTTGCCAACAAACAGTGCCTTCAAGTAAGGCGAAGCTTCAACCAACGCCCAATATTGTACTGAGCCCAACCAAGAGCTACCGATCATGCCAATCTGGCCATTACTCCAGCTCTGAACACCAAGCCAATCGACGATATCCCGGACATCAAGTGCATCCTGAAATCCCAGCCAAGTCGACCGACTACCAAATGAGGCACCATAACCTCTGGCATCTGCGATGCAGACTGCGTATCCACGCTGAGTGAGGCGCCGTAAGGGTTTCGATCCGTTCAGCCCAACGCCCACCTGCGGCAACTGGTAGGGCTTCGTCGCTGCAAAGCGGCGACCGTAAGGTGTGAAGCGGAGCACCACCGGGTGGCGGCCCTCCAGCTCCGCGCCGCTAGCACTGCGATCGGGGATAGGGATATAGCAATCCAACGCGAGTTTTGTCCCATCCCTGACCGGGACGTACTGGCTAAACCTTGACCAATCACCCAACTGCTCGGTCGAAGCTGTTAGACACGTGGCGAAGAAACCCAGCGCAGTGGCTAACAATAACGGGAGGGTTGGTTTGAACAACATCCTTGGCTGGCCTGCAGCCCCGGTCAGTACTCGACCAGGGCCTCGCGATCGTAGGCTTCGCTGCTCAGCCGCCGAAATTTAGTGTCGCCCTGATGAAAATCGTTCTAGGCGGCTCTAAGTACCCAAGAAAGTAGGTACCAAACCCCTGCGAACTCCCTAAAATTTCCTCCTCCGTCAAGTTCTTGCCGATCAGAGAAACACTCCACATATCGTTTCGTCCGGCAATACCAATATGGGCATCAACGCGAGTATAAGAGTCCTGCATCATTAAGGGGTCGATGGTGCCTTCAGTCAGATAATCATCGCTGTAGGCAATCGTGAACCCTCCAGTCAGATCCATGCCGGCAAATAAAGGCGCGCGCAGATCGCCAAAGAACGTCGCCTGCATATCAGGGGCATAAGGCAAGGATTGGCCGCTAAGATCACAGACTCCTGTTGGAGATGTGATTGCACTGTTGCAGTTACCCTCTGTAAAGTTATCGTACTCCGCATCGAGCAAGCCGACAGATGCGCCTAAAGTCAGCCACTCCGCTGCTGACCAGCGGGCATCCGCCTCAATCCCTTGAGAAATTGCCTCAGCGGCGTTGGTAATTCTGGGTCGAGTAGAAACAACACCATCAACGACCTCCACGTCAAAGGAATTGACTTGTAAGTCATCAAATTCCGTCCTGAAAATCGATAGGTTCCATTCAAAGCTGCCGTCAGACGACCGTGCTTTGATTCCAGCCTCGAGACCCAGGGCACTCTCATCGTCATATTCCAGTTGGCCACGCTGTGCGCTGGTAGAGCTAGAGAACCCTCCCGCCTTGGCACTATCGCTCGCCTTGGCGTACAACATCGTCGATTCGCCAAGGTCCCACTGGGCCGCCAATTCCCACATGAAATTACTGGAGCTACGACTATCTCTATAGCCATCCAAGTCAGCGCTGGGACACAAGGCCGCTGCCAACGGCGGCGGTGCAGGCACCAATGTCGCAGATCCAATCAACCCCAGGTTACAGCGGGAGTCTCTGAAAACATCCTTTTCCTCATCGGAGTATCGGCCGCCCCCTGACACTCTGAAAGTGTCAGAAAGATTCCAGGTCGCCTGAATAAATGGCGAAAACAATGTCGAATCAACCTCGAAAATGCCAGTAGACTCCAAGCCAACTCCGGGACCAAGAGCGCCCTCACCGTAAATGTTGGGCTGCGCGTTCCTGAGTGATGTATCGTGGTAGTAAATACCCGCAATGTAATCAACCGTATTGTCGCCCTGAGAGCTGATACGCGCTTCCACGCTGGTTTGCTCGTAATCTTCATCGATACCGGCGTCGAGAATGTTGAGCGTTGTTGTATCAAGGTCGAGTGAGATGTCGTACTCAAATTCCGACCTTGCAACCAGGACGTCAATGCGATTGTTGCCCAGTTCCCATTCGAGACCCAGACTGTAGAGGTCATATTGGCTCTCTATACCGGGCTCGGCGACAGGAAGAATTCCGAAAATATCGATAGTCGACTCATCTGCAGCATGCTGCCAATTAAGGATGCCATCGTTGGGCTCAATTAGCTGTGATACGCCACCGTAGATCTCCCCCACGCTCAAAGAAGATTCGTACTCAGAAGTCTCAAGCTTACCGGTCACTGTAACGCGGTCAGACACATTCCAGACCGCGTTGAGGCGCACCAGCATGTCTTCCCGGGTGGACTCTGCACCGTTGACATTGTTAACCATAAATCCGTCATAATCCGACGCACGCACTGCAGCCCTCAACCCAAATGAGTCTGTCAACCCGCCCCCAGCCGTAGCGGTCACCCCATAACCACCATACTCAAGCTCTGTGTCCGCCATAATACTGGCCTCAAAGGGGTCGCCTCCCTCATTGCGACGCGTCAGTACACTGATTGCACCGGCGGTTGAGTTGAGTCCGTGTACCACTGACTGCGGGCCCCGCATGATTTCCACACGCTCGATGTCAAAAAACGGGTTTCGGTATTGTCGACTTCGCGGCAGATAAACGCCGTCGATAAACATCCCCACCGATTGCTCAAAACTTCTGTCCTGCCCCGCGCCTAAGCCGCGAATGTTTACAGACTGCGCCGTAATACCGTAGCCGATAATGACGTTGGGGACAGTGCCAGCAATATCCTGAATGTCGGTCATGTTGAACTCATCGACAAATTCACCCGAGATGGCCTGTATCGACACAGGGATATCCTGCAGGGTTTGCTCTCGCTTTGTCGCCGTGACCACAACCTCTTCCAATACCGCCATAGCGGGCGCAGCAATGCTTCCCGTCACCACAGCCGCTACTGCGAGGCTAATCAATTTCTTATTTTTTTCAGTCTTCATCATGGCTCCCCAGATCATTTTTTGAACATATCGGGCTACAACGGTTTCACTTCAGTTCCGCTTTTAGACTGAAGTTTAGGCTCAGGCCTCTCAAAGCAACCATGTCAATTTCGGAAGACCATCCGTCACTAGGGCGCCATCAGAGCGCTCAATTCTGGTCTAGCCTGAACACAAAAACCTAGTTTTCTCCACTGACTCGATAGTCCTGCAGTGCCTTCAACGCGGCTTCTGGTACCCCAAGCACCCTAAGGTAGTCGCGAGCAGCGGCCCCCTCCACCGAGTCAGCAGGTTCCCATGAAGTGTCACTGAATCGAGGGGCAGGTGCGGGAAACCATTGCCCTGACTGTTCAAAAAAGGCGTGACGAGCCTGAAATTGAGGATGGGTTCTCGCCTCACCATAGGTGAGCATAGAAGATACGCAGGCATCGCCGTCATCAAATACGGTCTCCCAGAATGCCCGTGAGTGACTCTCGAAAAGCTCCGCAATAACGGCTCTCTGTTCGCCCCAACGCGACCTTTCCCACTGATCTAGATCGCTAAAGAGGGGATGATCTGTCAACTTGAGCTGCGCCAATAGACAGGCGTAAAACTGGGGCTCAATTGCCGCAACCACCATGTAGGCCTCGTCATGAGTGCGGTAGGTGTCATTCCAAGGCGCACCACCGTCTAGCCATCCCGAGCAACGTTGATCTGTTAACTGCCCTGCTTGGTAAAAGCTTTGGGCATAGGTAGCCAAGTAATTGGTTCCCTCAGCGATAGCCCCATCAATAACCTGCCCTCGCCCATCGCGAATCGCGGGAATCAATGCGCTAGTAATACCCGAAGTCATCAGTGCAGCGCCACCCGCAGCGTCCCCTAAAAGGGTCGGAGGTGCCATGGGCGCCTCAGCAGATCTACCCGAATGAAAGAGTGCTCCGGTGGCGCCGATGTAGTTAGGGTCATGCCCCGCCCGATGGGCCCAGGGTCCGGTTTGACCCCAACCCGTCATCCGGGCATAGACTAAACTAGGATGATTATTGCAAATCACGCTGGGCCCCAGCCCCAGTCGTTCCATAACACCCGGCCTATACGACTCGAGCAAAACTTGGGACCGACCAATAATTTCACGCAGCAGCTCGACGTGTGTTGGGGATTTTAAGTCGAGTGGTTGCCGCATCTTACCGCGCAGCAAAGGATCTACTTCATGAACATGAGCCGACGCCTCAGCAGATTGATGACCCGGTCGCTCAATCACCAAAACACTCGCCCCCAAGTCAGCAAGCATCATTCCACACAGCGGACCCGCGCCTAGTCCGGCCATTTCTACTACTCGAATACCTTCCAAAGGGCCCATCGATTCGATCTCTTTAATTTTGAAATTGATCCACCCATTATTGTTCTCTCTATTGACAGATTCACGTGTTGATTTAAAAGAAATAGCGGGTTGAACACTTGTTTGCCGATTTCGACACCCCTCAGGATGAGCAGTTAGATACTGTGATGAGATCGAGTGCGCAAATCAAAACTAACATGACGAAACAAAAAGTCTCGCGAAATGACCGTTACACTCAACACGACGGCTTGATCCATTTACGGGGCAGTCAGGCGATGGTGCGCCTACTACTGTTGCAGCGGCAGCGAGATTTCGCTGCAGGCCTCAACACCGGGGGCTTCGTTTCGGGCTATCGCGGCTCACCGATGACAGCGATTGATGAGGAACTCTGGCGCGCCGGCGCGCTCCTCCCGGAAAACCACATCACTTTCTGGCCAGGCACCAACGAGCATCTCGCCATGACCTCGGTCTGGGGGACCCAGCAAACGAACTACTACAATGATGGGCTCTACGACGGTGTTTTCGGCATGTGGTATGGCAAAGGACCCGGCCTCGACCAATCCATCGATGCACTCCGGCAGGGCAACTGGCACGGTGCCGATAAGCATGGTGGCGTTCTGATTTGTGTTGGCGACGACCACAACATGACATCCACCATCAACAACTACAGCTCGGAGCTTTTGTTCCAAGATCAGTTTATGCCTGTACTGTATCCCTCCGATATTCAGGAGGTCATCGAGCTCGGCTTGCTCGGCTATGCTTTGTCGCGGTTCTGCGGCGCTTGGGTGGGCTTTAAATTACTGCCAGAGACCATTGAAACATCCGCTACCATCAGCGCTGATATTGACCGAACCCGCATTACGCTGCCCCATTTCGAATTTCCAGCTGAAGGTGTGAACGCCTTCTTGACCGACTCAGTTTACGAGCAGGAAGCCCGAATCAAACAATACCGGCTACCCGCCGCCATCGCCTTCTCCCGCGCCAATGCATTGAACTACGTCAGCCACGACTGCGAAAATCCAAAAATCGGCATCGTATCGATGGGCAAGAGCTGGCGGGATACCTTGCAGGCGTTACAGGACCTTGGGCTCGATCAGCCTGCGATGACCGCGCTGGGCATTAAAATCTTAAAGGTAGGCATGCCCTTCCCCTTTGATATCGATACTTACAAGGAATTTGCCCGCGGGTTAGACACAATTCTTATCGTCGAAGAGAAGCGAGACTTACTCGCTACTGGCTTCCGCGAAGCCTGCTACGACATTGCCACTGAAGAACGCCCCAAGTTGGTGGGCAGGTTAGATTGTCAGGGGCGGCCCCTACTGCCCAATGACCAACCCATTACGACCGACCACATTACAGGTGCCCTGGCGCGTGTCATTGATTTAGGCAAAGTATCCACAGCACAATATCGGCTGAAAAAGCTGACCGATGCGGTCGGTCGCTCCAGCACACTCGATCCGTTAGGCCTACAACGAATACCCTATTTTTGCTCGGGTTGTCCCCACAACACGTCAACAAAAATTCCCGAAGGCAGCCGTGGTCAGGGTGGCGTCGGCTGCCATTACATGGTGACCTGGATGAATCGGGAAACCTACACTTTCTGCCAAATGGGAGGTGAGGGTATCACCTGGATCGGCCAGCAACCCTTCGTAAAAACACAACATATTTTTCAGAATCTAGGCGACGGTACCTACTTCCATTCGGGGTCATTGGCGGTTAGAGCCGCCGTCAGTGCAGGTATTAATATTACCTACAAGCTTCTATTCAACGACGCCGTTGCGATGACCGGCGGCCAACCCGTAGACGGCCAACTTCAAGTAGATCAAATTAGCCATCAAGCCTTTCACGAGGGTGTACAGCGCATTGCGGTTGTGTCCGACGAAACGGAGAAATATCGCTCGGGGTATCAATTTGCACCGGGGACAACAATCCACCATCGAAAAACACTCGACACAGTGCAGCGGGAATTCCGCGAGATCAAGGGGGTAACGCTGATCATTTATGATCAGACCTGCGCCTCGGAAAAGCGGCGTAGACGTAAACGGGGAACTCATCCAGACCCCGCCAAACGTCTAGTTATCAACCACCGCGTCTGCGAGGGCTGCGGAGACTGCGGCGTCGCCTCCAACTGTACTTCTATTCAACCTCTCGAAACGCCCTTCGGCAGGAAACGCACAATCGATCAATCGAGCTGTAACAAAGATTATTCCTGTGTAGAAGGTTTTTGCCCCAGCTTTGTCACTGTGGAGGGCGGGCAGCTTCGGGGCAAAAACCAGGCCTCAGACGATTGGGCGCAACTGCCCGATGCTATCCCGTTCCCCAGTTTCGAACCGCTGCCCGACAGCAGAAGCTTTAATGTCCTCATTACGGGAGTCGGCGGAACCGGTATTGTCACCATCGGCGCTGTATTAGGAATGGCAGCACACATTGATGGCATCGCGGTCAGCGTTGTGGATCAGCTGGGCTTTGCACAAAAGGGCGGCTCCGTCGTAACTCACATTCGCCTCGCAAAAAACCGGGAAGATATCCACGCCCCCAGAATCAACAGCGCTGCAACCGATACCTTATTAGCCTGCGACATGCTGGTGTCCGGCCACGATAAAATCAATCCAGTTCTGGATACACAACGCACAGCGGGTGTCGTAAACACGGCCAGCCAATTCACTGGCGACTTCACACAAAATGCCGACCTGGGCTTCCCTGTAGACACGCTAGAGTCTCGGTTGGTCAGCTCAACTAAGAAAGGAGCACTGTCGCTACTCCCCGCATCACAGCTCGCAGTGTCGATTCTCGGAGACACCCTCGCGGCCAACCTCATCGTTACGGGCTACGCGTGGCAAAAAGGCTTACTGCCGATTTCCAGAGAAGCCATACGCAATGCCATTGAGCTCAATGGCATTGCTGTGGCATGGAATCAGAAAGCCTTTGAATGGGGTCGTGCTTTGGCGCATAAACCTACACTTGTCGAAGAGTTGCTCGCTCGCGATACCTCCGCAGTTAAGTTTGTAGACGTTAACCGTGCGCAGCCTTTATCCGCGCTGTTGGCCGAAGAGCTTATTGCGTATCAGGACCAGGCCTATGCACAACGGTACACACGGTGGCTTTCCAAAATAGACCAACACATTGATCAGACTATCGGGCTAAACCAAGAGCTGTCAGATGTTATTGCCCGCTCATTGTTCAAACTTATGGCCTACAAAGATGAATACGAAGTCGCACGCCTACACAGCTCACCAAAATTTCTTAAGACCCTTGCCCAGCAATTTGACGGCGATTATCGGCTGGTTTTCAATCTGGCACCACCGCTCCTATCCAGAATCGATAAAGCAACGGGAAGGCCCCAAAAAATTCGGTTTGGTAGTTGGATGCTGCACTGCTTCAAGCTACTCGCCACCTGCAAGAAATTACGCAATACCCGCTTTGACCCATTTGGCTACACGGCGGAACGACGACTGGAGCGCCAGTTGATAAGCGACTATCAGCACTTGATCGAAGGCTTGGTAAAAAATCTTACACCCGATAAAAAAGACTTATTCTCACAGATTGCAGCGCTTCCACTCTCTGTACGGGGCTACGGCCATATCAAGCTAGCATCCATCGACGGTTACCAAGAACAACTTACAAACTTACTCGAAGCCTGGAGCATACCGATTGCCAAAACCGCAGCCTAATTGCCGAAGCTGCTCAGGGTCTCACAGGGGATCTAAGGTTGAGGCGGCGCACCGATATCACAGTGAGTGACGACATCCTTTTTCCAACCTGCTCGCACTGGGGTAACTTCCGAATCGCGACTCAAAGCGGTCAAGTGACCAAAGTATTGCCCTACGAAGTCGATGCTGAACCTTCACCCATTGGTCAATCACTACTGGATCATGCCGACCCCAAAGTGAGGGTCGCACAACCGATGATTCGCGAGGGCTACCTGAACAATCCGACTGCGGAGTCGAACGGTGCACGAGGTACCGAGCCCTTCGTCGCTGTAAGCTGGGACCAAGCCATTACCCTCGCCGCCGATCGGCTTAAAGCTTTCTGGAGAGACAGTGGTCCCAACAGTATTTATGGGGGGTCTTATGGCTGGGCCAGTGCCGGGCGTTTTCACCACGCGCAGAGTCAGATCCACCGCTTTCTGCGCCTAGGAGGTGGTTATGTGTCATCCGTCAACTCATACTCAGCGGCCGCTGCGGAAGTTATCATCAAACATATTTTGGGCTTCCCGCTCCTTGCGCTACTTCGAGAATCCCCCTCTCCAGAGGAAATAGCGCAACACAGCAAAACCATGATTCTGTTCGGTGGAGCAGCCATAAAGAACGCCCAAATCAATGCTGGGGGACTCGGCCGCCATTCCGCCAGAGCGCAATTACGGCAACTGCGTGATGCAGGAGTCCGTATCGTCAATGTCAGCCCGTTAAAAGATGACACTGTAGCGGAGCTAGAAGCGCAATGGGTACCCTGCCGGCCGGGCTCAGATACTGCGATTATGCTGGGCATGGCCCACACGCTCTACATCGAAAATCGATACGATAAACACTTCATCGATGAATACACGACCGGCTTCCACAGGTTCGTTCCCTACCTAACAGGCGAGACGGATGGCGAGCCCAAAACAGCACGCTGGGCGAGCGAGCTGTCGGGAGTGCCAGAAGACCTTATTGTTGATCTCGCGCGAGCCGCTAGCAACGCCCCAAGCCTGATCAGTGTGAGCTGGTCACTCCAACGACAACTATTCGGCGAGCAAACCTGGTGGATGGTCACCGTACTAGGAGCAATGTTGGGATTTATCGGCAGACCTGGAGCAGGGATCGGGTATGGATATGGCTGCATCCACAATATGGGTTTTGGCAGCAGAAAGATTCCCAACTTCCGGATTGGCGCATTTGGCGAAGAAGTCGGAGAGCGCATCACCGCTGAAAACCACTTTATCCCCGTAGCACGACTCGCCGATATGCTGGAAAAGCCCGGGCAGAGCTTCAACTACAATGGTCAACGATTAACCTACCCAGACATAAAGCTCATCTACTGGGCTGGCGGCAACCCCTATCACCATCACCAAGATCTTAATCGTTTGCGCCGCGCTTGGCAGAAGCCACAAACCATTATTGTTAATGAATCGTTTTGGACCGCTACTGCAAAGCACGCGGACATTGTGTTTCCGATCAGTACTTTTTTAGAGCGCAATGATGTGGGGGGTAGTGCCTACGATGAGTATCTGACTCCCATGCATGCCGCGACCTCACCTTTTGCCAACTCTCGAAGTGATTACGCGGTGTTTTCCGCTCTTGCAGAGAAGCTGGGGTTTGCGCCTTCATTTACCCAGCATCGCGACGAAATGGCCTGGGTGCGGTGTCTGTATGAGGAGACAAAAAGTAATGCGGCCGCGCAGGCGATCTCACTTCCGGACTTCGATGAATTTTGGCAAGGTGAGCAAATCAGTTTTGGAGATCAACTCCCCCGCGCTGAATTCATGCTCGAAAAATTTCGTCAGAATCCGAACGCTCACCCATTGAGAACCCCTAGCGGAAAAATCGAGATTTTTTCTGAGAAGATTGACGCCTTTCAGTATCCAGATTGCCGGGGCCACCCACGCTGGTACGATCGAGACGAATGGCTGGGGAACCCATCCCAAAGGTACCCGCTGCATCTAGTGTCAAATCAGCCCAAACACAAGCTCCACAGTCAACTCGATCATGCTCGGTCAAGCCAAGTTTCAAAAATATCTGGCCGGGAAACCCTTCGCCTCAACGCAGCGGATGCAGTGATACGCGGACTTAAGCAAGGTGATATTGTCAAAATATTCAATGCACGAGGCGCTTGTCTCGCCGGGGTGCTCATCTCAGAAGCCATTATGCCCGGCGTTATCGAGTTGCCCACAGGAGCTTGGTTTGACTCCCAAAAAATTGATGGTGAGACACTTGAGGTTCACGGCAACCCAAATGCACTGACGCCTGACATGGGCACTTCCATGTTGGCTCAAGGTTGCTCTGCGCATACCTGTATGGTCGAGATCGAGAAATATGACGCCCCCCTACCGCACCTAAAAGCATTTGAGCCGCCCGCTACAATCACCCATCCACCAACGGCCTGAAAGCCTCTATTTCACTCGATGAGTTGTTTAGCACTCCCAAAAACAATATAAACCACTGCCCCAAACACACTCACGCTCGCCGCGAGCAACAGCACAGAGTCGTAGGAACCCGTGGTGTCCACCAACCATCCCGCCGTCGCAACTCCAATGATGCCCGGCAGCGTACCAAGTGTGTTCATCACCCCAAAAACAACACCACCAAATCGCGGCGCAATATCGAGCACATTCGGTGCAGAACCGGAGTAAGCAAAGGCCAGCAATCCCAGTGCACCGCAAAGTGACAGTAGCGCCATCTCGGGTGTCGTCACAAAGCGAGTTACGAGCAAAAAAGCCGCCGAACCCAACAGGCCAATGGTCTGCATCATCTTTCTGACGGTGGTAATGTTCCACCGCCGAGAAATCAGACCATCTGCGATCCATCCGGCAACATTCATCATCACAAACATGGCCGCCCAGGGAGCCATGGTGTAGATCCCCGCGCTGCCAATATCGAGCCCATGAACCGAAGTAAAGTAGCTGGGCATCCACGACATGAAGACATACAAACTCCAGCTGGTGCAAAAAAAGGTGACTAACAGCGCCCAAATAGCTGGCAAGGACCAAATGGTTTTCCAGGGAATCGGGGCACGGTCTTCAGAAATAACACTACCCGCCAACAGAGCGCGCTCACTGGAGGATACGTTTGGATGCAAGTCGGGACTCTCATGAATAGTACGGTTGAGCCAGAGCGCATAAATGAGGCCCGCGGCCCCAAAAACGTAAAACACTGACTGCCAGCCAAATCGCGCAACAGTAAAACCAGTCACCAACAACGCAGCGATAGTACCCGCTATCGCGGCACTAGAATAAATAGCGACCGCTCTGGATCGCTCATTTTCCGGAATCCAGCGCCCGAACAAACTGAGCACCGCTGGACTGAGAGGCGCCTCGCCAAGGCCAAGACCTATTCTGATCAGAATGAGCGCAAAAAATGAAGCCGATGCCGCAATAGGTGTCAGAATAGTAAATATTGACCACGCTACCATTGACCAAATTAGAACGCGTTTTCCGCCATACTTATCGGCCAGTACTCCTCCAAGAATTTGCGCAGCCATGTAGCCGATAAAAAAAGAGGATAATACGAAGCCTTTCTCCGTTTCACTCCAGCCCAGCGTTTCTTGCATCGCAATGGCCGCCACAGAGATGTTGACTCGATCTAAATAAGCAATGAAAAGCGCAAAAAAACTTGCCAGAACCAAGCTGTGACGCGCCTGCATACCACCTCCATCTGCTTTTCTTCGCACCCTACCCCGTGATCTATAGGGCTCTTTAATAGAACACTCGCGTCAGCACAGGGTCAGATCATAATTTTTTTATTTTCGACGCCTGCTTACCTTGACCAAATACACACTACGGGTAGATAGCAATTTCAGCAAATATCCTGTCATTCAACTTTCGGAGCTTGCTTACCTGTATGGCGACGGACATGCTAAGTGTTCACTTGCCAAGCGAATTTGCGTTATGGATTCAGCGACTCTGTTTTCAAAATCCTACTCAGAGGCCCGTGAGCGCTTTCTGGACGCAGCCAATGACTGCGGCTTTAGTATCCACTCTCAGGTGCTGGACATTTCAGGCCCGGCTGGCGAAGAGCTGGCCATGGATTTTGCAGTGGGTGGGCCGGCCGATGCCGCTACTGCATTAGTTATTGTCAGCGGCACCCATGGTCCAGAGGGCTATACCGGATCTGCCTGCCAATTGGGGTTTCTCACTTCACCCGAGTTCCGTGAGCTGTTCGCGAACCACCGCATCGTTCTGGTTCACGCCCATAATCCCTATGGCTTTGCATGGACCCGAAGAACCACCGAAGGTAACGTGGACCTGAATCGCAACTATGTTGATTTCAATCAGCCGCTGCGAGGCAACCCAGAGTACGACGCTTTACACGATGCGTTTGTGCCGCGAGCAATCGATGACCCGGATGCCAAGAGAGTGCTCGAGGATTATCGCGAGGCGCACGGCGCAGTGGCGTATATGGCGGCGATGCTGGGCGGTCAACGGACTCATGCCGATGGCCTGTTCTATGGTGACACCAAGCCTGCTTGGTCTCAGGAAGTCATGGTGGCTGGACTGAGGCGCTGGCTGAAGGATCAGAAAACCGTCTTGCTCATTGACATTCATACAGGGTTAGGGCCCTACGGCGTTCCTTATCTTGTTCACGGTTATCCTGAGAATGACCCGCGCTTTAGTGTCCTCAATACCCAGTTTGGATCAGCAATGCGCTCGACAGCCGTCAAAGAAGCTTTCGATGAGGATCTCCCCGTTGATCCGGAAGGGCCTATTGTTCTAGCAATGGATTGGATTCTGCCGGACAAACAAACCTATGCCTTTGTCATTGAATATGGCACTTACCCTCCCGATGAAGTACTGGGCGCTCATCAACAGGATAACTGGCTTCATGCCTACGGAGATTTGCAGTCCGAACAGGGCAAGGCGATCAAAGAGGAACTACGCCGAGTCATGTATCCGGAGTTTGATGACTGGAAGACCATGATTTGGAACGAGGCTGAAGACGCCCTGCATAAATCAGCAAAGGTATTGAGCGGTTAGGACGCCACACCCAAACCATGCAAAATTTGGGCTTTGGCACTTTCCGCCAGAGCCCTGCCATCGAGGGTGTCTGCAAATCGATACCACTCAAGCAACATACCGTCAGTAAGAGCCACCAAGACCGCCGCCCGTTCCTTGATCGCGACTTTGTCGTCAAACAGGCCAAGGGCCTGCCCTTCAGTGGCTATGCGGTTCATCTCCTCATGGTAGCGGTCATACATCTTACGAACATGTTCCGCTACAGCCGGCTCCTTACCCATCGCCTGAAGGGAAACCAGTATGGGGAGTACCAGCAGCTCCTGATTTTTAGCGCCGGTCTCCGCACACCAATCCACAAACATGCTCAATTGCTCTACCGGGCCCTCACGAGAAGTTCGCATTTGCTCAAAAATCCCTGCGTACAAAGCTTCGGCATCGTCCAACAGTGCATGGAGCAAAGCCACTTTGCCCTTAAAATAAAAATACACTGCACCTTTGGTGAGCCCAGCTTTTGCCGCTATGGCATCGATAGTAGCGTTTTCGTAGCCCTGTGATACAAAAAGTTGCAGAGCAGCAGCCAGCACCTGCTGAACACTTTGCTCTCGTCGCTCCTCGTTACTGCGTCTGGCTGGCTGCATGCATCAAACCCCGCCGGCGCGTCGCTCTGACGGGCAACACCCGAACCACTTCCTATAGCTACGGGCGAAGTTACTGCAGTCGCTGAAGCCCAAATGATAAGAAATTTCGTTAATCGACTTACCGGAATGGGATACCAGCTCCGCCGCCAATTCCTGACGCGTCCTTAGAACAATCTGGTGATGACTCAGCCCCGCTTGCTGCAGTGCAACTTTGAGACGGCAATCCTCCATACCCAACCATGCGGCGATGTCCCGCCTGTCATAAGCCCCCATGGGCAAAAGCTCAAAAAGTGCCATTCGAATCTGAGTTTCGAGATCAACAGAGCCCATGAGCCGAAGATGATCGAAAACCTGGCGCTCACTTCGTCTTGCGAGCTCGGCATTACCACCCGCCAATGGCTCATCCAACACAGAAGCGTCAAAGCACAAGGCGTCAATGGCACTTCCAAACTTCAGCGGGCAGCGAAAATAGTGTTCATAATCATCCACAAAACCCAAGGGCGGCGGTGACGAAAATTGCACTTCAACAGGCGCAAAGCCGGGCGAAGAGACCATTCTCAGCATTCGGACCCAGGTAGCCGCCCAACCCGAGAGCCGCGCAAGGCGCGCCATAGGACTGTCACCGGCCTCCTCATGGCAGTGATAAACAAGCATCGCTCTGCCATTAACCACATCAAATGACACCGACTTGTTAGTGGTGACCCATGCATAATAGCGGGCTAATCTGGTACAAAACTGTCTAAGTGTGGGCGATGAAATAAGCATCAAACCGTAGCAGTGGTAAGTTGTGGCGTGCACATTCTCCGCAAATTTTAATCCAAACAACGGCCCCAGCTCCGAGCTCACTGCTCTAGAAATAATTTGCGATAGTGATTGGATCGGCACACGTTCAAAGCTCTGAGCCAAGGCCTCTGGAGCCACACCCGCCTCCATGAGCACGCCGTGGGTATCGACACCCAGCTTGTCGAGTGTTGTCGCAACGCCCTGAATGCTACTCATTGAGACGGATTCCCCTGCGGGAAGTGCCGCTGCCGAAATTACTTGCCTCATTTCATCCCCCTGTCTCTATTCTTTTATCACCTCTACCATGCAGGTCGTCGTTTGGCCTCGCTCACTTTCACACCAGAGATTCAACAACCATTTTTCCCCTCGCTCTACTTCATCAATAGCGACAACCTTACCCCGAAATAAAAGCGTATCCCCCACCACATTGAAATTTAGCATCTTTAGCGGCCCTATTTTTTTAAATCGTATGCAAGACCCAGCCCAGTTACGCACGAGCCGCTCGAACATACCCATAAGGAAAAAGGTATTAGCGAAAGCTGCACTGGCACCGGCCGATTGCGCCACAGCAGAATCATGGTGCATGAGTGAAAAATCTCGATTTGCCCCTGCTTCCATAACTAGCCGCTGTAAGGTAATAGGAATTTCAATGGCAGGTAGCACGTCTCCAACCGCCGGAGCTTTGGCAAGTTTCTCGGTCATTTGGTCACGCCCTGTTCCACATAGAAGCGGAAGATATCGAGATTAGCCACCGCAATAACCTCTCCCGATTGCTTAGTATAGGTATCTTCCTGCCTAAGAAATGCGCCGGGGCCTACTTTCAGCGTTTTGCGCTGAATATCGATTAGTCTGCTAACGCATCCAACCACGTCACCCGGATACAACGGTTCGTTAAACTCGACTTCCATACTGGTGGCAAAACTTTTATTACAAGGCGCGGGCACATTAAAAATCACCGGTATCTGTATTTGGGTGGGTTCATCGTCGATAGACTTCGAGGAATCTCCGGGTGACCAGTAAGGCGCTACACCATAGCTAAACACCATCGAAGCGGGCGCCACCAGATCTGGAAAACCAACGGCACGAGCAGCGCCGATATCGGTATGAATTGCGCAGTCAAACTCCTTGGGCTCAAGCCAACGGCGGATACTGCCCGGCTCAACAGGGTCCGGACCCCACCATTCACCAACCACCGTGTTGAGGCAGGCCTCGGTCTCCTCCCAGCTGCCCCACAACCCCCAGCCGACGTCGCTCATAGACTATACCGGTCTAAAAAAAGGCAGGGTGATGTCCTCGGTAATCGAGCGAAAGACTACCTCGACCTCCATCCCAATGGCGACGTCCTCAGGCTGGCATTCCACTAGGTTGGTGTGCATGCGGATTCCCTCAGGCAGGTCTATCCACGCCAAAATGATCGGCAAATCCTCCACAAATTTTTGCTCCACACCCTCATAGGTTACGGAATACGTATAAACCGTCGCACGCCCGGAGGCTTTAATCCATCCCAAGTCCTGACTCCAGCAATCTGGGCAGTCGCGGCGCGGATAAAAAATATTGGCATCACAGGCATTGCAGTGCTGTATGAGTAAAAGTCCCTTTTTGGTCCCGTCCCAGAAGGGCTGACTATAAGGCTGTATTTCGGGCAACGGCTTTTTATAGTCGCTCATCGTGGCTTCCTCCCAAAAACCGTGGTGCAGGTATTCATCACGGAACCACCGGAAGTGGTCAGAATCGCGTGTTCACATTGATCGACCTGACGATCCCCGGCCTCGCCGCGCAATTGGCGGACGCTATCGAGGTAGAACGCCAT
>Ga0115569_10000938_pt1 | contig 22661 bp, 40 predicted proteins | sample COGITO_mtgs_1205_2_FD_87295 | JGI IMG/M metagenome (GOLD analysis project Ga0115569, IMG submission 87295) | Pelagic marine microbial communities from North Sea - COGITO_mtgs_120503 | ecosystem: Environmental > Aquatic > Marine > Epipelagic | place: Germany:Helgoland, sampling site Kabeltonne... | reverse complement strand
GCACGGCCTTAAAGATTTCAAATGGAAAATCGTAGGCCAAGAGGAAAGATTAAAAAAACTTTAGGACATTTAATGACCGCATAAACATTTGACAAAACACCTCACCATGTTATATTATATGTATGAAAACAATAAAGTTTTCAAAACCAACGGAAGCATCCATGCCAAAGAAGACAATCAAAGTAGACCAACTCATCTTAAGAGCTAACTTTCAGCTTATCAGAACAGACAAGACAGCATCAGCGGATTATAAACAAGCCATCTGTCAATCAATTGAGTCTGTCCTTCATGCCACAGGAAACTATAATGGCTTTCAGTTTTTAAACAACGACGATTGCGAACATGGAACCGTAGGCTATTGGTCACGATGCTATTCAATGCCTAGTTGGTTTTGTAAACTTTAGGACATTTATTGACCGCATAAACATTTGACAAAACCCGTGACCATGTTATATTATATGTATGAAAAGAAGAAAACTTTTCCTTGACCAAACCCAAAGCCCACGAGATAAAATGCAATTTCCAATGACAAGCTCACAAGCCACCATCCTTAGCCGCCTTATCACTGGCATTCGACTCCGCTCAAGCGAAATGGGCTGGGCCGACATGGTTATCCTAACTCAGGTCAGAGCAATCAAAATGACAAAAGAAGGTCTGGTTATTACAGATGCTGGTAAGAGGCGATTCATTAAGTTTGTTAAGACCAACCCAAACATCGTGAACCTTGAAACAAAAAAACTTTAAATAAAAACTTGACAAACTTTACCAGCATGTTATATTATATGTATGAAAAGACAATACTTTTCGCTTCACCCCGAGACCCGAGAAATAAAATGATGAACGATGAAGCAGTAGCCCAATTGATAGCAGAAGCAGAAGCAGCAAAACTTAAAGTCGGTGACATCGTATGTCCCGCGTGGTTCAAAGACGATGAAAACATTAAGGTCATTGGCCTTTTGTTAAACCGACACTCCAATGGTCGATGGGATGTCTGTTGGAACTCCTTGGTGGATAGTGGACCATGGAAGGGAACTCAGATGCATAAGCTTGACCAAACCAGAACCCTTCACTCTCGTGATATTGACGACCCAGAATGGAGCTTAGACCTTTTTAACATTGAAGAAGCGAGATAAACATGACTAACTTAAACAGAGACCTTTTAAACTTCCACCCTTCAGAGAGAGCAGCCATGAGAAAACTACAAGAGCAGAAAGCAAACGAACCACAAATCATTATAGGCAAGTTTTGGGGAACCTTCGCAGTTCAATTCCCAAATGGTGATGTCACCCAATGTCATAACATCGCAACAGCCCGAAAGATTGTCAGAGACCACAACGAAATAATGAGCGAAGTAGGAACTCTCATAGAGCAGCATGAAGCCAAGCAGCAAGGACAACATGAAGTCTTTATGACTTGGAAGTAAACCAACCCTCACCCTTTTCACCCATCCAATCAGGATAACCATATGTCAATCAAAACCTTATTAATGCGCACCCGAAACAATCAAGCTATGAAACTCTCAGAGAACATCGCATCTATCAAAGCAACAGGTGGACGCCCGAGTCTTAACCGAATCCACCCCGAGACCTATGGCTCACGCGATAGCCTGCCAGCCGAAGGCTCGCTTGTTGAGCACGATGCTTATGGTATCGGAACCGTTGCCGGTCTCCCATCAATCGCTTACAATGTCGGGTACTATCTGCCAGTACAGTTTGAAGAGTGCGACCGTGTGCGCCACATGCTAGCGGTTGACCTTGACTACATAGACGCTAAGCCCTTAGCCCCACGCGAGATAGTCAGCGGTCAGTTCGTAGCTGCTGTGTTACAAATTGAAGAAGATGATACCACCCCCGACCCCGACGAAGACGATGAGGCATTCGAAACATTCATGGCCGAGGAGTTTGAAGCATAGCCGTAACAATCGTAACCGCAATGTGACGGGGGGGCCCCTCCCCCACACCCCCCCTCTGGGGGGTTCTACCCCCTCCCAAATAGGTACTTAGAAGCTGGGTTATCGAGCGATGCGGGCCTAATACACGAAATACCCACAGCAAAATTTCCCAAATTTAGTCTTTACCCCGCTGACAGAGACTAGTTAAGATATGAAGACCTTATTAAAATTTATTTTAGCACTATCGCTCACAGCATGCAGTGCTCCTGCTGAAAAGCCATCAACCGATTCATTTGTTGAAGAAAAGGAAATTACATGGGAGAATTGCGCACAAGAAGTTGGAAGTCACCCATGTGACTTTACTCTTAGAGATCAGTTTGATAATGATGTCAATCTTTATGATTTTTACGGGAGCATCATTGTATTGGATTTAAGTGCAATGTGGTGTGGCCCATGTCAAGCAGCAGGACTTGATGCTCAAGCGACAGCAGATAAGTTCGCCGCGCACGATGTGAGGTATGTTACGGTGCTGATTGAAGACCTTAGCGGAAACCCAATGGACTTACAGGGTGCTCAATTATGGGCTAATGAGCTTGGAATCATCACAGAACCAGTGCTTCAGGGATCGCGAAGTCTTTTAAATGCAGATGCAACACAAGGATGGCCGCTTACATCATGGCCAACATTCATTATGATTACAGAAGATATGGTGATTTATAAGTTCCAGAGCGGCTACAGCCAGACAATGTTGGATCTTCTCATTGAAGAAACCATCGCAAATTCGACATAGCCAGAATTTCTGCCCAAAATTTTTCCCAGATTACCGCTATCCTAACCGTCGTATTGATCCCATTGGAGCACAGGTGCTGTACAATGACGAATACACTCTTCGCGTGACTTGAATCTCTTGATTGTAACTTTGCTTTTATCCTTTTCGATGTTAGTATATCGTTCGGCTACATAGCTTCCCCACAATATAGAAGGAAACTCCGCGAAGATATCCGCGATCATCTTATCCGTTTCTTCAATTGACGCGCTAAATTCATAAATATAGAACAAACTTTTGTCCCATAGAGGCGTTTCAGTCATAGTAGCTCCTTATAAAATTTGATTATACTATAATATAACCCATTTATGATTATTTGTCAAGCTAAAATGAATTATTTCATACTATTTAGTATAAAAAAGTCATTATGGAGAAATCAATGCAATTAACAAAAGAAGCTTTAAATCGAATAATCAAAGAAGAACTCGCGAATGTATTGGCGGAAGCTGAAGGTCCTATAGTGGCTGTTCGCGAGAAAGATTGGCCGACCGTTGCGCGATTGGCTGCACAGTCTGCCGAAGAAGGTTTCCCCAAGTCAGACGATATGAGCCGCAAAGAACTGCTTGCTCATAGATTTTTGCGTCAGCTATCGCTTGAAATTGAATATGAGGGTGATGAAGCCGTTGAGAAATTCGCGGCGTATCTCGAAAAAGTGCCTGAACTCCGCAATACTCTGGGCGCTGTTTGGGCTGATGCTCTTCGTAGTGATTAATCATAATGTATAACTTTCTTTTTTTTAAAAATTCAAAGAAAGACATTCGCAAACCGTGGTTCTTCGAGAACTCTCGCGTTCCCGCGTTGTTATCGCATATCGCTCCGATTGATATCTACGCAATTGCCCTTGGGCCGTTTGTGTGGTGTAAAGAAGAGATGGATGATGTCGTAAAGAATCACGAAACCATTCACTTCCATCAGCAACTTGAGTTGTTATTTGTCGGACAGTGGTTTTTATATGTTATGTGTTGGCTCACTGGTCTAATCCACCACAAGGACGGCGAAGTGGCGTATCGCATGAATCCCTTCGAGCAAGAAGCGTATAATAATGAAGCAAACTTTAAATACCTTAAGACCCGCAAGTTGTGGGCGTGGAGAAAGTACTAACAATGATTAAAGTTAGAATTCGCAAATCCCCATTAAAAGAAGTTTCCAAGCAAGAGTCAGCATATTTTGGCGACGGTGTCGCACAGTTGATGGATGACCCATTGGTTGCTTTTGACGATAAGAATAAGGAAAGACTTGAGCTTGATGGACGAGGAAATGTGAATAGAAAGTGGATGGAAGACAATATTGGACCTCTTCTTGGCGCAGGGCACTCAAGAGCAGCGTTTGAACTCAAAAACAATCCATCCCTTGTGCTAAAAATTGCCTCGGATGCGATTGACGGCGGAGTATTCACCAACAAGAAAGAAATTGAATTATTCAACAAATACCCCGAGTTTTTCCCTAAAGTTTATATAAGCGATCCTGCCGGGATGTTCTTCGTTACCGAGAAGGTTGACAACAAGTTTAAGAAAGCCGGACTTACAAAGTCGCTGTCTAATAACTTTCCAGCTATCAATAAAATTGCTGAATTGCTTCGCAATGATCCAAGCCGAGCCCACATGGTTGATAAAATTATCTATTGGATGTGGGAAACCTTTGTAAGAAGCGATGGTTATTTTGGAAAGAGGTATGACAGGGTTGCTTTTGAAATGGAATTAGGGCATATTGTGGGCAAAGATATTGCCAAGGCTGCTTTACCGCTCATTGAGAAGGACCAAGCTCTCTCGCGACTTGGAGCAATTATAAAAGATTACAATATCCTGCCGTTTGACCTTATGGGTGATAACATAGCAACAGACTTCGAAACCGGCGAAAGGTTTTATATTATTGACGCAAGTATTTTTTTGGATGATTAAATGATTAAAGTAAGAATACATAAAGCAAGCAAGAAATGTGGCGGTTCCACCGAGTTGGTCGTGATGACCGAAGGCGGAAATGTCTTTGCTGGTGGTACATCGGACATTCCTTTGGAGTTTATTGGTCCGACTTTGGAAAAGTACTACGAAGAATTGGCGATTCTGTTCCCTGAGCATGGAAAAATTTTCCCGACATTTGAGCCGGTCGGTTCGGTGGGAAAGAAGGCGCGGTCTGGTGATATTGATTTGGCAATTGATTTGAAAAAATTGTTTTCTAAAGGTGTTGTTGATGCCGCTGAGTTGGAATCATGGAATATTGATCCTCAAGAATGGCAAGCAACCTTTGACAAGTTTAAGAAACGAGCACGAACTCTCTCCGATGGACAAATTGGATGGAGAGCATTCCTCACCGAGATTGCCAAATACATTAATGCGAACTCTGATTTGATTTTAACCGACCTTAAAAAGATTCGACCCGGCACAATGTTCTCATTGTTTCCTCAGTTCTCTCCGGACGGCGAACAGCAAGAAGAAGGCGTTCAAATTGACTGGATGGTTGGCGAAACAGATTGGTTACGATTCTCGTACTTCTCAGATGCCCCGTCAGACCTTGAACCTCTCGTGAAAGGTTTACATCGTACACAATTGTTACACGCATTGTTTCTCGCGAAGAATCATTCCTTTGATCACCGTAACGGTGTAACAAATAAAGATACGGGTAAGCGTGTTGCTTTCTCTCCTGATGAAGCATTCCAAGTTTTAGAAAATTTATACGGCAAAGAAATCGCGGAAGGAGACCTTCAGAATTTCTTCTCTCTATGGGATTGGATGTCTGACTTGGTTCCGGAGGACAAAAATTTGGCGACAGATCGTTATTTGAGAATTCTCGATATGACGAATGGCAATAAAGATACCGTAACAAACGAACGATGTGGATATGTTCCGCAAGTGCTTGAAGAATATTGGCTGGAGAACTACAAGAGGATTGGTCTTAAAGGCCGCTATTTATGTAAGAACGCAAATCCACGATTATGGAGCACAATCAATGAAAGTTAGAGTTATAAAAAGCATAAAAGAAGTTGGTTTTAGTGGTGCCCCTCGTGCTCCTGAGCGTGAGCCTGAAAAACAATCTTCTGGAACAGATCGTGTTCCTCCTTTAAGAGTCGGAGGGAAAAGAAATCTTCCAAAGCGACCAAAACTTGAAGAAGAAGATAGTGACGAAAGTATCTCACAAGAGTTTCTCGCAAGTCTTCAAGAATTGATTGAACCTTTTATAAATTCTGATATAACAAATCCGAGAAGGCTTAACTACCAACTTTATGTCAACAACGACTATGAAGATTCTCCTATTGAGATTGTTGGAATTGGAACAGACAAGATTGTTTTTTCTCATACTGATTATCCGAACTGGGTTTTTAAGGTTGTTAAGCCAAATGCTGTAAAAGATGAAGCCGGTGATGAGAAGTATGTTTGGAATATGCTTAAAGATTCAGAATTTGCTTCTTTGTTAGCTCCTGTCGTAGGTTATGATGGAACTCCTGTTTATGCAATGAGAAAAACATCAAGCGGAGGGTCTCTAGAAGATATCAAGGATGCTCTCTATAAGATTTCAAGCGATAAATATAAAGATTTTGAATATTATCTTTTAAGCGATGCTAATTCAAGCAACATTGGTCGCATAGGTGATCAATCTGTGCTTAATGATTATGATCAGTGGGATGAATACTTCCGTAAACCTGCTAATAAGCTTCAAGAGCAAGCAAATGAAGAAGTTACAGTCGTTATTCCGGGAGGCTTTAAGCCCCCTCATAGAGGGCATGTTGAGATGATCAATCATTTTGCTCGTCTTCCTAATGTATCTAAGGTCATTGTTTATATGGGATCGAAGCCTCGTCAGTCCGCTGATGGTTCTGTTGTTATAACAAAAGACAAATCAATTGAACTTTTTAATCTTTTTGACCTCGCATCCAATGTTGAGTTCGGAGAGGTTCGCCAACGACCCAAAAAGAGCGGCGGTAGCTATGAAAATCCTTTAAATGACGCAGCGGATTTATTATTTGACCCCGAGTACGAAGGAATGGGTGTCGCGATAGGTCATTCCGAAAAAGATCCCAAGAGAGGCAAGATTTTCGCATCAATTGCGAAGAACGCAAAGAACCCTCTTCAAGCTAATGTTGTTACCGTTCCACCTGCTCCCGCAGTGGAAGATCTTTCGGCAACTGATTTGAGAAACGCAATTGAAAATGAAGATTTTGAAGGTATGAAAAAGTTCATGCCCGATGATATAATCGAAGACTATTTAAATATTTTAACTGGAGAATAAAAATGAAATTAACAAAAAGACAACTTAGAACAATTGTTTTAGAAGAAATAGAAAGTATTAAAAATGAAGGTATTTTTGATGGATTTAGCAGCAGTACTGGTCGGCTCGGCGATGATGATGGCAGTGCAGAAAGAGAAGCGGATAAAGAAAGAGACCGTGCTATTGCTAGCGACAGAAAAAGAAGGGAGCAAGAAGATGCTGAAGCAGACAGAAGAAATACTGGTAGAGATCGAAGAAGCCCTGAATATATGGCCCAACAAAGAAAAGAAAAAGAACGCAGTGATAGAGAAAGGCAAAATTATGCTCAACAACATAAAAGCACTATCAGAAGTTTTAATAGATTAAGGGCAGATGACCTCATTGCTGGTGATATAAGTCGATTAGCGCAGAAGAAACTTGGAGATCACCCATTTCAAGCTGTTAACTTACCCGAGCGGCTTGGGCTCTTGGGTTTTGATTCTAAGATTGCTAGCAGACTAGCTCAAAGAATGACTACTGCTATGGGCAATCAGATTGAACAATCGGGATTTATAGATTGGGCTGGACAATTTGATGGATCATTCAACAAAGATAAAGGTATGATGGAATTTGGAACGCAATCTAATAATAAATATTATAATTATCTAAAAGATCTTGGTTTTAAAGTTGGTAAAGACGCCGGATTGAATAGACCAATGTTGAAAAGATTAGGTTCATTCTTTAGTGGAAAAGGCTTTAAGGAATAAAAAATAATAAAAAAAACTTGACAACAGATTGAGGATATGTTATAATAATAGTATAAAAAGTTGGTGTTTGCAATCTCCTTAAATTGCTATTGTTATTATGTTTACCTCCTTTGGCCCCCTACAGTTCTAGTTATTGTAGGGGGTTTTTATTTATGTTCCTATTTTTGCTTTTAATCCTGTCGTGTACGAACGATAACTATATTGTTCATACGGTAGAAAAAATAACATACGAAACAATCCACGATGTCAATACCTATTATTATGATGATACCTCAACACCTCCTCCAATTGACACATCACCAACTTTGATGCCATTGTGGGTTGACTCTTTCACACAACCAGCAGGCGCAAACGGAATTGATATAATCTGGGTAATTGATAGATCAGGCTCTATGCATGATGAAGCCAATCAAGTGCTCCTAGGAATAGAAGCAATGATGAATGCTCTTCCAGCAACCGACTGGAGATTGTTGATGATCAATGTAGATCAAGCAATTTCTGTTAATGATGTAACATTTCCATTAGTACCCGGCGATACTCTTTGGGATGCTACAATGATGTACAATTCAATGGCTAATTCTCGCTTTGAAAGAGGTTTTGCTTCTGCTTTAGCTTATATCGCAGAAAATCCATACTCTCAAACATGGATGAGAAATGATGCCGCATTATTAATTGTGTTTGTCTCAGACGAAGATGACCAAAGTACTCTAGAGTTTCCGGCCCCCTCCTCTTTTAACTACTGGCTTAGTGGATATAGACAAAGTTCCTTCATTGCCTCCATCGTTCACCTGTCTCCAAGCGAAAGTTTGTGTAATCCATCTACCTCGATGACTGGTCAACGCTATATTGATGCGACAGATGCGGTAATGGGAGAAGTAATAGACATCTGTAGTGATGATTGGACTGCCGGTGTTGCTGCTTCTGCTATTTCAATACAACCTCACGAGACTTGGGACCTCCGTAAGATACCAGTTTACCCAGAATACATGAAAGTTTTCGTTGATGGGTATGTAATGGCCCAAGGATCATGGCACTATGAGCCATCAGAAAATCGTGTCTATTTCCATACTATTCCGGATGCTAACTCTTTGGTAGAGATAGCATACTATTACACTCCAACTCACTAATTATTGGTAAATAGAGGCATGTTTATGACTAAAAAGATCAAAATTAAGGTCGTTGCGAGGGTAGATGAAGTATCATCTGAAAAACAACGCAAATTTATGTGTGCGATGACCTCTGACGATGCTGATAGACCTGATGGATTATCAAAATCCGAAGCCGAAGAGATGTGTAAAGATACAGGGCACTCAAAAAATGAAGGTGTAGAAGGAGAAACCCAACCCGATACCAATAATGTTTCAAAAGTTATGGCTGTTACCATGGATAATCTTGTTTTAATCTTGAAAAGAACCGATACTGGTGAATGGGACATACCGGGTGGTCATGGGCATGAGGGTGAATCAGTAGAATCTACTGCTGAAAGAGAAACTTATGAAGAAACAGGCTTAAAGATTCATGATATTGATGCTTTAAGAACCCAAGAAGTCACTTTTAACGGTCGTGTAGAGCAAATTACTTACCTTTCTGCTCATTTAGGCAGTACCGCAATGGTTTTGGATGATAAAATCACTCTTGATACTAATGAAAACAACGAATTTTTGTTTATAAAGCCTATGCAAATCGATGGATTGATGAATAATGCCACTCAAAACCTTAAAAATATGGCAAATGACATAAAATCACTACCAATCGAAGAACAAACAGAGCCCTTTCAGCGTAAAATGGCGGCTGGTTATTCAAAAAAGAAGGAAAAAATGATAGGTTTAGGTGGAAATAAGTTTAAAAGCGCCCCATTTGATAAAAATCCTTCATTTAAAAGAGCTAAAAGTGCTCCTCCGGGCTTTGGAGCAATGGGAGAAGGCATTCTTCGTGAGAAAATGAGCAGTATTCTCTCTGAAATTGAGTTTGATCTCAGTAAATTGGCTGTTCAAGACCATTTAAACATTGATTTTTGGGAAAATAACAAGTTAGACCCCAAAATAAGGCAAAAATTGCTTGATATTGCCGAAGATTTCATTGAAGGGAGTCTAATTGAGGGCCGAGTGGAGGATATTACCTTCACAGGGAGCCTCGCAAGCTACAATTATCACCTTGGATCGGATATTGACCTCCATTTACTCGTAGATTTTGATAAAGACGACGAATTAGTCCAAAAATTGATGAATTTATTGCGAATGCAGTGGAACGAGAACCATGATATACGAATAAACGGCCACGAAGTTGAGATTTATGTCCAAAATGCTAATGAACCACACTACGCAGCAGGTGTTTACTCTATTTCTGACGATAAATGGCTTGTAGAGCCGTCAAAACACACCACAGAACTCAATTATGACGCAATTATAGACAAAGCACAGGGATTATCCGACGAAATTGACTCAATTGAGGACGATTTTGTCCATGGAGAGTATGAAAAGGCCGAAAAATCAGCCGAAAGACTCCGAGAAAAGATGAAAAAGATGAGATCTGCTGGATTAGAGGCCGATGGAATCTATTCAATTGAGAATTTAGCCTTTAAATTGCTCAGAAACAGTGGCCAAATAGCCAAATTGATGAATTTAAGCAATGATTCTTACGATAGCTCGATGTCAATGACACAAAAAGATACAATTAAAGTTAAAATAGTGTCTTCTAATGATGTCGATGGAGACAAATAGAAACTAATTATAATATGATAACCGATGATGAGGATTTTAATAAGTTTTTTAAAGCTACATGTCGAATTGTTTTCAATATCAAGGGCAATGAACCTCTAAAAAAGGTAAGAATTAAAGGAACTGGTTACGGATTTTACTGGTCTGTCTATGATAAAGAAGTTATTCGTGTTCATAGAGACACCGCAGGATATTTATTAGACGAAGAACCTCACGAAGATGGCCGATTAAAAGTATTTTACATTGCTAGGTTGTTTACTGGAGTGGTAGTTTTGGTTGAACCCTCAGATATTATAGATATAGGATACGATTAATGGATTTTTTAATTAAAAATGGACTCTATTTGGTTTTTTTTTACCTCTTTTGGCTACTTCTATATGTAATGATAGGGTTTGAAACAACTCTTATTTTGTTAGTTATTATGATTAATTTCATGCTTATTGGGAGAAAACAATGAAAATTACACAAAAAAGATTGATTGAGATCATAAAAGAAGAAATAGAATCTGCGCAATCAAAACCTTTTGATGATGGTGATAGTAAAGATGAAAAATGTGATTATGTTGATTGTGAAAATGAAAAAAAACTTGGTGAATCAAACTGTGGAAATCACAATGAAGATTTAGATGAGTCCTACATAGTTGAAGATGAGATAGATGAAAATTATTGACCTGAAAGAGGCTACTAGCAGGTTGCTATGTTAATTGATCATATCGCTATTAGAGCAAATGATATATACAGACTTTCAAAGTGGTATGTAAAACACTTTGATGCCCATATTACTCATATGGATTTATACTATGTGCGCTTATCCTTTAAAAATACTACGCTAGCTATTATAGATAAAAATAAATATCCTCATAATCACATCGGAATTTTAGTAGATAATAAAGAAGATTTACCAACTGAGGGTGAGCGAGTTGAACACAGAGATGGAACCATTGGTGTTTATTGTGAAGATCCTGAAGGAAATTTTGTTGAATATATTTATTATACTGAGGAATTAAAAGATACATTCGTGACCTATGGCTATTCAAAAATCAATTTCAAAGAAGAATAAAAAATATACAATTGGAATAAGCAAAGATTGGAAATATTTAGTTTATTTTCATAAACAGATGAAAGTAAGTCATAGTGGGCCTTGGTCCTATAAAATTGCTGTAAATTTGATGAATGACTTACTACTTAATAACATATGTGCGTGGATAAAATCAATTGATGAGCCAAAGCAGTAAACCATTTGGATATTCCATGAGAGATCTATTTAAAGTTGGTGATCTTGTACAATGGAAAATTTATAGAGTTGATATAAAAACCAATGATGTAGATCCAAATCCAATGCATGGAATTATAACAAAAATTTTCAAACAACACTTTGGTGGCAGAACAGTATGGATCGCTCAAATCTTCGAAGCTAAGACGGGGCAATATTTTGAGGTTAATTTATTGACCTTAACCTTATTAAAAGACTAATTATAACATGACATGTCAAATTCATAATAATTCAGACCTTCAAGTTGATGGTTTTGAAGAGATGATTCAATCTATGGTGGGATTTTCTCAAGATCGTTTTGGTTTTAAAAATCCTCCTAATTTATTTATTAATTCAGATCCAGAAAATGGTAATAATATTCTTGGTAAAACTGCTTATTATGATCCTCAAGCACAAGAAATTCATATCTATGTGGATGGAAGACACCCAAAAGATATTATGAGATCTATTTCTCATGAACTTATACACCATGTACAAAATATGAAGGGTGAGTTGGGCGGCGATAACTATCACGGTGAAGGGTACGCTCAGAAAGATACTCACATGCGAGATATGGAAAAACAAGCATACCTTAATGGTAACATGTGTTTTCGTGACTGGGAAGATGGATATAAGCAAAAACAAACTATTTATAACGAATGGAGAAATAAACAGATGTCTTTAAAAGAATGGAAAAACAAAGAACTCTTTGGTCTTTTGGCTAATAAATGGGGATTCGGAAAGAATATAATCACAGAAGCACAAGATGCTGATGGGGATGATAGCGATCCTAAAGTTGGTACTAAATTAGAAGAAGCTGATGTTGATCCATTAGATTTAGTAGTAGATGAAATTAAGTGGATGCTTGAAAATAATCCCGACACATTGAAAGATTTTCTGATGAGAAGTTGTAGTCATCTCGGTGAGAATGTTACGAAACATATTTCTGAAGGTTTAGATACTATTCTCGAAGATTTGGGTATGGGTATTCAAGCTGCGGCTGAAGATAATCCTGAAGCCTCTTTAGCTGCCATTGATCAACTTGCTGAAGAAGATGCTGAAGATGAAGATTATCGCCATAAAGAATCTGCTATGGATGATTTCTCTCATATTGCCAAGCTTCACAAAGATCTTGTTTATGATACTTATAAAAAGCATGAAGATGATCTTTTAGGTCACGAAGATGCTGGTGACAGACACGACGATGCCGAGTATGACGATGCTACTCATATCGCTGATTTAAAAAAAGATGCTCATTATGATGCTGACCATGATAAATTACAAGAAATGATTGGAAAAATTGTGAAAGAGATCCTTAATGACAGACAATAAAGTTATTGAAATCAAAACTTTAAAAGACCTTTATGAAATTTCTTCTGCTGGTGGCGGTGCTGTCGCGGGTGGAGGAAATAGTGAGAATAATATGATTACACGAGAAGATATGATTGCTGAACAACAGCTTAGAAAATACATTAGAAATAAAATAAAAGAATCCTTTTCTAGAATAAAACAAAAACAACTAGGTGAAGAACAACAGTTACGACAAGTAATTCGTTCTCTTTTATCAGAAGCTGATGTCTCTGATGTTCATCCTCATGCCTCAACTGGTATCAATGTTTTAGAGGATCTTCTCAAGAAGATGATCCCAACTATCCGCACAGATTATAAGCGACTTACAACCTCGAAAGATCAGCGAGACTCTTATCGTGCTCATATGATTAATGCTACTAAGCAATCTATTATGCCTTCATTGGTTAATGATATGTATGCTGGCGGTGTTGAAAAGGGCGATTTATTATCATCACCTGACGGTGATGAATACGACATAGCTCCTGAGCCTGAATTTGAAGCTGATGTTGATGGCATGTCTGAAAACTGGTCAGGAGTTGACGAAGGTTTTGAAGATTTGAATGAGGATGAAGAATTGTTGGAAGCCGACATTGATGTTATGATTGATGATGAGCCTAGTGCTGATAAAAAGATTTCTGTTGAGCCTGATGATGAGAAAGATGAAGAAGATGAATTTGGTTCAGAAATTTTAGATAAACAATATGATGAAACTGGTCGTAACATGGCTTTTACCTCCTTTAAAAAAGTACAACAGTATATTTTAGATTCATATGATTTACTCCGTGACCCTGCTGATAAGAAAGTGTTTGTTGATTACTTGATAACAAACTTAAAATTGTATATGGATAAATTTGAAGATGAGCTTCAAACCTCGGTTGAAGAACCAACCACACCAGCATACGAAAAAACACAAGGTGATGTATAATATAATACATTGTTAACATCTTGTCAAGCCTAATTGAATAAAAAATTATGATTTGGAAAAAGAAACTCCGAGAGTATAAAGGTCCTAACTATTATTACTCTTTAAAGAACAAATTAAGAAGAGAAAATAAGATTGATGATCACTTTGAAGTGATGGTTAATGGTCTTACCTTGGAAGAACTTATTGGGCTCAAACTAGAGATTGCTTCGTCACATTTAAACGGCAAACTTTATGGTTTTCCGATTTTGTCTGCAATTAGAAGCATGGCGGAAGAAGCCTGTCTTCGTTACGCAGCATCAGCCTGTAGAACTTCAACAGAATCCGCACTTTTCCTCGGAATCGATAATGCGAGATACTTAAATAAAATTAAGAAATTTAATATTAGAAAAGATTTTATAGAGGATAAAGATGCTGACAGCAATGGGTGATGTTATGCGAGAAGCATACAAGCGAAACTGGATCACCACCAGAGACGGAAACATCTCTTTAAAGAGGAAAAATAGCAATCTATTGTATATAACTCCGTCTGGAGTTCGTAAAACGATTATACACCCAGAGCACATTACAAAGATGAAAATCTTTGAAGGAGTGCTTATTTCTGACGAAGAAAAGAATCCTTCTGGTGAGCTTCAAATGCATTGGAATATTCAGAGGAATGCTTCCGCAACTCGTGCCGTTGTTCATCTTCACCCCACTTATTGTGTTGCTGCTATGCATGCTGGTTATTGCCTTAATAAAATTGTCACTCCTTTTCCAGAATTATACCGATACACTCGTGTCGGAAAGAATGTTTCTGCCCATCCTCCCCTAACACAAGAACTCGCAGATGAAACTGCCCTTCGTTTGCTTGTTGATGGGGAGGGGGCTTATTTCTTTGATATTGTAGGACAAACCGGCCATGGAGTGTGTGCTATTGGACCTGATCCATGGACTGCTTTCGAACATATCGAGAGACTCGAACACATCTGTAAGATTGTCCTTTTATCCGGAAAATACTAATTAGACAGAAGGGCTCCCTAAGCCGCACAGAGTCGTTAGTCACGAGGAAGAAGGAATAATGTTAAATACTGGTTTATTTTTAATGTTGTTTTCGTCTCCGGTACAAGCCGAAGAGATGGATGATCTTAAGAGAGATATTAAAGCTCTTGAATTATTCTTGCAAGACCAAGATGATTATGAATTGTATTGTTCTCACATTGAATGGGACCAACCAGCAATTGAAGTTTATAAAGCGCAACTCACTACGCAACTTAGTGAAACTTGCTTAAGTCGTATTAAGAAGAAGAAACCGAAGGAAGAATAAAAGTGAAATTATTAATTGAAAATTGGCGAAAGTTTATGACAGAGGCTTCTCTCGATGAGGCTTGGGCTGGAACGAAAGGTTTTGGTTCTTTGATAGCTCCTCGCTATATGACTGAAATGTCTAATGCTGGTGAAGCAAAAGCAGCCTTTGAAGCCGGAGAGAAACTCCAAGGTTGGGATGAATACGGACGATTAGTCTATGAAGCCTATCGTGCTGCTCCAAATGAAGATCCTGCTGGTTTAGAATCATTTAATGCTCTTGTTCCCCATATTGATAAAAACTTTCAAAGAATGATTGGAAGAAAATTTACAGTCGAATTTGTTGCCGATGATCCTTATAGTTCTGCCGAAGAAATGCTCGCAGATGCTCGAAAAACAGGAGTTCTTAGAATTTCTTCTTTGTTTAATCAAGGTGGATTTTATGGACCAGAGAGAAACTTAAAATTCAGAGCCGTTCATGATTATTATGCTCATTTGGGTGCTGGTAAAAAGGGTAAATTTGTAGTGCCCGGATTTACTTGGGAAGGTGAACTTAGGGCTTATAATAAACATCTGAACTTTGTTGGAAAACAAGGTAAAATGGTACCTGCTCTTTTTACTGAAATTGTAGGCCAAGCCGCAACTTTCTTTTACACTGGAGCCTTTCCAGATCAAAAGGTTGTTGCTCTCTCTGGTTTTGATTATTCTAAACTTGGATTAGTTCAAGGATATGACATTGTTGATGGAGATTTAATTAAATCTGGTAAACAAGAAGAAGAAAATAATATTTGACAAATGATATATTAACAGTTATATTATATATATAAAGAGTTTAATAATGAATAAAAATGTATATTATGTAAAAATGAAAAAATTACAAAGAGAGTTAATGAATATTAATATACATTTAACTTCTTTAGATTGGGAAAAAGATAAAATAGTATCTATTCTAGAAGATATTACAAGTATTGTAAATATATTAGAAAAGGAAATAGAGAAAGCTAAACCATAGTTATTATAGATGGTTAGAAGATATTACATTATTATTAAAGATGACGGTATTTTTAAAGAAGGTATGCGTTGTTATTGTTTCGCTCAAGATAAAACACATCTTTTTTTATTCTTTGAAAATCCAGTTATTGGTGAAGTCCATGAAATTAAATTACCCAGAAATAAAAGTAATTTATTAAAACCATTGTAGAACACTTGACAACTCTCCTATAACATGTTATATTATCTTAGAGGTTAATAATAATAACATAGGAGATTTTATGACTCAACAAGAAATTAATGAAATTAAACTTAGATACAAAGGCAAAGGCGGCGGACCTGAAGCTGAATCACATGTTTGTGATTCTAAATTAGATAAAAACGATAATATTGTCCGAGTATACAGTACTACTTCAGATGTAGCTAAAATTTTAGATCGTTGTGGTTCTGCCATTATTAGTGTAAAAGATGATGGAGAAGGTGTTCAACTTGAGATCGATAGATCAGCTTTTCGTGGAATTTCATACGCTTTTAAGGTTTTAAGATGAAAAATATTGTTTTATTTGATATGGATGGAACATTAACCCCACCACGGGGTCCAATGGATATCTCTTTACTTCCAGTTCTTGAAAAACTTTCACAACATGCTGAAATTGGTATTGTAACTGGAAGTGATTATAATTATTTAAAACAACAACTCGGATTGCTGTTGAATCATCCAACAGTCAGAAATAAACTACACCTACTTCCCTGTAATGGAACTAAGCATTTTTATCCTCCCAAAATTTCTGGTGGAGAGTATACTCTTGTTTCCGAGACAGATATGATCAATGAAATTGGTAGATCTAATTTTCAACAAGTTATGCTTACTCTGATTCATCAGCAATCCAACTTCTCTAACGAGCGATTTCCTCTAACAGGGCACTTTATTGATTATCGTGGTTCCATGATAAATTGGTGTCCGATTGGGAGGAATGCTCGTCCCGAGGATAGACAATTCTTTGTAGATTATGATAAAACATTTACTCCAACATTGCGAGAATCTCAATTATCAAGATTGAGACATTATTTAAATCTTAAACGAATAGATAAATTAGAAATTAAATTAGGCGGAGATACATCATTTGATATCTTCCCAATTGGGTGGGATAAAACTTATTGTCTTAATCACTTTCCCGACTATAATCATTGGTTTATTGGAGATCGATGTGGAGAGAATGGAAATGATAAAGAAATTTATGATTTTTTACAACCGATGGGACAATCTTTTGAAACAAAATCTCCTAAGAATACTAAAAATCTAATAAATATTATATTAAATAAATTAGAACCAAATAAATAAAAGGAATATTGATGAGTACTACAGATATTGTAATGAAATCTATTGAAAATATGATACTTTATGGAATTGAATTAGATATTAAAGAAGAAGATTATCATGAATATCTTTCTAGACTTTCTAAATTTTATAATAGTACAGATCATTTAATAGGAAATTTTAATGGGGATACTGTTATTGTTGAATCTATAACCACTGAACCAATATGTACTATTTTTATTGAGAAAGGAGCAATACGAATTACTCCAACAGGAAGTGAGCATGGCTTTTCAGCAATTACTACATTATTAGAATTTATAGCCGAACAAACAACAATTTTTGATGATAAAATAAAAGAAACTAAAGAAGAAATAAATGAAGGAGACGACAATGAATTTGAGTGGATCTGAAATTATGTTACCTGAATGGTCACAAGCACTTATACTAGAACCCCATGAAACCTATCATAAAGCCCTATTAGGATATCAGTCTGATTTAGACTGTTTAATTTATAATGAAGATAAGATAATCGACATTCTAATTACTCAAGACAACATGGATGTGATGGATGCAATTGAATTTTTTGAATTTAACATCAGGGGGTCTCATGGAGAAAATTACCCCATCTATGCCGTTCCAGCGAGGTAATACAATGAAAGTTTTTTATTTAAATAGAGCAGAAGATGAATCAGGAATTTCAGGCACAGGCCGAGTAGCACAGGGGTTTATTTTTGATAATGGAAGAGTTGCTGTAACTTGGCTCTCAGATCATCCTTCAGTCACAATTTATGACAACATCGGTGAAGTTCATGCCATTCATGGTCATGGTGGAAAGACCGAAGTTATTATGGAACCAGATTATAAGAGAGCATTTGGAGAACTTAAATCATTTATTGATAATTTCTCTCTTGAAGAAATCGCTATTTCCAAGATAGGGCCGGACTCGGCAGCAGGTAAACTGATAAATAAAAACTAGTTACAGTATGACGAAGTTATATTCTCTTAAACTAGACGCAGCATGGAGACCAATTGAAATTATCACTTCTTTTAAAGCATTTAGTATGTGTAGAACTGGCCGTGCCAATGTTGTCTCAGATTATGAGGTCATTGCGCACGGTTCTTTATTTTATCCTGCTGTTATTGTTCTTAAAAAATATGTCAGGAAACATGATTTTGTTTTATCTTGTACAAGAAGAAATGTCTATATTAGAGATAATTTCACTTGCCAGTATTGTTCAATGAAATCAGCCTCTAGACATGATCTTACTTTGGACCATGTTTTTCCAAAGTCCCGTGGAGGACCTAAAACTTGGGAAAATATAGTAAGTTGTTGCCATAGTTGTAATGAAGATAAAGGCGCTCGAACCCCTCAAGAAGCAAGAATGAAACTAATTAAAGAACCTAAGCAACCAAGAGCCTCATTTATGGATTTTTATAGATTAAATTATGTCCCAAATGAATGGTCGCCTTATCTTTATCTATATCGGAGTTAAAATGACTGAAAAAAGAAAATTAATTGCTGTATCTGGTGGTTTTGATCCAGTTCATGTAGGACATGTTCAAATGATTGAAGAATGTGCTAAGATTGGTGATGTTTTAATTATTGTTAATTCAGATGATTGGCTTATTAGAAAGAAGGGTTATACATTTATGCCATGGGATGAGAAAGCTTATATTATGTCTCAATTTAAAGGTGTAGCACAAGTAACAAGTGTTGATGATAGTGATGGAACTGTATGTGAGGCATTACGACGACATAAGCCTGATGCCTTCGCCAATGGTGGAGATCGAAGACATAATAATACACCAGAGATGGATGTTTGTGAAGAACTTGGTATTGAAATGTTATGGAATATGGGAGGAGAGAAGGTTCAATCTTCTTCTAAGTTGGTAAACAACATTAAGTGGGGCAAAATGATTATTAATGGAGAAGAAATATAATGGATGAATTTTTTGAAAGATTAAAAAATGATGAGAGTGGAAAATTAAAAGAAATCGCCCGAGATCTATTTTTTCTTGCTCAAGAAGCTGCTAATATGGGTGTTCAAATAAATGAAGTTGCCTCTATTTGTACAATGGGGTGGCAGTCAGCCCAAGCTGAAGAAATGCAACTTATTTTTGAACACATGTTGGATTCTATTAAAGACAGATAAATGATAGGAGGTTTTTTGCCTCCTGTTTTACTATTTAGGGTGTAGATAAGACTAAAAATTTGTATTTAAACGAATTTAACTCAAGGTGCTAAATGGCAAAAAAATGGTATGTAATTGATACATCTGTATATCTCTCAGATTCAGATTGTATTAATAAGTTTGGTAATAACGACATAATCGTCCCCCTCAAGGTCCTAGAAGAAATTGATAAACATAAAAAACGACAAGACGCTGTTGGTTTTCATGCTCGTCAAATTATCAAGACATTTGATGCTCTGCGATTAAAAGGAAACCTTAAAAAGGGTGTCCGCATTGCTAAGGGCAAAGGACTTCTTAAGTTCGTTGGCTTAGATGAAATAGAGAGCAAGACACTTCCCCGTGATCTTGATCCTCGTAATTCAGATCACATTATTCTAGCTACTGCTTTAACTATGAGAGCACAGAATCCAAATAGAAAAGTTATTCTTGTGTCTCGGGATATTAATCTTCGTGTTATTGCTCAAGGAGTTGAGCTACCAGCGGAAGAGTATGAAACCGCAAAAGTTGTTGAAGCCAAGGATAAGATTTATACTGGTTTCAAAGAAATCGTGATGGATGATGAAATAATTGAGAGATTCTATCAGGATAAGCCCATCTTCCTTGATAAAGAAGGATATCCTAATCTTCATCCAAACCAATTTGTGATGCTTATATCCTCAATTAACCCGAAAAAGACTTGTTTGTCTCGTTTCACAAATTATACTACAAAGCTCCATAAACTACCGGATCTTAAAAGTGATCTTAGATGGAATATTGCTCCTCGCAATAAAGAACAAACATTTGCTTTTGATCTTTTGTTTGATGACCGAGTTAGTTTTGTATCCTTAATTGGTCGCGCCGGTTCCGGTAAAACTCTTCTTGCCATCGCAGCAGGACTAGAGCAGACACTCGGAGACGGTAAAAATAAATATAATAAAATTGTGGTATCTCGCCCTGTCCAGCCGCTTGGAAAGGACATTGGGTTCCTTCCCGGAACTATGGAAGAGAAGATGCTTCCGTGGTTGAAACCAATCTCAGATAATATTGAGCACATCACTTCCGCAGAAGACGGAAATGTTATGGCTTATTATATGGATAAAGGAAAGCTTGAAATCGAGGCCCTAACTTACATCCGTGGTCGCTCTATAGCGAATGCTTACATTATAATTGATGAAGCACAGAACCTTACCTCTCATGAGGTTAAAACCATCCTTACCCGTGTTGGTGAGAACACAAAAATTGTTCTTACCGGTGACATTGAGCAGATTGATAATATTTATACCAACGAAACCTCAAACGGCCTTACTTATGCCGTGGAAAAGTTCAAAGTAGAGGATATTGCGGGTCATGTTACATTCACAAAAGGTGAAAGATCAAAATTAGCTACAATTGCCTCTAAAATTCTATAACTGCTCCTATTTAATATAGAGTGTTTTTGTTTACATCTATAATTGTTGGAATGCTGTACGGATCAATGATAGAATGGTTGGTCCATAAAATAGCATTTCATAGATGGGGAAAAAAGAAGAACAGCATGTTTGCCTTTCATTTGAGAGACCATCATGTCAAGAGTATAAAAGATAATTTTTATGATCCTAGAGTCTCACCCCTTGAATGGGCTGGGACTTTATTTTTAATTGTTACTCATATACCACTTTACTTCTTGAACCCTTGGTTTTATCTCGGAGCTTCCATTTATGCTGTTTTATTCGCAGTAGTTCACAATTACTCACACAAAGACCCAGAATGGGCTAAGAAGTGGGTTCCATGGCACTATGATCATCATATGAAGTATCAGAATGATAATATGAATGTTGTACTACCTATTTTTGACTATGTAATGGGCACGAGAAAGAAATACCTTGACAAAAAATTATAACATGTTATATTATAAGTAAGAAAGGAGATCATTATGGACTGGATCACTGAAAATGCGAAGAAGTCACGACGAAGGATGAAAGATAAATATTCTATGCGAGGAACTAACATCTACATTCATGATAGAGTATCAGATAATATTAATCTTGAATTTGTATTTGATTACATTATGGCGCGTGTTCCAACAAGATTAATGGATTCTATTGATGTTATTTATGTCGGAGACTTTCCTGATTTTAAAACTCGTGAAATAAATGCTTATTATGATAATGGTGCTATCTTTGTAACAAATAATCAAGAAGATGATCATGACATGATTAATGATATTGTTCATGAAATTGGCCATGGCGTTGAGCAAAGATTTAATGACTTTATTTATTCAGATAATACCATAGAACAGGAATTTATGGGCAAACGAAGAACATTGTTCCGCATGCTTAAGGCAGAAGGGCTTAATCCGCCGAAACTTTTGATTGCTGAGCCAAGTTTTAACCAATACATAGATGATTACCTATACGAAGAGGTTGGATACTCTCTTCTCAATAATTTGGTAAATGGGCTATTCGTTTCAGCTTATGCTGCAACCTCATTAAGTGAATACTATGCTAGAGGTTTTGAAGAGTATGTTTTTGGAAATAGGAGATATCTTGCTAAGACCGCTCCTGCTCTTTACAATGTGTTAGAAGAATTATTTAAGGAGGTAGAATGAAACATGTATCATATTCAGAAATCAAAATTTGGAACGAGTGTCCTTACAAGCATAAACTTCAGTATATCGATGGTATCGCTGGCTTTAAAGGTAATGAATACACATGCTTCGGAACTGCTCTTCATTCTGTATGTGAGTTTGGTGTAACCGGAGTACTAGAACCAATAGATTACGGAGAACATTTTCATTTGATCTTCGACAGAGAATTAGCATCTCTTCCATCCGATGTAGAACTCCGAGAGGACCTTTTGGTTCAAATGAGAGATCAAGCAGAACCCATCTATGCACAAGTTTTGGGTGCCTTAGACAAATACTTTGGTGAGTATGAGGTTCATGCCGTGGAAGAGAAATTGTTTGAGAAGATCACAGAGTTTTCAGCAGACAATTGCGATTTCAAAGGCTTCATCG
>Ga0115569_10000936_pt1 | contig 22674 bp, 20 predicted proteins | sample COGITO_mtgs_1205_2_FD_87295 | JGI IMG/M metagenome (GOLD analysis project Ga0115569, IMG submission 87295) | Pelagic marine microbial communities from North Sea - COGITO_mtgs_120503 | ecosystem: Environmental > Aquatic > Marine > Epipelagic | place: Germany:Helgoland, sampling site Kabeltonne... | reverse complement strand
TTAAGCTCGGATTGCTTTTGTCATTGCTTCTCCATCTAAAGATGAATTCTGAAGCGCAGTTGGAGCAAGGCACCATCTCACCGGCATAGAATACAACCCCTAAAGAGTCCGTTTCAAACGAGCCCTCCTATCCTTGTTAGTGGTTGCTTTTCAAAGGCATCATTATTCTTTTACAAGAATTTGATGCTGCACTCCATTTTCATTTTGAATTTCAACAATGTATTGCCCTGATGCTAGACCAGAAAGGTCAAGATTCAATACGTTGCTTGCAACTCTTGTTTGAATCATTTGCTCTCCTAATACTGAGTAGATAACTACACTCTGAATTTGGTTTTCGCTTTGAATAGAAAGTTGATTCTGAGCTGGATTAGGGAACATTTTCGCATTGTTCAATTCAATAGACTCAACTCCTGTTGGCGTTGCTGGCTTGATAAACTCTCCGAATACTAAAAAGTTAGCGTTTTCAAACCCTTGAGCTTCTTCGTTCAGCATGAAAATGTGCGGATATGAAGTCTTGTTTAAAATGTCAACATACATTTTATAATCTCCATACGCCAAGTTAGTCATGTCGAAGTTTCCTTCAGCATCAGTCTTAGTGAAAGCTACAACGTTATCATCCATATCGGTAATGAATACTTGAGCATTGGCTACAGGATCTCCTTCACCGCGATTTCCTCCAGATAGAACAGAACCTCCAACAAAGCCTGGTCCTCCAGTGTTCGTTCCAGCAAGTAGAGAGAAGTCTAGGTTGTAAATGTTTGAATTACCCACAACAATAGCATTGGCTTGAGACCATAATGCAGCACTGTCATAATACGTTGGGATGTAGGATGCATACATTGGGTGAGCTGGCAATAAAGCCGCTTTCACATAGTAAGTGCCAGGACAAGCTTGGAAATAATATGCTCCAATGCTGTCAAGAACAACACTATCAACAGCAGAAAGTACTCCACCATTTTCTTCGATTAAATAAACAACGGCAGGAGCATCTTGAGTGATAAATCCACTGATGTAAGCGCAAGTAAACGCTGAGATTGTAGCTGAAGTAACTTGAGTACATCCAGAAACCGCATCTGTAATAGTTACAGTATACGTTCCAGGGCACAAGCTTGACTGATTAGCGCTCGTAGAACCGTTGCTCCAAGAATAAGTAAATGATCCGTTACCACCAGTTACTGATAAACCAATTTCACCGTCACAACATGAAACGCAAGTTTCATTTATCGTGCTAATTGAAGGAACAATTGCATTTTCGAAATTGATCTCGACAGTGTCAGAACCTGTACATCCGTTTGCATCAGTTGCCGTCACAATGTATTGACCTGATGTCGTTGGGTAGATTGTGCTTCCCATTGCACCAGTATTCCAAATATAACTTGCTCCGCCTCCGCTGAGTGATGCTGTTAGCGATACTGAATCATTTGCGCAAGGAGTTAGGCTGCTCGCTGCAATGGTAACTGGAACATTTCCTCCGACTCCGTTTACTGTCGTTGTTGCTACTTCGCTATCTCCATTGGCATCCGTAACGGTTACCGAATAATTTCCAGCACATAGACCTGTAACAGTTTGAGAAGTCATAGCAGAAGACCATGTGTAAGAATAAGGAGCTACACCATTTCCACCAGGATAAACGGTGGCAGTACCATTGCACGATCCACAGGTAGTTGGTGACGATGCAATAGAATCGATGGTAGTTACGCTAGTTCCGCTAATAACAACATTAATACAGTTGCTGTCGACACAGTTCCATAAACTATCATTCCATGTTACACAAACTGTATATGTGCCAGGATTTGAAAAAGTTGACATAATGGAGGTGGTTGTGTCATACGTAAATCCAGATGAAGGTGAGCCACCAGGAATAGTCCAAGTAAAAACACCATTGTTGCTGGTGTTTCCACCTCCCCAAAAGTTAATGCTGTCTCCAGCATTTGCGGTGGTAGTTGATGCCTGTATGTTTATAGGGCATTGGCTATATCCTGCGAAGGATAAGGCGGTTAATGCTAAAATTGATAAAATTCGTTTCATGATTTAAAATTGTTAGTGATTTACTCCCCTACACGAAGATGAAGATCAGATTGTTTGGTCGCCTTGAATTTTTTTTCAAAACCATTGACATCAAAGGGGTTAAAAGAAGTCTACCTTTGCACCTTCAATGGCATTAGTAGCAATCATAGGAAGACCAAATGTGGGCAAATCCACACTCTTCAATAGACTTATAGGAAGACGTCAAGCAATTGTTGACGAATATTCAGGCGTTACGCGCGATAGGCATTACGGAAAATCAGATTGGGGAGGGCGTGAGTTCTCTTTGATTGATACCGGAGGTTTCGTTAAAGAAACAGATGATGTGTTTGAAAAGGAAATCGCCAAGCAAGTCAAGATCGCTATGGAAGAGGCGACTTTAATCTTGTTTGTTTGCGATTCAAAACACGGAGTCAATGATCTCGATAGAGATGTGGCTAGATTGCTTCGTCAAAGCAATAAGCCAGTAATGATGGTCGCTAATAAGGTTGATAATCCGATAAATCATGCCGATAGTTTCGAATTTTATGAGTTAGGGTTTGACAAGATCTATCCAGTTTCTGCCGTTAATGGTGCAGGAACAGGCGACCTCTTAGATGACTTGATAGGATTGCTCCCTGAGGAGGAACCTGAAGATGAAAATGAACTACCAAGAATTTCAGTTGTCGGTCGTCCAAACGCGGGTAAGTCAAGTTTCGTAAATGCCCTTTTGGGTATCGATCGAAATATTGTTACAGATATTGCAGGTACCACACGAGATACTATTGATACACACTATAATGCTTTTGGATTTGAGTTCACCCTGGTCGATACGGCAGGTATTCGTAAGAAAGCCAAAGTGCATGAAGATTTGGAGTTTTACTCAGTTATGCGCGCCATTAAGGCCATTGAGAGTTCGGATGTCTGCATATTAATGATCGATGCAAAAGAGGGTGTAGGTCAACAAGACTTGAATATTTTTGGATTGATCGATAAGAACCGAAAAGGGGTTGTGATATTGGTGAATAAGTGGGATTTGGTTGAAAAAGAAACCAATACTTCTAAAACTTTTGAAGATGAACTCCGAAAGAAATTGGCTCCTTTTGAAGACATTCCAATCATCTTTACTTCTGTGCTTCAAAAGCAACGAATCCACAAAGCATTGCAAGAAGCCCTTGACGTATATAAGAGAAGAACACAGCGTATAAAGACCAATGCATTGAACGAGGTAATGCTGCCAATCATTGAGCAAACACCTCCTCCCGCAACAAAAGGAAAGTATATCAAGATCAAGTATGTGCAGCAACTGCCTACACATGCTCCTACGTTTGCTTTTTACTGCAATTTGCCTCAATACATTAAAGAACCATACAGGCGCTTCGTTGAGAATCAAATGCGAAAGCACTTTAACTTTAGCGGTGTTCCAATTCAGATTTTTTTTAGACAGAAATAGGATTATAAGGATTGCTAACATTCATGTTGTGAAGGCAAAGCTTGTCTGCATTACTTTTGTCTTATGAAATTATCAGGGGTCATTCTAGCATTGTTTTACTTCATCAGCTCCATAGGCTATGGATTGGAAGTGCACTATTGCTTAGGAGAAATTTCTGATGTGAATTACGCCTTGTTTGATACGCATTGTGCTTGTGACGACTTGGTGAAAAAGCCAATCAAAGGATGCTGTGAAGAAAAATCCTTCTTCGTTCAGCTAGAAGAAGAGCATAGCACCCCAGCATTGATTGATGTGTCCAACACGGTTCTTCCACTAATTGCTTTATTCGACTGGGGTCCATTCAATATTGAACAAGATGTCAGCGTAAAAACATATACATTCTTAGATCGCGGACCACCCAAGTCTGTAGATCGGGTAATCGAATATCACTCGCTAATAATTTACGGTTGAGCGGTTTAACTTTCTTCAAAGGATTAAGCTTAAACACGTTTTACATAAATTATTAGTCATGAAAAATTTAAAATATTTCCCCATTTTCTTTCTGTCATTATTCTCTCTTTCAGCAATTGCACAATCAACGGTGAAAGAAGATACGCTCATCGTTAAAGGTATTTGCGGTATGTGCAAAGAGCGCATCGAAGAGGCCGCCTTTGGAAAGGGCGTAAAATTCGTGAGTTGGAATAAAGTGACAGATGAATTGTCTGTTGCCTACAGATCCGACAAAACTTCTATTACAGAAATAGAAGATCGTATTCTGAATGCTGGACACAGCACTGCTGATCAAAAAGCACCAGAAGAAGCATATGCGAAGCTTCCTGATTGTTGCCGATACGAAGAGCTAGGTAAGCACTAGGTCATGAAAAATCTCATAGTCTTCCTAGGTCTATTGATCTTAGGAAACAGCTTGCTTTCTCAAGAAAGCATCAGCGGAATGGTAATTCAAGAAAGTAAAGAGGCCAAGTTTACTCCTGTTGTTTTTGCGAATGTGTATTGGCTTGGAACCCAAAAGGGAACATCAACTGATACTTCTGGATACTTCGAAATTCCAGCTATAAAGTCGACCAACAAATTGGTGTTTAGCTATGTAGGATACAAGAGCGATACCGTAGTTGTTGATCAACCAGATAAGCTGACCATCGTACTTAAGCAAGAACAGCAGCTCGATGGAGTAGAGGTGATTTATCGTCAAAAGTCAACGGAGATTTCATACATGAATGCGATCAAGACCGAAAATATTGGTCAAGATGAACTGTACAAAGCAGCCTGTTGTAACCTTTCTGAAAGTTTTGAAACCAACCCATCCGTTGATGTTGCTTATACTGATGCGGTTACAGGAACAAAGCAAATTCAAATGCTCGGGCTGGATGGAAAGTATACCCAAATTACCAGAGAGGCGATTCCTGACGTTAGAGGTTTGTCAACGGTTCAGGGATTGACGTATATACCTGGGGTTTGGATTGAAGGAATCCAATTGAATAAGGGTGCCGGCTCAGTAGCGTCAGGATTTGAAAGTGTCACTGGCCAGATCAATGTAGAGTTACATAAGCCAGAATCAATGGATCGATGGTTTGTCAATGGCTACGCCAACCAAGGTGGTCGAACTGAGTTGAATGTGAATGTCTCTCAGAAGATCAATGACAAAGTTTCCACCGGATTGCTGTTACATGGTAACGTACGGCCGTTTGAAGTGAACGGAAATGGAGATTCATTTTTAGATTTTCCAGTAGGGCAAACGTTTAACTTGCTTAATAGATGGAAGTTCACCAATCTTAAAGGATGGGAAGGTCAGGTAGGCGCTCAAGCCATCAACGAAGAGCGCACCGGAGGTCAATCAGACAATGAATTGACTAATCCTTATAAGCTAGGATGGAATACAGAACAATACAGTGCTTGGGGAAAAATGGGTTATGTTTTTCCAAATGCTAAGTATCGCAGTGTTGGTTTCCAAGCAAAGGCATTGTATCACAACAATGAGAATTACTTTGGAAATACAATTTATAATGCTGCCCAGCAATCGTTGTATGCTAAAGCGATTTATCAATCCATCATAGGAACATCTACGCATAAATATAGAGCGGGCATTAGCTTTCAATATGATAAGTATGATGAGCTCTTAGATACAAATGCATTCAACCGAGAGGAAATAGTCCCAGGCGCTTTCTTTGAATACACATTAACTTATTTCGAGAAATTTTCAGCCGTGGCGGGTTTACGAGCTGATTACCATAATTATTATGGGTTTTTTGTAACACCAAGACTTCACTTGCGCTATGAAATTCGAGAAGGTTCAGTATTACGTGCCTCTGGCGGAAGAGGACAGCGTACAGCCAACGTGATTGCTGAAAATATTTCATTATTGGCGACATCGCGTACGTGGAATATTGCCAGAAATTCGAGTATCCAAGGCTTTGGATTACAGCCAGAGATAGCATGGAATTTTGGTCTGAATTTCACCCAAGACTTTAGGATAAACTATAAGCCAGCTACTTTGAGTATTGATGCCTATCAAACAGAGTTTGAAAATCAAACAGTGATTGATATGGAAGACCCGAGGCAAGTGCGAGTTTACAACCTTGTTGGTCGGAGTTATGCTACAAGCACTCAAGCCCAGTTTGATTATGAAATAGTGAGAAGATTTGACGTGCGCTTGGCTTACAGATGGTATGATGTGATGACAGAGTATAGCGGAACATTATTGACAAAACCATTTGTTTCTCGGCACAGAGCATTCATCAACTTAGCCTATGAAACCAAGAACGATTGGAAGTTTGATTATACGCTGCAGTGGCAAGGTGCAAAACGAATTCCTAGCACAAAGTCCAATCCAGTTGAGTATCAATTGGCATCAGAATCACCTGCACTATGGTTAATGAATGCTCAAGTTTCAAAAGGATTTAAAGATCGTTTTGACGTTTATGTCGGCATGGAAAATATAGGAAACGTTAGGCAAGCCAATCCAATTCTCTCAGATCAAAACCCCTTTGGGACTTATTTTGATGGTTCATTGATTTGGGGGCCAGTTTTTGGCCGGATGACTTATGTGGGTTTCAGGTTGAAGTCAAAGAAGGTTTAAACAACCTTCAGCGCTGAAGGCAATAATTGAACGCATAGGTGCTCACCCTCATTTAGTCGCGCGCAGAATTCACCATCCGTTTCGATAGGTAAAGTTCCTTCAAGCACTTTGATGAAGACTTCTGTGGTTTTATGGTAAGAAACACGATGGTCTTTGACGTATTCGCAGCGTTTCAACGCAGATTGGTATTTCAAGAAGTCAACAACTCCCACGTTGCCTATGATACTTAGCCCAATCATGCCGTCATCTGCGCTAGATTGAGGGTTAAGGCCTAATCCATTGCCTGCATAAGCTCCATTTCCCATGGCCGCTAAGAACGTTTCAGACTGAATCAGCTCATCGTTAAATTTGATTTCAAGCATCGGGGCATTGTATTTGGCGAGCCAAGCTATTATGGCTGTGTAATAGTTGAAAGCAGCTGGCATTTTGAATTTTCGTGCATTAACGGTTTTTGCTATTTCAGCACCTATACCGCATGTCAGCATGTTGAGCACATGCGTTTCGAGAGAGTCACATTTCAGTTTTATAAGGTCCAAGTGACCAAAAGTTGAGCTTTTGCACTGTTGAATCATTTCATCAATCGAGCCTGAGGAGTACACCCTTGCAAAGTCATTTCCAGACCCAGCGGGGATAAACCCTAAAGCAGGTCGATTATCAGAAGCAACGTTCATAATACCATTGACAACATGATTGTTTGTACCATCCCCTCCACAGCTAATAACTAAGTCATAACCCTCGCATTTAGCGGCAATAGCTTGAGCATGTTCCGCACTTTGCGTTAATTCAAACTCAATGGCCTCTGCATTTTCTTTTGCTAGAAGTAAGAGCTTGTCCTTGTTTTTTGAACGCCCATGAATTATCACTTTAATCTTCACCGTTCAATCTTAAATAAAAAAAAGCGCTCCACTAGTTCTATTTTGATGATTATCGAATTTCATTTGGATGTATAGTTGAATTAGTTCATTTGGAGTAGTATTATTGACATTCAAACGATAGAAATATGAATAATTTCAGCTTTTTCTCATTATTAGGGCTCGTCATAATTAGTTTCAGTATTACATCTTGTGGTGGGGAAGATTGCACGCCTCTTCAAAGTGAATTAGATGAGGCAAAGGCTGAAGTAGCAAATAGAGATTCTTTGCTTGAGGCCATTGGAAGCACGTTTTCGATGATTGATTCGAACATGATAAGCATGGAATCCATCGAAGGTGAATTGATGGAGCAGATGAAATCACCTGATCGCAATGGAGATGCGATTAAAGAAAATGTGGATAAACTCAAAGGAATTATGGCCATGAATCAATCCTATATTGATCGATTGGAGGATAATTTAAGTACGAGTAGTTCTACTTCAATGAATTTGTTTTCGATCATCAGCAACATGGAGGATAAAGTCATGCATAATAATTTGCGCCTGGCACGATTAAACCATGATTTGGGTTCTTTAGGAGATGACTTCAAAGACATGTTTAATGATTACATGCAGGCGGAGGTAGATAGAATGGTCCTTCAAGAAAACCTTCAATCTATGGAAGGAAATTTGAGTACAATGGAGGCTCAAATGAATGAGCTTAAGAATAACTTGAATACGGCATATGTTGCTGTGGGTACAAAACGAGAGTTGATTAAGTCTGGAGTATTAGAAAGAGGAGGTTTTTTAAAATCAGATGGTGTTAATGATGATTTAGACAGACTGGCTTTTACTCCCTATGACATTCGTGAGCTTTCTGAGATAGAAGTCGGGATTGACACGGTCAAGATTGTTACGGATCACCCATCAGAGAGCTATAAAATCAAAGATGGCAAACTTGTAATTGAGGCACCGAAGCTGTTTTGGAGTATCTCGAAATACCTCATTGTGATGACTGATTAAGTCGCTTTAGTTTTGGGTTTACAATTTTAAACCACAACGGAGGAATTAGACTTAAAAGCATCATTCCTGGGTAACCAGTTGGCAATTGAGGGCTTTCTTCCAGATGTTGAAGAGTGTGATATTTTTTACTCGCCTTGTAGTGGTGGTCGCTATGTCTGGTTAATTCAAAAAGAATGATTCTTCCAATCGGAAAATCACTGTTCCAAGAATGCCAGGGTTGAACACGCTCATACATTCCATTTTGATGTTGTTTTCTGATCAAGCCATAATGCTCAATATAGTTTACGGTTTCAAGCAAGATGATTCCGATGATGGAACTAGTTAGGAAACCAATTAAACCTATCCAACCGAATAATAGATATATAGAAAGCAAGAACAGTGATTCAATTGAAATGAGTTGGATCATTTCATTGTAAAAAGTGAATGTTGATCCGTGTTTTTTCTTCTGCAGACCTTGTTCGATTTTCCAAGCTGAAATGAATGTACCGATGATTGACCTGAACCAGAAAAAATAAACAGGTTCATCCAATCTTGCGGTTGCAGGATCTTGTGGAGTTGCCACATTCTTATGATGTCCTCTATTGTGCTCGATAATAAAATGCATGTAAAGTGAAGAGAGTAAAAGTGATTTGGCGAGAAATCTGTCAAAACGAGACTTTCTGTGTCCCAATTCGTGTGCTACATTGATGCCAACGGCACCACTCTGTATTCCCATGCTCAACGTCATGCCAATAATTTCATACGTCTGCAACTGTACTGTAGTGATGGTATACAAATAGAAGATGAGTAGGACGTACTGAACGGGCACCATAAAGTAAAGCAGCAGATCATAAAATCCCCACGATTTTGATGGATGTTCATCATCTTTTAGACTGGAATCTGGAGAAAGAATCAGCTCGAAAAGTGGAATAATCACAAATGATTCTATTAGCGTTGCAAAGCTCCACCATCCATGAAGCCAGAGGCTTAAAAAGGTAACCAGAGGAATACTGTAAGCCAGTAGATATTTGTGTTTAGATTGCACTTAAGATATTGAATGAATATATAAAGTTAAATAAATGAAACTTATTATGCACGCATAGCGTATTAGATGAAGATGAATTAAAACTACATTATCATGCGTTCACCTGAAGTAAACCAACCAATTGTTTTTGCAGATCAAAAGCTTAAAAAGATTTTTGTCATGAATAGCGATCGAACAGGCACTGTACTGCCTGAGAATCTTCAACTGACTGATAAACAGGGGAATATTTTGGAAGTGCCGTCTAATATGTCCAGCGGAATGACTGTTTTAGACGTTAAAGGAATGAAGGCAGGAGGTTATTTCCTTAATGTGCATAGCGATGTTTCGGACAAAACAATTAGAATCGTTTTGTTTTAGATACTTATTCGCTCGTAGAAGGCTGCATATTCTTTGACGGTCCTATCATTTGACAAATGGGTAGAAACGCGCTCCAAAGATCCTTTAGCCAGTTTATTCCTCAACTCAGGGGATTCACTTAAACGAGTAATTGCTTCGTATAACTTTGACGCATTCTTCGGGGGGACAATTATACCCGACACATTATTCTCTATCATTCCTCGGTTACCAGAAATATCAGTCATGATCACGGCATTGCCCAAGTACATGGCTTCTATCATTGCTTTTTGAGTAGCTTCTCCATAAATGGACGCGGATATTGATATATCGCATGCCTTTACAAGGTTTGAGGCGTCTTTTCTAAAACCTGTAAACCTGAACCTATCCTGAAGTCCTAGATCCGATATACTAGCTATAACTTCATCTGTATTCAGGCCTTCGCCAATCATTAAAAAGTAGATGTTGTAGTCCTTCTGTATTTTAGAAACAGCGTCTATCAGGTAGTTAACACCCTTCATTTTAGTTCTAAAATTTGCTACAAATGAGCAAACCACAGCGCCCTCATTAAAATTGAACTCATCCAATTTGGCGGGCTCTATGTGATCATACCAAGATCGTTTATGACCTTTGTTTATGGTAATAGCTTTGGTTTTTGACACTCCGCTTTTGAGATACATTTCTCTTACGCTCTCAGCCAAGCATACCATGTAATCAACACGAGGATTTAAAAACGATAAGTAATTCGTAGGGTCATACCATTTAATGTTGCCTGTATAACCACGATAGGTGACCAACTTTACTTTTTTGTTATTCCACAGTGCCCAAGAAGCATTGGCAATTGCCTTGCTATTAAAGGCGTGAACAACCTGAATGTTTTTTCTTTGTATGGTTTCTTTAATCAGCTCGATTGCTTTTTTATCGAATTTGTTTTTAGGCAAATAGTCAATTATTTCACATCCTGCTGATGCCAATTTTGCTGGATATTCTCCCTGCGTAGGTGTGATGACCGTTATGTTAAACTTTAATGCAGCTAATCCAATGAATATTTCTGCTTCAGGTCTTATTGGATTGACTGGGTCATTGTAGTTGCTTATGACGAGTATATTCGGTTTCACGATTGGATTGTGAATCATTAAAGCGTTGATTCGCCCTTGGGTTCCCAAAGTTCTACCTTTCTTCCATCAGGGTCAATTACCCATGCAAATTTCCCATAATCGAATTCTTGCATTTCACCGATTATTTTAACCTTATTACGTTTCAGTTCGAGCAGAAGTGCTTCAAGATTATCTACGCGATAATTTATCATGAACTCACTCTTGCTGGGATGATAATAATCGGTGTCTTCTGCCATTGGGCTCCACTGAGTGATGCACTCAGTGGATTGGTATTCTTGATCTCTCCATTTGAATGAATGACCGTATTTATCTGACTTGATGCCGAGGTTAATCTCGTACCATTCTTTAGACTTAGCTGGATTTTTTGATTTGAAGAATACTCCTCCTATGCCGGTAACTTTTTTCACCGATTATAGATTAGATGAGTATTGATTTGCGGAAGCTACTCACACTTTGCTTAATCAAGGTGATGTCTTCGCGTTTTATTCCGACTATTGTTTTACTGCCTGATTTTAATTCGTAAACAGACGGTAAATCAATTTTATTCAAAGTATTTAAAACAGTATTGAAGTCTTTGACTTCCTGCTGAATTTCAAGAGGTATTTCGTAACCATTTAATACCGATTTCAAGTTGTTTCCGTAATTCTTTTGTTGATTCAACAAATGCACGAAGAGAATAAGATCATGATCTTGGGCTTGATCTAGAACTATATTTAGACCTTCCATATAGCATCCTAGAACCATTAGGAAGCCAAGTCCTTCTTTTTCTTGATCGATGAGAACCTTGTGGCACTCTGTAATCAGTGAATCTTCGATCAAAACCTCTGATCCAGAAGTTATTTTGCACCCTGGGTTGATTCCTGTTCGAGGTCCATTATGATCACTATCTGACCAAGAGGCTTTTGACTCATAGGAACCGTCACTGCGAGAATAGTAGCTCTTCAGTTCCTCTTGACTTGAAGCAGTCAAGGAACTAAAAGCAAAAAGGACTATTGCAAAATATGATATGGTCTTCTTAAAATTCACTGTTTTCTATTGCCCTACCCGTTTCTTTTTACTAAGTTTTATTAATCAGACATATTGCTCACCTTGAGCATGTTCGACATTCCTTTTTTGGCAATCGGCATACTTGCGATATTGATGAGTAAATCATTTTCACCCAAGAATCCAGCCTTCTTCAACTCATATTTAATATCAGAGATGGTGTGGTCAGTACTGACGAATTTATCATAGTAAAAACCTTTGACTCCCCAAACTAAACTCAACATGTTGAGTATTTTGAAATTTGACGTGAATACGAAAATCCAGGCGTTGGGTCTGTAGGATGAAATTCGAAATGCTGTGTATCCTGAGAAGGTCATCGTGACGATTGCCTTAGCTCCAGTTTTTTGGCTTAGTCGAACTGCTGAGTGACATATAGCGTCAGTTATTATTCGATCATCGGTGCTTTCATGCTCTATTTCTCGGAAGTAAATCCCATCATAGTCCTCTACGCGAGTGATGATTTTAGACATAGTGTTCACCACTTCCACAGGGTACTGACCAACACTGGTCTCACCGCTAAGCATTACAGCATCAGCTCCATCCATTACGGCATTGGCAACATCATTCACTTCGGCACGGCTTGGCGACATGTTATCAATCATACTCTCCATCATCTGAGTAGCTATGATGACCGGCCTGCCAGCTTTCTGACATTTACGGACGATCTCTTTTTGCACCAAAGGCACATTTTGCAATGGAATTTCAACTCCAAGATCACCTCGAGCTACCATAATACCATCGGTTTCATGAATGATGGCATCGATATTTTCTAAGGCTTCTGGTTTTTCAATTTTCGCAATGATGCTGGCTTGTTTACCGCTTTTCTTGATGTGTTCGCGTAATTCAACAATGTCTTTTTCGCTTCTGACAAACGAAAGTGCTACCCAGCTAACATTATGACTAAGCGCAAACTCAAGGTCTTTAAGGTCTTTTTCAGTGAGACAAGGGAGTGAAATTTTAGTGTCAGGCAGGTTTACACCTTTTCGAGGCTTCAACATTCCACTTTGGGTAACCTTAGTAACCACGTCAGTTCCTTCAGATCTAATTACTTCAACCCTTAATTTACCATCATCAAGTAAGATTGTTTCTCCAGGTTTCACATCTCTGGTGAGGTTCGGGTAGCTCACCATGACACGATTTACATCACCGATGATTTCATCAGATGTCATTCGGAGCTCAGCGCCCATTTTCAGCTCTACTTGATCGGAGGACAGACTTCCTACACGCAACTTCGGACCGCTTAGGTCCGCCAAAAGAGCGGTGTGAGTTTGCATCTCGCCATCTAAAGCGCGAATTGTTTTTATAAACGCTTCATGATCGCTATGACTTCCATGAGAAAAATTAAGCCGAGCCACCGTCATTCCTTCAAGGATCATTTTTCTTAGCACTTCCTTATCGGAACATGCCGGACCCATAGTGGCTACTATTTTTGTTTTGTTTTTTATCATCTGATTCTAACGAAAGTATGTAAAGGCAATCCCTCTTTCAGGGGAGAATAATTAATGTATCAACACTTTATTCTTCAAATAGAGCATATTGAATTTTGTTGAATTTCCTTTTATCCATTGCGGATACAAATTGGAAACTTTCAATATTTTGGAGTAAATCTATAAATGAAGAAGTGTCAAAAATGTCTATGTATCCTTCCACTAAAATGAAAAAGTCATATTGTTTAAACTCTTTAAAGAGATATGCGTCTTCATTTTGATTTGATAAAATGATGTAATTCAGATGTTTGTCTTCATCCTTGCCCATAAATTTTGCATAAGCTGCAGAATCTGCTCCATTCGAAGATGGGCTGACCATAGTTCTTAAAAAGTCAAGCCGAAGAGCTCGACTTAATAGCCATGCCACGCGGTAGTCTTTGAGATGACAACTCAATCCAAAGGCTAAAAACTCATATTCATCGTCTAATTGTAGCCTATGTTTTGACATATTTTTAAATCGTGAGATTGGAGCAAGCTTCTCGCGCAGCAATTTGTTCCGCTTTTTTCTTGGAACGCTCCTTGCCTCGTGCAATTAATTCTTGGTTCACAATGATAGAGCAAACAAAGAGGTTATCCTCATTCGGAGCATTGGAAGTATCAAATATTAACGTTAATTTTCTTTGTTGAGTCCATTCTATTAGCTTGCTTTTAAAGTCAAATGCTTGCTCAATAATTTGCTGAATATCGATATAACGGGGAAGCAAGAAGTTATCTATACTCGTTTTTACAACTTGAAAGCCTCTGTCTATGTAAATTGCGCCCAACCAAGCTTCAAGTGCATTGCCAACAATTTTATCCATGGAGTCTTCACTGCCAATGCGAGCTTCTATCACTTCATGAAGGCCTGATGCTTTCCCAACTGTTCCCAAAGTTTGCCGGTTAACAATGCGTGCTCTGATTTTGGTTAATTCTCCTTCATTGTTCTCAGGGTACCTTTTAAAAAGGTATTCAGTGATGACCGTGTCTAAGACAGAATCTCCGAGAAGTTCCAGGCGTTCATTACAGTCAGCGTGCTCATATTTTCCCGAACCGACAACAGACTTGTGTCTAAGTGCTTTTTCGTACCAGGAAATATCCTTGGCGCTCACACCCCAATTATCGCGCAGATATTGGTCAAGACGTTTTTGTCTTGGGGATAATTTTTTTGAAAAAAATAACGAGGTAAGAAGAACTTTAGCCTTCACACTTTTTGAAGATGACAGAGGCGTTGTGACCGCCAAATCCGAATGTGTTACTCAATGCCACTCTCACTTCTCTTTTATGAGCTTTATGAAACGTAAGATTCAATTTAGAATCTATAGCATCATCATCAGTAAAGTGATTGATAGTAGGAGGAACAATGTTGTTTTTTACAGCAAGCAACGTTGCGATTCCTTCAATGGCGCCAGCAGCACCAAGTAAATGGCCTGTCATTGATTTGGTCGAACTGATGTTTAATTTTTCAGCGTTATCACCAAACACACCGCGGATTGCCTTCAACTCTGCAACATCTCCTAATGGAGTGCTTGTACCGTGAACGTTGATGTAATCAAAACTATCAGGAGTAATGCTGGGATCATCTGACATTGCTGACCGCATAACATTTAAGGCTCCAAATCCTTCAGGATGGGGAGCTGTAATGTGATGAGCATCTGCAGAAAGACCTCCACCGGCAACTTCAGCGTAAATTTTAGCACCTCTTGCTTTTGCATGCTCATATTCTTCAAGAATTAAGGCACCAGCCCCTTCGCCCATAACAAAACCGTCTCGATCTTTATCAAAAGGACGTGAAGCAGTTTGAGGATCATCATTTCTAGTCGAAAGTGCATGCATAGCATTAAATCCACCAATTCCGGATTCATTAATTGCTGCTTCTGAGCCACCAGTAACAAAGACATCAGCTTTTCCTAGACGGATATAGTTGAATGCATCAATCATGGAGTTTGTACTTGTTGCACAAGCACTTACCAAACTGAAGTTTGGTCCTCTGAAACCGTATTTAATTGAAATATGACCAGAAGCTATATCTGAAATCATCTTTGGTATAAAAAATGGGTTGAAACGAGGTATTCCTCCTCCATTGACGAAGTTTTCAACTTCATCTTGGAAGGTGGTGATGCCGCCAATTCCTGAACCCCAAATCACACCGACCCGATCAACATCTAATTTTTCCGAAACCAAATTAGAGTCTGCTATTGCTTCATCAGCTACGATCATAGCGTACTTGCTGAAAAGGTCAAGCTTCCTTCCTTCCTTGCGGTCGAAAAAATTATCGAGGTCAAGATTTTTGACCTCACATGCAAATTTGGTCTTGAAATTAGACGCGTCAAAGCCGGTAATAGGTGCCGCTCCGCTTTTGCCCATTAGGAGATTATCCCAATATTCTTTTGCGTTGTTGCCAATAGGAGTTAAAGCTCCTATTCCGGTAACCACTACCCGCTTAAGCGTCATATTTAATGAGTTTATAATATATTCTTAAGAAACGTGCTCAGAAATGTATTTGATAGCCTCTCCAACAGTAGCTATATTCTCAGCCTGATCGTCTGGAATAGCAATGTTGAATTCTTTTTCGAATTCCATGATTAATTCTACAGTATCCAATGAGTCTGCTCCTAGATCATTTGTGAAGCTTGCTTCTGGAGTAACTTCTGCTTCATCTACTCCGAGCTTATCAACGATGATAGCTACTACTTTTTCTTTAATATCGGCCATAGTGCTTATTTTTATTTATGCTTATGAGATTGCAAAGAAATATCTTTTAGATTAATTAATCCAAATAGATTCTTAATCGAAAACTTTTACCACTTCCTCAAAGCTTTTTCTTTTCAGATCTGGGACTTTTATTTCTTGAGCAGGATGGCCCACTGGAAGTAAGAGGTATGGTCGCTCATTGTCAGGCCTGTCAAGGATTTTGGTTAAAAAATTCATAGGACTTGGTGTATGAGTTAGGGTCGCTAAACCAGCATTGTGAATTGCGTTTATAAGCATTCCACAAGCGATTCCAACAGACTCATTTACGTAGTAATTCTGATGCTTTTCTCCGTTTTCATATTCGAAAGCACGCTTGAAAACGACAATTATCCATGGAACTGTTTCAAGGAAGGGTTTTCTCCAATCTGTTCCAAATGGCTCGAGGTCTTTTAGCCATTGCTCGCTCATTCTGCCCTCATAACTCTCTTTTTCTTCTTTTTCCGCGGCTGCTCTTATTTGACGTTTTATTTCTGAAGATCGAACTACGCAGAACGTCCAAGGCTGCTTGTGCGCTCCGCTTGGAGCAGAGCTTGCGGTCATAATTACGTTTTTGATCACCTCGAACGGTATGTCCTTATCTGAAAATTCTCGGATGCTTCGCCTTTTTTGAGCTAGCTCAAGTAATTCTTTTGATCTTGAAATAATCTCCTTTTCTTCAAAACGTAAGGGCTCGTGCGAAATAAATCGTGGTTTTTGATTCATAGGTGATGCTACTTTTGCCTGGCAATTTAAATAGATAAATTTTACTCTGTAATGGCACAAGCTACAATCGCAATATTCGCCTCAGGAACTGGAACAAACGCTAACGCAATTCTAGAATATTTTAAAAATGATTCGGAGATCAATGTTGGACTTATTGTTACAAATAAGGCAGATGCTGGAGTGATAAAGGTGGCGGATAAGTGGAAGGTGGAATATGCTATAATCAATAATGCTGATCTTGGTGATGAAGAGCTTGTGGAAGCGGTTCTTGAAGAAAATGGGATAGATTTTGTCGTCTTGGCTGGATGGCTGTTGTTGATACCATCTTACATGGTGAAAATGTTCAAAGGAAAAATATTGAATATCCACCCTGCCTTACTGCCAAAGTTTGGAGGAAAAGGCATGTACGGACATCATGTTCATAAAGCAGTAAAAGCAGCTGGAGAAAATATATCTGGAATTAGCATTCACCAGGTGGGTGAAGCCTATGATGAAGGAAGTTTAGTTGTTCAACATAAAGTGTCTATTGAATCGTCTGATTCTGCTGAAGATATTGAGCAGAAAGTGAGGGCCCTTGAACTTGAATTTTATGCGGTTGAAATAAAAAAATTCATCCTGAAAAGTTTTAAATAGCAATTGTAGAGTACAAATTGAATATTTTGGGCGCAACTTAAGTTCAAAACCTACTTAAATATGCCTCTACTTAACCTCAGAACTTGGCGTTTTGCATTAACGCTTTGCCTAGTCATTTTCACTTCTATTTCTGCCTCGGCATTATCTTTCGATTTTCTTCCTGAGTCGTTGGATTTCATTTCAAGTGTCGAAATTGAAGACCCTCAAGACCATGAGGTTGTTGCTCATGAAGCAACGTCAGCAGAAGGTCATTCTGATCACGCAGATGAAGGTGGAGGCCATCACGGGCCAGATACGAGCCCTTTGTTTTTCATCATTCTGGCTGTCTTTATTGGAGCGGCTACACGACATTTTTTGAAGAAGATTCCAGTACCTTTTACGGCCTTACTCTTGATAATTGGTATTGTATTGGGAGTGTTGAATCGCATGGGGCTTTTCATGCATTGGGGCGATGTGGATGTGAGCTTTATTCATGATTCATTCATCTGGGCAGCTCATATTGATCCTCACATGCTATTCTTCGTGTTTCTGCCCATCTTAATTTTTGAGGCGGCTTTTGCGATGGATCTTCACACATTTAAGAAATCGGCTGCCAATTCCGTGATTTTGGCGGTTCCTGGTATTTTGATGGCATTGATTCTTACTGGTGTAATGGTCTATGCCATTGACATATTTGATATTGGATTAGAAGGATGGGCAAACTGGAGTTTAGCCTTTATGTTTGGTTCGGTCATTAGTGCCACAGACCCGGTGGCGGTTGTTGCGCTTTTGAAAGATTTAGGCGCGAGTAAAAAATTAGGGACATTAATCGAGGGTGAGTCACTATTGAATGACGGAACGGCCATTGTGTTATTCATGGTTTTCTTTTTAGGAATATCTGGAGAAGCATCTGATAAGAATGGTTTTGTTGAATTCTTAAGAGTTGCCCTTGGTGGAGTTGGGGTCGGATTATTCTTTGGATGGATTGTATTGCGTTGGTTAAAGAAGGTGTTCAACGATGCCATGGTTGAAATCTCCGTGGTGGTTGCAGCAGCATACATTACCTTCTATGTCGCAGAGAATTTCTTGCATGTTTCAGGTGTACTTTCCTTGGTTGCATTGGGACTTTTAATTGGAGGCTTCGGTCGATCGAGTATCTCTCCTCAAGTAGAGCATTTTATGCATGAGTTTTGGGAATTGGCAGGTTTCATTGCTAACTGTCTTATCTTCCTTATCGTTGGTTTTGTGATAGCCGAGCGAACAGAATTCAGTGCCAACGACTTCCTGTCATTAGGAATTATATATGTTGGAATTCATGTAGTAAGGGCACTGGTTATCCTGGTGCACTATCCTTTCATGAAAAATACAGGGTATGGTCTGCCCGTGAAGGATGCTATCGTTGTTTGGTATGGAGCTCTTCGCGGAGCGATTGGGTTGGCTCTTGCGCTGATGGTGGCAGGAGTGGATTCAAATCTGATGGCCGAATCGATGGATATAACACCGGATCAGGCTACGGTTATAAAAGACCAGTTCTTATTCTTGATTGCTGGAACAGTAACTCTGACGCTATTGGTGAATGCCACTACGATCAAAATGCTGGTTCAGAAACTTGGCTTGCTTGATCTTCCGCCAGCCAAAGCACTCATGATAAAGAGCTCAAGTGAGTATATGCTAAGCAGCGCTGAATCACACGTTCAGAAACTGAAAGCAGATCGGCAATACAGAAAAGTGAATTGGAGTTCTGTGGCAGAATATCTTCCCAAAGAAATAGCCCTCATCCAAGATATTGATGAATCAAAACTGGAGGTGGCTAAAATGGCGGAGCATAGAACGCGCATTTTGGAAAAGGAGAAAGGCAGCTATTGGCGTCAATTTAAAGATGGAACACTAGGGGCAGATGCATTGAGAACATTGACGGATACGGTCAATGAGATTCTTGATATCAAGGGTGAGACGTCACTTTCAGCACGTAAAGACTTGGAGGAACTATGGAAACCAGCCAAATGGTTAAGTGTGACTCAATCTTGGCCGATTATAGGCCGGATTACAGAGAATGCCTTTTTCGATCGATTAGCGGTTAGTTATGATTGTGCTGCAGGTTTTGTAGCAGCCCAAGAAGATTGTCTGAAATTATTAGAAAGCATGTACCGTGCTGAAGCTGTTGAAGAGAGAAAGAATTTAGAGATAATCGAACAAGAGATCAACGAAAACGTCATTAGCGGACAAACGTTTATGAGAAACCTTCGGAATACATATCCGGAGATATTTCGAGCAATTTCAACAAGACAGGCTATTCGTTCTGTACTTAATTATGAATTGCATACCGTGCATCGATTGAAGAGTAAAGGTCGACTCAATAATTCAGAAGTAAGTCGAATTACAAGTGATATTGAGATTAGAATGAAGATGTTGATGGAGAAGCCACCGAGCATCGAGTTGCCCGACACAAAAGAGCTTATTCTGTCAATTTCATGGTTAAAGGGCTTGTCTAAAGAAAGTCAGAAGCTTGTAAACGATGCCTGTCAGACTAAAATTTACTCCACTGGCCAGCGTATCGTTAAGAATATTAAACCGGGAGATGGGCTTTACATAATAGCCAGAGGAAGTGTGAATGTTAAGGATGGAGATCACACGCTTGAAGTCTTGGGCAAAGGAGATGCCATTGGTGAAATCACTTATTTCACAAAAGAAGAGAGTGCTTTTACAGTAGTTGCAGAATCGCCAGCAACCATTCTTTGGGTTTCGTTGAATAACATAGACAAGATGATTGCCACAGATCCTGAACTTAAATCGATGCTCATGAAACACGCCAGTGGCAGATTGGCTGTAAGATTGCTGAGTACCCACGAAAAATATCGTCATATGGATGATAGACAGCTTCGCAGTGTTGGTGAAAAGGGAACAATGATTGAAGTGAAAAAAGGAAAACTGTACTCTGTTCCTGAAGGAAAAACCTCGGCTTTGATATCCGGTAAGGTAGTGTCAAGTCAAAATGATAAGCTGGTAATTTCAACTCCTAAGGCGCTGACATTTAAAGAAGTGAAGGCCCTTCAAGATGCTTGGGTAATTGAAATTTAATGGGAAGTTATTTGCTGTAATAAATTACTGTTGCATCAAATTAACTTTCATGTATATTTGCGCCCCTTTTAAGGGTTTAGGGAGATTAGCTCAGCTGGTTCAGAGCACCTCGTTTACACCGAGGGGGTCGGGGGTTCGAACCCCTCATCTCCCACCAATTTAAGCCTCGCTAGTCGGGGCTTTTTTGACTTACTAAGTTTGGGATATTAGCTCAGTTGGTTTAGAGCGCTACCTCGACAAGGTAGAGGTCACTGGTTCGAACCCAGTATGTCCCACTAGATGATAAAGTCTGTCTCGCGAAGCGAGACGGGCTTTTTTTATGGAGCAAATCAAAAAGCGAAGCGCATTTGAATTTGTGAACATCAAAAAAAGCTCAAGACGTGCGGAGCTCAGCAGGCTTTATCCACTTCTCGGATAAACCTGGATCACTAAGTAATCCAGTTTGTCGTATAAAAGAAAAGCTGCTCAATCTTCGAGCAGCTTTTCTTTTATGATCAATTATTTTCCTTGAATAAGGATGGTTTAAGCATACATCCCTTCTAACTGCTCTTGAATTTTTTCCGTTTCGATGTAGTCGTCATACTGCATCATTTTGTCCACACAACCGGAAGGGGTTAACTCAACAATTCTTGTCGCCACCGTTTGCGTAAACGTGTGGTCATGCGAAGTGAAGAGCACTGTTCCAGGGAAGTTCATTAAGGAGTTATTGAACGCCTGAATTGATTCAAGGTCTAAGTGATTTGTTGGCTCATCAATTATTAAAACATTAGCCCCTGCAATCATAATTCTTGAAAGCATACAACGCACTTTTTCTCCTCCAGAAAGAACACTCGCTTTCTTCTTGATTTCGTCTCCACTGAATAGCATTTTCCCTAAGAATCCGCGCACATCCGTATCATCCATATCGCTCGGTGAATACTGATGAAGCCAATCCAAAAGGTCTTTATTCGTATTGAAGTATTCTTCGTTGTTTACGGGCAAATATCCATGAGTGATGGTTTGTCCAAAAGTGAATGTTCCTGCATCAGCTTTGATTTCACCCACTAAAATTCTAAATAACGCAGTCACGGCCATTCCATTTCTGCTCAAGAAAGTGACTTTGTCTCCTTTTTCAATCGTCAGGTTGAGATCGTGAAAGAGTGTTTTTCCTTCATTGCTGTAGCTCAATCCTTCAATCTTAAGAATGTCGTTACCGGCTTCTCTGTTTTGTTGGAATATGATACCAGGATACCTTCTCGTTGAAGGCTGAATTTGATCAATGTTGATTTTTTCAATCAATTTTTTACGGCTTGTAGCTTGCTTAGATTTAGAAGCATTTGCACTAAATCGCATTACAAATTCTTGGAGTTCCTTCTTCCTTACTTCAGCCTTTTTATTTGCATTGGCTTGCTGTCGCAATGCCAATTGACTTGATTCATACCAAAACGAGTAATTGCCGCTAAACAACTGCAATTTACTGCGATCAATATCAGCGATGTGCGTACAAACCGTATCTAAAAAGTGACGGTCGTGAGAAACAACAATCACGGTGTTTTTGAAGTCGAGTAGATAATCTTCCAACCAACCAATTGAAAGTATATCAAGGTCGTTGGTAGGCTCATCCAAGATTAGAATGTCAGGGTTTCCAAAGATCGCTTGTGCTAAAAGCACGCGCACTTTTTCACTACCATTCAAATCTTTCATCAGGCTATAGTGCTTGTCTTCTGAAATTCTTAATCCGCTTAACAAAGCCGCAGCATCACTTTCAGCGTTCCAGCCTTCCATCTCAGCAAATTCGCCTTCCAATTCTGATGCTTTTATACCGTCTGCATCGCTAAAATCTGGTTTGGCGTAAATAGCGTCTTTCTCTTGCATGATTTCAAACAAGCGCTTGTGCCCGCGAATGACTGTTTCTAGCACAGGCACTTCATCAAACTCAAAGTGATTTTGACGCAGTACGGCTATTCTCTTACCAGGCTCAATGCTAATGTGACCAGTATTGGCCTCAATATCTCCAGAAAGAATTCTAAGAAACGTAGATTTTCCAGCGCCATTGGCTCCAATAACTCCGTAGCAATTTCCTTCAGTGAAGTTGATGTTTACGTCATCAAAAAGCTTTTGTTTTCCGAATGCTAGGGATACGTTGTGTGCTGCGATCATAACT
>Ga0115569_10000929_pt1 | contig 22735 bp, 20 predicted proteins | sample COGITO_mtgs_1205_2_FD_87295 | JGI IMG/M metagenome (GOLD analysis project Ga0115569, IMG submission 87295) | Pelagic marine microbial communities from North Sea - COGITO_mtgs_120503 | ecosystem: Environmental > Aquatic > Marine > Epipelagic | place: Germany:Helgoland, sampling site Kabeltonne... | reverse complement strand
CGGGATTCGAGCCTCTGGATGGAAGGCAAGCAGAACTAGAGTTCTTTTCTCGATTACTACCATGATGAAATGCGTGTACCCTAAGTTATTCGCCTTTATGAAAGAGGCACCTATTGCTCGATTGATACTGGCATTTATTGGAGTGTTTTTCTTGGTCGCAGTGTATCTTCTCGTATCGCCAGATACAGCAAAGCAAGTCGTTCGACACGCTGGCTACTGGTTTACCTTGGTGGCTTTTTCAGGCGCGGTCTTTTATGGAGTTCGCCTTGGCCTGGAGCAGAAGCAGAAGTTGCAGGACCGTGAGCTGAATGAATTTTGTCAACAGTGGTTTCCGTGGTGTTGCTTCGTTTTATTGATTTCGGGTATGGTATTTGTGCATGCTGAAATTGGGCCCAAGATAATGATGGACGATGAGGTCCTAGTATCGACAGCCAAAAACCTGCACTTAAGCAGGGAAGTGCATACGCCTACTTATGGGCGTTGGATTCACCAATCATTTGATTACTTTGAGGGCTATGTGGATAAGCGTCCTTGGATGTATCCATTTTGCGTATCATTGGTGCATGATTTGTCAGGCTACCGACTTCAAAACCCTTACATATTCAACGGCTTAATTAGCGTCGTGATGATTGCGGCTTTAGCCGTCTTAGGGGGCCTTCTTTCTGGGCGCAGAGGCGCTATTCTACTCCCCTTGTTGTGGTTGACGGTGCCACTGTTTCAGCAAAATGCAACAGGAGCTGGTATGGACTTGTTAAATGTTCTGATGCTAGTGTTGATTCTAATTTTTGCGATCAACTATTGGAGACGATTGGATGCGAATAGCGAGGGACTATTGGCTCTCGCTGGAGTGATGCTGGCCTATACTCGGTATGAATCGGTATTATTTTTGCCGATCATCGCCTGTATAATCGTAATAGGCTGGCATTTGCGGGGTGCGATTATCTTGTCGGCGGGCACGATTTTTGCTGCTCCATTATTACTCGGCGTCTTCCTCCAGAATAAATTTTTTGTCGATACAACGTCACTGTGGGAGTTCCGTGCGGGTGTCGTTGAGCCGTTCTCATTTTCAAATCTACCTGTGAATTCTGTCGGAGCGGTCGATTTCTTTTTTAATGTTTCGGATGCTTATGCAAATTCGTTGTGGCTCTCAATGTTAGGGGCGGTGGCGGTTGTGTTTTTTGTTGTCTATTGTGTGCGTGAAAATCGATTATTGCTTAGAGCGAAGCCTGAGCATGCGATCGCATTCCTGATGGGGCTCGGCTTATGCATTCATTTCATTGTCATCTTATGCTACTATGAAGGTCGCTTGGATCGGCTAGCGGCCTCGAGATTTGCTCTGCCGATGTATCTTCTGATGAGTTACTGCGTTGTGATTGTAGCTGAGCATTTTCATTATAAGCGTGCGGTTTGGAGGTGCCTTGTGGTCGGATCGATTCTGTTTCTGATCGGATTTACCCTTCCAATGAACTCGAAGGCGATCTTTACCCATCGGAATTTTGTGGCTGAGGAAGTACAGTGGGTTGAGCAAGAGTTGTCGTCTCGCCCTAAAGTAGGGTTGTTAATTGTAAGTCAGTATTCATTGTCTTGGACGCTTCGTAACTATTCATCATTGACTGCGCCTGTTGCCATCGCGAGTGCGGATCGATTGTCCCAAGAGCTTGAGAATGGTAAATTCACGGAATTGTATCTTGTTGATGAGCTTGAGTGTGAACTGTCTCCTGATGGAGATTTATTGTTGGAGTCACAACTGCCGCTTGAAGTGTTTAGCTTGGAAACGATTGCAGAGCGAAGTTTTCGCCCTTTTTATCTGACTCGAATAAGCCGAATTAAGGCCTTCAATTTAGATTTAGACACTCTACGGGGTGTTGAAGCTTATGAATAGTGTTTAGTTGCAGGCGGGGCGGTATTCATTGCCTTTCGCTAGGTTGATTATTTGTCTTTCGAGGCGATGTTACCTTAGTTCAAGTTGAGTCGCAGGTTAAGAAGTGAGGAGTGCAATATGACAGATAAAGTATCAGATATAACATACGATCTTGATTTGCTGGAGGCAAGTCGCACGGCTTGGGAGCGGTCGGATGGGCTGCGTTTTATTTACGGTGACTTGTATGGGGATGTGCAGCGGAACTGCCTAGAGGGCTCTGTTCTAGAAATCGGTTCTGGGATCGCGGTGAGCCGTGAATTTATTAAAAATGTTTACACAACGGATGTGGCCAAGACTGATTATGTGGATCAGGCGATGTCGGCTTATGCCATTGAGCGAGTGGTGCAGACGTGTTGGAAGAATATTTTTGCGATCGATGTATTACACCATTTGAAGCAGCCACTACAATTTTTCCAGAGCGCCGCAGGTGCGCTGGCACCTGGAGGTCGCATCATCTTAGTAGAGCCCGCTGCGACCCTCTGGGGGCGCTTTTTTTATTCGCTGTGTCACCATGAGCCGATTGTGCCACAGTTGATTGTGCCGCCTTTCGAGTTTGATGCGAATGGGGTAGATGGCGAATTTGCCAATATGGGTATGGCGGTCGGGTTGTTCCGTGATCATCGATCCATCGTCGCTGCGCGCTTAGCTGAATTCAGCTTAACGGTGAAGTCTGTTCGCTATCGTGATGTCTTGGCATACCCGTTGACTGGAGGCTATTCGAAACCGCAGGTTTTACCAACCAGCGTGTTGCGCGTGCTTGCTCGGCTAGAAGCGTTGATCCCTCAGTGTCTCTATCGCTTCATAGGCTTACGCATGGTAATTGTTTTGGAGAAAATAAGCGACTAACTGCCGCATCTAGATTGGAGGGATTACCCTTCTTTCATGGAGACTTGAGCCCAGTTAATCGATTGGCTTGAGGAACTCGACGATGCCTTCGGCCGTTTTGGGGCCGATGCCTTCGACTTGGGTGATTTTTTCTGCGTCAGCGGCGCGGAGCTTTTCGATCGAGCCGAAGTGTTGTAGCAGGGCTCGGCGTTTGTTGGGGCCGAGGCCTTTAAAGTCGTCGAGGATCGATTCGCGCAGTTTCTTGCTGCGTAGTTCGGCGTTGAAGCTGTTGGCGAAGTGGTGCGCCTCGTCGCGGATGTGTTGCAGCATGCGTAGTCCGGGATCGTGGTGCGAGAGGTTGAGCGGCTCGCGACCGTCGCTGAAGATGATGGTCTCGTTCTTCTTGGCCAGTCCGATCAAGGCGGGCGGTTCGAGCCCTTGGCCTAAAAAGGCTTTGAGCGCGGCGGTGACTTGGCCCGCGCCGCCGTCGATGATGACGAGGTCGGGAAAGGGCTTTTGCTCGTCGTTGAGGCGACGATAGCGGCGCCCGACCACTTCTTCCATGGCGCGAAAGTCGTCGTTGCCGATGAAGGATTTAATTTTGTAGCGGCGGTAATTCTTGCGGTCAGGCCTGCCGTCTTTGAAGGCGACCATGGAGGCGACGCAGAAGCTGCCAGAAATGTGCGAAATGTCGAAGCACTCCATCCGCTCGGGGATGTTACGGAGTCCCAGATCCGCCTTCAGTTGTGCCAGCGTTGCGCTTTTGGGCGTGGGATCGTGCAGTGGGCGTTCGAACTTTCGTGTGCGCACGCTGGTTTGCTCTAGGGCGGTGATGCGGTCCCGCAGTTGCGCGGCTTTTTCGTAGTCGCGGCTTTCGGCCGCGGCCTGCATCTGATCTTTCAGTTCGGTGAGCCATTCCTTGGTTTTGCCATCGAGAAAGGCGCAGGCGGAATCCACGCGTGTTAGATAGTCGGCTTGGCTGAGTTCGTTGGGGTGCTCGTAAATTTCGGCACGGGCGTCGTCGTAGAGCCGCCATTGATCGGTCTCTATTTTGACGGGACTGGCGTCGCCGAGCAGGATGCCGAATTTTTTACGCAGGGCAGCGAGGGTTTGGCGTAAGTGAGTGGAGTGGGCGAAGGGGCCGTAGTAGCGAGATTTGCTGTCGGTGCGGTTACGAGTCAGCCGGAAGCGTGGCAGTGGCTCACGGTGATCGACGCGGACCAGTAGGAAGCGCTTGTCGTCGGTAAAGTCGGTGTTGTAGCGCGGCTTGTATTTTTTGATTAGCTGCCCTTCGAGCAGCAGTGCTTCGGTCTCGGATTTGACGACGATCAGGTCGAAGTCGACGATTAGGTCGATCATTGCGCGCACCTTGGGCTGCGAAACGAGCAGCTTGCGCGACGCTTGGAAGTAAGTGGAGACGCGCTTCTTCAGATCCTTGGCTTTGCCAACGTAGATCGTTTGCCCAAGGCGATCTTTCATCAGATAGACTCCCGGCTTGTGCGGCAGCCGTCTAACTTTTTCTTTTAGATTTGTGTGTTCTGCCTTTGGCATTTGTAATGATTCCGTTATAACTCTCCTGACTTACCTATATGTAGGGGTAATTTGCCGCGCTGTCTAGCGGCCTGTTTATGTCAAAGCCACTTTCAGTCGAAGTCATCAATTTTGGAGACGAGCTCCTCGTCGGTATCCGCGAAAATGCGCATCTCACTTATCTGGGCGAGCAGTTGGCGCACCATGGTGTCTCGATCACTCGCAGCCGAGTCATCATGGACGATGCCGATGAGATCAAGCGTGGCTTTCTAGAGGCTTGGGAGCATTCGGATTTGGTGATTACTACCGGAGGGCTAGGGCCGACGGCGGATGATTTAACGCGTGAGACGATTGCGCAGCTGCTGGGTGTCGAGCTAGTGTTTGATCCTGAGATTGAGGCGACGATCAAGGATCGATTCGCAGTGATGGAGTGTGAGATGGCGGCGCATCATTTAAAGCAGTGTTATTGCTTCAAGGGGGGAGAGGCCTTGCATAATGAGCGGGGCACGGCACCGGGGCTGATTTATAAGCAGGGCGAGAAACTTTTAATTATGTTGCCGGGGCCGACGCATGAGTTGGAGCCGATGTTTGAGAAGCAAGTGCTGCCGCAGTTACGCCAACATGGGCTGATCGGTGAGGGCGATGCTTATGTGCAGGTGCGCACGTGCGGACTTGGCGAATCGGCGGTGGAGCAGATGATGCAGCCAATCATTGATCGGCACTCAGCCGTCGCCGTCGCGTATTGTGTGCATTACGGGATGGTGGATGTGCGCTTAGCTTGCCGCGATGGTTCGCTGGATATCGCTGAACTGAAGTTGATTGCGCAAGAGGCGCGGCAGATTTTCGGAGCGGACTTCGTCTGTTTCGGTCATTGTTCACTTGCTCAGGTGGTGTATCATGAATTGCGCGCATTGGATCGAACGTTGGCCATTGCCGAATCCTGTACGGGCGGCTCGTTAGCGGATGCGTTTACGAATATTGCTGGTGCCTCAACTGTTTTCGCGGGCGGAGTGGTATGTTATACGGATGACGTGAAGGTCACTTTACTAGGAGTGCCGGAGTCGCTTATCAAGCAACACGGGCCGGTGAGTCCCGAGTGCGCGGTGGCGCTTGCATCCGGAGCGTCGGAGCGGTTATCAGCAGATTATGGGCTGAGTGTGACTGGCTTTGCTGGGCCAGACGGGGGTAATGACAAGAACCCAGTCGGCACGATTCATTTCGGATATCACTCCCCCGTGGGCGTGTGGTGTAAGACCGTGCATTACACCGGTGGGCGGCTCGATGTGAAGGCACGCGCGGTTCAAACCGCGCTGGATTGGATGCGTCGCAAGCTGCGCAAGTATAAGCTGGAGGAGTTTCTGAGTGCTGAGAGGGGTCCTAGGGATTAATTGATTACGCCCCTGACTTCCGCGTTGCGTTGTTTACGAGAGTAGGCACTTTGATTAGTTCCTTTTTATCACTCCTTCATTAATACGGTGCAGCCGTATGAGTCATGTCAGCGAAAGCCTTCACATTTATCTGCGGCGACGACGATTATCTTGTTTCTGAACGAGGTAAGGAGTGGTTTGCCGAGCAGACCAAAGACATCGCGGACGATTTGTCCAAGGAGGTGGTGGATGGGCGTGCGAGTAATGTCGCCGAGGTGGAGGATGCGATCAACCGCTTCACTAGTGCGGTGCAGACGCTCTCCCTGTTCGGCGACCGCAAGGTGGTGTGGCTGAAGGATGTCAATTTCATGGCCAATAACCAGACCGGCAAAGCGCAAGGCACGCTGGATTTACTGGACAATTTGAAGGCGGTACTAGAGACGCTCGATTCGGCACAGGTCGGGGTATTGATCACTGCCCAGCCGGTATATAAAGTGCGTAGCTTCTATAAGTGGTGTCAGAAAAATTCTGATTTTACGGCACTGGCCGTAGATAAAAATGCCGCAGCAATGTATGCTCGTATGATTCAGGATGAGTGCGAGCAGGCAGGCGTGACCATCGCGCGCGATGCGGTGCAGCTCTTGATCGGTAAGGTCAATGGCAACTCGCGCTTGATCGTGGCGGAGACCCGTAAGCTTGCGACTTTCGTGTCTGACACTGGCGAGCAGATCACCGAGCGGTTGGTCGCCGATCTTGTGCCGAATTTTGGTGATGCCGATTTTTTCGAAGCCGCGGATGCCTTTTATTCGTTGAATCTCGATTGGACGCTAGAAGCACTTCGTCGCCATTTCTTTACCAATAGCGAATCGCGCCCACTGCTGGGTAGTTTGCAATCGCGCAACCGCTTGTTGATTCAGCTGCGGGTGCTACTCGATGCTGGAGCGATCCGTCTGGGTGGGCGTGGGATCGCCAAGTCCGAGCTCGAAGCGGCGGCCCGCACCTATGGGCACCATTTTGGTGAAAGCGAAGAGAAGAGTAATCTCAATGTCTTCACTCAGAACCCGTGGTATTTGGGTAATTTAGCGGTCACCGCCAGTAAGGTGCCGTTAAAGAAGCTCATCCAATTTCAAATCGCTTTTGCTGAAGCATTTGAAGGCATTCTCGAGCGTCCCAACGAACAAGAAGAAGTGTGCCGTGAGTTGGCAATCAAGTCCTTAAGCTAATTATTATGAAACGTTTCTCTATTCTCTTGTCACTATCGCTATTTTTTCTGTCTGGCTGCAATAGTCTCCCTGATCCACATATTTGCCCCACGGTCGCGGCGCCAGTTGGGCAAGGTAATGTGACGGTCGAGGTACTCGCTGAATCTGATTCGTCGTGGGACGGCGCGACGCTTCCCAGTTACCCGACCGAAGCAGCGCAGATCAGTGTGGTCAAGTTCACGATCCCGCCACACTCAAAGCTAAAGTGGCATAAGCATCCGTCAATAAACGCGGGTTATATGATCAGTGGAGAGATTCTGGTGACGGCCGAAGATGGCCAGACGCAGGTCGTCAAGGCTGGCGAGGGTCTAATCGAGACAGTCAATACGTGGCATTATGGTCGGAACGATTCTGATATGCCCGCTGAGATTGTGGTGGTCTATTCAGGTGTGAAAGATCGGCCGTTGGCGATTATTAGGGATGCGCAATAGAATCTCTGCCCAGTGAACGCGATTTTTCTACCCTTGGCGCTGGTGTTTTCTGCACTCGCCCTGTGGATGCCGGAGTGGTTTATCCCGACAAAACCAGCGATCCCCTATCTACTGGGGCTAATTATGTTTGGTATGGGCATAACCCTTACTATGGGCGATTTCCTCGGAGTGATTAAGCGCTGGCGTTTGGTCTTGATCGGCGTGTTGGCTCAATATACGATGATGCCTTTATTGGCCTTAGGTATTACTTTGGCGCTGGGACTGCCGAAAGAAGTTGTGGCCGGATTTGTGCTGCTAGGGGCATGCCCAGGAGGCACCGCTTCGAATGTGGTAACGTATTTGGCGAAGGGTAATGTTGCGCTTTCGGTTTCCATGACTTTGGTTTCGACGCTTCTAGCCCCAGTACTGACGCCTTGGATTACATGGCTGCTGGCGAGTCACAAAGTTGCGATTGATGCGGTCTCCATGATGCAGACAATTCTGTGGATTGTCGCGCTGCCGTTAGCGGGCGGTCTGATCATTCGTCTAGTTGCGAGTAAGCTGGTGCTACGCACTCTAAAATGGCTGCCGCTATTTTCGATGGTGTTGATTGCATGGGTGATTGCTATTGTGATGGCGTTAAATCGAGAGCGCATTCTAGAATTTCCGCAATGGATTTTGTTGGCGGTGGTATTGCATAACTTGCTTGGTCTAGCGATTGGCTATGGCATCGCACGTTATTTCACATCTAACCAATCGGATTGCAGAACGATTGCGATCGAAGTGGGGATGCAAAACTCGGGGCTAGCGGTCGCTCTCGCTGCGAAGTACTTGCCTGCCGCTGCGGCGCTACCAGCAGCCTTGTTTAGCTTATGGCATAACCTCTCGGGAGCTGCGTTTGCTTCGGCCTTCGGGAGGCGACAGTCTTGAGTCACGGCTCTGACGAGTATGACTGTCCATTCCGCAGCGCATCTGCAACGGTGCATTCGGGTTGGCTGTGCTAGCTTGATCGGTTGGCTCACTGCTGCAGATTAGCACTACAAAAGCGGATTGGCCGATCTTCTTGCTTTTTTGGTCGCATGAGGGGGCGAGAGCTGTATTTTCATCCGTTTTCTCAAATTCAAGTAGTTATGGAAAACATACCAAATGTATTAGCGGGGCGCTACGCCTCGAAGGCCATGTGCGCAGTCTGGAGCGCGGAAGGGCGTATCAAACTGGAGCGTGATTACTGGATCGCCGTGCTGCGTGCGCAGAAGGAACTGGGCCTAGACATCCCTCAACAAGCGATTGACGCTTATGAGCGTGTAAAGGGGGAGATTAATCTGGACTCCATTAACGAGCGCGAAGCGATCACTCGTCACGATGTGAAGGCACGAATCGAAGAATTTTGCGACCTTGCTGGGCACGAGCATATCCATAAAGGACTGACGAGTCGTGACTTGACTGAAAATGTCGAGCAGTTGCAAATCATCCAAGCCTTGGAGGTCGTGCGCAACAAAGCCGTTGCGGCTTTGCTTGCATTGGCTAATCGTGCGGAGGAGTGGAAGTCGCTCGTAATCACCGCCCGCACACACAACGTGCCCGCGCAGCCGACGACTTTCGGTAAGCGCCTCGCGATGTTTGGTGAAGATCTGCTCCTCGCAGTTCGCGAACTCGACCGTATTATCGCCAACTATCCAGTTCGTGGCCTTAAGGGGCCAGTCGGTACACAGATGGATCTGCTCACACTGTTTGATGGTGATGCCTCTAAGGTCGCATCACTCGAAGGCAGCATTCTTGATCACCTAGGTGTGGGTGCTGCGCTCGATACCGTCGGTCAGGTTTACCCGCGCGGGCTCGACTTCGAAGTCGTTTCGATTTTTGTGCGTCTTGCATCTGGTCCGTCGAGCTTTGCTAAGACGCTGCGTATCATGGCGGGGCATGAACTTGCCAGTGAAGGGTTCGCTAAGGGTCAAGTCGGCTCCTCTGCGATGCCGCACAAGATGAATAGCCGCAGCTGTGAGCGTATCAATGGTTTTGGGGCCATACTTAAGGGTTACCTTACGATGGCAGGCGAGCTCGCCGGGGATCAATGGAACGAGGGCGATGTCTCTTGCTCCGTGGTGCGGCGCGTATTTCTTCCGGACAGCTTTTTTGCGATTGATGGTCTGATCGATACTTTCATCACGATTCTCAATCAGATGGAAGTTTACCCAGCCGTGATCGACCAAGAGAATCAACGCTACGGCCCATTTCTCGCCACGACCACCGTCCTCATGGAGGCAGTCAAAGCAGGTGCAGGGCGCGAGGAGGCCCACGAAGCGATCAAGGAACACGCGGTCCAGACGGTTCGCGACTTGCGTGCCGGCAAGATTACCAGCAACGACCTGGTCGCCCGTCTCGGTGCCGATTCCCGTCTCGGTCTTTCTGAAGCGAAGCTCGCTGAAATGATGGCCCGCGCACAGGCTATGACAGGATTGGCGACCACGCAGGTCGAGAACTTCTGCGCGACAGTTCGGGAAGAAGCACAAAACTTCCCAGATGCTGCTAACTATAAGCCAGGCGCGATTCTTTAAGTATTGCGTTCAGTGCGGCTGAAATTACACACGATACACCTTTTAAATTAACAGAGAATAATCACCTATGTCAGAAGAACTCGAAGGAAATTGCCTCGTCGCCCAATCCGGTGGCCCAACATCCGTCATTAACGCCAGCCTCGCGGGTGTCGTTGCCGAAGCGCTCAATCATGAGTGTATCGAAGAAATTTATGGTGGCGTCAACGGCGTGCTGGGCATCTTGAACGAGCAACTCGTCGATCTTGCTGCAGAGACTCAGCAAACGATCCGCGCTCTCCGCCATACACCTGGTGCAGCACTCGGCACTTGTCGTTTTAAGCTCAAGAGCCAGCAGGACTACGACCGTGTGTTGCAAGTCTTTGAGGCCCACAACATCCGCTACTTTTTCTACGCGGGTGGCAACGACTCTCAAGACACCGCGGACAAGATCTCCAAGCTCGCTCAAGAACGTGGCTATGAACTCCGCGTGATTGGAATTCCAAAAACAATCGATAACGACCTCGTCACAACAGACCACACCCCAGGTTATGGGAGCGTGGTCAAATACATCGCGACGACTGTTAAAGAAATCGCCTGCGACAATGCAGCGATGGGCCAATACGACCTAGTGCAAATCATCGAAGTCATGGGCCGTAACGCTGGTTGGATCGCAGCCGGTGCCGCCCTTGCCAAGAGCCGCGATGAGCCAAATGCGGCTCCGCACTTGATCTACCTTCCAGAAGTTGCGTTCTCGGCAGAGAAATTCATCTCTGATGTACAGCACGTGCTGCAAAAGGAAAAGTATTGCGTAGTGGTCGTGGGCGAAGGCCTCGTCGATGCGGATGGTAACTTCGTCTCCACTGCAAGTGCCAGTGCTGATGCATTTGGGCATTCTCAACTCGGTGGCGCAGGTGAATACCTCCGCGGCCTAGTAGAAGAAACACTGCAAATTAAGGCACGTGCGGTTTCTCTCGGCATGGCACAACGCGCAGCGGTGCACTGCTCCTCGCAAACAGACAACGATGAAGCCTACCTAGCAGGTCAAGCGGCGGTCGAAGCTGCGATCGCTGGTGAGACCGACAAGATGATCACACTCGTTCGCGGAGATGGTGAAACCTACACGTGCGAAACAGGCCTCACGCCGCTTGCTGAAATCGCCAACGGCGTGAAGAAACTTCCTGAGAGTTGGATCAACGAGGACGGCGTCAGCATGAACTTCAACTTCTATAAGTATGCCTTGCCGCTCATTCAGGGTGAAGTGAAGGTACCTTTTGAAAATGGCGTGCCGGTTCTTGCTAAACTAAAAATGGTGAAGATTCCTCGTAAGCTCGGTGCCCACAGCTTCGATTAAACCCAAGCAAAAATTGTTTTCAAAAAGCCCCGTTCGGTGATCGAGTGGGGCTTTTTTGTGACAGCCGAAGCCCGCGCTCCTGTCATTTTCTTGAGTCCAGACTCGGACTCGTTTCGCTACATCTTACCTTTGGTATATGAGATCAACTGCCGTGCGATCGGAATGCGGCGGTAGACGATGTCGGTTGGGTCCCAATAGTCCTGATGAAAGATGACTTTGCCTTCACTATTGTAGCGGATGTGAGACATTCCAATCGACTCTTCCCACGTGTCTGTTGGCGTGCTTTTAAAATCTAGGCGCATGGTCCAGTCGATGTAGAACTCGCCACCGCTACGAATCACGCGGTTGAAAATAAACTCGGCAGCAGTGAGCGGTTCGAGGCCGTGAAGCATATAGTCCCGAATGTCTTCTGGATGTGAGAACTGTTTAAACGCATCTCGGAAATACACCTCTTTCGCATACACCTCGGTGGTCTTGCTGCTTAAGTTTTCGTGCGTGTAGTTGGTAAATAGATCTTCGATGCCAGCCAGCATGGTCGCTTCTTCGACTGAGCCCGCGGCTGGAAGCTGGTAGAGGGATGGGCTCGAGCGCTCGAGCGCAGCCTTGTAGTCGCTGTCCGGGACGGTTTGAGTGTGCATATCGTTTGTTGAGTTTTTACAGGCAGTCATTGCAAGTAACGCACAAAGACTACTAATGATATATAGGTTGCGATGTCTCATTGGTAGAATAAAACGAGTAAAGTTGGGATTCATTACAAATAATTCAGGCTGCTGTAAGTTTTCAGTGATAATATCGTATATTAGAGCTTAAATATACCTATGCCGAATTCAGTGACGCCACCGCTTACATCAGATAAACCGCTAAAGATCGCAGTCGTTGGTTGTGGCGTTGCTGGGCTGACTGCTGCATGGCTGCTCAACCGTAAGCACGAGGTGCATCTGTTTGAGAAAAATGATTATGCAGGCGGACACACGCGTACCTTGCGGGTTCCTACTGGTGTCGATGCAGGCGTCGCGGTGGATACCGGATTCATTGTGATGAATCACCGTAACTATCCGCACTTTACAGAAGTCCTTCGGCAACTGGGAGTAGAGTTAGCTGATAGTTCGATGACTTTCAGCTATTATGATCGGGCGAGTGATTACGGCTATTCCGGCAATACGCTGGGCGCTCTATTTCCTAAGGCCAGTTATCTATTCAAGCCTCAACACCTGAGCCTACTAAAAGACCTGTGGCGCTTCGCTCAGATTGGCTATCGTGATCTCAACTCCGGCTACCTCGAAGGGAAGACCTTGGGGGAGTACTTTCAATCGAGGTGCTTTGGTTCTGCATTTCTAAATAATTATCTCTATCCGATGGGGGCTGCGATCTGGTCGTCTCCGGTGGCGAAAATGGCAGATTTTCCTGCCCAGCCGTATTTGCATTTTCTAGAGAACCATGGGCTGTTGCGCTTGACTAACCGACCACAGTGGAAATTTGTCGCTGGTGGTAGCCGCACTTATGTAGAGGCCATGCTGCGTGACTTCCCGCGCGCGCCAGCTTTGTCCACGCCTCCGCAGAGCATTCGCCGCACCGAATCAGGTGTGCTGCTGCAGATGCCAGATGGCGCGGAGCAACACTTTGATCATGTGGTGATTGGTGCACATGCAGATGAAGCACTGCTATTGCTGGCAGACCCAAATGACTCCGAACGTGAGCGTCTCGGGCCGTGGCGCTATCAGCCAAACACCGTAGTGCTGCACACCAGCCCAACCCACTTGCCTCCGAATCCAAAGCTGTGGTCGTCTTGGAACTTTATCCGTGAATCTGCGCACGATGACACGTCGCAGCCTGTATCAGTCAGCTATTATATGAATCGCTTGCAGAACTTAAATACGCGGCACGACTACGTGGTCACGTTGAACTCGAGCGAAGCAATCCCTGAAGCGCATGTGATTAATCGTACCACCCTCATGCACCCGCTTTATTCGTTTGATAGCATGGCAACACAGCCTAAGTTAGTGGCAATGAATGGGCAGCGTAATACATGGTTCTGCGGCAGCTATTTCGGCTATGGATTCCATGAAGATGCAGTTAAGTCCGCGGTCGAAGTTGCGGAGCGCTTTGGAATCAAATTGTGAGCTGGAAGTCTCAGATATACCGGGGCCAAGTGATCCATCAGCGCATGGGACCAGTTGCGCATGCCTTTACGTATCCAGTATCTTTTTTTGCCTTCGACCCAAAAGAGCTATCTTCCATTGCTGAGCAATGCCGGCTGTTTGGCTACAATCAGCCCAGCATTCTGCGTCTAAACGATCGCGATTATTTGCATGGTAAGGATCGTCCAATTGGAGAGCAGGTTGATGCGTTGCTTGGGCCAGAGGTGGATGGGCAAGTCACGCGCATCATCACTTCGCCGCGCTATTTTAACTATGCGTTCAATCCGGTTAATTTTCACCTTCGTATGCAAGGTGCGGAGTTGATTAGTGTGGTGGCCGAGGTGAACAATACTTTTGGCGATCGGCATGTGTACGTTTTGCCAGATCTAGAGTCCGGTGAACTGGCCAATACATGGCTCGCACAATGCCCGAAAGCGTTTCATGTCTCGCCCTTTAATGATAGATCTGGAGACTATCATTTCACCTTTAGGGTCGAGGAAAATGAAATTTACTTACGAGTGGATCTGTATCGTGACGGTGCATGTGTGTTGAAAACCTGGATACAGGGCTGTTGCGTGCCTCTCAATGCCGCGAACATCATTCGCTATGCGCTGCTGCATCCTTTCGATACCGCACTCAATAGTATGCCGCGGATCATTTGGCAGGCAGCTCAGCTCTATTATAAAAAGAAGCTGCAAGTGTACCAGCGCCCGTCGCCGTGTTCACCGCAGACCTTGATTGATCGTGATAAGCAAGCGGAGCCGCATTCGATTATTTGAGCTTCTTTGTGTCAGGGGCGTCCCTTTATTCTGCCTTCTTTCACATCAGTGGGTGGCGCGGCGTCACCTAGCATTCAGATTTTAAACGTTTGTTGACTTGCATTGCGCTAGCGATGATCGTGACTAAATCACCGTAGATAGAAGTCAGCCGAAAGTCGAGATTGCACCACCTGAGACGTGGGTGGATCGCTATGGCAATTACTTATACGCCTACGCAATGTCTCGCCTGCGTAATGCCGATGCCGCTGCTGATTGTGTGCAAGATACTTTTCTTGCCGGCATCAAAGCCCTCGAGCGCTTCGATGGCAGTCGTGACATCAAGTTCTGGTTGCGTGGGATCATGCGCAACAAGATCGTCGATCAGATCCGCAAGTCGATTAAGGAGAACAAGGTCGACATCGATAATGAGGATGAGACCTTGCTGGAGAGCTTCTGGTTTAAATATAGCGGGATCGCCACGACTAATCCGGACCCTTGGCAATTCAATCCGCGTAAGGCCTATGATAATACCGAATTTTGGGATGTGTTTAATGTCTGTATCGACAAAGTTAAACAGCCCGCCCGCCAGGCATTTGTGCTGCGCATGCTCGAAGACATGGAAACTGAAGAAGTTTGTAAGGTCATGGACATAACTCCGAATTATTTATGGGTTCTGTTGCACCGCGCGCGCCAACAGCTCAAGGTGGCGCTCGAAGAAAAATGGACCGGAAAAGATATTAAGTAGTTATATTCTCTAATGTTTACCTGCAAACAAGTCTCTCATTCATTATCCAAAGAGGATTATGCGAAGCTCTCTTTTACGAAGAGGTTCTTTCTTCAGTTGCATGTGAAGCTCTGCTTCTTGTGCGGAAGATTCAATCGACAAGTCATGGATGGCCAAGACATGTGCCGTCACTTCAAACAATATGAAGCCACGAATTGCCAGTGCGCTCCAGAGTTACAAGAGGTACAGAAAGACGAATTGAAGGCGCTGCTTGCCGCTCAGTCGGCTAAGAGCTCGGAAGGCTGAATAGAGACGCGCGGCGTCAAAGGTGTACGCCTACGGCCTATTTGCACGCTCTAGCACGATATGCTGCACATCAATTAGCTCTGTTCTAAAGCCAGCTTCACAGTAACTGAGGTAATAATTCCATTTGCGGCAAAACTCGGTATCGAATCCGAGTGACTGCACGGTCTCTAGGTGTGCATTAAACGCAACGGTCCAGCGCTTGAGCGTCTCGGCATAATCGTGACCAAACGAATCCATTTGCAGGACTTCCATGCCGCCAGAGTTAGCCACATGGTCGCGGATCGCTCCGGGAGAAGGCAGATGGCCCCCCGGGAAAATGTATTTCTGTATCCAGTCGCAACTGCGGCAATAGCGCTCGTAACGTTCGTCGGGAATGGTGATACCTTGTAGCACAGCCTTCGCGCCCGGCTTGAGTGATTGCTGAATGATCTTGAAATAGCTGTCTAAATATTCCTGTCCCACCGCTTCAATCATCTCGCAGGAAAGCACGGCATCATACTGCCCGACCAGCGTCCGATAATCTTGTAGAATAATCTCCACCCGCTCTGATACGCCCGCTTGTTCGAAGCAGTTGTTGGCATATGCAAACTGTTCCTCCGATAGAGTAATCGTCTTTACGGTGCAGCCACGCTCAGCCGCCCGTCGTGCGAGTGCGCCCCAGCCAGAGCCGATTTCTAGGATATGGTCGCCCGTTTTGACGCCTGCTAAATCAAGCATGCGATCAATTTTGTTTAGCTGAGCTTGCTCGAGTGTGTCTTCATCACTTAAGAATCGAGCACTGGAATACGTCATCGTGGAGTCTAGAAATGTTTCATAGAACGCATTGCTCAAGTCGTAGTGCTCTTGAATATTCTCGCGGCTTTGCTGAATCGTGTTGCGCCGAGCGCGATGATATAGCTGATTCATTTTTTTCGCTAAAATTGAGAAGCCATACTGCACGCGACCGAGCTCTTTTTGATTTTTTGCTAATAGCGTGAGTAGTCCACTGAGGTCGGAAGTCGTCCACAGCCCGGCAACGTAGGCTTCGCCCAGTCCGACACTGCCACCCGAAAATACTTTTCTGAAAAAGGCTGGTAGCTGAATTCGTAATTCAATCGGTGTGAAGGCAGGGTCGCCACTCTGGGCAGATGCGCCACTTGGAAAGTAGATGTGTAAGCATCCTTGGTGTAAATTTCCCAGCGCGCGTAAAAAGAGTCGCTCCAGTAGCAGTGGGCGCGATCGATCGCCTACTGGCGAGGCACCGTTTAGTGTTGATCCGGCTGACTGGGTTTCCATGGAAAAAAAGTGTTGGTAGTTAGCTGATAGTGTTTGTAGGCCGTCCCTCGGGAGAGCAGGGAGGAGCGTTCCGCGTGCGGAACGCCAGTAAGGTAGCGTAGAAAGAGGTAGATACAGGCAGGCCCCAATAATGTAAACGCCCATTGGCTCGAATGGACTGCGAAGGCGACATACGCCCACCAGTGGAGCCATTCAAAAAAATAATTCGGGTGCCTTGAGTAGCGCCACAAGCCTTGCTGGCAAACTTGCCCTTGGTTGGCCGCAGCGGCGCGGAAATTTGCTAGCTGCCGATCTGCGACGTGCTCACCGAGCAGAGCGCACAGTGCAATCGCGATGCCAAACCAGTCGAACAGTCCCCACGGAGCCTCGATGGCCGTCATGGCGATGCTGACAGGACTCATGAATAATGCGACAAGCAGTACCTGTAGCAAAAAAAGCGGATAGTAATTACGCCGCGCGTTGTTACCCCAATGCGCAGTCAGGTAGGCGTAGCGCGGATCTTCTTTGCCGCTCAACACACGGTTGCGGATGAGGTACGTCGAGAGTCGTCCTGACCAAATCAGTAGTACCGCCAACACCGCGTAACTGCGCAGTGTGGGTTCCGCCATGTTGGCGAGATAAACAATCGCAGCGATACCGAGGCCCGCTGTCCATACGACATCGACCAGCGCCATGAGATGAATCCGCCAGGCGAGCAGATAGGTGAGGGTCGCCGCAACGAAGCCAATACTGAGTAGTCCCAACCAGTAATTACTCAACGCGCCCTCCTTCGGTCGTGCGTTGTTCCGCTTCGGCATAGACTGCCTCTGGGTAGACCTTCAGGTCCCAGACCAGCCCCAGCTTTTCCAGCCCGCGCAGCAACAGATACGATAGGTCGAACTCCCACCAATACATGCCCTGTCGCGCAGACAGTGGCCAGCGATGATGGTTGTTATGCCAGCCTTCACCAAAAGTGAGTAGGGCGATCCAAAAGCTGTTGCGGCTTTCGTCGTCGTTATCAAAGCGCTTGTTGCCGACAATGTGCGTGACCGAATTGACGCAGAAGGTGACGTGATAAACTAGAATAGTGCTCAGAAAAAAGCCCCACATTACCATTTGCATACCACTGGTGCCAAGTGCTGGATAGTATGCGTTCAAGCCGGCGCCGATTACGTAGAGTAGCCCGATTAATGATGCGACCGGTAAAACGTGAAAGCGATCGATAAAACGTAACTCAGGATATTTACTTAAATCCTTAATTCGATCATGCTGAATCGAACCGTAGGCGCGGCACAGTATCCAGCCGATGTGAGCCCAAAAGGCATCTTTGATTACTGGCGAATGAATGTCTTCCGGCTTGTCGGAGTGCTGATGATGGTGGCGGTGGTTCGCGGCCCACCACATGGGGCCAAGTTGAGCCGCCGATGTGCCGACCCAAGCCATAATGAATTGAAAGACTCGGCCAGTCTTGAACGAGCGATGCGAGAAGTATCGATGGAAGCCAGCCGTCAGAGCGAACACTCGCACCACGTATGTAATCGATAGGGCAATGACTGCGGCCCAGCTAAACCCAGTAAACAAAGCGCCCAGCGCTAACAGGTGCATTATGAATATCGGCGATGAAGCCATCAGCAGGCGGTTGCCCTCATCTTCTGCTGCGTGATTTATAATTTTACTTAGATTATTCATATTAATTACTAAAAATGAACGAGAAGGGCTCTAGAACCTTACAGGGAGAATGTGAGTAAGTTGTTACAGCTTTCGTCCGATAAATGTCAATCATGGCTAAAATTCACCAACTCACTCGCGAACACATCATCAATACTGATATGGCGACCGCTTGGGATTTTCTCAGTTCTCCCAAGAACCTCGACACGATTACTCCAGATGACATGCCGTTTGAGATCATCACGGATGTGCCTGATAAGATGTATGATGGGCTCTTGATTGAATATCGCGTCGGTATACCGATCCTCGGCAGCCAGACATGGTTAACTGAGATCAAGTATATCCGCGAGGGGCATTCGTTTGTCGATGAGCAACGCATCGGGCCTTATAAGCTTTGGTTACACTACCACGAAATCACGAGTCATCCCGAAGGAGTACGATTCATCGATCGCGTCAATTATGTGATGCCTTACGGGCCCTTTGGGCAGCTGGCACACCTGCTGTACGTTAAGAAACAACTCAAGTATGTGTTCGATTATCGCGATGAGGCGATGCGCGCAAACCTGTAGAGTGTGAGCGCGTCAGTGACTGTCCGCATGACTGCTGTCGGGGCGCTTGGCTTTACTCTTCGAGTAGCTCCTTCGGCATGTCTTTCTCGCTCAGGCGTTCGATCTTTGCACCAATGGCGGTGAGCTTTTGTTCAAAGCGTTCGTAGCCTCGGTCAAGGTGATAAATGCGCTGGATCCACGTATCACCGGTGGCGGCAAACGCAGCTAAAATCAGGGCTGCAGATGCGCGTAAGTCGGAAGCCATCACAGGTGCGCCGGAGAGTTTGCTGGCACCTTTGATAATCGCGCTCGGCCCTTCCATTGCAATGTCTGCGCCCATGCGTTGTAGCTCGGGCACGTGCATAAAGCGATTCGGGTAGATCCGCTCGGTGATGATTGAAATCCCATCTGTCTGCGTCATTAACGCGCCGAGTTGTGCTTGTAAATCGGTGGGATAGCCGGGGTGCGGCAGGGTAATGACGTCGACAGGCTTGAGCGATCCTTCGTAAGGGAGGACGCGAATGCTGTCGTCGCCTAACTCCATTGGCAGGCCCGCTTCTTCGAGTTTGTCGCGGAATGCGCTGAGTAACTTCGGCGCGATGCCCTTGACGGTGACGTCGCCGCGAGTAATGGCGGCGGCGACGATGAAAGTGCCAGCTTCGATACGGTCAGCGATGACAGCGTGCTCGCAGCCGTGGAGTTTTTCGACTCCAGTAATGATCAGTTCAGGGCTGCCGATGCCGTCGATCTTGGCGCCCATCTTAACCAGAAGGTTGCAGAGATCGACTACTTCGGGCTCACAGGCTGCGCATTCGAGGCGCGTGCTGCCTGGGGCGAGCACCGCAGCCATCACGATGTTGGCGGTACCCGTGACAGTGCTGCCGCTGCGGCCGCCGAGAAAAATCGGACCGCCTTTGATTGCGGAAGCATCGACGTTTACATAGCCGTTGGCAATTTCGACCTTACAGTTGAGCTTTTGCAGGCCCTTAATGTGCAGGTCGATCGGCCGGGGTCCGATCACGCAGCCCCCGGGGATCGACACTTCAGCTTTGCGCATCCGCGCCACGAGGGGGCCGAGCAGGCAAACCGAGGCGCGCATTTTACGCACCAATTCATACGGTGCAATGTGGGTGATCTTTTTGGCGGTGATCTCCCATGTGCCTGGTTCGGACTGCACTGTCTCGGCGCCAACATGTTGCAGGATTTCGATCATGAAGCGCATATCGCTCAGATCGGGGACGTTTTTTAGAACGACCGTCTCGTCGGTTAGTAGGGTGGCGGCGAGAATCGGCAGGGCAGCGTTCTTTGCGCCGCCGACTTCGATCGTGCCATTGAGTGGTCCGTTTCCGCTAACTTTGAAGACATCCATAGGGTATGCGCTGTGTTGAAATTAAGATTCGTTACTGAGTGACTTTGCAGAGTGAGGCTTTTCATTGCCTTGGCGACGGCCTTGCCCACCGCGGTTTCCACCACGACCCTGTCCGCCGCGATTGCCACCATGGCGATTTTGTCCGCCACGGTTGCCATTGCGATTACCGCCACGGTTACCGCCTTGGCGATTTTGCCTGCCGCGATTGCCGCCACGTTTACCCGTTGGCTTGTCCTTAGGCTTATTGCCGATTCCAAAAACTCCTAGAATTTTAGCAAGTAGACCCTTTTTCTGAGGCTGCTTACCCTTGCCCTTGGCTGGTGGCTTTTTGCCGCGTGCATCTGGCTTACGCTCGCTTCTTGCAGGGCGATTGGCATCGCGCTCCTTGCGACGGGCGTCGCGTTCGGCACGGCGTTCGCTTAATTTGTCTTCAACGCTCTTGATTGTGGCGAGGGTGTCCTCGCTTGGTTGAGGATTGGTGATGCGCTCTTCACGCGGCTCGCGCGGCGCGCGCGGCGCGCGTTCTGCACGTGGCTCACGTTCGCGTTCGCGTGGTGCACGTGGTTCGCGCTCAACGCGAGGGGCACGCTCTTCCTGAGCGGTGTCGGCCGACGAGTCTACACTATCTGGACGTTCTTCGCGGTCTTGTTGAGGGCGTGCGCTACCGCTGAGTTTTTCGCCTTGCAAGGCATCTGTTGCGCTGACTTCGCCCATTCCTGCGCTGCTAGAAGAGGCGACTTCGGTCTTAAATCCACCGCTACGGCGGCGGCCACGAGGCTTTTTGGAAGCATCTGAGCTAGGTGTGTAGCTGTGGCTTGGATTTGGCTGTGAATTAGTTTCTTCGAATTCTGGCATCTTATGTATGTGTTACTTATGTTGTATTGGTATCTGGCGTGCTAGAACAGTCATAGCTTGCCAAACACATGTGTTTGACTCGATCATACGGACTCACGGATCAATCGCGGCGATCTTCAGGGAAGTCGCATAAGTCGAAGCCGAGAAGTTGGCTTCGAGGCGAGTCACGTATCGAGGCAAATAGAGCTAGCGTAGTAATTTTTATGCGGCAAGTGTTAAAGTCGCTGTCACTTTGCTTCTTAATCGTCGATATCGAGCCCAAATACATCGTTGACGGCATCGTGATCCAGGGTGCGTCGGCGGCGCGAGGCCTTTGTCTTGGTTAGCTCACTGACGGTCGAGTCAAGCGTGATCAGTTCGGTGTGATCAAAGCCGCGGAGTTTGAACAGTAATTCGGGGGACTCATCGAGACGCACGCCGACTCCATAGAGCGAGGCGGCGACGTGCTTACACATGTCCGCCCAGTCGGGGCAGTTGCAGTTAAAGTGGATTTCGCTGGGCTTTGGGAAGAGTCCGTCCTCAGAGTCTATGACCAGTGAGATAGTTTCATCGGAGAGCGTACCCTTCAGCAGTTCGACCAGTGAGCCGATCTTGCCTTGGCAGCGTGTTTTGATTGCTGCCCATTTGCTGGGCTCAAGTGCATCGATGTTGACGGTTAACTGATAGAGCTCAGCGCCGTTGACGAGGGCGGTGATAGTTTGCGGCTCGATCTTTAAATCCACGACTGCGCCGTAGCGCACATAGCTGCGGCCGCGAGGCAGATGATATTCGTAATCGCTGAAGGCTTCGAGGTGTTTGCACCATGCTTTACCCCAGAAGCTTTTGCCGATCGGTCCATTACGCGTGCCAGCGGGGATCGGAGTTAGCTGGTAGCCCTCATCGGTGAGGTCTTGGATGCGTTGTGCGGCTTGGGCACGCAATTGTGCTGCAGAAGGAGGCTTGTGGTCACTGAATTCGTCCCAGCTCATGGTGTAGTGTCGGCGTGTGAGAGGTCGAGGCGGATGAGGTCTAAGAGTTCGTCATTATTGAGCTCGGTCAACGATTTCTCAGCACCTCCAGCCAAAATTTGATCGGCGGTGCTTTGTTTGTCTGCGATCATGCGGTCGATTTTTTCCTCAAGTGTGCCGCGGGTGATAAATTTGTGGACTAGCACGTTACGCTGCTGGCCAATGCGAAAGGCGCGATCAGTTGCTTGGTTCTCAATGGCGGGATTCCACCAGCGGTCAAAGTGCACGACATGATTGGCGGCGGTGAGATTAAGTCCGGTGCCACCGGCTTTGAGCGAGAGAATAAAAAACGGCGGACCGTCTTCGCGCTGGAAGTGCTCGACCATTTGTTGGCGTTGTTTGATTGGCGTGCCGCCGTGTAAGACGAGACCGCTGCGGCCAAAGATGGCGGCGAGGCAGTCGGCCAGCGGCTCGGTCATTTCGCGGAATTGGGTGAAGATCAGCACCTTCTCGCCGCGCGATTCGATCTGACTGCCAAGTTCCGCCAACCGCTGGAACTTGGCACTGTGTTTGGCCGCGTATTCGCCGCCGCCTGTCAATTGGTCGGGGTGATTGCAGATCTGCTTGAAGCGCATCAGGTAGCTGAGGACGAGTCCCTTACGCTGGATGCCTGTAGTTGCTGTCAGTTCTTGTTTGAGTGTTTTGACGGTGTGCTGATAGAGCTTCGCTTGCTCCGGGCTGAGCCCACAAAAGACTTTCATCTCGGTCTTATCCGGTAAGTCACTAATAATTAATTTGTCGGTCTTGAGGCGGCGTAAAATGTAAGGGCCAACCAGTCTGCGCAGTGGTGCGTAGTGCTCGCGGTTGGCTGTGCGCAGACCCTGGGCGAACTTCGCAAATTGCCCAGAGCTGCCGAGTAGGCCGGGGTTGATGAAGTCAAACAAGGACCAGAGGTCGCCGAGGGTATT
>Ga0115569_10000924_pt1 | contig 22814 bp, 18 predicted proteins | sample COGITO_mtgs_1205_2_FD_87295 | JGI IMG/M metagenome (GOLD analysis project Ga0115569, IMG submission 87295) | Pelagic marine microbial communities from North Sea - COGITO_mtgs_120503 | ecosystem: Environmental > Aquatic > Marine > Epipelagic | place: Germany:Helgoland, sampling site Kabeltonne... | reverse complement strand
ATCACCTCCAGATCGACAAGGATCTCGCGCGGACTGGAGCCGTTTTCAGGCCCGACGATACCGCGCTCTTCGAGCACTTCCATCAGGCGGGCGGCGCGATTGTAACCGATGCGCAAGCGACGCTGTAGCATCGAGGTGGAGGCGCGCTTGGTCGAGCGCAGCACGTCGATTGCGTCGGGCAACAGCTCGTCATCATCCGAATCGCCTGTGCCAGCAGTCGGGCCGCTGTCGTCGCCTCCCGCATCGATTTGCTGCTGCACTTCGGCGGCAAACACCGGCGGGTCATTCTTCTCCTGTAAGAATTCAACGATAGCATTGATCTCGTCGTCGGAAACGAAGGCACCCTGCGCACGCACCAGATTGGACGTGCCCGGAGGAATGAAAAGCATGTCGCCCTTACCGATCAGTGCCTCGGCGCCGCCGCCATCGAGAATCGTGCGACTGTCGATCTTGGAGGCGACTTTGAAGGAAATACGACTCGGCAAGTTGGCTTTAATCACGCCAGTGACGACGTTCACAGACGGACGTTGCGTTGCGAGCACCAGGTGAATCCCTGCCGCACGGGCGAGCTGGGCAATACGCGCGATGCAGGTCTCAATGTCAGCCGGCGCAACCATCATCAGGTCGGCGAGCTCGTCGATAATACACACGATGTAAGGCAACTTCTTCTTTGGAATTTCAAAGGCGTCGTCGTCACGCGGCACTTTCATGTTGCTCACGGCAGCGCGCTCTTCGGGGCTCATCTCCGCTTCCATCGCCTCGGCCTTGGCTTGCTCTTCCTTATCCTTGAGCAGCTTGGCGTTGAAGCCCGCGATGTTGCGCACATTGGTCTTGGCAAAAATCTGGTAGCGGTGCTCCATCTCGGCGATCAGCCATTTCAAGGCGCCCGGCACCTTCTTGGCCTCCGTCACCACCGGGATCAACATGTGCGGCAGCGCGTTGTACATCTGCATTTCCACCACCTTTGGGTCGACCATGATAAAGCGCAGATCGTCTGGCCCGGAGTGGTAGAGCAACGATGCGATGATCGCGTTAATACAGACCGTTTTACCGGAACCGGTGGAACCGGCGATCAGCACGTGCGGCATCTTGGTGAGGTCGGTGACCATCGGCTTACCCGTGACGTCCTTGCCCAACACAACCGGAATCTCAGCATTGGCTTCGGCCCACGCCTTGGACTCGATAATGTCGCGCATGCAGACCGCTTCGGATATCTGATTGGGCACCTCAATGCCGACCGTGCCCTTGCCCGGCACCGGCGCGAGAATACGCACCGACAGCGCCTGCAGACCGAGCGCAATGTTCTTATCCAGATTGACGATCTTCTCGACCCGAACACCCGGCGCAGGCTTGACCTCGTAACGAGTAATCACAGGGCCAGTGTGAATCTCACCGGGAATCACCTTGACGCCAAACTCTTCCAGCGTGCGCACCAACGCTTCCATCGTGCCCGCATGATCTTCCTGCCCCACCGCCCCCGCAACGAGCGGTTCAGCGAGTAAACTCAACGGCGGAAAGACATAATCGCCACGGCGCTCGGGAATGCTGGCCACCGCTTTTTCTGTCTTTTCTTCAGCAACCACTTTAATCATCGAAGGATCGAATTTCGGCTTCGGCGGCTCAATCGCTTCGATGGCAGGCTCGGGCTCTTCCATCAGCGGCTCAGCTTTCTTAAGAGTCGGTTTGTTTTTCGCAGCCTCACGCTTCAGCCCGGCTGGTGCACCCATGGATACTGGCAACAGCGAAGGGCGGCGCTCCCCCTCTTCTTCAGCCTCGTCCTCCTCAGTGGTAGTCGAGTTGGCCTGCTGCTCGGCTTTCGCTGCGGCGCGGTCTGCCTTAGCTTGTGCAGCAGCTTGCGCGGCCATTTCCTTCGCGAGACGCTTGGCTTCCGCACGCTCGGCTTTCAGCGCCTTACGCACTTCCTTTGAAGCAGCTTGGCCGACTAGGAATAGCTTGTAGCGCTCTTGAATGTACTCAAAGAAACGCTCTTGGTTATCGGTAAATACAATCACTGAACCAATCACGAAGCCCATAAAGAGGACCAGAAAAGCACCAAATGGACCCACATAAGGCTCGAGCAGCATCGGCGCCATCCACTCGCCAAACACGCCACCGGTGCCATGCGACAGCTGATCTTGAAACAGCCCGCCGCCGCGGTTTCCCCCGAGCATCGCCAGCAATCCCGCAGCACAGACCAACGATGCCAAGGCCGCGAAACTGGTGACAGCGCGCTTACCCGGTTGCTGCTGAATCAGGAAGCGCACCCCAAGCCACACCATATAAACCGGCAGCATAAAAATCGACGCCCCGAAGTAATGAAAGCCATAAAAGCCGAGAAAGCTGCCCAACTTGCCGACCAAATTGGTTTCTGTCGGTGGATCGACATGGTACTGCGCCGAGTTATAATCAAACACGGCTACAAACACCAGCACGGCGAATGTAAACAACACTAACGCTAGGATCGGGCGCGATCCAGCTTTACGCGGTTGCGAGACGACTTTTTTTCTCGCGACTTTCTTCTTCGGTTTTGTGGCCATGTAGAGTACTTTTAAAATCTTCGCGTCGATCCGTAACTAACTCGGATTGAGTATCGCAATCCACAAAACTCCTAGATAGAAGAGAAAAATGCAACTCCTAGAATTCACACCACTGTATATGGAACGCGTTTGGGGCGGAAGAGGCCTCGAAGCAAAACTCGGCCGCACCCTCCCCGAAGGACAAGTCATCGGCGAAAGCTGGGAAATCGTCGACCGCGCGGATGAGCAATCCGTGGTCGCCTCTGGCGCATTGGCGGGCAAAACCATCCGTGAATTGCTTGAGAGCTCGGCAGCCGACATCCTCGGCCCCGGCAGCGATCCGGCCAAGCCCTTTCCCATTCTGGTCAAATGGCTCGATTGCCAAGATCGCCTCAGCCTACAAGTCCACCCGCCCGCCGAAATCGCACCGTCACTCGGCGGCGAGCCGAAAACCGAGAACTGGTACGTGGCAGACGCCGATCCACACGCATCGCTGATCGTCGGTCTCAAAAAAGGTGTCTCGCGTGAACAATTTGAAACCGCACTGGCCAACAACCAAGCTGAAGACTGCGTGCACCGCTTCCCCGTCAAAGCAGGCGACTCCATTCTCGTTGAGAGCGGCCGTATGCACGCGATCGATGCGGGCAACCTGATCTTGGAGATTCAGCAAAACTCCGACACCACCTACCGCGTGTACGACTGGGGCCGCGTCGGACTCGACGGCAGCCCACGCCAGTTGCACATTGACGAGTCGCTCAAGTCCATTGATTTCGACGATTTCGAGCCAGACCCACTGACCATCATCCCCGGCGAGCAAGTGCTGGCAGACTGCAGTGAGTTCCGCATCCGCAAATTCGAACTCGCTCCAGGCGCAAACGCGATCGAGCTCCCTGCCGGCGAGCAAGCCCGCTTAGTCCACATCGTCAGCGGCAGCGTTAAAGACGAGGTGTCTGGCCAGACGCTAGTTGGCGGCAGCAACTATCTGCAGCCCTACGCCACAGGCAGCAAGCTGGCGGCCGAAACGGCCACCACACTACTGATCACCGATCAGTTCTAAGCTGGGCGAAAGCCGCACTCCACCGATTCAGCCATTGGAAGCCATTCCAGTGGCTGAATCAGTGTGCACTGTTGCCTTGAATTCCATTCAGTTATCAGCACACTCCCGCGCTCATATTGAAATAGGCCCGTGTCTTAAGCGGCCTGCAGACGCAATTTTCCTACCATGACAGACCAAAACACAGAAGAACCGAAACTGGACAATGAAGCCGTTTCCTTCGAAGACGCGGAAGTCGTCGAAGAGACCACGAACGAAGTGGAGACACCCGTAGCGGAAGCGTCTGCACTGGAAAAAGCCGAGAAGGAAGCCCTAGAAATGAAAACCCGCTACCTTCGCTCGGTTGCGGACCTCGAGAATTACCGCAAGCGGATCACCCGCGAGAAGCAGGAAATCATCCGTAGCGCGGCCGCGAACGTGGTTGAATCACTGCTGCCGGTACTCGACAACATGAAGCTCGGACTCCAAGCCGCCGAGAACCACCCCGAAGCGAAGGATGTCACGATTGGCTTCAAAATGGTCGACGACCAGCTCAAGCGCTCCCTCAACGAGCAAGGCTTGGAGGAACTCATCCCCGATGGCGAAGTCTTCGACCCGAATTTCCATGAATGCATCTCGCACCAGCCCTCCGCTGAAGTCGAAGAGGACACAGTCATTCAAACCGTCCGCGCGGGCTATCGCCTCAATGACCGACTGATCCGTGCTGCAAACGTCATCGTTTCCAGCGGTCCGGAAAAAGCATAACACTTCGATACCGATATGGCGAAAGCAGATTATTACGAAACCCTCGGGGTCTCCCGCGACGCAACAGCCGATGAGCTCAAAAAGTCTTATCGCAAAAAGGCAGTGAAATACCATCCGGACAAAAATCCGGACGATGCCGCTGCCGAGGCGAAGTTCAAAGAGATTTCCGAAGCGTATGATGCGCTGAAAGATCCTGACAAGCGCGCAGCGTATGATCGCTATGGACACGCCGCCTTCCAGAATGGCGGCATGGGCCGTGCCGGGGGTGCGGGTGCAGGCGGCGGTGGTGGTTTCCACGATCCTTTCGACATGTTCCGCGAAGCCTTTGGTGGTGGTGGCGGAGGCGGCGGCGGCGGCATCTTCGATGAATTCTTTGGTGGCGGCGGTGGCGGACAATCCGCTGGCGGCGCGGCACACGGCTCCGACCTGCGCTACGACCTCGAGATCAGCCTCGAAGAAGCGGCTAAAGGCACCGAAAAAGAAATTCGCTATCGTCGGCCGATCGAATGTAAGAAGTGCCATGGCTCCGGCTCTGAGCCCGGCTCCAAGAAGATAATCTGCCCAACGTGCGGCGGTGCCGGCCAAGTCACTTCCAATCGTGGATTCATTAGTTTTCGCCAAGCCTGCCCGAGTTGCCACGGCGCGGGACAAACGATCGAAAAGCCTTGTACAAACTGCCGCGGCGAGGGTCGCGAGATGGAGACCAGCACGGTCAAGGTGCGCATTCCAGCGGGCGTCGCAACCGGCTCGAAGCTCCGTTCTTCGGGTAAAGGGGAAGCCGGACAAATGGGTGGTCAAGCAGGTGATCTGTACATTATTGTGCACGTCAAAGAGCACGAGTTATTCGAGCGCCACGACCACGATCTGTACTGCGAAGTGCCGATCAAGTTTACACTCGCTGCACTCGGCGGCTCCATCAATGTGCCGACACTATTCACCCAAGGTGCACTCAAGATTCCAGCTGGCACACAAACCGGCACCACCTTCCGCCTGCGCGGACAAGGGATCCCGCATTTACGCGGCAATGGTAAAGGCGATCTGCTGATCCGCGTTCAAGTGGAAGTACCGACCAAACTCTCCAGCGAACAAAAGAAGAAGCTCGAAGACTATGCCGAAGCCTGTGGCGACCCGGCCAACCCGATGAGTGACTCCTTCGTCGCCAAAGCGAAGAAGTTCTTCAAGTAGATCGATCTACAGAACTTCTGCTTTTCAGAATCCAAGCATTTACCAAATGGCCTATCCCATCGTAATCCTCGGCTCCGGCCGCGGTTCCAACGCCGAAGCACTGTTAAAAGCGGAAGCCAAGAAGCAGCTCGGCGCTGCAAAAATCGCAGCCATCATCAGCGACCATGAAGACGCTGGCATCCTCGAACTCGGACAAAAGTACGAGGTGCCCGCGATCTACATCGATCCGCAGCGCAAGGGCGCGCGCCTGAGCGATGAGGCAGAGCAAAACTACATTGAGCGCATTCAATCGTTCTCGCCCAAGCTTATTGTACTGGCAGGCTTCATGCGCATTATCCAGCCCTCCTTTATCGAGGCGGTGAACGGTCACATGATCAATCTACACCCCAGCTTGCTACCAAGCTTTCCGGGCATGAACGGCATCGGCCAAGCCTTTGACCACGGAGTCAAAGTTACTGGCTGCACCGTACACTGGGTCACCCCCGCGCTCGATGCAGGTCCGATCATCGACCAGAAAGAAGTCAGGATCGATGAAAAAGACACACTCAAGATGCTCGAGAAAAAAATGCATATCATTGAACACCAACTCCTTCCTGACGTAGTCACCCGCCTAAGCAAGGGACAAATCAAATCGCGCTAGGCAACGATGAAGGCTTGGCACTCGTGTCCCGTCATTCAACCGCTAATGCATTCTCGCCCGTGGACATGAGTGTCCACCCTCCTGCACTTCCGAATCACACATCATTATGAGCTCACAATTCGAACTCCGCGCCCGCATTCCCGATGAAATGGCTGACCTTCTCGACGGCTACTTCTACGAAATCGAATCCGCCCACTGGGGTGTGATGCAGAAAGAAATTAACGATCCCTACGAAGTATTCGGGATCTTTGCCGACGCGGTCAGCGCGCATGCCGCACTGACGGAACTACGCGCGGAATTCCCCACGCTGCCTGCGACGTTTACTGAAAGCACCATCGAAGACGCGGACTGGCAAAACGCCTACAAGGAATTCGTCAAACCATGGAGCGATCGTCAGCTGCATTGGATTCCCCTCTGGGAGCGCGACAACCTCACCACGCCCGAGGGCGCCGCAACGGTTTACCTCGATGCTGGCATGGCGTTTGGCACCGGTGCTCACGAGACTACACGCCTCTGTGCTCGTCGCCTGCAAGACTATCGCGATGCCCATGCGGATCAACTCGACAGCCTCGAGCTAATAGACGCAGGCTGTGGATCCGGCGTGCTCGCCCTGTCTGCATCCGCGCTCGGCTTTCAAAAAATCCTTGGCTTCGACTTTGACCCCGAAGCGATCGTAGTGTGCGGCAGCAACTCGCAAGAGAACCCGCACATCGCGCAACTCGACTTTGAAGTGGCCGACTTAGAAAAAGGCCTCACAGGTCGCCAAGCGGATCTATTACTCGCCAATATTCAAACCGACGTGCTCATCCCCCACTCGGATCCAGTCGTATTCGGCGTCAAACCAGGCGGCACGCTGGCGCTCAGCGGCATTCTGGTCAAAGAGCTCGACCTAGTGCGCGCTCATTACGAAGCCCGCTTCGCCGAGCTTCGGCCCGAAGACACGATCACCTTAGATTCGCGCCAGGACGGGGAATGGGGCGATTTACAGTTCGTACTTTCGTAAGCAAGCCACAGAGCGATCCGCTCATGGTGCACGGGAGTCGACTTCACTTGTCGCCGTACAGCACCTAGCCCTCGGCATTCGCAAGATCGATAATCCATCTTGATTGGTGCTTGCGGTATAAAAAAAGACACTCACATAATAAAGACATAATGCAAAGTATCGGCGAACGATTAGAAGAAGCACGCAAGCGCAAGGGGATTTCTCTGCGTGAAGCGGCCGAGGCCACTAAAATTCGCAGTGATTATCTCGGACAGATGGAGCAAAACCAGTTCGATTTCGAACTGCCCGAGATTTACAAACGCGGCTTTCTTAAAAATTACGCGCGTCACCTGAAGCTCGATCCGGAAAACATCCTCAGCGAATATAGCGCGGAGCAAAAGGGCCAGACTCGCTCGGGTAAAAAAAGCGGTTCCGAATTATTTGGGACCATGGCAGTTAAAGATGCGAACACAAATACCGCTGACAATGCAGAGCCCTCCTACGGCCGCATTTCAGCCAACCGTGCATCGAGCCAATCTGAGACAGACTCAAACACGGAAGATGAGAGCGACGATAGCGATAAGATCTTTTACATCAAAGCCGGTCTGATCGCAGTTGGTACTCTGGCGCTGATCTTCGTCATTTTCGCCCTAATTAAGGCGATCCTGGCCAGCGATCCGGTAGTCGACACGCCTGAACTAATCGATCCTCCGGCGATCAGCGAAAGCGTGGAAGCGGCCGATCCAGTCGCACCTGCAGCGGTAGAGGACAGCATCACGCTAATCGCCAGCGGTAATGTGTACGTGCTGGTTAAACAACGCGACGACAAGCAGGAGCTATTCCGCAAAACAATGAGCGCGGGCGAAACGGTTCAGCTGAACAAAAGCGGCCCGGTCGACATACTGTTTACCGCAGGGGAAAACATCGTGATCGATCACGCAGGCGAACGCTTGCGGCCGAGCAGTTCGGGCACCGCGAAGATCTCGATTCCGTAGGCATCGCCGATTTCAGAGGCCACAACGATCGGCCTTCTGCAGTGATGCCCAGCAGGGGAACAGAATCGCTGGTCCATTGAGAGGACCAGAGACTGCGCCACAGAGGCACTCCGTCTCCGCCAGCCTACGTGTCACACTTCAGCTAAAGTCGATGCGAATGAGTTGAATTGAATCTGACTCGGCGCGTTCACGTGCAACCACTCGCGCGTTCACGTGCAACCACTCGCGCGCTCGTGCTACGCTGTAATAGGTCGCGGCCGGCACTTATTTAACCTGCCATACGCCGCTTACATCTGTCTGCTTGGACGAAAGCGGTAATCGCAAACGATTGCCTAGTCTGCCACGCCACTGCCGGATTTACGCAGACTGACTGGCTTACCCAGCACCTCGCCGTATATAAACCCGACACGCGCAGCCACGGGATCCCTCAACACCTTGCGAACCGGCCCTGACAGCAACCCACCGCTGGTGCGCCGTGCACGCTCAGCCACCCCCGCACCACGAGGCGTGGGTTTGGCAGCCGGCTTCATTCCAGCCTGACGACGAAGTGCTTCAGCACTTCGCTTAGAGGCCTCAATCTGTTGCAGACGCACCTGCATCTGCTGCTCGTAAGCATTATCCGACGTATCCCAGGAAAACGCACCCGACGGCTCTACAGACGGCGCAGCGGGGCTAGGTGTCGGCTCAACGTGCGGTGCCTTACGCTGATGCAACTCTTTGCGCTGCTCTTTGACCTCTTTATGTCGTTCCACGCGAGCGATCACCGGAGATTCAGAGGTCGATGCCTCCTCATCCTCCTCCGCCGCGGCCTGGCGGCGTTCCATTATTTTACGGCGAATCGCTTCCTGTATCTGACGCTGGCGCTCCGCATAATTCTCAGCTTCGCCAATTCCTCCCGGCTGATGCGGCAATTTCGGTGGACTCGCTTCATCGTCCCCAGACTTATTCGATAACAGATTACCAAAGAAGTAAACTGCCGCAAAAATTAACGGCACCAGTATTTCGAGAAGGTTTTCCATATCACAGATCAGTCATTAGTCAGGACGGCTGGCCCCGGCATTCCACCAGGGCCAGCTATGCATAGGCTTTATTTATTTTCGTCGCCCTTGGAGATGGAATCACGCATGTCAGTATCCGCCTTGATATTGTTCAAACGATAGTAATCCATCACCCCCATATTGCCGGAACGAAAGGCTTCGGCGAGCGCAAGCGGCACCTGCGCCTCTGCTTCGACGACCTTCGCCTGCATCTCTTCGACACGGGCCTTCATTTCCTGCTCAAGCGCAACCGCAGCGGCACGCCGCATTTCGGCTTTTGCCTGCGCGACGTTCTTATCCGCCTCCGCTTGAGACTCCTGCAATTTGGCACCGATATTTTCGCCCACGTCCACGTCGGCGATATCGATCGATAAAATTTCAAATGCGGTACCGACATCGAGGCCTCGTTCCAACACTACCTTGGAAATACTATCGGGCGACTCGAGCACGGATTTATACGAATCAGAGGAGCCGATGGTGGTTACAATGCCCTCGCCCACACGAGCGATAATCGTATCTTCCAGCGCACTGCCGACGTAATTGTCCAGATTGGAACGCACGGTCACGCGTGCGCGGGCTTTAACCTGAATCCCGTCCTTGGCCACGCCGTCGATGGTCGTACGGCCACTCTGCGGGTTCGGGCACTCGATAACCTTGGGGTTGATCGAAGTGCGCACCGCTTCCAACACCGACTTGCCGGTGCCCTTGGTTGCGAGATCGATAGCGCAGGCACGTTGCCAGTCCAAACTGATGGTCGCCTTGTCCGCAGCGATGATAGCCTGGACGGTTTGTATTACATTACCTTCGGCGAGATAGTGCGCCTCGAGGTCGTTGGCACTTACTTCGATGCCAGCTTTGACCGCTGTAACGCGCGCATCGACGATCAAGGATGCCGGCACACCACGCAAGCGCATGGCGATCAGCGTCGGAAAGCCAACCGCAGCGCCAGCGAGCAAGGCGCGCAGCCAAATGCTAAAAAAGCTAATTAGGACAAATCCAAGCACTAGCAGGATCAGGCCGAGGATTGCGGCAACGCCTAGTTGCCAGCTCATAAGACCGAGAGAGAGGATGGATGCATTCATAGTTTTTTAATAATTAATTTGAAATTGTCTTTGGAAACCACCGCGACCTTGTGACCGCGCTCAATATAGCCGTCTTGCGAATAGGCTTCAAACTGCTTGCTATCTATTTCGATCATACCGCTCGGACTCAAGCGCGTAACTGCGGTGCCCTCTCTGCCGATAATAGAATCCGACGCCGGGGCCGCACGCGTGTGCCCGTGGACCGCAGCATTGAGGAAAAACCGTTGCCCGAGGGGGGTGCGGGCCAGCAATTTAAATTCGACAAACACCAGACAGCCCACGCCGAGCAACGAGCCAAGCAACACTGTCAATCCGCCCAACAGGCCATAAGTATCAAACCCGAACCACGTCGCGACGAGAATACAGAGCGCACCGAGGCCGCCAAGAATGCCACCGGGGAGGATCACCTCAAAAAAGACCAACACGAGGGCCGCCAACACAAAGCCGAGAATCGCACTCACGACTCAACCTCCTCAACAACCATTTCGAAGTCAGTGCTGCGCACCACCCGCACCTTGGCGCCACGCTCAATCAGACTCACCGCACAACGCGCGTCATAACGCATCCCGTCGATTTCAATGCGACCAGCCGGATGCAGCGGCGTGAGCGCGACCCCCTCTGAACCGGGTGAAGGCAGAAGCGACTCGCGCTCGGCACGTACCGCTTGGCCACCGCCAACTGCATTCGCCAGCACCAATTGCCGCTCAAACCAGGAACCGGGCAACCAGCGCGATACCAGCAATACACCCAAGCTGGCAACGGCCATCCCGAGGATGAGATTCACCAGCGGTTGGGCAAACATCTCGGGCGACCAGTTGATGCCCTCCACTTGAGAGGGCCAAAAATCGACCATTGTCCACAGCAACGAGCCAAACATCAGGCATAGACCGGTCAGCGCAAACACCACCGCCCCGGGGAAGAAAAACAATTCGACCAACACTAGAACAACGCCCAGCACAAAGACAAAGACCGGTTCGTTACCCGCCAAGCCAGCGATGTAATGACTGGCAAAGAACACCGCGAGCAACACCAGCCCACCAATGCCAAAAATGCCAAAGCCCGGGGTCTTGAATTCGATAAAAAGCAACAACACACCCAGTCCCATCAACAGCGGGGCGATGGTAGTCATCCACTTAGCGACTTCTTCCGAATAGCTGAGCTCAAAGTCCCGAATCACATATTGCCCCGTTCCGAAACGTGCATCGAGTAGTTCTTCGATCGACTCATAAATACCCTCCGCCAAAAGCTTGCGTGGCGGATCGCCGTACTCCCGCATGGCTTCGGTGGCGGTGAGGGTCAACAACTCGCCAGCAGGTTTGAGCACTTCATCGCCGATCTTGAGCTCAAAATCGGCGTCCAACATCGCACGCACCACATCCGAACGATACGGATACTGTTCCGTCATCACTCTAATATTTGCGCGCAGGTAACTCTCGATTTTTTGCTTCGCGGTTTCTGCGACATCCTCACCCGAGCCTTGAATGACCGCGGACGCGCCCATCTTTCCACGCGGCGAAAAGTAGATCTCTTGGGTGGCGGCGGCGATGAAGGACCCAGCCGAAATGGCGTCGTCGTTCACATAAGTTGCGGTGATGCCCTCAAAGCGATCCAACATCTCCATCATATCGAGCGTAATATCGACCCGCCCCCCCGGGGTGTCCATATCGAGGATCACCATCTCGACATCGTTGGCGATCGCCTCTTTCAGCCCACGGCGCAGGATGTAAAGATTGGGCGTGCTGATCGCATCGTTAATCGGGATCACATAGACATCCACCGCGGCACTACCAGCTGAATCGGGCTGGTCGACCTCCTGGGCCCGCAGCCCATTTACACAGGACAGCCAACATGCCAGAACAATAAGGGAAATGCACTTCATCACAATATCAGCCTCAAGATGGAAGCCCACGGGTGGAAAGCAAGCACTGAGCAGAAATTGCGGGCCTTCGACTTTTCTAGCCCGCCCAACAGCGCCGAACACGGCAAAGGCTTCTTCGCTGTCAACCCGTTTGAGAGCGCCACTTTCGGCGTCGAGGTCGCCCTGTGCTAGGCTTTAAATCGACTCGATTTCCCATCGAAGATAGGGCTGGAAATAACGAGCGGGACCGTCACACTGCGCCGCAAGTTTAAAGTCATTTAGACGTTTCAGTTATGAAGACTATTATCATTGGAGCCGGCGAAGTCGGCCACAACCTGTGCGCCACACTCTCTGCCGCGGGGCACGACGTTACCCTGATCGAGCGCTCTCAGCTATGCTGCGAGAAGCTCGATGAAGAGCAAAATGCACGCATCATCCACGGCAACGGCAGCTCCGCCCGCCAATTGATCGAAGTCGATGTGGCGGAATGCGACGCCTTCCTCGCCATGACGAGTGACGACCGCACCAATGTCATTTCCTGTTCGTTGGCCAAGGGGCTCGGCGCAAAAAATACCATCGCCCGTATTCACGACGAAACTTACAGCGACACCTCGGTGATTAATTACCAGCTTCACTTTGGCATCGACCTGCTGGTCAACCCCGAAGCGATTTGTGCGGTTGAGCTGGCCAAGGAGATCCGCGGTGCCAGTCGCGTGGCGGTGGAAAATTTCGCCCGCGGACAAATCGAGGTGCAACAACAGCGTGTCGCCGCCGGCTCCCGTTTGATTGGACGCCGTTTACAAGACCTCAAATTGGACCCAGGCGTGCGGATCGGCTACATTCAGCGCGATCAAAAGAGTGAGATCGCGAGCGCCGAGACGACCATGGAAGAAGGCGATCTGGTCACCCACTTCGGACACCCGGAAGCCCTGTTTAAGTTGCGCGAAAGATTCAACCCCAAGCACAAAGTCGACAGCTCCCGCGTCGTCCTGTTCGGCGGCAGTGAAACCGCGATTAATTTGATCCAGCTGCTAAGCAATCCGCGTTTCAAAATCCGCGTGATTGAAAAAGACCCCGACACATGCCGCGAACTGGCGGAGCGCTTTCCGCACGTCACCATCATCCACGGTGATGCTACCTCGTTACGCCTGCTGGAAGAAGAGCAAATAGGCGGAGTCGACTACTTTGTCGGCTGCACCAAAGACGACGAAGAAAACATCCTGACCTGCCTCCAGGCCTCCAAGCTGGGAGCCAAACATGTCCAGCTCGTGATCAACAAAGGGGACTACGACCAACTGCTCGGCATGCTCAAAACCACCCTGGCGATTGAAGTGGTGGTCTCACCGCGCCGCGCCACGGCCGACTACATGCTACGCACGCTTTCGACCAAGGCCGTCGCCACGCTGGCCGAGCTCCCCAATCGCGGTGGACGCATTTTGGAAGTACGCATCAGCCACTCCAGTCCCTGCGTCGGCCGCAGCGTGAAAGATATGCAACTCCCTCACGGCAGCCTGCTCGTTGCACTGCAACATAAATTCAAAGCAAGGGTCCCCACTGCCGACGACGTCATCCTCGCCGGCGACCGGGTGGTCGTGATCGTTCACGCAGATCAGGAAAAAGCGCTCCTCGCGCGACTCGTTTAAGCTGTGAATACCGCAATCATCTATAAGCTGTTGAGCATGGTGTTACTGGCGCTTGCCGGCGCATTTGTCTCGTGTATCGCCATCGGAGTCGGATACGGCGAGCAACTCGATGACCCGTCCATACAGGCCTTCCTCACCACTATTGGCATCAGCCTAGTACTGGCCGGCATCTTCTATCTGCTGGGCCGTAAAGGCGTGGCGAAACTGTTCCGCCGCGAAGCGCTGTGCCTCATCGGTCTTTCCTGGTTCTTGGCCACCATCGTCGGTGCAATTCCCTATGTGCTCACGGTCGAGGGTTGCGACCTGACTGACGCGATCTTCGAGTCCTCGTCCGGCCTGACCACCACGGGAGCCACCGCATTCCAGGACTTCGCGGACTTCCCCAAAAGCCTGTTATTCTGGCGTTCCCTGAGCCAATGGGTCGGCGGACTCGGGGTGGTGGTATTCTTCGTCGCGATTCTTTCTTCGCTCGGTGCCGGAGCCAAAATCCTGTTTTCCAACGAGTCCTCGGGTACTTCCTCGGATTTCGACCATGGACGCATCCAAAGTGGTGCCTTCAACCTGATGCTGTATTACCTCGGCATTTCAATTGCCTGTATGCTGTGCTATAAAATGGGCGGCATGGATTGGTTTCAGGCAATGAATCACGCCATGACCACTATCGCCACAGGGGGCTTTAGCACCGAGTCCGGCAGCTTCGAGGATTTTAACAGCCCCACACTGGAGTGGATTGCGGTGATCTTCATGGCCTTGAGCGCCACCACTTTCGTCTACATGATCCGCTTGTTCAAAGGGCGCACCGAGATCCTGAGGCACAACAACGAGGTATATTGGTTTTACGCCTTCCTGATCGCTGCCACAGCACTGTTAACACTTTACCTGGTCGAACTGAACGGCGAACTGCCGGATCACGATATGATTCGCACTGCCGCCTTTCAAACCGTGTCCATCATCACGACCACCGGCTACGCCTCAACCAACTTTGATGTTTGGCTGCCGCCCGCCAAGATGCTGCTGATGATTCTGATGTTCATTGGCGGTTGCTCCGGTTCGACCGCAGGCGGCGTTAAAGTCGTGCGCATTGTCATCGCACTACACGCGGTGAAGCGCAGCATCATACACGCCTTCCGCCCTAATATAACCGTCCCGATGCGCATGGGAGGTAAAGTGCTCAACGAGCAGGCCATTCAAAGCGTGACTATCTTCCTGATGCTGATGGTTACGCTACAAATCCTGTCGATGTTGTTCATCTCAGCCAATGAACCAAATGTCAGTTTTTTGGCGGTCTTCTCGTGCGTGCAAGCGACGCTGTTCAACATCGGACCGGGCTTTGATCTGGTGGGCCCAACCGAAAATTTTCACTTTCTGCGCGGTTCGACCAAGGTCTTTTTGTCGGTGCTCATGACACTCGGCCGCTTGGAGCTGTATGCGGTGTTGGTGCTCTTTATTCCGAGCGCTTGGAAGCAATATTCGTAGCCGGCCGATGGCGGGATCGGCCCGTCATCGGCAAGCTACCAAAACGAAAGAGCCCGCATCACAATGCGGGCTCTTGGTCGAATTCAGTTAAACCGACAACGGGCTATGTCAGCCGTAGTCGGCATCACCAACTAATCTTCGCCATCCTCACCGATCGCTTCGACCGGGCAACCTTCCAGCGCTTCCATGCACAGCTCGATGTCTTCTGCCGACTCGGGTTGCTTGTGCACGAAGGAATAGCCTCCGTCTTCGTTGCGGGTGAAGAAATCCGGAGCAGTTTCACGGCACAGATCACAGTCGATGCATTGTTCATCAACATAGAATTTGCCTGTTACATTTTCCGGCCACTTTTCGTCTAATTCTGCCATATGTGCAAAATCGGCGATTTCGTAGGCGAGTCAAGCGGGAAGGCAGACCCGCCCCGATTTGAATCAAATAACAAGCTTCGATTGCAATCTTTAGAGAACGTCTATTTGCTATAAGGTGTACCTAACAGGGGAACACGTCGCATTCAGGACGGTCTGGTTGTTAGCAAACCCATCGCGATTTTTACACTTTCTATGCTCTACGACCGCCCGTACATGCGCCAAACATCTGATCCTGCCTCCAAGCAGACCAGCGTGGTCACAACTCTACTTGTTCTCACGATTGGCATCTTTGTCCTTCAGCAAATGCTGAATGTTTTCTTTCCGGGCGTAGGTGGGCGTGAAAACTACTTCTTAACCGATTGGTTCGCCCTCAGTGGGCAAAACTTTCGCGAGCTCAAGGTCTGGACCGTTTTCAGCTACGCCTTCATGCACAGCACCCAGACCATCATGCATCTCATCGGCAATATGCTCGGGCTGTTTTTCATCGGGCGCATCCTCGAACCCCTGCTCGGCAAGCAGCAGTTTCTCTTGCTGTACTTCTCGGGTGCATTTGTCGGCGGACTCACCTACATCGCCTTTCACTTTAACGGATCCAATCCGGTGGTCGGCGCATCGGCAGCCGTTTTCGCTTTAGTCGCCTTTTTCTGCCTCCGCCACCCCGAACAACCGATTACCCTGCTGCTATTCTTCGTCCTACCGCTGACCATCAAGCCGAAGTGGCTTTTCAGAGGTGTGCTCGCCTATTCAGTATTCGCGCTGTTGTTCACTGAACTTCCTGGCAATGCCCATGTGGCACACTCGGCACATCTGGGCGGCTTACTGGTCGGGGTCATCTACTTCCGGTATGTCTACAGCCAGCAGCCGTCCTTCACAGCAGCTGGCAGCCGTCCGTCCGTCGAGCTTCCACAGTGGTTTAAGCGCACAAAGAAAACCGAGCGAAACATCAGCTACCGCGTCAATCGCACTAGTCCCGAAGACCTACAAAAGGAAGTCGACCGCATACTAGATAAAATCAATAGCAGCGGCTTTGGCTCGCTCGACCACAATGAGAAAGCAACCTTGGATAAGGCGAAGGACATCCTCGGTAAGTAAGCCGTGAGAGTCGACTCCACTACAACTGTGTCACCGGGCCTCCGCTCACAGCATAAACCCCGCTTCCACCTTCTTTTTTAATCAATGAACCCTTTCATCAAAAACTGTACCCGTATCGGCTCAATCACACTGGCCGCGATCCTATGTCAAAGCTCTGTTCACGCGGAATTCGAACAGACCCAAGAGATGGCTGCGCAAACCCGCTGGGTCGTCAATACGATCAATGCCCGCCACTACCTGCGTGGCGACATGGAACAGCTCAGCGGCTCCGAAATGGTCGAGGCCTACACCGAATCCTTCGACTATGGGCGCATGTATTTTCTGCGCAGCGAAGTCGACGATTTCATCTTCCGTTTCGGCGACGCGATGGAAGACTTTTTACAGAAAGGCAATCTCTACGCAGCCTTCGAAATCTACACAGCGTATAAGAACAATGTCCATGCCCGCACCGAATGGATTTACCAGCGCCTCGCACAGGACTTTGACTTCGCCGCGCAGGACCATTTTTCGCCAGACCGCCGCGAAGCCCCGTGGCCGGCCAACACGGCGACCAACGAAGCGCTGTGGGAGCGTCGTCTTAAGTACGAACTGCTCAACGAACTGCTCTCACTAGCGGGCGAGGAAGCCGAGGAAACCGTGACCCTCGAACCCTCGAACCCGGACATCGTCGAAGACACCGAGGACGACACTTTTGACCCCAGCAAGATTCAGCGCCTGCTCGAAGAGCCCGAATTCTTAACCGAGACCCTCGATGCTGCACGCGAAAAGATCCGCCGCCGCTACGAGCGCAACCTCACCTACATCGTCGACCGAGAAGCCGCGGAGGTACAGGAATCGTTCATCAATTCGATGACCCAACTGTTCGACCCGCACTCCAGCTTCCTGTCTGCCGACACACTGGAAAGCTTCAACTCTGCAGTGCAAAATTCCTTCGTTGGCATCGGCGCCATGCTTCAGGACGACGACGGGATTTGCACGATCAAACAGATTCTCCCCGGTGGCCCTGCTGAAGAATCGGGTCTCCTGCACGATGAGGACCAGATCCTCGGCGTCGCCCAAGGTAAAGACGGCGAATTCGAAGACGTGGTCGACATGCGGCTCCGCTACATTGTGCGCAAAATCAAAGGTGAAAAAGGCACCATCGTCCGCCTGCTGATTCGCCCTGGTTCCGCTGGCGATCCTTCCGCGCGCAAAGACATCTCGATCACACGCGGCGAGGTCAAACTCACCGCCAACCTCGCCTCCGCTCAACTCATCAGTGTCCCAGGCAATGATGGCACCACCATTCCAGTCGGCGTCATCGAGCTACCCTCTTTTTACGGCAACATCGGCGCTGGCGGCACCTTGACCACCACGGCGGGCGATGTGACGGAGCTGCTCGGCAAGCTGCGTGAAGCCGGCGCCAAAGGCATTATTCTCGACCTGCGCATGAATGGTGGAGGCCTCCTCAGCGAAGCCGTTCGCGTCGCGGGGCTGTTCATCCCGGTCGGTCCCGTGGTTCAAGTGCGCAATACCGATGGACGGGTGGACGTGCTCTCTGACCGCGATTTGAGCCTGCAGTGGGACGGCCCACTCATCGTGCTCACCTCACGCTTCAGCGCATCCGCTTCCGAAATCGTCGCAGGTGCGTTGCAAGACCATGGCCGCGCACTCATCGTCGGCAATTCATCCACTCACGGTAAAGGCACCGTCCAGGAGGTTTATCACATGAACCGCCGGCCTGCGTTCTCATGGTTTCAAACGAGCAAAGAACCGCAAGCTCGCCCAGTGGCTTCGAAGATCACGATTAAACAATTCTATCTCCCCGGCGGCAGCTCCACCCAGCTCAAAGGTGTGCCGTCCGATATCGCCCTGCCCTCTGTGAACGAATTCCTGCCGATTGGCGAATCCGACCTGCCACATGCTTTGGAGTGGGACCAAATCGACGCCGTCGATTGGCTCAATGATTGGAAAAAGCTGAATATCTCCAGCCCCGAAGACCCTAAACTTAAAGCCGCACTGGCGCAAAACAGTACACGTCGGCAGCAGGCGCTGGATGAATTTGACTTCCTGCAAGAGCAAATCGAATGGCGCCGTCAGCGCTACGATGAAAAAGCTATTTCGCTCAATCTGAAACAACGCATCACGCGAAAGATCAAGGATCAGACTTACATCGAACAGCTGGATGACACGTACGAAACACTCCGCGCAAACAACTACCCAGCGGAAGACTTTCTTCTGAAAATAGCTGAAGAGCAGGATGCGCTTTCGAAAAAGAACTTACTCGACGCCGAAGTGGCTCTCGCTGCCGATCGCACAGAGTCGAATGAAGACGCTTCAAAGGCGGAGGAAGCGACCGAAGCGGAGGAAGTGGACAAGCCAGACTATGACATCTACCTACGCGAAGGGGCACGCATCATGGCCGACTGGATCAAGCTCGAAACCGCCGAAGAGGCTGCCGTCACCACTACCAACGTGAAAGCGGCTGCAAACACTCTGTAGCAACCGTTGCGGCTTCCAATACAGTAGCTCCGCCCAACACCTCATTATTGCAGCATAACAGCGTAGCGTGAAGCGAAGCGTGAAGCTTTAGCGAACGGCCATCCCCCTCAACGGAAGGCTCGCTGAGGCTTGGCGCTACGGCTTTCCTGCGTACCGCTGACAGCACAGTCATCCCCACAATGCCAACATCGTGTGGCTACTGCTGCGTCCCGCTGATAGCCTCCAGAAAGGCTTCGCGCGCGGCGTCCTCCACCCAATCGTGGCGAATCACCGCGAACAGCGAACCGTCCCGCAAACTGATAATCGACAGGGCTGCCTTGGAGTGAATTCGAAAGGCGATCACCAGAAAAATGACGAACAAGGTCGGCAACATCCCCCAAACGATTGGGCTGATGTCATTCCCCCGAGTAGCCAGCAGCATCAGCGAGGCAACCAGCGCCGCCAGAATCAAATATGGTGCCCTGCCTTCAGTCTTCTTCAACTGATAGCCGATGTTTGGATCGAGGTTCGCCAACGCCGTGCTGCGGGAACCGCGCTCGCGCCCCAAGTCCCATTCGTGATGAATGCGGTCACCATCTATTTTGAGATGATCCCAGCGCTTACCTTTTTTCTGTTTCAGTTCCAGTTCCAGTTCCATAGTCTTGCCTACTTATCCCCTGCTCTAGAAATCGTGTAAATAACAACCAGCGACTGCATAGTTTCTTTCTCCGACTTGAGCTACATTTTTATCAATGAGCCAGCGCCTGAGTTCATCCCAGAAGGGATCGCGGGATAAACCCGCTCGCTACAATGCAGCGCACAGATCTACAGCGCATCCGTTATAGAAACACAAAAAGGACGGAGTTCTGTCGGAGATGGCGCAGCAATGCCTGCATCACAAACCCTACAAAAAAACGCGCCTCTTTGCAGAGACGCGTTTTTGAAAACTTGTATGAATTGCGCCTAGCGGCGACGGCCTTTAGCGAGCTTCTGAGCAATCAAGAATTGAATATTCGATTCGAGACGGTCCACTTCACTTGGATCGTGTCCTTCGACTGCAGCCAATCGTAAAGCTTCCTCGGCGCGTTCCTGAGCTGACTCTACCTCTGAGAGGTCGATGTCTTTGACGTCGATTGCTGCCTCGGTAAGCACGGAAATCGTATTACCGAGGACCTTGGCGAAGCCATGGTCAACTGCAATGAACTCAGTGTTACCGTCCTTAATGACTTTCAACTCACCGGCGATCACCTTAGTGACCATTGGTACGTGTCCTGTCAGGATGCCTGCCTCGCCCGACTCAGTCGGCAATACGACCTGATCGGCCTCGGTGCTGAGGACCTTTTCGTCAGGTGTAATGATTTCGAGTGTAAGTGACATCGGGATTAGCCCTTTTTGTTAGCTTCGTATGCCATGTCGATGCCGCCCTTCATGTAGAGGTCGTTCTCGGCAAGGTCATCGCACTCACCATTCAGGATCATTTGGAAACCCTTAATGGTATCTGCAGTCGAAACATATTCACCAGGTGTGCCGGTGAAGATTTCAGCAACGTGGAATGGCTGCGAAAGGAACTTTTGAACCTTACGTGCACGGTAAACAGTCTGCTTGTCTTCAGGAGAGAGCTCGTCGAGACCAAGAATCGCAATGATGTCTTGAAGATCCTTGTAGCGCTGAAGCACGTTCTGCACACCACGAGCACATTGGTAGTGCTCTTCGCCAACGATCGCTGGGTCGAGTGCGTTGGAGATCGAAGCGAGCGGATCCACTGCAGGGTAGATACCAAGCTCAGCGATCGAACGCTCAAGAACGATAGTGGAGTCCAAGTGAGCGAAGGTGTTGGCTGGCGCAGGGTCAGTCAAATCATCCGCAGGGACGTAAACAGCTTGGAACGAAGTAATCGAACCCTTCTTAGTGGAGGTAATACGCTCCTGAAGGTTACCCATTTCCTGAGAAAGTGTTGGCTGGTAACCCACCGCAGAAGGTGAACGACCGAGTAGTGCAGACACCTCGGCACCGGCTTGAGAGAAACGGAAGATGTTATCCACGAACAGGAGAACGTCTTGGTTCTTTTCGTCACGGAAGTACTCAGCCATTGTCAGACCGGAAAGCGCGACACGCATACGTGCACCAGGAGGCTCGTTCATTTGACCATAGACCAGGGCAACCTTCGAGTTGCTGATGTTCTTCTGGTCGATAACGCCTGCATCCGACATTTCGTGGTAAAGGTCATTACCCTCACGAGAACGCTCACCAACACCGGCGAATACGGAGTAACCGCCGTGCGCCTTTGCAATGTTGTTGATCAGCTCCATGATGACAACGGTCTTGCCAACACCTGCACCACCGAATGCGCCAACTTTACCACCCTTAGTAAACGGGCAGATCAGGTCGATGACTTTGATGCCTGTCTCGAGGATCTCGGCGTCAGTTGCTTGGTCAATGAGTTCTGGAGGCTGGCGGTGAATCGAGCGACGCTCGTCAGTGCCAACTGGGCCCTTTTCATCAACTGTATCACCAGTGACGTTGAAGATGCGGCCGAGAACGGCTTCACCTACAGGGACAGAGATCGAAGAACCTGTACCAACGACATCCATGCCGCGGACAAGGCCGTCAGTGGAGGTCATCGCAACAGCGCGAACAAGACCTTCGCCGAGGTGTTGTTGCACTTCGAGTGTGAGGCTCTTTTCAGTGCCGCCGACAGCGAAGGCGATTGTGATAGCGTCGAAAATTTCGGGGACGCTGTCTTGCGGGAAGGCGGCGTCGACGACGGCGCCGATGACTTGGACGATTTTACCGTTTTTACTCATGGTTCAAGAATGAGGGTTATTTTGAAAGGTTAGTTGGCGGCAGATGCAGCAGCGATTTCGAGAATTTCCTGAGTAATCGCAGCCTGACGGGCCTTGTTGTAATCGAGAGTGAGATCGTCAACCAGAGTCGACGCGTTATCCGTTGCTGCCTTCATGGCAACCATGCGTGCACAGTATTCGGCGGCGCGGCTTTCGAGAAGGAGTTGGTGAATGATAACCTTCGCGTAGAGCTCAGGCAGTGCATCCAGCACAGCTTCTGCGGATGGTTCGAAAACCATTTCGCGGCTATCACCACGTGATTCGAGTGACGGCAAGGCGGAGACGCGCTTTTTGAGCTGATCCAATACCTCGCGCAAATCGACGATCGGCAACAGCGACTGAATGATAGGCTCCTGTACGAGGACGTTGACGAAGCTCGGGTAGGCAATCTCGATCGTGTCGACTTCGCCATTTTTATAAGCATCAATCAACAGCTTCAGCATTGGCCGAAGCTCAGAGAAAGCAGCTTTGTCCGATACCGTAAAATCAGCGATGAGGTCGCGAGCGGAACGTGAGATGAACTGAGTTGCCTTACGGCCGACAGTGATGAACTTTGCGTCGCCTTTAACCTCTTCAGTAATCTTACGGAAGAGATTGGTGTTAAGCGCGCCGCAAAGGCCCTTGTCAGTCGAGAGGATCAGGATGCCACGGGTCTTGACTGCGCGCTTCTCAAAGAAGGGATGCGAAATCGTAGTACCGGACAGATCGAGCTTTTCGCCGACGGTATCAAGCAAGTCAGCAAGGAGCAGCGCGTACGGACGGCCCGCTACAGCGGCGTCCTGAGCTCGTTTCATCTTGGAAGACGAAACCAGCTGCATCGCACGCGTGATCTGCCGGGT
>Ga0115569_10000918_pt1 | contig 22886 bp, 19 predicted proteins | sample COGITO_mtgs_1205_2_FD_87295 | JGI IMG/M metagenome (GOLD analysis project Ga0115569, IMG submission 87295) | Pelagic marine microbial communities from North Sea - COGITO_mtgs_120503 | ecosystem: Environmental > Aquatic > Marine > Epipelagic | place: Germany:Helgoland, sampling site Kabeltonne... | reverse complement strand
TGTGTTAATGTGACAACCGCTAGCGCAGGTGGCGACACTCAGTACGCTGACTACTGGGCTAGATTATTCTTTGGCCAACTCTAGTGAGCGAGCTTTTGCGGCTTCGAGTGCTTTAGTGACAAGCCCCCGTAGATCGTTATCGCTAAATACTTGGAGTGCAGCAGCAGTGGTCCCACCAGGGGAGGTGACTGCATTGCGTAGGTCTTCGGCGCTCTCTTCGCTGTCCGCTAGGAGCATGGCAGCGCCAAGCAACGTGTCGATGGCCAGTGAGCTGGACAGCGCTTCGTCGAGTCCGCAATGGATGCCTGCTTCGCGTAGGGCAGCAGCAAACTCAAAGACGTAGGCAGGGCCGCTGCCACTTAGAGCAGTCACGGCATCAAGGTCTGATTCTTCGACCTCATGGTAGTTACCCAATGAGCTGAGTGTATTCTCTACGATCGTTTGATCTTTAAAGCTGAGTGGCTTTTGTGGCGTATATGCAGTGACACCAGCGCCGATTTGACCAGGCGTATTAGGCATTGTCCGCACGATGTTGCGCGCATGGATGAATTTCTCGCTAAGTCGTGCCAATGGAGTTCCAGCCAGAATAGAGAGGATTAGTTTGCCATGTGCCGCTTCAGCGAGTGCGAGGTCGATCGCATCAAATTGTTGTGGTTTGCAGGCGAGTACAATGGTCTCGGTTTTGCGCACAGCTTGAGAGATGTCCTCGAAATAGTGAATGCCAGTTTGTTCTGCTAATTCCGGGCCACTGGGATCGTCGCCGCAAGTACAAGCGATTTCATCAGGCTTATAATGCTCTTCTTCGAGGAGGCCGCGAACGATGGCAGAAGCCATGCGTCCGGCGCCGAGAAATACGATACGAATACTCATCTGGCTTGTAGTGGGTGTGTCATTGTGGCGGTAACGCCAAGGTTTGTATTGGGCTTAAGAGTGATTTCGCCTGCAAGGTTACGGATGGTGTGTCGTGCAATGGTCAGTCCCATGCCGCGCCCAACAGCGGTCTTGGTGGTCGTAAATGGCTCAAAGATTGTGTCGGCGATTTCAGGTGCGATACCTGTGCCGTGATCAATGACTTTAAGTTCAAGCGCTGCCGGGTTTGTTTTATGTGAGATACTCACTGCGAGCTGGATCTTGCGCTCGGTTGGGGGGACGTCATTAGGGTAGCTTTCCCAGGCATTGATTAAGAGTTTACCGAGAATAATTTCGAAGGTCTCTGCGTTGGAAAAAATCGCGGCATTTACAGGCAGAGAAGATTCGATCTGAACATTTGCTGGTATCTCATGCTCCAACTTGAGGCGTTCGATGCAGTTGACCAGGAGTGCTTCGATGGATTGTTTTGAAAGTTCGATACGCTCGCTATTCGCAATTGTGCCCAGTTGGCGAATGATATCTACCATACGATTGATTGCATTGTCCATCAGGTTGACACTGCGCTTGACCATGTCAGGGCTGTCGTAGCCGTTTTTGATTAGGTCCAAGTAGCCCACGACAACACCGAGCAGGTTGTTTAAGTTGTGAGCGAGACCTTGTGTGATTGCACCTACCGAGGCAGATTTACGTACATCACCGAGGCGCTTTTGTAGCTCGATATTTTCCCGAAACATTTGCTGTAATCGGAGTTGTGTGCGAACGCGGGCAATCGTTTCATCTAGGTCGATTGGCTTGGTGATGTAATCGACTGCACCCGCATCAAGGCCTTCAAGCTTACCTTCTTTGGTGGCTTTGGCTGTAATGAAGATAATTGGAACGGTTGCAGTTGTAGGGTCTGTTTTTAGGCGTTGGCAAGTTTCGATGCCATCCATTTCTGGCATCATAATGTCGAGCAAGATTAGGTCTGGCAGGTCTTGTTTAACTATTTTGATACATTCTTTGCCGTTAAAAGCGATTAGAACCTCCATATCTTGCCGTTCAAGCTTACGTTGCAACAGCTTAATGTTGATGGGCTGATCGTCGACGACGAGGATTTTTGGCTTACGTTTAGTGCTCAAAATTGATTACAATTGTGGGGCGTGATACGCGCAGGTGGCCGAATTTCAAAAAGAAAGTGTATAGTGATAGCAGTTTTTTCGTAAGTTAAAACAGTAAAATATCAAAGTGCTTGTAGTTAAGCGGGCGTGTGTTTCTGCATGTTCAGATGTTTCTCATCGACGACCGCAGTGCGGCTCAGTATGTCGTGCCCCATCTGGCGGCGTTTATTAAAAACGAGTGGAATGAGCATCGCCGCCCAGCCAATAATCCCAAAGCTAAAGACTAAAATTGTTTTGAGCCCTCCTCGGACGATGCTACTGAAAAAAGTAGGCTGGCCTAAAGTGATCGTACTGATACTGCGAAGTCTGCAGCAGAGTTTGCCCATTGAGGAGCCATTAAAAAATGCTTCACCGGCGGCGAAGTAAATCCAAGCGACGGTCACTATAGTGCTGAGCACATAGGAAATGATCTCAAAGAGTTCAGGGTTGGTGCCTTTCATGTCGAGCATCATACGCTTTGCATATTCTAGGTCTTGAATGACTATGGTGTAGTCATTCCAAATAGAAGCGGCGTCTGGGAAATTGCTGAACAGCGCCACTTTTAAGATGAGTGCGCTGACGCCTAGGATCAGTACTAGGTCTAATAGAAATGCTAGCGCACGTATGCCTAGACGCGCAGTCGGCATGGGGCCACTATCGCAGAGTAATGAATCGAGTGCATCCTTCGACTGGATGGGTGGCGATTCTTGTTGGGGCTCTTGCTCGCTCATGCTTTACTCGCTTGGCTAGCTTTGAAAGCAAGTAGTGTGTTGTGCATCAGCATGGCAACCGTCATTGGGCCTACGCCCCCAGGAACTGGTGTAATGTGTGCCGCCTTTGTGGCGACCGCATCGAAGTCGACATCGCCGACGAGGCGATAGCCACTTTTCTTGTTACTGTCTTCAACTCGGTTGATGCCCACGTCGATCACGTTGACCCCATCTTTGACCATGTCTTCTGTCACAAAATTTGGGCGCCCGATGGCGGCGATTAACACGTCGGCTTGCCGCGTGATGCTCGGAAGGTCAGTGGTACGGGAGTGGCAAATAGTGACAGTTGCGTTGCCAGGGCATGCCTTTTGAATCATGAGCAGCGCTGCTGGCTTGCCAACGATTTGGCTACGACCGAGCACAACGACGTGCTTACCGTTGGTTGCGATGCCACTGCGCTTAATGAGTTGAACGATGCCTGCAGGCGTACAGGCGACAAAGCCGCTCGGGTCTTCTTGGCAAAGCTTCCCGATATTGAGGGTGTTAAAGCCGTCAACGTCCTTCGCCGGATTCACGCGGTTGAATGTCTCAGTTTCGTTAATGTGCTTGGGGAGGGGAGCTTGTACTAAGATGCCGCTGACATCTGAATCTGCATTGAGCGCGTCAATTTGGGCAAATAGGTCCTCTTTACTGATATCTTCCGGCAGCACATGTAAGCGGCTACCAATACCAATGCGCTCAGCGGTTTTCTGTTTTTTTCGCACATAGGACACCGATGCAGGATCTTCGCCTACGCGAATTACGGCGATCACTGGCTTCTTCCCAGGGAGCGCACTGACTTCAGTTGTCAGTTCTTCTATAATGGATGCTGCGATTGCGTTGCCGTCGATGAGTTGCATAGTGATGAGCGTGTCAGATTTGGTGTTATATAATAAGATTCTGCCTAAAGAATTATTAGGTGGCAGGTAGGGTGCGAGCTTGAATTATTAAATCGATGACGCGCAGTTTTTATTTATGGTTGAGGCCTTATTTTTTGCTAAATAAGCGCTCGATGTCCTTTTTGCCCAGGATTTTGATGCCACCTTTGGGGATGTTTTTTAAGACAATCCCACCGATTTGTACTCGCACAAGTTTTTTGACAAAATAGCGATGTGCTTCAAACAGGCGTCTAATTTCACGTTTTTTACCATGGTGGAGGTGCACTTCCAGACGTCGTGCCGAGCCTTCACCCAAATCAGGGGCAGGTAATATTTTTTCTGCTTTAAGGAAGTCACCTTCGTATTCGACGCCAGCTAATAGCTTGGGGATGTCAGCTTTTCTGAAGTCTTTGTTTAATACGACGCGGTAGCGCTTGGTGATTTCAGTACTCGGGTGGGCGATGCGGTTGGCAAGATCACCGTCGTTGGTAATAATAAGGAGACCTTCACTGTCTTTATCGAGGCGGCCCGCACAAAATAGGCGCTCGCGCTGAAGGTTCGGTTGCAGTAGCGTGAAGACTGTTTTTTCGGCAAAAGGGTCTGAATTTGTGCAAACATAACCTTTGGGCTTATTCATCACGAGTGTGATCGAGCGCTCTTGTTTATGCAGAATGGGCTTATTGTTGACGAAGATTGCTGCCCCAGGGAGTGCTTTGTCACCTAATTGGGCTATTTTGCCATTCACGCGCACAAGCCCATCCTCGATCTGCCGTTCGGCTTCACGGCGAGAGCAGATACCCGCGTTGGCTATAATTTTTTGGATGCGCTGTTCTTCTGGCTTTGACATAAGATCACTTGAGTCCACTTCATGCGCTGCTGTCAATATTGGTCGATAAAAGTGACATTCGTGCTTGCCCCTGATCAAAATAATGCGGAAGACTTTACTGTAGCGTACGATGTAACTTACAGACACATTTTTGAATGACTGAAACGACTGATAAAAGAATTGCCCTCGTCACAGGCGCGGGCCGTGGAATTGGGAAGAGCATTGCTGAGCTTCTCGCAAGCAAGGGTCACCATGTAATATGTGTGAGCCGTTCAGCAGGTTCCTGCGGTGCGGTTGCAGATGCAATTAATGCGAGTGGTGGTTCTGCTGAGTCGCTTGCCGTTGATGTTTCTGACAATGCTGCAGTATTAGCTGCGTCGGAGCAATTGCTTAACGCGCATGGCAATATTGATATTCTAGTTAACAATGCTGGTATTACTAAAGACGGATTATTGTTCCGCATGGGTGATGATGCATGGGATGATGTGATCGGGACTAATTTGACCAGTTGTTTTAGCTGGATTAAGAACCTTGCGCGTCCGATGACTCGCAAGCGCTGGGGACGTATTATTAACATCTCCTCGGTGATCGGCCTGACAGGTAATGCTGGGCAAGCTAATTACGCAGCTGCTAAGGCTGGCATGCTTGGACTGACGAAGAGTTTGGCTAAGGAATTTGCTGCGCGTAATGTGACAGTGAATGCTGTTGCTCCTGGTTTTATTGCAACGGATATGACTGCCGAATTAAACGAAGAGCAACAAAAGGCAATTGTTGGAGTGATTCCGATGAAGCGCATGGGATCGGCGGAAGACATTGCGCATGCAACTGCATTTCTAGCGTCAGAAGACGCAGGTTATATCACTGGTCAGGTTTTTACAGTTGACGGTGGTATGGTCATGTGATGCTGAAAAAGGTTTTAATCTTAACTCATAATAATTATGTCAGAACAAACAATCGAACAACGGGTATCAACTATCATCGTAGACCAGCTCAACGTAAATGAAGAGCAGGTCACCACAGCAGCGTCATTTCTTGACGATCTCGGAGCTGATTCACTCGACATTGTCGAGCTGATCATGGCATTTGAAGAGGAGTTTAAGGATGAAATTGATGGTGAAATTCCTGAGGCAGATGCTGAGAAGCTTCAAACTGTCGGCGATGTAGTCACATACATCACAGAAAAGGCAGGATAAGCATTTTCAAAAAATTTAATAATTTAAGCCGCTTAATCGCGGCTTACTTTTTATAAAATACTATGGAAGAAGCGTTTAAAAGGCAGCGGGTAGTGATCACTGGTATCGGAACAGTTACCAGTTACGGTAACGGAGTTGAACCATTTTGGGACAGCCTTCTTGCCGGCAAAAGTGGAATCGATAAGGTTCAATCTTTTGATACGACTGATTATGCATCTAAAGTCGGGGCTGAAGCCATGGACTTTAATGCGGGTGATTTTATGGACCCTAAAGAGGCCCGTAGGAATGACCGATTTACACAGTTCGCAGTCGCTTCCTCAAAGCTAGCATTGGCTGATGCGCGGCTAGATCACACGAAAGTAGATGCGGATCGCTTTGGTGTATTGGTTGGTTCTGGTATCGGTGGTATGTTAACAACACAGGCTCAGAGTCGGCGCTTATTTGAGCTGGGCCCACGCAAGGTGTCTCCATTCATGATTCCTTCATTGATTGCTAACATGGCCAGCGGTGTGGTTGCAATTGAGCTTGGCGCGCGCGGCCCGAATTATGGTATCGTCAGCGCATGTGCCTCAGGTACACACAGTATTGGTGAAGCTTTCCGTATGCTGAGAGACAATGAAGTTGATGTAATGATAGCTGGGGGCAGTGAAGCTGCAGTCACTGAGTTGGGCTATGCTGGATTTTGCTCAATGAAGGCAATGAGTACCAATTATAATGACGAACCTACACGTGCGAGCCGTCCTTTTGATAAGGGGCGCGATGGATTCGTAATGGGTGAAGGCTCAGGTCTGCTGGTGATGGAGACTCTGGAGCATGCGCAAGCGCGTGGAGCAACGATTTATTGTGAAATTGCCGGCTATGGTGCGACTTGTGATGCCTATCATATCACTTCGCCCGACCCTGAGGGTAAAGCGTTGTCCTTTGCGATCTCTAAGGTCATTAAAGAAGCTGGGTTAGTACCGACGGATGTAAGCTATATCAACGCACACGGTACTTCGACTCCGTATAATGACAAATTTGAAACTGGAGCGGTTAAGAAAGCGCTTGGTGAACATGCATACAAGATTCCAGTAAGCTCTACTAAAGGCATGACTGGGCATTTGTTGGGTGCTGCTGGTGGCATTGAATCGGCAATCTGTGCATTGGCGATTCGTGACGGCAAGATTCCGCCAACAATTAATTACGAAGAGCCTGATCCAGATTGTGATCTCGATTGTGTGCCAAATGTAATGCGCGAGACGAACGTAAACGTTGCGATTTGCAATAATCTCGGATTCGGTGGTCATAATGCGACTTTGCTATTTAAGAAATTAGATTAATTTTTTAATCGAATAATCTAGCATTCTGGCCCGCGAAATTCGCGGGCTTTTTTATGGCTCTTCGTCATTTACCGTGGAGTGGGTGCATAGAACCACTGATTCAGTTCCATGGGACAACCGAATCCCATGGCGAGCGTGCTTGTTATTATGCCCTTGGGTGCGGATGAACCTAAAGCTTCCAGCAATCTCAGGTTCTGTTCTGTTCTGTGCGGTGGATGAGCCTCCGTGTGAGAATGGCGTCGTGCTGGTCTTTGTGTCTGGTCATTGAGCGCAGAGCCAATAGGAGCGGGGTTTCACACGGAGGCACAAAGGCACGGAGCTTGGGATGAGTGCAGATACCAGTGGCCTGCTTGGGTGCCATGGGGCTTATTACATTTGTCAGATTACTAACTAATGTAAGCGTATGTGAATATAATGAATGAAAATCAGATCGGAACGATTATTGTCGATGAGGCAGTGAGAATACATAAGGCACTTGGCCCTGGCATATTGGAAATTGTTTATGAAGCTGTGTTGGTTCGTAGACTGGAGAAGCGAGGGCTGGTTGTTGAGCGACAGAAGCCCGTTTCTATTGAATTCGAAGAAGAGCACTTTGATGAAGGCTTTCGCGCAGATCTCATTATGAATGGATTGGTCATCATTGAGCTTAAATCCGTTGAGAAGGTTTCACCTGTTCATAAAAAACAATTGCTGACCTACTTACGCCTGACTGACTTGAAGGGTGGCTATTGACTCAATTTCGGTGATGTCTTGATGAAGGATGGAATTCGCCGAATTATTAACGGTAAATTAGAAGCGTAGTGTTCGACGGGGGGAGCCATCGGGATGAAGGGGCAGCGCGTAGAACAAGACACGGAGCTTGGGTTCTGATGTCGTTGATGCTTGTGTGATTACAACCTCCATGAACTTCAATCCCGCTTCCTTGCTATACCTTTCACGCTAATTGACGATGAACCTTTTTTATTCACATGAATGCGTTATCCAAGATCACGTTTTTTAAATAAGCGTATTAAGAGTTAGTATTCAAGCTCGTGGCTCACGAACATGATTAAGCACTCAACCATGATTTTTTTTAAATCCTTCACTGCTTGACGTTAGGGTAGTTTCTATTGCATACTAATAGTTAGTTTAACTAATGCAGCAACATAGAGCACTAATACTTCGCAGTAACCGTTTTCTCGGATCTTCCCTAGTTAATCAGGGCTTACTTTCTGATAGTGATTTAGAAGTTGCTAATGAGAAGTTCATGGAAGCCATTCAATCGCCAGAACGGTTGAAAAATGCCTCAGTTTTATCTATTTTGTCGCATGACCTAGGGCAGCTTGATGAAGCTCGTTTGCTAGAGCATCTTGTCGATGAGTATAGTATTGGTCTGATAGACTTGAACTACGTTGAGTTGCGATTGCTGCCAAATACGGAATTAGACTTATCGCTCTGCTTAGCCACCTCGACACTGCCTTTTGATGAAGTCGATGGCACCTATCTAGTGGCTTCTTGTTACTACATGAGTGCACCTGTTGTGAAGCACTGGGAGGATTTGCTTGGCGGTAAGGTCATTTGGTATGGTACATCAATAATATCCATGAGTCGTGCGCTTGAGAGAATGCAAGACCTCACGACGGCGTCCGAAGAGGAGTGAGGCAGGAATTACTAATCTGAAATATGAGACATAGTGTATTAATTCTAGATGATGATACTGATTTTAATAATCTGTTGACTGATATTTTTGAGCAGGCTGATTATATTGTAACATCACTGGAAGATCCTTTTAAGGCGATTGAGGCGATAGCTGATACTGAGATTGATTTGGTTGTGACGGATCATAAGATGCCGGAAATGTCCGGGGTAGAATTCATCGCTCAAGTGAAGAAGCGGCAGCCTAAAGTCCCGGTCATTATGGTCTCTGGCTTTCTTGAAAATGACACGATTCGTGATTTGATTAATCGCGGTATAGGAGGCGTGTTTTTGAAGCCGCTCAATATTTTCTCTTTATTGGAACGCACAGCAGAACTTATTGAAGAATCTAAGCGTGTGGATCCAGATTCGCAGGACTCAGTTGAGCACTCAGAGGAGGAAGAGCTTAATGAGAATATATCTGCTGAGCTTGGCGTGCCCTTTCATTCCTTTCCTTGTAAATCGAAAGCCTCAGCACATTTTGCTGAGAAATTGTATAACCTTCGTAATTTCAACTCGAACTTGTCGTTAATTGGTGAGCCTGGGACACATTTCTCTGAGATTTGCGAGGATATCCGCACTTTCTATGCCAATGAGAAAGAACAATTTATATATCTGGGCATTGTGTCGTTTAATGCGGATCAAGTACTGTCGATGCTTGTTGAGGCTGAGCAGCCTGGAGTTGAGCGAGTGACTTGTGTGTTACTTGACGTTGAGTTAATGACTAATGAACAAAAGGCGTTGGCAATTGCGTTGTCTAAATCCGAAGGCGTCTTTGAGTCAGTTGGTGTATCTGTTAGAACCATTTTTTGTGTGAGTGGCGACCTAGACGTATTATATGATCTAGATCAGATCGACGAGGATTTGTATATTTTAATGGGCACAGCTGAGGTGATTGTGCCACCGCTTCGAGAGTGTAGATCCGACATTACTGTTATGGCACAGCAGTTGTTAGCTAAACTTATGAATGAAAAAGGTCTAAGTTCAGATCGCCGATTTGATGCTGCCGCCAGAGACTTTTTATCACAATATCATTGGGATCAAAACTTCGCACAACTAAAAGAAACAGTGCGCCGTGTACTCGAACTGAGTTCGGAGCATGTCATCAGTCTGGTTGCCGTTTCTTCAGCGTTGCAATCTACAATAGCGGCGACGCCGCGTGCCCGTGTAGAGGCTCATTTATCTAGTGCACGCAACGATTATCTGCGGGCTACAGCGATTCTATTGGATTCTGAAAATTCAAAGGTGGCTTCATTCTATGGTACAGAAGAGAGACTAATTGAGTCTGCGTTGAAGTAATTTGAAATGATTAATAAATAAATGATGCCTGGTCGTATATTGGTTTTAGATGATGAAGAAAATTATGCTGAAATGCTTCAGCATTTGCTGCAGGCTCATGGTTACCAAGTTGACATGTCCACGCGACCTGAGCGCGCGATAGAGCGGTTGCAAGAGATCCCTTATGACCTTGTAATTTCAGATTATAAGATGCCTATTTTGGACGGCTCTGATTTTTTACGCAAAGCGCGGGAGTTGTACCCGAACCTACCTTTCATATTGGTGTCTGGTTTAATGAATACACCGGAACTGGTTAAAGTCGCCAATATGCGAGTCACACTGGTTCTAGAGAAGCCTTTGGATCCGAACGATTTCTTGGAGGATGTTGCTAAATTTGTAGAAGCAATGACAGACGAGGAAAAAGCTCAATCTGAACGAAACTCAGTTGCGGCAAAGGCTTCTATCAACCACAAATATCGAAGTTACCCGGAAGAGCCTCGTTTTTTTAGTGCAAGTAGCTCTATATCGAAACGATTTATACAAGATGTGTGGAGTGCTAGCCAAGTTAAAGGGCAGGTATTTATTTTAGAGCCAGTGGGAGGGGATGCACCATTAGTCCTTAAAGAGCTCTCTGCTTGGCGAGGGAATTTAGACAAGCCAATTCAATCCGTGAATTTTGGAGATTTACTAAAGGGGGGAGCGGAGAAGCTTAAAGCATTACTCTCGAACGATGAGGCGAGTGATGTGCTTCGCATCCAGCTTTCGTCGAGCGAACAAATCGCCGCCGCCCAAGCACATTTGGAGAAGTTTGTTGAGCCTGCGCAGGGGGCTCTTTTGGTCTGTGTGTTGTGTGCGGAAATTCCAGTTGCTGAATTTCTTCAAGCAAGTGGCGGCGCGGGTTTTATTTTGCCGAAATTAAGTCGCCGCCCAACCGATGTGGCCGTGTATGCACGACGTTTCGCTCGTATGCATGCGCATCGTCTAGCAAAACCGAATGCGGCACAGTTTAGCGATGAAGCAACCTACGCGATTTTAGCATATGAATGGCCTGCAAATTTTCAGCAGTTACAAAAAGTGATCGAGGATGCAGTTTCAAAAAATGAGAATGCTCCATTAAGCCTGGCTGTATTAGGCGGTCTCCTGAACTGCGAACAGGCACCTGCGCCTGAACTAAGGCTGACGCATTATGTGAAACAGGCACAGGTTAATCAATTGAAGGATGAGTTAATTGCGTCATCTGAATCTTTTACAATGCTGGCGCATCGGCTAGAGCTGACTACCAAAATTCAATCTGAAGAGGATCTTAAAGATGTGCCATTACTGAATCCCAAGTTAGTTTCTCTTTGAGGCCGATGTTCTTTAGATTAACTATTACCTGTTAACGTAAACATATTTTATCCATGCCGCTCGCTCGTATCCAAGCTTCCATAGTTAAAAACCTTCTCAGTATGGGGTATTTGTCTGAGGAACAATTGCAGACAATTATTAGCGATGATGAGGATCTTTCAGGTGTCGCGTTAGAGGAATTATTGCTTAACGAGTATAGGATCTCGCCACTACAAGTGCTAGTGGCAAAGGCAGAGGCATTTGATTTACCGCCTATTGATGTGAATCATTGCTTGGTCAACGATACGACGTTTGCTAAGTTAGAGCCGGATTTCTGTCGAGCGAACGCAGTGTTACCAATGGGTACTGCTGGAGACTTTATTGTTGTTGCTGTGAGCAATCCATTTGATTTGGCGGTCATTAATAAGGTCAAGGAGATGGCCAAAATGCAAGTCTCAGTGTTACTGGGCTTAGAGAGTAGTATCAATCAAGCGCTGAAGAGCAATGAATCAGAGCATCAAGCGGTTGGCTTTGGAGATGTAGTTGAGGCTCTTGGTGAGGATTATGAGATCGACGAGGAGTCTAACGAGGATTTTTCAGATGAAGATTCTGCACCCATTATCACGCTTGCTAATCGTATCATTGAAGAAGCGTATTATGCTGGTGCTAGTGATATTCATATCGAACCTTTTGAAACAGAAACACGCGTTCGTGTGCGTGTCGATGGCGTGTTGCAGAATCAACTCGCGATGCCACCTGCGGCTTCAGGCGCACTACTAGCCCGGCTGAAGGTTATGTCACATTTGGATATCGCAGAAAAACGTTTACCGCAGGATGGCCGTATTCAGTTTAAGCAATTCAATAAGAAGGGAATTGATGTCGACTTGCGAGTGGCCACTGCGCCGTTAAACCACGGTGAGGGAATTGTTATGCGTATCTTGGATAAGCAGAAGAGTACTTTGCCGCTACCTGCACTGGGCTTTTCGGATGAGAATTTATCGCGCTATCGCGAACTGATTACCCGCCCCTACGGGATGGTATTACATTGCGGCCCAACTGGTTCGGGTAAATCAATGACACTCTACTCTGCGTTAAATGAAATCAACAAAGTCGACGTCTGTATTCGTACCGCAGAGGATCCAATTGAATATACTTTGCCGGGGCTGTTACAGATGCAAATGCAGCGTAAGATTGGCTTAACCTTTGCCTCCGCACTTCGTTCTTTTTTACGGCAAGACCCTGATGTCATTTTAGTGGGTGAAATTCGTGATAAAGAAACTGCTGGTATAGCGGTAGAGGCGGCACTGACAGGGCATATGTTATTCAGTACGTTGCACACAAACGATGCACCAACCACGATTTCACGTCTTACAGAGATGGACATTGAGCCATTTATGATTTCCGCGTCTATGGTATGTGTTTGCGCGCAACGTTTGATGCGCCGCGTCTGTAAGTCTTGTATGCAGATGCATGAGCAAGCTGGGAATGAAGCGGCGATTATGCAGCGGGCTATTGGGTGGTCTGGAAAAGTACCTCGAATATCTGATGGTGGTTGTCCTAGTTGCGGCGGCAAAGGTTACAAAGGGCGCGTGGGTATTCACGAATTGATGGCTACTAGTGAAGAGTTGGTGCAAGCGATTAATTCTGAACAAGAGGCTGTCGTGTTGAAGCGAATTGCGATGCAAAATGGCATGAAAACCTTACACCAAGACTGCATGTTGAAAGTGAAGGAGGGCCTGACCACTATGGAAGAAGCACTTGGCACTGTGCCACCTGATATGGAAGAATATGAGGTGGACGATACGGCCGTTCCTGCAGATAGTAGCGAGTGATTCTTTTGACTACAATAACTCAGCCCTAATTGATTGAGCGATGCGGTCACTGCTGCCTTTGTTTTTGGTGTGCCAATTCCGGCCAGCTTGAGACATACTTGAGCGCTGTAGGTGATCATTAATGAGCTCGAAGATGAGAGTTTCAAGGTGCGCTTCATCCGTTGCTATGTAGGCCGCGCCACTTTGAATAAGCGATTTTGCGACCTCCTTAAAGTTGCTCATATTCGGTCCCATTAAAATCGGAATGCCCAGTCCAGCCGCTTCAATCGGAGTTTGTCCGCCTTTGTTTGGCGCGAGGCTTTTACCGATGAAGGCCACGTCAGCGATCTGTGTGAGTTGAGAGAGTTCTCCAGTTGTATCGGCTAATTGAATCGAAACATCATCGGCAGTTATTTGGCTTTGTGATCGTTGATGCCACGTAAGCGATTGTTCGTTTAATAGTCGAACGAGTTCTGCCCCGCGCTCTGCATGACGAGGAACCAGCAGTAGCCGACAGTCGATCCCGGCCGCAACAAGTTTGGCATGGATACGTAACAGAATGGCTTCCTCACCAGGCCACGTGGAAGAGCCCAGCAGAATGTAAGGTGCATGGTCGATGCTCGAGCCATTAAAACCAAGTTTTGTTCGTAGTTCTGCTTGTTCCGCTGAGCTGAGCGGGACTTCGGCGGATGCATCGAATTTAATGCTGCCAGTGGAGAGGGTACGGGCTGCATTTGCGCCGAGCTCGATGAGTCGGGATTGGTCCAGATCACTCGCTGCATAGGCATAGTCTAATTTACTGAGCAGGCGCTTTGCGAGCCAGGGTAGCTTGGAGTAGCGCTGAAAGCTCCGGTCTGAGATACGTGCGTTGACTAAAAATGTGGGAATTCCTTTTTTGTGAGCTCGATGCAAGTGCTCGGGCCATAGCTCGCTCTCGGTTAATACGATTGCGTCTGGTTGTATTCGTTTCCACGCCAAGCGAGAAAAGAGCCAGAAATCCAATGGGAAGACGCCGATACTGTGGACCAGATTCTGGTAGCGTTTAAGCGCCTCCGCATACCCAGTACTGGTTGTTGTCGTTAATACGATCTCGATGTCATCATCAGCTTGTAAGGTATTCAGTAGCGGCCCAATAGCTAACACTTCGCCGACACTCACAGCTTGGAGCCAAATGCGCTTTTTATCAGCTTCACGGGGAGCTATCTTGCGAAAGCGTCCAAACCGATGCTGGAAGTCTTTTGCATAGCCTCCACGACGCCACATGCGCAGTCCGTAGTAGGGAAGTGCAATGAGCAGCGCCGGAAGATACAAGAGTCGATATAGCCAAATCATTTTCAGCACCATGAGACTCGGCATTGCCCGTCTTTGAAAGTATAAAAAGTATTAAATAGGGGTAGCGATCGCTACGCATCAAAAAAACTAGGTCAGAGGCACTGCACCACTGACTTGGTTTATGGTGAATCCCTCATGTTTCAGGTATCTATTAAAAGCTGCGGGTGAGCGCCACTGCATGCATATCGAGCCCTGGATTGTTATCTTCAAGTCCCGCATTAGAGGTATGCTGGATACGGTATTCCAGCGCCCAGCTCTCGCACATTTTCCAATTTAGGCCAAAACTACTCGTAAAGTGAATATGGCCGCCGATGTCGAAGTCTCCAAACGAATCCTCAGAATATAGGGAAGGGCCCGTTGTGATAATAACACTCACAGGGATGCTTTGATGAGCAAATTTAAGGCTGAAGCCAAAATGTAGATCGGCAGCAACTTCTCCTTCACCTGCCAGTGCTCCGATTGCTGCCTCATAACCGATGCCGGCATTTACCTTTTCGGAAAGCTCGCAGCTCCACTGGGGCTCTGATGTCACAAAGAGCTCATAGCTGGTTAGACTGACATCTGCATTCACATCGCCACCTAGGCGAAGTCCGATTGTATCAAACGGAGAATCAGGTTGCTTGAATGACGGAGCACTGGTTGCATGTGAAAGAGTTGTGGTGAGTGAAAGAAATAGGATCCAGGCCAATATATGATGCATAGTATAATTTTAAATAGTTGAATTTAATAACGTTTATTAACTTAAGAATGAGGAAATTCTAGGTTAATAATAGTTTGGGATACAATATTTCAGTCCAAGTCGTTCGATTTCTATTGACCTATGAGTGTGGAATAATTTGGTCAACGCCTTCCAAAGGAGAGGTGACAGAGTGGCCGATTGTGCATCCCTGGAAAGGATGTGTACTGGAAACGGTACCGAGGGTTCGAATCCCTCCCTCTCCGCCATTGAGCGAAGCCCAATCAAAACACACGCGAAGCGTGAGAGGGATAAGAACTTGTTCGACGTAAGGAGCGAATGCAACTGGATATAGGGCATCGGCGGCGAGGCCAACTCAGGCGAAGTGGTGTGAGGACCTGTCCTATCTGACCTAATTACATAGAGTCGCACTTGATTTATCGATATGCAGCAGCTATTATTCCTGTTTTTTATTCCTGCTTGTGACCGATTCAAACCCCAGTTCATTCGATGCTCTCGCCCGTTCAAACGTGAATTCTGTTTGGGGGGCAATGACCATGGAAGTACTTGCTCGTCTGGGTGTGGAGACAGTGGTTGCTTCGCCGGGGTCTCGCTCAACGCCTTTAACAGTTGCCGCGGAGCGTAATCCGAAGCTGGAGGCGGTCACGATCTTGGACGAGCGTTCTGCCGGCTTCTTTGCGTTGGGTTTGGCGAAGCGTACGCATAAGCCAGTGGTATTGGTTTGTACGTCAGGTTCGGCAGTAGTGAATTATCATCCTGCGGTGCTGGAGGCTTCAATGTCAGGAACGCCACTGCTGGTATTGACTGCCGATCGGCCTGCGGAACTACGAGATTGCTCGTCGGGACAGACGATTGATCAGATAAAGATTTTTGGCGATTCAGTGCGTGCGTTTCACGAAATGGCTTTGCCAGAAGTGAGCGTGCCCATGTTAGCCTATTTAAGGCAGACCCTGGTGCATGCGGTGAATCGATGCCTGCACGGGAATGCCGGACCAGTACATTTGAATTTCCCATTTCGTGATCCGTTGGCGCCAAGTATCGATGCAGAGCCGATTATCGATGCGGATGTGCTCGAGCTTCAAGCTACAGTGTCGACACGGCCATGTGAATGTATTGGCATCGGAGGAGGGCTAGATACAGTCGCGTTGGAGCGTTTGGCGAGCCACCGCAGAGGCATTATCGTGGTTGGCGCCGTGAATCCCCGTGAGGGCGACGAGGCGTTTGCCGATGCGGTAGCGATGCTTGCTGATAAGTTGGGCTGGCCAGTATTGAGTGATGTTTTGAATCCATTACGAGGTCACGCTAGCGATTCGACTGCTTTGATCTGTCATTATGATGCGTTTTTGCGGCAGTCGGATCAGCTCGACTCCTTAGCACCCACTGCGATTTTACAGATTGGTGCGTTGCCGACTAGCAAGGTACTGCGAGGGTGGCTGGGATCGCAGGATGCAGTATCGTTTTTATTGACAGATCGTCCCGTCAACACCGATCCATTACACCGAGTGGCAACACCGTTGTTTGGTCAGGCGCCCGTGCTTGCTGAGGCGCTGCATTCTTTGAAAGCTGATTCGGATTGGACTGATTCATGGAAGGCGGTGGAAGCCATGACAGCTGCCAGTATTGATTCACGCTTAGATAAGATAGATGACATGTTTGAGGGTAAAGTTGCATGGCTGCTGTCTCGTCATTTACCGGTCGGCACGCCGACTTTTTTGGCAAGTAGTATGAGTGTGCGCTATGCGGAGTATTTCTGGTCTGCAAGTAATCGAGCTTGTTCAATCCAAGCGAATCGTGGTGCGAATGGAATTGATGGTACGCTTGGCACTGCATTGGGGATGGCGCACCATGGCCAGCCTGCGTTGCTATTGACAGGGGATTTGGCATTTTTGCACGATAGTAATGCGTTGCTTGCTACGAGGGAACTGAAGGGCAGCCTAACTGTAGTTTTAATAAATAATAATGGCGGCGGAATTTTTGAGCACTTGCCAGTTTCAGGGATGAGCGAGGTGTTTGAACGCCACTTCGCGACGCCGCAATCGGTACAGTTCGATACGCTCTGCCAAGCCTACGCAGTGGAGTACCTACATGCTGCGACTTGGGATGATTTTGTGACTGCGATTGATAATTTGCCGTCAGCAGGGGTGCGGGTGATTGAGGTGCGGACAGATCGTAAGGCTGATAAAATACAACTCAGTCAAGTCTTGGCTGCAGATTAAGCCCACTGGGAGCGGTTTCTCACCTTTCAGCTCTTGCTATCGTAGATAATATAAACGAATTCTAGGTATCCTTTAAATTAGAAGCATTATGGCTAAACCACCGCCTCCATTCCATTACCAAAAGCAATTTCCACTCGGCGAGGATCGGTCCGAGTACCGTTTATTGACCAACGAGTTTGTGCAGGCGGTTGATTTTGACGGCGAATTGATCTTAAAAGTGCAACCTGAAGCGCTGACTTATTTATCAGAGACTGCGATGAAGGAGATCTCTTTTAAGTTGCGCACGGAGCATCTTGAGAAAGTGGCTGCAATTCTGGATGATCCAGAAGCGACAGAGAATGATCGTACGATTGCATTGACGATGTTGCGCAATGCCGAAGTGGCGGCGCATGGTGTACTGCCATTCTGCCAAGATACTGGCACGGCCATTATTTTAGGTAAGAAGGGTCAGCGTGTCTGGACTGGTGGAGGCGATGAAGCGGCTCTCTCGCAAGGTGTATACAATACTTATACTAAGGAGAATTTACGCTATTCGCAGACTGTGCCGCTAAGCATGTATGAGGAAAAAAACACCGGTTGCAATTTGCCTGCGCAGATTGATCTTCTTGCTACTGACAGTGATTCGTATGATTTTTTATTCGTCGCGAAGGGAGGTGGTTCAGCTAATAAGACATTTCTTTTTCAAGAAACAAAAGCGCTATTGAACCCCGCCAACCTTGAGAAATTTTGTATTGAGAAAATGGGTACTCTCGGGACTTCAGCCTGCCCGCCCTATCACATTGCGATTGTAATTGGTGGTACATCTGCAGAAACCACGATGAAGACAGTTAAGTTGGCATCGACTAAATATTACGATGAGCTACCAACGGAAGGGAATGAACACGGCCAAGCATTCCGTGACTTGGAGCTGGAAGCTAAGCTGCTCGCTTACACACGTAAAATGGGATATGGTGCGCAATTTGGTGGTAAATACTTTGCACTCGATGTGCGTGTTGTGCGTTTGCCGCGTCACGGCGCATCTTGCCCAGTCGGGATTGGCGTGTCCTGTTCCGCTGATCGCAATGTCAAAGCACGTATCGATAAGGACGGCGTTTGGTTGGAAAAGCTCGAAGATAATCCTGGTCGTTTCATTCCTGATTCTGCTGAAATTATAAAACCAAAAGAAGCCGTGAAGATAGACTTGAATCGTCCCATGGCAGACATCCTTGCAGAGTTGAGTGAGTATCCAGTAACCACGCCTCTGTCACTTTCAGGCACTATTGTTGTCGCACGTGACAGTGCTCATGCGAAGTTACAGGAGCGCATCGACAAGGGCGAAGGACTTCCCGATTATATTAAAAATCATCCAGTCTATTATGCGGGCCCTGCGAAAACGCCTGCGGGTAAACCATCTGGGTCCTTCGGCCCGACAACTGCTGGGCGTATGGATTCGTATGTAGCACCGTTTCAAGCGGCGGGAGGCTCAATGATTATGTTGGCTAAAGGCAATCGCTCGCAGCAGGTCACGGATGCTTGTGCAAAATTTGGCGGTTTTTATTTAGGATCCATTGGAGGACCCGCAGCATTGCTTGCCGAGTATAACATCAAGCATGTCGAATTGCTCGAATACCCAGAGCTCGGTATGGAAGCGATTTGGAAGATCGACGTTCAAGACTTCCCTGCGTACATCCTTGTCGATGATAAAGGTAACGACTTCTTCGCAGGCATTCGAGAGACCTGTGCGAAGTGTGCAGTCGATGCGTTTGATGCGGCGAAAGCTCGCACATAGTTAGTTTGAGCCTATTACTTAAAGGCCGATACGTATGACTCGGACTTTATTTATTTATTCGGTTCGCGCGTTAATGTGACCATTGTGATAATGAAATTATAAATTTTTGCGTGATGATTGTGATTAAAATTTATATTATTTTAACTGCGTTATTTCAGTTTTAGTTCAATTGCATTACATCGCTAATGACTGCTTGCTTTTTCCTAGAAATAGTAAATAAGGGCACCTGACTAGAACACATGTTAACATTCAGAGCGTGAGTAGTCATCAGGGTGAGACGAAAGTATTCAGTTAGGTGATCCAGTCCGAAAGCGGACACTCAAAAGCAAAGAAGCAGTGGGATAGCCCAAATAAAGATAAAGAAAAGGAACACATAATGGATGCAAAAATGTATGTAGGCAACTTGTCCTACGATGTAACCCAAGAAGAACTCCAAGCACTTTTCGAAGCGCATGGTGCAGTGAGCGATGTATTCATCGTGAAAGATCGTGAATCTGGCCGCCCTCGTGGCTTCGCTTTCGTGACCATGGAAGAGAAGTCTGCAATGGATGCAGCAATCGAAGCGCTCAATGGCGAAGAATTTATGGGTCGTAATCTTGCGATCAATGAAGCACGTCCACGCGAAGACCGCCCACGTGGCGGTGGCGGTGGCGGTGGTGGTTACGGCGGTGGTCGTGGCGGCAACGGCGGCGGTGGTTACGGCGGCGGTGGTCGCGGTGGTGACCGTGGCGGACGCGGCGGTGACCGTGGTGGTCGCGGTGGTGATCGTGGCGGTGATCGTGGCGGTCGCGGTGGCTGGTAGTCGCTACTAACTACAGTATTAATTTTCGCGGGGCTCAGCAATGAGCCCCGTTTTTTTGCTTTCATGCTTTTGGCGACTACTAAACCAGATACAAGGGCATGAGATGAACACCGTTATTCAATATAGGCAGATTGCAGGAGTGACTTTAAGCGCTCAATATCCGCGCATGAGGTCTTGGCGATAAAGCCACGAGCGTGGGTGAAATGCACGTCGGGTTGACCGTCGAGTTTGGTGAATTCCATACGTTGGTCGTCGCTGAATCGGCGCATTCCATATCCTTGGCCGCGGCTGTCGGGGTAGACCAGTGCTAAGATCTCTTCTTCAAGTCCGAGATGTTGGACATGATAACCTAGGCCAGAGGAGGCTTCATCTGGCAGTGGTTCGGTGCGTGGCATGAAGAGTGCCTTGAAGCCATCAAGTTCCCAGACTTCGGCATGTTGCGCCACAAAGTCCAAGCGGCTGCGTAGGTTGCACACATAGTTGACCAGATCTTGCCCGATCATGTGCATGATCTCCCAAATCGGTTCTCCAGGCTTATGTTCGGTTTGGCTGGCGAAGCGCCGTAGAATGGTGATGTCCAAGGGTGAGTTTAGTTTACCCAAGGTTTCACGTTCCATGCCGAGCCATTCAGCGGTGTCATTTGGTCCGCGGCAGTCGAACCATTCCGCGACTTCTAGCCAGCTACAGAATTCTTTAGAGTCTTCGTAGATGCCAAGGTGTTGTAGCACGAGTGACAGGGCACAAGTCGGTACCATATCGCGCGGAAATTGGTGGTGATCAAAGTTATTACGTTCAGGGGCGTGCTCGCCCCCGACATCAAGCACGGCAGTGTTAGTGTCGGCTAGATCTGCTTCGGTGGGCTCTCGCCGCTCGATCCTTACCGGTGATTCTGTGAGCAGTACTGCGCACGCGAGAAAGTCGTCTTTATGGGCTCCGCCCGGGTGAGTGATAATTGATGTTAGCATTCATGCGAAGTTGGAACATCGATGGTGGGACGTCCAACTTTGAATGAAGGTATTTGACTGGATTTTAGAGCGAGCTCTTCAGCCGACTGGTAAATACAAAAAAAGTCCCCGCTCTCTCGAGTCGGGGACTTGGTTTAAATAGGACTAGTGATCATCCGTCTCTACCCTCAGGTTTCAACGTTCTATCTTCAAGTCTCAGTGCAACGTACTACTTACGCTTTGCAGCTTCGCGCTCTTCAGCTTCCTTGATGACTTGTTCAGCAACGTTACGAGGAGTGGAAGCATAGTGCGAGAACTCCATGGAGAACTGGCCACGACCAGATGTCATTGTGCGGAGCGCACCGATGTAGCCGAACATTTCGGATAGTGGTGCGTCAGCCTTAATGCGAATACCGCTGTTGTTGGTAGGCTCTTGAGTCTTGATCATCCCACGACGACGATTCATGTCGCCTATCACGTCCCCCATTTTGTCTTCCGTACAGAAAACGTCGAGTTTCATGATGGGCTCAAGGATTTCAGCACCCGCCTTAGGCATCGATTGGCGATAGGCAGCTCTAGAAGCGATTTCGAAGGCCACCGCCGAAGAGTCAACCGCGTGGAATGCACCATCATCGAGGGTGACTTTGAAGTCCAAGCAAGGGTAGCCCGCAAGCACACCTTTTTCGGTGGATGTCTTAAAGCCCTTCTCAACTGCTGGCCAGAACTCGCGGGGTACATTACCACCAACAACCTTAGACTCGAACTCGAAGCCTGAACCAGGCTCAAGCGGCTCAATGGTGTATTCAATCTTAGCGAACTGTCCAGAACCACCGGATTGCTTCTTGTGTGTGTATGTGTCGGAAACGGTTTGTGTGACGCCCTCACGGTAGGCAACTTGTGGCTTACCGATGATAGCCTCAACGCCATAGGTGCGCTTCAGGATGTCGACTTTAATATCGAGGTGAAGTTCGCCCATGCCCTTAAGAATGGTTTCGCCTGAGTCTTCGTCTGTTTCAACGATGAAAGTCGGGTCCTCGGCGACCATCTTACCAATCGCAGTACCCATTTTCTCAGCGTTACCTTGATCCTTCGGCTTAATGGCGATGGAGATGACCGGCTCTGGGAATACCATCGGCTCGAGTGTCGCTGGGTGAGCTGGGTCACAGAGTGTGTGACCTGTTTGCACGGACTTCATACCCAAGAGGGCAACGATGTCGCCTGCTTGAGCAGAATCAACTTCAGTGCGCTCGTCAGCGTGCATTTCGATGATGCGGCCAATACGCTCTGTCTTACCGGTAAAGGTGTTGAGAACGCTGGTGCCTTTGGCAAGCTTACCCGAGTAAATACGGGTGAAAGTCAGTGCGCCGTATTTGTCGTCCATGATCTTGAACGCAAGTGCACGGAGTGGTTTGTTGACATCAACAGTCGCAAATTCACCGGTTTCTTCACCTTCAGCATTCACTTCAGGCTGAGGCTTGACCTCGGTTGGAGAGGGTAAGTAATCGACGACAGCGTCGAGCACGTTTTGCACACCCTTGTTTTTGAAGGATGAACCACAGAAAGTAGGGAAGAAGTCGAGATTGATGGTGCCCTTGCGGATGCACTTCTTAAGTGTCTCAAGGCTTGGCTCATTACCTTCCAAGTAGGCTTCCATTGCCTCTTCGTCTTGCTCAACAGCAGTTTCAATAAGTGCCTCACGGTATTCTTCGACCTTGTCGACCATGTCAGCAGGAACCTCTAGCTTTTGATATGCCATAGGATCACCTGTTTCATCCCATACCCATGCTGTCCGTGTGAGCAGGTCAACGACACCCTGGAGTTCGCTTTCGATGCCGATGGGGAGCACCATGACGAGTGGATTTGCACCTAGGATATTTTTGACTTGGTCGACTACCTTGTAGAAATCAGCGCCGATACGGTCGAGCTTGTTGACATAGATCAAACGGGCAACTTCAGAGTCATTGGCGTAGCGCCAGTTAGTCTCAGACTGAGGCTCCACACCACCCGAACCACAGAAAACACCGACGCCACCGTCGAGTACCTTCAATGAGCGATACACTTCAACCG